>ERZ773186.66-NODE-66-length-98104-cov-7.768891_pt1 | contig 98104 bp, 102 predicted proteins | sample MGYA00581000_ERZ773186 | MGnify/ENA primary metagenome ERZ773186 (study PRJEB29015, sample SAMEA2737752) | human gut metagenome | biome: human gut; feature: human-associated habitat; material: faeces | place: China | collected 2012 ...
TTGCCCCACGCATTTTTGAGATGAAGCTTTCTGGTGAGATGGTCTTGGACATGGCACCTGGTCAATTTTTGCACTTGCGTGTGCCGGACCCTAGCAAACTTTTACGACGTCCGATTTCGATTTGTCAGATTGATAAGGTCAATAAAGTGGCAACAATTGTTTACCGAGTAGAACGTGCTGGGACGACTATTTTATCTCAGCTAAAAGCTGGTAATCGCGTTGATACCATGGGACCTCAGGGTAATAGCTTTGATTTGTCAGTCCTCTCAGCTGGGCAAACAGCTCTTCTCATTGGTGGGGGTATTGGTGTTCCGCCTTTGGTTGAAACAGCTAAGCAGCTTGCTGCTAAAGGTATTAAAGTCGTTTCTGTGCTTGGATTTGCGACTAAAGATGCTGTGATTCTAGAAGAGGAATTATCAGCTTACGGTAAGGTTTATGTGACAACAGATGATGGCTCATATGGTATTAAGGGTTATGTGTCAACGGTTGTCGATGATTTGGTTGAAAAACAGTCATTTGATGCCATTTATTCATGTGGTGCGCCTGGCATGCTGAAATATGTGGACAAGAAATTTGAAAATCACCCACATGCTTATTTGTCAATGGAATCACGTATGGCTTGTGGCATGGGTGCTTGCTACGCTTGCGTGGTGCATTTGCGAAATGCCAAAGAAGCAGCCAACAAGCGTGTGTGTGAAGATGGTCCAGTCTTTGAAACTGGTCAAATCATTTTGTAAGGAGGCAAAATCATGTCAGAAAATCGTTTAGCGGTCAAACTTCCAGGACTTGATTTAAAAAATCCGATTATTCCAGCGTCAGGTTGCTTTGGTTTTGGACAAGAATACGCCAAATACTATGATTTGGATAAACTTGGCTCAATCATGATTAAGGCAACGACTAAGGATGCGCGTTTTGGAAATCCGACACCTCGTGTGGCAGAAACACCATCAGGCATGTTAAACGCTATTGGTTTGCAAAACCCTGGTGTCGACGTGGTCTTGTCAGAAAAACTTCCTTGGTTAGCTGAGCATTTCCCAGAATTGCCAATCATTGCTAATGTTGCAGGATTCTCAAATGACGAATACGCTTATGTGTCAAAAAAGATTTCAAAAGCTCCAAACGTCAAAGCAATTGAGCTTAACATCTCATGTCCGAATGTTGACCACGGCAATCACGGTCTTTTGATTGGTCAGGTGCCTGAGTTGGCTTACGCTGCCGTTAAAGCGAGTGTTGAGAATTCAGATGTGCCAGTTTACGTCAAACTAACACCAAGTGTTGCTGATATTACGACAGTTGCTAAGGCTGTTGAAGAAGCCGGTGCGACAGGATTTACCATGATTAATACTTTGGTTGGTATGCGATTTGATTTGAAAACACGTAAACCAATCATTGCCAATGGTACAGGAGGTATGAGCGGTCCAGCGGTCTTTCCAGTAGCTCTTAAGCTTATTCGTCAAGTAGCGCAAAGTTCTGATTTGCCAATTATTGGTATGGGTGGTGTTGATTCGGCAGAAGCGGCTATTGAGATGATGATTGCTGGTGCGTCAGCTATTGGTGTTGGAACAGCAAACTTTGCAGATCCTTACGCTTGTCCAAATATCATCGAGCGTTTGCCAGAAGTCATGGACCAGTATGGCATCACAGATCTTGAAACTTTACGTCGCGAAGTTCGCCAAGAATTACGTGGCAAATAAGCTCTGCTATTTGATTAAAAAGTCAGTAAATTTTTGACTTTGATTGTAAAAAAAGATATAATATTAACAACTGAATAACCTTTAATTGAGTCCAGAGAGGCGAGAAAGGTTCGTGAAAAAAAGAAGATATAATCTTTGATAATGGGGTGTTTGCTACCCTGCTTTTCGTGTAACCTCGCCCTCGGGCGGGGTTTTCTTTATAGAAAAAGGAGAAAAAATGCACGAAAGTCGTCCGATTATTGCTCTTGATTTTCCATCATTTGATGATGTGAAATCATTTCTTGCTTTGTTCCCTGCAGATGAGAAGCTCTATGTCAAGATTGGTATGGAACTTTATTATGCTGAAGGACCAGAGATTGTTCGTTATGTGAAATCTCTTGGACACTCAGTTTTCCTAGATTTGAAATTGCATGACATTCCGAATACGGTTAAATCAGCAATGCGTGTGCTTTCAAATCTAGGTGTGGACATGACCAATGTTCACGCAGCTGGTGGTGTTGAGATGATGAAAGCGGCGCGTGAAGGGCTTGGACAAGGTCCAAAACTGATCGCAGTAACTCAATTAACCTCAACATCAGATGAACAGATGAAAGCAGACCAAAATATTCAGACAAGCTTGGTTGATTCTGTGCTTCATTATGCGAAAAGAGCAGAAGAAGCTGGTCTTGATGGCGTTGTCTGCTCAGCTTGTGAAGTTGCTGTTATCAAAGAGGCAACGTCAGATGATTTTGTCTGCTTGACGCCAGGTATTCGCCCAGCAGGAGCTGTGGTTGGTGACCAAAAACGCGTCATGACGCCAAGTCAAGCATCAGCTATCGGATCAAGTTATATCGTTGTTGGACGACCAATTACTAAAGCTGAGGATCCAGTGGCAGCTTACAAAGCCATTTACAACGAATGGAACGCTTAGTATTTTAATACTAAGGCGACAATTGATTTTTGAGTTTAGAAAAGAGGAATAAAATGACTTTAGCATCACAAATTGCATCAGATTTGCTTGATATTCAAGCAGTTTACTTGAAACCAAATGATCCATTTACTTGGGCATCTGGGATTAAATCACCAATCTACACAGATAATCGTGTAACTTTGTCTTACCCAGAAACACGTACTTTGATTGAAAATGGGTTTGTTGACAAAATCAAAGAAGAATTCCCAGAAGTTGAAGTAATTGCCGGAACTGCAACAGCTGGTATCCCACATGGTGCCATTATCGCTGATAAAATGAATCTTCCATTTGCTTACATTCGTAGTAAACCAAAAGATCATGGTGCTGGAAATCAAATCGAAGGTCGTGTAACAAAAGGACAAAAAATGGTTGTCGTTGAAGACCTTATCTCAACTGGTGGTTCAGTTCTTGAAGCTGTAGCAGCTGCCGAACGTGAAGGAGCTGATGTTATCGGTGTGGTAGCCATCTTCACTTATGAATTGCCAAAAGCAACTGAAAACTTTGAAAAAGCAGGTGTAAAACTTGTAACACTTTCTAACTACACAGAGCTTATCAAAGTGGCTAAAGTACAAGGTTACATCACTGCTGATGATTTGACATTGTTACGCAAGTTTAAAGAAAATCAAGAAACTTGGCGTGACTAAATGAGTTAGTATTTGGCTACTAAGGTGAAAAACTTTGGTGGCCTTCTTGGTTTAAACATGGAAAGGGGTTATAATGAAACTATCATCACCATTTAAAGATAATGTTTTACCAGATACCTATGCTAAAGGGGCTAGTGTTCAAGTGAGAGGAAACGCTGTGATTTCTTTTCCTTTTATGATTGAGGATGTTCCCAAAGGAACAAAGACATTTGCTTGGACCTTTGTCGACTATGATTCTATTCCAGTTTGTGGCTTTACTTACATTCACTGGGTAGTGGCTAATGTGCCAGCAGATATGACAGTAGTTCCTAAAGATTTCTCTCGTTTGGATGCTAAGCACACTCATGGTAAAAATAGCTTGGTTAGCAAGTTTTTAAATGAGGATAACTCAGATATTTATGATGGTTATATGGGACCATATCCACCGGATAAAGACCATGTTTATACCCTTACGGTCTACGCTTTAGATTGTGAATTATCATTGGAAAATGGATTCTACATGAATGATTTGCTACATGCTATGGATGGTCATATCTTGGCAAAAGAAAAGCTAGATTTAGTAGGGAAATACTAAAACTAACGAGGAGTGAACATGCAACATTCAACTTGGCATGAATTAATTAAAAAGGAATTACCAGAGCATTATTTTGGGCAAATCAATCAGTTTATGGACTTGGTCTATCAACAAGAATTGGTTTACCCACCACGTGAAAAAGTCTTTAACGCGATTCAGACAACAGCACTAGAAAATGTAAAAGTTGTCATCATTGGTCAGGATCCTTACCATGGTCCGAATCAAGCACAAGGCTTGTCATTTTCAGTGCCAGAAGACATTCCAGCTCCGCCATCTTTGCAAAATATTTTGAAAGAATTGGCAGATGATTTGGGGCAACGTGATCACCACGATTTAACACCATGGGCACAGCAAGGAGTGCTTCTTTTAAATGCTTGCTTGACAGTTCCAGCTGGTCGTGCAAATGGTCATGCGGGGCAAATCTGGGAACCTTTCACAGATGCGATTATCAAGGTGGTTAATCAAAAAGAAACACCTGTTGTCTTTATCCTGTGGGGTGGCTTTGCACGTAAGAAAAAAGCTCTCATTACCAATCCTATCCATCATGTCATTGAAAGTGCGCACCCAAGTCCACTCTCGGCTTATCGAGGATTTTTTGGCAGCCACCCTTTCTCAAAAGCTAACGCATATTTGACAGAGGATGGCCTTGAACCAATTGATTGGTTGAAATAATAGGAGTTTAACATGTTACTTATTAAAAATGGTCGTGTTGTTGATCCGAAATCTGGTTTTGATCAGGTAGCGGATGTACTTGTTGATGGTAAAAAAGTTGTTAAAATTGCGGATGCAATTGAAGAAGCTGGTGCTGAAGTGATTGACGCTACTGGTCTTGTTGTGGCACCAGGTTTGGTGGATATTCATGTACACTTCCGTGAACCAGGTCAAACGCATAAAGAAGACATTCACACAGGTGCATTAGCAGCGGCAGCTGGTGGCTTCACATCAGTTGTGATGATGGCAAATACCAACCCTACCATTTCTGACGTTGAGACTTTGAAAGAAGTTTTAGTAAGTGCAGCTAAGGAGAACGTTCACGTTTACACTAATGCAACCGTAACGAAAAACTTTGACGGCAAGACTTTGACTGATTTTAAGGCTTTGCTTGAAAATGGTGCTCTTAGCTTTTCTGATGATGGTATTCCGCTTCAAAGCACAAAAGTGTTAAAAGAAGCCTTGGATTTGGCTAAAGCAAACAACACATTTGTGGCTGTGCACGAAGAAGACCCAGAATTAAACGGCATCCTTGGATTTAACGAAGGTATCGCACGTGATAAATTCCATTTCTGCGGAGCAACAGGTGTGGCAGAATACAGCATGATTGCGCGTGATGTTATGATTGCCTATGACCGCGGAGCTCATTTGCATATCCAACACTTGTCAAAAGCTGAATCAGTGAAAGTGGTTGAATTTGCTCAACAATTGGGAGCAAACGTCACTGCAGAAGCAGCACCGCAACATTTCTCAAAGACAGAGGATTTGCTTTTGATCAAAGGTTCTGCAGCTAAGATGAACCCACCACTTCGTACAGAAAAGGATCGCTTAGCGGTTATTGAAGGCTTGAAATCTGGCGTCATTTCTGTGATTGCGACTGACCACGCGCCACACCACGCTGATGAAAAGAATGTTGAAGACATCACAAAAGCCCCATCAGGCATGACAGGGCTTGAAACGTCGTTATCACTTGGTTTGACAAACTTGGTAGCGACAGGCGACTTGACGCTTTCAGAATTGCTTGCTAAGATGACCATCAATCCGTCATCTATGTATGATTTCGATGCAGGTTATTTGGCTGAAAATGGCCCAGCTGACATCGTGATTTTCGCTGACAAAGAAGAACGTGTTGTCTCTGACCATTTTGCTTCTAAAGCTTCAAATTCACCATTTATCGGTGAAAAACTCCAAGGTGTTGTCAAATACACTATCTGCGATGGTAACATTGTTTATAAAGCATAAAAAAAGAATTAGCATTTTGCTAATTTCTTTTTTGTTCTTGATGACTTAAATTCATTCCCCAAGGAACGAGGTTTTCTTCATGATTTTTAATACGAGTAATATTGTCTTTGTGTCGTACAATGATGATGCCTGCAATAATGATAATCAATAATGTAAAGAGCAAATCATAGTGATTAAGCAAGAAACCAAATGCTGGAAAGACAAGCACACTAACCACAGCAGCGCTTGCAGCAACAACACTAGACAATGAAATCATGCTATAGAGGTAAAGGGTGATGACAAAGATAAGGGCAAGGAAAAGAAGAAATAGCGGTGCATATCCAAGAAGAACACCAGCACTTGTCGCAACTGCCTTACCACCTTTAAACTGTGCAAATAGCGGGAAGGTATGACCAATAATGGCAAATAAACCAATAAGAACAGGTGACACACCATTAACGCTAAAGATAAGAGGAAGGAGTGCTGCCAGAGTTCCTTTTAGCATGTCAATCACAAATGTGACAATTCCTGCTTTGACACCTAAAACTCGAAAAGTATTGGTTGTCCCAGTATTACCGCTACCATGTTCTCTGAGGTTAACATGATAGAAGAATTTTCCAATCCATAGACCAGTTGGGATTGACCCCAACAAGTATGCAATCACAATCATAACTAAAATTTTCATGTTCTCATTATAACATAATCAGTTCTTATGAAAAGGTAAAATTTGAAAAATAAATAACTTGAAGAATCAAGTTAAATTTGTGATAACGCTTTAAATTTGTTATACTATTTCATGAAAAAATTAGTGATTTTCCTTGTAAAATCCTTATTCGATTTGATTTTTTTTTGCAAAAATTTGAAAAAACTTGTAAGATAAAAAAGATGAATTATTTGGAGGTCGCTTTTGGCTAAAAAAGAAATTAATGTAAATAATTATAATGACGATGCCATTCAAGTGTTAGAGGGGCTAGATGCCGTACGTAAACGCCCCGGAATGTACATCGGTTCAACAGATGCGACAGGACTACATCATTTAGTTTGGGAGATTGTTGACAATGCCGTCGATGAAGCTCTTTCTGGCTTTGGTACTCAGATTGATGTTATTCTTAATCAAGATGGAAGTGTGACCGTAAAAGACCAAGGACGTGGGATGCCAACTGGTAAGCACGCTATGGGGATTCCAACTGTAGAAGTTATCTTCACTGTGCTTCACGCAGGTGGTAAATTCGGTCAAGGTGGTTATAAAACATCTGGTGGGCTTCACGGTGTGGGGTCTTCAGTTGTTAATGCCCTCTCAAGATGGCTTGAAGTCGAAATTACTCGTGACGGTGCGGTTTACAAACAACGTTTTGAAAATGGTGGTAAACCCGTGACAACCCTTAAAAAGATTGGAACAGCACCAAAATCTAAGTCAGGTACTATGGTAACATTCATGCCTGATGATACGATTTTCTCAACGACTGACTTTAAATTTAACACCATTGCTGAGCGCTTAAAAGAATCTGCCTTTTTGCTTAAGAATGTTACATTGACGTTGACGGATAATCGTCCAGAAGAAGCAGAACATCTGGAATTCCATTATGAAAATGGAGTGCAGGACTTTGTTGAATACCTTAACGAAGACAAAGAAACATTAACACCTGTGATTTGGGTGACTGGTGAAGACCAAGGTTTCCAAGTCGAAGTTGCACTTCAATACAATGACGGATTCTCAGATAATATCCTTTCTTTTGTTAACAATGTTCGTACTAAAGATGGTGGAACACACGAGACAGGATTGAAATCTGCCATTACTAAGGCGATGAATGACTACGCTCGCAAGTCAGGCCTTTTGAAAGAAAAAGATAAGAACCTTGAAGGGTCAGATTACCGTGAAGGGCTATCTGCAGTGCTTTCAATCTTGGTTCCAGAAGAACACTTGCAATTCGAAGGACAAACTAAAGATAAACTCGGTAGTCCTCTAGCACGTCCGATTGTAGACAGTATTGTCTCTGAAAAACTCACTTTCTTCCTTTTGGAAAATGGTGAAGTGGCGTCTAACCTTGTTCGTAAGGCGATTAAAGCGCGTGATGCCAGAGAAGCAGCTCGTAAAGCGCGTGACGAATCTCGTAATGGTAAGAAGAACAAGAAAGATAAAGGACTCCTTTCTGGTAAATTGACACCAGCACAGTCTAAGAATCCTAAGAAAAATGAGCTTTATCTGGTCGAAGGGGATTCTGCCGGCGGTTCAGCTAAACAAGGACGTGACCGTAAATTCCAAGCTATTTTGCCATTGCGTGGTAAAGTCTTAAATACAGCAAAAGCTAAGATGTCTGACATTGTGAAAAACGAAGAAATCAATACCATGATTTACACAATTGGTGCAGGCGTCGGTGCAGATTTTAAAGTTGAAAATTCAAACTACGATAAGATTATTATCATGACCGATGCGGATACCGATGGTGCTCACATTCAGACATTGTTACTAACTTTCTTTTACCGTTACATGCGTCCGCTTGTGGAAACAGGTCATGTCTATATCGCTTTGCCACCTTTGTACAAAATGTCTAAAGGTAAAGGCAAGAAAGAGCAAGTTGAGTATGCTTGGACAGATGGTGAGTTAGAAGAACTACGTCAAAAATTTGGTAAAGGAGCTCAACTCCAACGTTACAAAGGTCTTGGTGAAATGAACGCTGACCAATTGTGGGAAACAACCATGAACCCTGAAACACGTACGCTTATTCGTGTGACTATTGATGATTTGGCGCGTGCCGAACGCCGTGTCAATGTCCTTATGGGTGACAAAGTTGAACCACGCCGCAAATGGATTGAAGACAATGTTAAATTCACCTTGGAAGAAAATACAGTGTTTTAATTGCTTGTGATGAATCCATAAATTTTTTGACGTGAAAAGTAAAGGATAATAATTATGTCAAATGTTCAAAATATGTCTCTTGAAGACATTATGGGGGATCGTTTCGGACGATATTCCAAATATATTATTCAAGAGCGGGCTTTGCCAGATATTCGTGATGGTTTGAAGCCTGTTCAACGTCGTATCCTTTATTCGATGAACAAGGACGGCAATACTTTTGATAAGGGTTTTCGTAAATCGGCAAAATCTGTCGGTAATGTTATGGGTAATTTCCACCCACACGGTGATTCCTCTATTTATGACGCTATGGTGCGCATGAGTCAGGATTGGAAAAATGGTGAAATCTTGATTGAAATGCATGGTAACAATGGTTCTATGGACGGTGATCCACCGGCAGCCATGCGTTACACTGAAGCACGTTTGTCAGAGATTGCTGGGTATTTGCTTCGTGATATTGATAAAGATACTGTTCCATTTGCTTGGAACTTTGATGATACCGAAAAAGAACCAACGGTTTTACCGGCTGCTTTTCCTAACCTTTTGGTGAATGGTGCAACAGGTATTTCAGCTGGATATGCAACTGATATTCCGCCACACAACTTGGCTGAAGTCATTGATGCAGTTGTTTACTTTATCGACCATCCAAATGCAAAATTAGATAAATTGATGGAATTCTTGCCGGGACCTGATTTCCCTACTGGGGCGATTATCCAAGGTAAGGATGGTATTCGTAAGGCTTACGAAACTGGTAAAGGACGTGTTGTTGTTCGTTCACGAACGGACATTGAAAGTCTTCGTGGCGGCAAAAAACAAATCGTCGTCACTGAAATTCCTTATGAAGTCAATAAAGCCGTACTCGTTAAGAAAATTGACGATGTTCGTGTCAACAATAAAGTCCCTGGCATTGCAGAAGTTCGTGATGAGTCAGACCGTGATGGACTTCGTATTGCTATCGAACTTAAAAAAGATGCAGACGAGCAAACGATTCTCAACTATTTGTTGAAATACACTGACTTGCAAGTCAACTATAACTTTAATATGGTTGCTATTGACAACTATACACCACGCCAAGTGGGTATCATTCCGATGTTGACAAGTTACATTGCTCACCGTAAGGAAATCATCGTTGCCCGTTCAAAATTTGACAAGGAAAAAGCTGAAAAACGTCTTCACATCGTGGAAGGCTTGATTCGTGTTATTTCAATTCTGGATGAGGTTATTGCGCTTATTCGTGCGTCTGAAAATAAAGCTGATGCTAAAGAAAACCTCAAAGTTAGCTATGAATTTTCAGAAGAACAAGCTGAAGCTATCGTGACTTTGCAATTGTACCGTTTGACAAATACTGATATTGTGACGCTTGAAAATGAAGAAGCAGAGCTTCGTGAACGCATCACTATGCTTAAAGCAATTATCGGTGACGAACGTACTATGTACAATGTCATGAAACGTGAACTACGTGAAGTTAAGAAGAAATTCGCTAACCCACGTTTGACAGAATTGCAAGCCGAAGCACAAACGATTGAAATCGATGTGGCAAGCTTGATTGTCGAAGAAGATACTTATGTCAGTGTGACAAAAGGTGGTTACATCAAACGTACAAGTCCGCGTTCTTACAATGCTTCTACGGTTGAAGAAATTGGTAAACGTGATGATGATGAACTGGTCTTCGTCTCACAAGCTAAGACAACTCAACATTTGTTGATTTTTACAAATCTTGGCAATGTCATCTATCGTCCAGTCCATGAATTGACAGATATTCGCTGGAAAGATATTGGGGAACATTTATCACAAACCATCACTGATTTTGCGACAGACGAGTATGTCTTGTATGCTGAAATTGTCGATGACTTTGGACCGCAAACTTATTTTGCAGCCACAAAATATGGTCAAATCAAACGCTTTGAACGCAAAGAATTCACGCCATGGCGCACCTACAAATCAAAAGCTGTTAAGTATGCTAAGTTGAAAAAAGACGATGATATGGTCATGACTATTGCGCCAATTGCACTTGATGATGTCATGGTCATTACGCATAATGGCTATGCCTTGCATTTCAATATTGGCGAAGTGCCAGTAGTTGGTGCCAAAGCGGCAGGGGTTAAATCAATTAACCTTAAGGATGATGATTTTGTCGTGTCAGCCTTTATCGCCAATACAGAAAGCTTCTTTATCTTGACACAACGTGGTAGCCTTAAACGTATGACAACTGAGCTAATTCCAGCAACAAGTCGTGCTAATCGAGGCTTGCAAGTCCTTCGTGAACTCAAATCAAAACCACATCGCGTCTTTATGGCAGGACCAGTCCATGCCTTAAATGACGTGCAAAATATTGATTTATTCACTATTGAGACGTTAGATTCAGATAAAATCGAAACCTTAGAAGTTTATTCAAATAAAGGCAATCATTATCAAGCCATTCTTGAAGATTTGACCTTGTCAGAACGCACAAGTAATGGTTCCTTTATCTCAGATAAAATTTCAGATGAAGGTGTCTTTAGCGCAAGAATTAAATAGCGATAATAAATCGGAGATTTTCTCCGATTTATTTTTTGAATAAATTTTCAGAATTTTATGAAAAAGTACTTGAAAAAAGATTTAAAAAGCGTACAATAGGATAAAAACAAAGAAAGAGGAATAGTTATGACAGTAGATTTAGACTGGGAAAATCTAGGCTTTGCCTATCGTAAATTACCATTTCGTTACATCTCTTACTACAAAGATGGTAAATGGGATGAAGGAAAATTAACAGAAGATTCAATGCTCCACATTTCTGAAGCATCACCAGCTTTGCACTATGGTCAACAAGCCTTTGAAGGGTTGAAAGCCTATCGTACAAAAGATGGTTCAGTACAATTGTTCCGCCCAAATATGAACGCAGAACGTTTGCAACGCACTGCAGATCGTCTTCTTATGCCACAAGTGCCTACAGAAAAATTTATTGATGCTGCAAAACAAGTCGTTCGTGCTAATGAAGAATTTGTACCACCATACGGCACTGGTGCAACACTTTATCTACGTCCTCTTTTGATTGGTGTTGGTGACATTATTGGTGTTCACCCTGCAGATGAATACATTTTCACTATTTTCGCAATGCCTGTTGGTAACTACTTCAAAGGTGGTTTGGTACCAACTAATTTCTTGATTCAAGACGAATATGACCGTGCTGCTCCACATGGTACAGGTGCTGCAAAAGTAGGTGGTAACTATGCCTCAAGTCTTCTTCCAGGTAAAATGGCTCACGACCGTAAGTTCTCTGATGTTATTTACCTAGATCCTGCGACACACACTAAGATTGAAGAAGTCGGCTCTGCAAACTTCTTTGGTATTACAGCTGATAATGAGTTTATCACACCACTTAGTCCATCAATCTTGCCATCTATCACAAAATACTCACTTCTTTATTTGGCAGAACACCGTTTTGGCATGAAAGCTATCCAAGGTGATGTTAAACTTGATGAATTGGATAAATTCGTTGAAGCAGGTGCCTGTGGTACAGCAGCTGTTATTTCACCAATCGGTGGTGTTCAACACGGTGATGACTTCCATATCTTCTACAGTGAAATAGAAGTAGGACCTGTTACTCGTAAATTGTACGACGAGCTTGTCGGTATCCAATTCGGTGACATTGAAGCTCCAGAAGGCTGGATTTACAAAGTTGACTAATAAATTAAAGCTTGCTCTTGCAAGCTTTTTTGTTTTTCGGTAAAATGAATAGCGTGAGGTGGAAAAATGAGCAAAAAAGATAAAAAAATCGAAATTCAACTTGCTGACGCCAAAGTTGCCATCAATAATGCTAATGTCGATGGTTATAATTTGACTGCTGGAAAAAAAATTATCGGTGAAATTGCTGAGCTTGATAACAAATTTGCCGTTGTCAAAAATGGAGAAGTGGAAGCACTTTTCAAAACTTTAGAGCAAGCAATTGAAAGTATTATTGAAAATTACAACTTAAATCGCTAAAAAATAGCGAAAAGTACTTGTCAGAGAACAAAAACTATGCTAGAATAGTTTTTGTCGTAACGGAAGGGTAGCGAAGAGGCTAAACGCGGCGGACTGTAAATCCGCTCCTTCGGGTTCGGGGGTTCGAATCCCTCCCCTTCCATAGTTTTACGGGCATAGTATAAAGGTAGTACAAAGGTCTCCAAAACCTTTGGTGTGGGTTCAATTCCTGCTGCCCGTGTTTGTATTATGGCGGATGTGGTGAAGTGGTTAACACACCAGCTTGTGGCGCTGGCACTCGCGGGTTCGATTCCCGTCATCCGCCCTTTTAATGGGGTATAGCCAAGCGGTAAGGCAAGGGACTTTGACTCCCTCATGCGTTGGTTCGAATCCAGCTACCCCAGTTCAAATATTTTATTTGAGAAAAGTCTGTTGCCGAAGTGGCGGAATAGGCAGACGCGCCAGACTCAAAATCTGGTTCCTTCACGGGAGTGCCGGTTCGACCCCGGCCTTCGGCATAACAAAAGTAACTAGTTCCTTATAGGTAGTTGCTTTTTTTTTGCTTTGTTTCCAATTTGTATCCATCAATCAGAATCTGAATAAATTTTCTTTGTAAAAAATACTTTCTTTATAAGTTGATAATTGAGGAGCAGTGATGTAAAATTAGTACAAGATAGGGGTCTTAATAAGTGATAAAGAAAAAAGAATGGGAAAAATCTTTTAAAAATGTAAATGGCCGAATGCCAACTATTGATGAATACAATGAAGCAGTTTCTGAGGGGATGGTTCAGAATGAGTCTTTAATTTTGAAAGACAGTAAGAAAGTTTTTTTTATCACAAGTGGAATTGTAGCTTCATTATTAATTATTGCAATTGCTATCTTGCTTTTTATATTCTTTTATCCAAAACCAGTTAATCAACAGTCAAGTTTTAATGATACGCATAGTCAAGATAGCTCATCAAGTATTGATAATTCGGATGAGGCTACGGAAGAAAGTACTAAAAATAATTTCTCAAGAAATATCGAAGAATCAGAAACCAAGGAAAATATTACTGAGTCGTCTGTCCAAGAAAACTATGGTATGATGGTGAAGGGTTACTATGTGGTTAAATATAGTGATATGCTTACTTTTTTAGAGGAGACAACGGGGAAAACATCAGAAGGACTTGTACCTAGGTATGTAGCAGATTTTTGGAACTCACATCATGCTCCTGATAAAAAAGTTGAAAGTCCAATTGATTTACGTTTAGATAAAGATAAATACATGTGGTCAAATGGTTTCATTATTTGTCCATTGACTATGACGGCAGGAGAACTAGTAAACCAAGTATCTAGTACACACTCTGATATTAAAGAATACGATTTGAATCAAACTAATATTGATAAAGCAATACAATATTGGAATAGTGAACATGAGAGTTATAACGCGGTAGCAATGGTACCAGGATCAAATGTTTACACTCCTAATTATGTTTCTTCATTTCCAGAGGTAACTGATGAAAAAGATTATCGTTACTTTAAACGTGGAATTAATGCTCCCGATATATATGGAATAAGTGGTACAGAAATACCGGAGAAATGAAAGGTTAGAGTGTATTAATATAATATGAATAAAAATGATTATAATAAAATAAAAAATTTTACATTTAAATCTGAATTTTATCCAAGAGAAGTAGCTTTATCTGAAGTCGCAACTTGGGCTATATGGGATGAGAATGATAAATATAATACAAAGATCATTGGGCAATCCCTAGAAAAATTAAAAACAAATACTGTTTTTGTGGCATTAAACTTTGCTGGAGATGATTCTAAACTTTATTTAGATGAACCATTCTGGAAGGAATGGCAGAATTTTCATGGAGATAGGACTCAAACGGATAAGAAACTGTTTGGAATGCTTCAAAATACTAAGTATGAAGGTTCTTATATTACAGACTTATTGAAATTAGTGCCAACTAAAAGTTCTCTAGAGCTTAGAGATAAAATTAAAAATAGTGAAATTGATTTAGAAGCTCAGGTTAATCTTTTCATACAAGAACTTGAACTTTTACAAACTGATGATATTGAATTATATTTGATGGGATATGAAACTGAAAGGATTTTTAAAAAATATTTTTATAAATCAGTAGAACAAAAGATAAAAAGCTATAAGCGAATTTTACATACATCTAACTATCATGGGTCTAATGAGGATTTTTATAAAAAAGTAAGAGAGCAGTTAGAGCTATAAGATATTTATATTATCTTAAGATATATGAGTATAGCTGCATTAGAATATTAAAAAAACAGCTAGTTTTTATAGGAAGCTGTTTTTTTATTTTGTATCCATGAGTTAGAAATCTTGAAGTACTTTTCTTATTTGTTCATTTTCTTCTTCGTGTAATTCTTTAAGAACATGGCCATAAGTATCTATAATACGTTGTATATTTTTATGCCCCATGTTTTTTGCAACAACCGCAATATCTACTTTTTTTGCCAGTAGCACACACGCATAAGTATGACGACATCCAGTAGCTACGATTGAGGGGCTTATATTTAATTCACTGAGGTATTTCTTTAGTGCCTTGTTAATACCATTATTTGTTGGTAAACCGTGCCTCCTATCAAAGAATATGAGACCTTGTGAGAGTTGAAGTATATGATAGTTCTTTTGCTGTTGTAAAAGCTCTTTAAGAATATCAATTACATCTCGACTTACTGGAATTTCACGAACAGAATAAGGAGTTTTAGGTTTACCTGTGTCCGTATGCCTAGCGCTATCAATTCTCTTATGGGTTTTAATTAAGTTTTGTGTAAAATCTATGTCTTCCCAAGTTAGAGCTAATGCTTCACCAACACGTAGACCAGTTTTGAACAAGATAAATATTAAATAGGGCATTATACTTTCTGGATAGTCTAGTATACTTTTCAGATATTTTATAATTTGTTGATAGTCTTCTAAACTACTGATATACTTTTCTTCTATTTTTTTAGGTTCTATTTTTGCATGTAGTTTAATTCCTTTTGTAAAGTCGTTTATATTTAAGTCATCTCGTTTTGCAAGTTGAATAGTCTCTCTAATACAAGAATTTAATCTTGATAAGTAATCTTGACCTACGCTTAATCCTATCTCATTCATTATTTTTTGATATTGACTATGTTTTATTTTACTAGCAATCATATCGTTAAAGAATGTTTCAATTTTTCTGGAGAATTGTAGATATTTCTTTTTTGTCTGATCAGATTTATTTGATGGTAAAATTTCTAAATTATACCATACCATGTATAAATCATAGAGGGTAGAAGAATTATCAAATTTTCTTCCTTTAAGGAAATCAAGTTCTGCTTTTTTTCCAGCTATTTCTGCCTCTTGTTTAGTAACAAAACCACCTTTTCCAGTTATATATTTTCCTTTATCTTTAAGGTTGTAATACCATTTTCTACCTCTAGGATACACTCTTAAGGGCATTATAATCACTTCCTTTTAAATCTAAACCAAGCATCTCATTTACTACTGTTACAGGACAAAAGTTTAACCTTTTGTTGTCATAAAAAGGATATCCTTTTTTTACCATGATTTGTTTACCCTCTCTAATAATACGAGAAGCAACTGATTTTGTTATTCCTGTTTGTTCTATAATCTCATCTTTTGTAATAATATTCATGTGTTTTCCCTTTCCACTTTACTATAATATGGCTTTTATATCGCCGTTTTTACTCTTAACGACTTGATTTTCACATTTCCCCCAAGTTTTCTCTTTAGAAAATTTAGCCATTTTTTCTAAAAAGTCAAAAGCGTCAATAACTTGAATTTGTCCAGCATTTCCACCGCATGTATCATCTACCCAGTTTCCGAAAACTTCTTTATTTAATTCTAAATGTTGCCAGACATGAATATACCCTTTATTTACAGCCTCATCCGATATATTCTCTGCTATTTCTAAAGGCATAGATACCCACCCATTCTTAATAAATAAACAATCCGCAAGGGTTAAGACTTTGTTTTTATCAAATTTTTCTTGATTCATTTTTGTCCTCGATTTCTTTTTTATTCAATCCAAATTTTTGTAAAATTTCTAATGCAGCTTTTTTCATTGTGTCATCATCATCTATTTTTTCACAAATCACAGAACCTATAGAAAACATCTCTTGATTTTTGCTATCGTATATCCCTAAATAAAACTGAGTTCTCATATATCCTAGGGAAACGCAACGTATTTCATAAGGGACACGTCGTGCTATCTCATGTCTTTTTATCTGCCTATTCTCAAAGCTCTCTGCTTGTTCAAATTTTGGCATTAGATTATTAATAAATGTTTCTCTACTATCCGTACTCGTTAAGAATAGATACCTTGCCAGCCAATGCTTATCCTTACCACGTGAGTTAATCGGACTATAATTTTTAGGGTCAGCAAGTCCTAGAAATTCTTTATTATTGAACTCTTTACCAGAAATTTCATTAAATATAGAAACTTCCTCTCCTTGATATAAGCCTGAGGGGTCGAAGGTTTTATTTTTACCAGAAGCAGGTATCAAGTGCAATCTATCCGTGAGTAACAATCCCATTCTTTTAGCCAAGTGGCTCTTTCCACCTTCACTTATACCCCAAATATATACCGTTGATAAATCTCTCCCGTTAACCTTATATTCTTCGCCTTTATGCTGTAAGTACTCTTGGAAGTCTTTTTCAAATTCTCTACGGTATCTTTTATAAAGCTTATCAGCTAAAGCTCGATCAAATTCTTTAAAAAATAAGTCTCGAATTTTAGGTAAATATAACTCCCCATTCATAATTTGTTCGGAAATATCGGCTACAAACTCCTCTATTTCTTTTTGAGCATTTGATTTTTCTTTTCCTTTTATTAATTTAAGGTAATCACAATTAACTGTATGAACACTGGCTACTTCATACTGGTATTTTCCATCTATCATAGCCTGTTCTGTCCTATGGGTTAAATATCTTGCAGAATTAGCTATTTTCTTCGTGTTTTGGCAGTTTTCAGGTCTTGATATATTAAACATTTTCATAACTGCTGTCTGAGGTTTTGCATTTTCAAAGCTGACTAAGATATGAACATGCAAAGGTTTTGGTAATCCATCTGATAGTACGTCTTTATCATGGAAAGCATAAGCACACCAAGATTTATCTGAAATATTGAAATTTATCAACTTAACTATTTTTTCTTTCCATTGCTCTTGTGTGATATCTGACTTTATATTTCCTTGCTCATCATGAATTTCATAATCATAATTCAAAGTTATGTTGTAGCTTCTAAATCTTTTCGCTTGTGCCACATAATTTTCCTCCTTTCGTGAATTGTCAGAATATTCATTTTCACAAATTTTCATTTTGCACAAATCTATACCCTGTGCAATATTACATTAATTTTTCTTTTTAGCTTCGCAATCCCTTCGGGTACTCTATGACGGAGTTTTCGAGTACCCGTAATATTACAAAGTACATTTTATTATTGCACTTGCACAGTATACTTTTTGTAAAACATACTTTCTTTTTCTCATTTTTCTAGTCAAATCCTCGTCGGTCGTGGTCGCCTTATCTCTTAACGACAAAAGGGAGCTTAATGCCTTTAGGGCAACGCTCCCTTTTGTCTAAGATGTCGCCCACTGACAAGAATTAGCCTAGCTTTCTAAGTGTTCCATTGTACCAAAGCATAATACCTTTACGGTCTGTAATTGCCCCGTGGTTTGTAATCTCAACAGAAACTTTGTCATTCATGGCAACTTTTGGCTTTTCAGTTGAATTAATAAAGAAAGTTTGACGTAAGAAGTCGGAACCTGGTTCCATAATTTGAACTTCAGTTCTCCAGCCATTTGGTTCATTTACTTTTTTATCTGGATTCCATTTTGTACGTTCTACTGGGTCTGCATTTACATATAGTTCTTGAGCTTTTTGAATTTGTTTGACGATGTCGTCTGCGATTTTATTTACATTGATTGTGATTTGTGCCATTTTAGCACCTCCATTATTGTTTTTTGAATATATTTTTTAAGCCTTTATTTTCGAGTGCTTCAACTCGTTCTGTTAGAGCCATTACTTGATTATGCAGAGTAGTAATATTTCTCTGTAAGATTTGGTTTTTATCTTCCAAATTCTTAATTTTTCCTTTTGCAATGTTGAAATTACGTGTTAATCTTGATAATCTATCGTCTTGTTCGGCACGTTTTTCTTCAGCAAGATTACCCCATATTTCAGAAATAGCATATTCTTTGCTTTTACCGTCTGACAATAATTTTTCAAGTTCTAAGAAGTCCTGTAAGTCGTCTTTTGAAAAATCATAGGTTGTCCGATTTTTTCTCGCCCTGCCATTCTTAATTTTAATGCGCTTAAAATTATGACCAGAGAGTTTTTCAATTTCTCCTCTCCATTTACGAATGGTATTATAAGGCCGATTAAGCTTAACAGCTAATTCTCTATAGTTCATCCTACTTTACTTATAGACTGAATTTTTCTATATTGTTGTGCATCAACATTGTCTGCTCGCCAGTTAACTTCAATTTCATCTGTATCTTCAATAAGCTTTTGAGTATAAGTTTCAGTCATTTCACATAGGTCTTTGTAATTCACGACCATTTGTTCACTTGTTACTTCCTCACAATCTATTGGTAAAAGTCTACCGAGTAACATTACATTTGCGATAATACCAAGACCTTTTCTTAGGTCATCTAATTCAACTTTAGTTTCTTGCATGACTTTAAGTCCTTTCTAGAATTTGTTATAATTGTGTTAGATATTTTAATAAGTCTCTTTCTTCTTGGTTGTGGAAAGAGATTTTTTTATTTTATAAGCGCACCTCCCAAATAAAAATTTATAAACGTTATTTAAAGTTTATATTTACATTATATATTATTTATAATGTAAAATCAATAATTAAAATTGATAAAGCTTAAAAATATGATAGAATAGTCTTATAAATATAGATAGGAGCTAAAAATGATTGAGAACTTCGCTTCAAATTTAATGAATTTAAGAATTAAATCCAACCTTTCTCAGAAAGAGCTAGCAGAAAAGTTAGATATTAGTACACAAACTATTTCAAATATAGAAAAAGGAAAATCATATCCGACATTTACTAATTTAGAAAAGATAGCTAACTATTTTAATGCAACTCCCAACCAGTTATTTGGAACTTCAAAAGAAATTGAATTAGAAAATGCTGTATTACAAACGGATGAGTACAGTAAAGTGCTAAAAGATATTTTACAAAAATCAGATGAAATAAGTAGTGCCATTGAAACGTACTTTTATAAACCGGTAAAAATTACATATAGCCCACAGTATGGTGAAGTTTATACGTATAAATTGAGTAACGGAAAGACTTTAAACACATCTGCAGAGTATGGTGTGGGCGAAGCTATTGATTTTGACAATAACATCTATGTTGTTGAACAAGTAAAAGAGTTATCTATGTATGAAAAAATAATGAATATGTATAATGCTATTAAGGAAATTGATAAAAATAAAAACTGACAGCAAAAATCGTGCTATCAGTTAGAATCCGTCTCCGATTTCAGAACAAGTTCTTCATCTACACGGATTGATATCACGACTTAATTTAAAGTTACTTTTATATTATTTAATTAAGGAGAAAAATATGAAACCAATAAGTATATCAGAACAGATGATGTTTAATACTGTTAGATTGGAAACACAAGATGGCTCATCTGGTACAGGATTCTTTTTCCATTTCAAGTATAATGAACAGACGATTCCAATTTTAATCACAAATAAACATGTTGTGAATTTTAAAAACAGTGAAACCGTGAATTTTTTCTTACATCTAAAAGAAGAAGATGGGTCAACTAAAGAAAATTTTAATATAAGTCTTACAGCTGATTGGTATTTTCATCCAGATAAAGATTTATGTTTTACATTCATGGCTCCTATATTTGAACAAGTGGAACAAATAAAAGGTAAGCCAGTATTTTATATGGCCAATGATGAAGAAATTGTACCTAGTAATAAAGATTTGATGGAATTAAGTGCACTTGAGGAAATTGTAATGATTGGTTACCCAATAGGGTTATGGGATATGAATAATAATTTCCCGATTTTTAGAAAAGGATACACGGCTTCTCATCCTGCATATGATTTCAATACCAAAGGAATAGCTTTAGCAGATATTTCTGCATTTCCAGGATCTTCAGGCTCTCCAATTTATATTTTGAATGAAACAGGATACTCTGATAAGAAAGGAAATACTTATCTTGGACGAGGGAGACTTATATTTTTAGGGGTTTTATTTTCAGGGCCTGTTCAAAATATAAATGGTAATATTTCAGTTGTTAATACTCAAGTTCAACCACAATTTATTAGCGAGATGTCTGTGATGACAAATTTAGGTTATTACATTAAAGCAGAAGAGATATTAGAATTTAAAGCAATTATTCAAGAAAAGATAGATTCACAAAGTGAATAATGTATAATTTTTGTATCCATAGTTGTATCCGAAAAATAGTAATTTAAATAGACTTTAAAAAATATAAAAAGTGAAGTTGCTTTATCTAACGCTCTAATAAGAAATATGAGATAATAATTTTCTTTAAGAACGTAGGCCTTCGGCATAAAATAAAAGATCTAAGTATTCTTAGGTCTTTTTTGTTTTTATCTAAATGTAAAAACCACTTTCATAACAAGTAAAAGTGGTGTAATATGTTTAGGCAAGAAAAGTTTTGTTGAGTTTTTTGATAATGAACTTTTCAATTTCTATCACGATGAAAATCACAAGAGAGAGGAGTATAGCGATAAGCCAGTGTGTTGTTGTGAGAGGCACTACATCAATGAATGTTCGTAAGGGTGTAAGTGTGAAGACAAAGGTTATGATTAAGGATATAATGGTTGTCCAGAAAATTGTTTTATTTGAATATAAACCATCTTTAAATATAGAATCGTTACTCCGAGCATTAAAGATATGGTAGGTTGAAGCGAGGGCAAGAACGAGAAATGTCATCGATTGTCCGACTTGCATACTTGGAGTAGTTCCCGCTATCTCTACAAATCTACCAATATAGAATCCGATAAGTGAAATAATGATAAAGGTTGTGGAGGATGTGAGAATACGTTGTGAAACACCTCTAGAGAAGAGACTTTCGTTTACATCGATTGGTGGTTTTTTCATAATATACTTATCAGAGGTTTCTCGACTTAAGCCAAATCCAGGAATACCATCTGCGAGAACATTAATATAGAGAAGCTGCATACCTGTAAGTGGCAGACCCCAACCAATAATAGCTCCAAATAGCATAATAAGGATTTCGGCAACATTGGCAGAAAGAAGATAATAAATTGTTCTTTTAATATTAATGTAAACACGGCGGCCTTCAGCAATTGCACTAACAATAGTTGCAAAGTTATCGTCGGCTAAGATGATGTCAGAGGCATTTTTGGCCACTTCTGTTCCGGCGATTCCCATTGCGGTTCCGACATCTGCTGCTCGTAGAGAGGGAGAATCATTGACACCGTCACCGGTCATGGCAACTATATGTTTTTTATCTTGCCATGCTTTCACAATCCGGAGCTTGTCTTCAGGCGAGACACGTGCATAGACTGAAATTTTTTCAATCTTTTCCTTGAGCTCCTCATCCGTCATGTTTGCCAAGGTAATTCCGTCTACGACCAAGTCTCCTTCACGATAAATATCAAGTTCCTGTGCGATTGCTTTAGCAGTTAAGGCATGATCCCCTGTAATCATTACAGGAATAATTCCAGCAGTACGGGCTTCGGCTACAGCATGTTTACTTTCGGGTCTTGGAGGATCAATCATTCCAATTATTCCTAAGAATGTTTGGTCTTCTTCCAAACTTTGATGGTTTTCTGGAATCTCTTCAATTACTTTGTAGGAAAGAGCGAGGACACGCAAGGCATTTTCTGCAAAGGTGTCGTGAATATTATGTGCTTTGCTAAAGTGATTAGGGACAAGCCGATCAAAGGCTCCTTTTGTAATAACCAGGTAGCCCCCGCTTTCGTTAGATACAACAACCGTCATTTTTTTTCTGGTCGAATCAAAAGGAAGTTCTAAGAGACGCGGGGGATTTTTATCAGGATGATAAGAGTTATGTGCGATAAGGAAGTTGATGATGGCTGTTTCTGTTGGATCGCCGTGTGTGACCCATTTCCCCTCATCTTTTACGGCTGTTGCATTAGATACTAAACCAAACTTGTAAATTAAATCTTTTTCCTTATCAGAGAGTTGGTCCTTATGCCAAATCTCTTCTCCTTGTACCCAGAGTCTTTGAATAGTCATCTGGTTTTGAGTAAGTGTTCCTGTTTTATCGGAAGCAATGACCGAAGCATTTCCCAGGGTTTCAACTGCAGGAATGTTACGAATAATGGCTTTTTTATAAGCCATATTTTCTACACCATAAACGAGTGATAAGGTCACGATGACAGGAAGAGTTTCCGGCACGGCAGCAATACCAAGAATAACAGCCGTCATCATATTTTCACTGAAGGGAATGCCACCGTGCAATAAGTTGACAATAAAGATGATTGCCCCTGCACCAAAAGCAATTGCAGCAAGGCGTTTTGCCAGAGAATCAATACGTTTTTGTAAAGGTGTTTTCCCTTTAACCTGGTCTTCTAAAAGTTGGGCAATTTGTCCCATCTGACTTTTCATTCCTGTAGCTACAACAATGCCCTTAGCTGTACCATTAAGCACATTTGTTCCCGAGAAAACCATGTTCACTTGGTCTCCCAAAGGCACATCTTCGAGGATCTCACGTGAAGCATCTTTTTCTATTGGTTCAGACTCCCCTGTTAGGGAGGATTCATCGACTTGTAAGCTATTTGCTGAAAGGAGACGAACATCAGCACCAACCTGTTCTCCAGCGCTTAATTGAAGCAAATCACCGACAACCAATTGCTCAGAAGGAATTGTGCTGAGCTTCCCTTCACGTATAACCGTAGAATTTGGAGCCGATAATTTCTTGAGGGCGGATAAGGCGGTTTCGGCACGTTCCTCTTGCATGTGGGCAACGATGACATTGATGACCACGATTAACAGAATAACGATTGGTTTGGTGAAGTTTCCAGTATCCATCGATAGGTAAAAAGCAGGAACTGAGACAATGATTAAAACAAGATTCATTACCTCAAGTAGGTGTTTCAAAAGCTTTTGAAAAATACTTTTTTCTTTGGCTTCTTGAAAAACATTGCTCCCGTATTTGGCTCGGTGAGCAGTAACTTGTTTTTTATTTAAACCCTCTGAAGTGCTTGTTTTATAGTACTCTTTAATCTTTTTTATATTACTTTTCTTATAATTCATAAATCCTCTATTCTACTTTTGTCATATTTATAAAATGTTTTATAATAGAATTATAATATTTTTATCATTTATTACAAAACGATTTAGCATTCAGAAAAAGCTGTATAAATAGCTAAAAATGTGGTATTATGGTAGATATGGAAACGAAAACAGTAAGTGAACTTGCAGAACTTTTTGGTGTGACTCGCCAAGCGATGAATAAACGCATCAAGCAGCTAGACGAGCAATATGTAGAGAAAAATGAAAAAAATGTTACTGTAATTAACGAAGGCGGTATTCATGAACTTGAACGCCTTTATGGCAAAGTTGTGACAGCGCAGGCGGAAGTTGTTGATGGTAAAGATGAAACACAAGAACTTTCAACATCGCCAACGGACGCAGCTGTTTTTGAGTTGGTTTCAAACCTTATGAAAGACAAGAATGCAGAAATTGACCGTCTAAATCAGCAATTGATGGCCAAAGATGCACAAATTGCAGAAAAAGATAAGCAAATCAACCGTCAACAAGAACTGATGGAAAAATCTTTGAGTGATAATAATCAGTTTTTACTTGAAATGAAGGCTGAATCAGAAAAAGGCTTCTTTGCCAAACTTTTCGGAAAATAATAACAGTGGCAAAACTGTTATTTTTTTATTAGAAATATAAGGAAGTAGACAAATGTAAACGTTTTCCTCTTCGTTCCCACGGTTGTGCCTATTTTCCGGCTTTTATGTTTGCAAAATCTCAAAAAAGTGTTAAAATGTAAGAGTAAGTTAAATGATTAACTTAGTGATAGAGAATTTCTCTATAAACAAAATTTTAAACCTATAAGGAGACTTACTCATGGTAGTTAAAGTTGGTATTAACGGTTTCGGACGTATCGGTCGTCTTGCTTTCCGTCGTATTCAAAACGTTGAAGGTGTTGAAGTAGTAGCAATCAACGACCTTACAGATCCAGCAATGCTTGCTCACTTGTTGAAATATGACACAACTCAAGGTCGTTTCGACGGTGAAGTTGAAGTTAAAGATGGTGGTTTCGAAGTTAACGGTAAATTTGTAAAAGTTACTGCAGAAGCTAACCCAGCTAACATCAACTGGGCTGAAGATGGTGCAGAAATCGTTCTTGAAGCAACTGGTTTCTTCGCAACTAAAGAAAAAGCTGAACAACACTTGCACGCTAACGGTGCTAAAAAAGTTGTTATCACAGCACCTGGTGGAAACGATGTTAAAACTATCGTTTTCAACACTAACCACGAAATCTTGACTGGTGAAGAAACAGTTATCTCTGGTGCATCATGTACTACTAACTGTCTCGCACCAATGGCTGATGCTTTGAACAAAAACTTCGGTCTTAAAGTTGGTACAATGACAACTATCCACGGTTACACTGGTGACCAAATGACTCTTGATGGCCCACACCGTGGTGGTGACTTCCGTCGTGCACGTGCTGCAGCTGAAAACATCGTACCTAACTCAACAGGTGCTGCTAAAGCTATCGGTCTTGTATTGCCAGAATTGAATGGTAAACTTCAAGGTCACGCACAACGTGTACCAGTTCCAACTGGTTCATTGACAGAACTTGTATCAGTTCTTGATAAAGAAGTTACTGTTGAAGAAGTAAATGCAGCTATGAAAGCAGCATCTAACGAATCTTACGGTTACAACGAAGATGAAATCGTTTCATCTGATATCGTAGGTATCTCTAACTCTTCACTCTTTGACGCTACTCAAACTGAAGTTACTACAGCTGACGGCGTTCAATTGGTTAAAACAGTTGCTTGGTACGATAACGAAATGTCTTACACATCTAACCTCGTTCGTACACTTGAATACTTCGCTAAAATCGCTAAATAATTCTGTTATTTAACGTTAGAAACAGAGAAGCTTAGCTCCTCTGTTTTTTTTGTTGTCTTTATTTTTTAGAGCGTCTTTGAGATTTTTTTCATAATATAGTACACTATAGGGAGTAGTGGTTGAGAAAGCAGGAATTGGATTATGGATAAAAATTCGAAAAAGCGAAGAGTTATTTTAGGAAGTATTCTTACGGGTCTCTTACTTGTTGGAATAGTTATATTCCTGATTGTTGTTGTCTATTCAACACCTAAAAAAGATACCTCGCGGGCTTCAAATCATCATAAAACTTCAGAAAGTTCAATGATGAGGATGAGTTCAACTCAAGGGAGTAAATCAGATCCGATACAGACAGCTTTAACGGAATGGAAGGGTTTAGCTCTTAACCAACAAATTGCTTTATTGGCCCAATCCTATGCTAAATTGAACCCCCAAACCACGATTTTGTCATCGGACCATATGGCAATGACAGGGGATATTGATGATGGTACAATAGAGTGGTATGATTCAAACAAAATTATCCATAAGGTTAATGTGAAAATTAACCAAACGGTGATTAAATATAACTATATCAATGCTGAAACATGGGAAACAGAAGAACAAGTAACAAAGATAGATACAGTTCTTTCAGATTATTTTGAAACCCCCACAGCTAAACAAGCTACTGAAGAAATAGCTTCCAGGCTAATCGATTCTGCCAGATTGACAAGCTTAAATACTGAGATGAATTTAGAACAAATTGCTCAAGGAGATTATTCAAGTGTGCAAGGCAATTGGAAAACTTTGGCAGGCAGCACACTAACTTTTGAAAATAATCAGTGTTACATAGTGGAGGGTGAACAGAAAACCAGACTTATTCTGACTACTCTATCATCAGATAATCCGCAAAATCAAGGCTTCCTTATGGTAAATAGCAATCCTGAAGGCTCTCCTGCTGGAGCGGGACTCTCCTTTATTCCAACAGGTTATGATTGGGCAGATACAGACAAAGCGAAACCTCGTATTTGGTTGTCCAACACTTTTGGTCCTAGTGCACAAAGCCTACCAGAGAGACAAAAATTAGCAGTACAAAAAGCAATTTACTATAAAGTAGATTAAACACATAATAAACAATAAAAAAAACAGAAAATGGAGAAAAAATGGAAACACCTAAATGCCCAACTTGTTCAAGTGAATATACCTATGAACTCTCAGATACGACATTTGGATGCTCAGAATGTGGCAATGAGTTTACCCAAACAGATCTAGAAGCAGACAAATTTGTGGTGCTTGACAGTGTCGGACAACCTTTAACTGATGGGGATGCTGTAATTATCATACAAGATCTTCCAGTAAAAGGAATGCCAAAGCCCATTAAAAAAGGTACAAAAGTTAAAAACATACGTATCAATGAATTTGGGAAAAATGAGCACTATATTGATTCAAAAATTGATGGTTTTGGGGCCATTGGATTGAAGGGATCCGTTGTCAAGAAAGCATAAGCAATAGAAAAATGACCTTCTGGTCGTTTTTTTATTTGAGTATAAAGGAGAAGGTAGTAAAACAGCTTTTCTGCTATAATGAACTTATGAAACTAACAGACAGTATACAATACCTGAAAGGTGTTGGACCTAAATCTTTTGAAAATTATCAAAAGCTTGGCATTTCCACAATACAGGATTTATTGCTTTATTTTCCTTTCCGTTATGAAGATTTTGCTGGACGCTCCATTTTTGAATTAGTAGATGGAGAAAAAGCAACGGTGATTGGTGAAGTGGTAACACCCGCTAATGTCCAGTATTATGGATTTAAACGCAACAGACTTACTTTTAAACTCAAACAAGGGGAAGCTGTAGTTGCTGTGAGCTTTTTTAATCAGCCCTATTTAGCGGATAAGATTGAGGTTGGAAAAGAGGTTGCGGTTTATGGCAAATGGGAACAAAAAAAGCAGCAACTGCTGGGCATGAAAATATTAACACAAGCAGAAGATGGCTTTTCCCCCGTGTATCATCTTACCGCAGGGATGAAGCAATCCAGCTTGGTGAAAACAATTCAAATGGCTTTTGAGAGTGGGCTTTTATCGGAATTAAACGAGAATCTGCCAGACTATTTATTGAAAAAGTACCGATTGATGCCCCGGCAGGAAGCGGTACGTGCCATGCATTTTCCAGATGATATGGAGATGCACAAGCAAGCTTTAAGGCGCGTGAAGTTTGAAGAACTCTTTTACTTTCAACTGAAGTTGCAGGCTTTGAAACATAAAGAGAAAGCACAACGCTTTGGACGAAGGGTTATTTTTGACCAGCGGTTGATGGAAGAAAAAATTAAAAATCTTCCTTTTGAACTGACAGGAGCCCAACAAAAATCCTTAGACGAAATTTTAGCAGATATGTCTTCAGCTTACCATATGAACCGTCTTTTACAAGGTGATGTCGGTTCAGGTAAAACAGTTGTTGCTAGTTTAGCAATGTATGCAGCAGTTTTATCTGGACTTCAAGCTGCTATAATGGTTCCGACTGAAATTTTAGCGCGACAACATTTTGCTAACTTACAAAATCTTTTTCCTGAACTAAAAATTAGTCTTCTTGTTTCGGGATTAAAAGTTGCGGAGCGAAGAGCGATACTAGAAAGTTTAGCAAATGGTCAGACGCAAATGGTTGTGGGAACGCACGCTTTAATTCAGGAAGGGGTTGATTTTTATGATTTGGGGCTGGTCATTACCGATGAACAACATCGCTTTGGGGTTAACCAACGGAAAGTCTTACGCGAAAAGGGTCAAAATCCTGATGTACTTATGATGACTGCGACACCAATTCCTCGGACCTTGGCGATCACAACTTTTGGTGATATGGATGTCTCCATTATCGACGAATTACCTAAAGGGCGGCAACCGATTACGACCAGATGGGTAAAACACGAGCAACTTCCAGAGGTCTTGAAATGGATAAAAGAAGAACTGGAGCAGCAGGCACAAGTCTATTTTATTTCACCACTTATTGAAGAATCAGAAGCTTTAGATTTAAAGAATGCTGTAGCTCTTTATGAAGAACTAAACCAATACTTTGGCGAAGAAACAGGCATAGGTTTACTGCACGGGAAAATGAAAAATGAAGAAAAAGACCAGATCATGCAGACCTTTAAAGCAGGGGATTTGTCGGTTCTGGTTTCCACAACGGTTATTGAAGTTGGTGTGGATGTGCCAAATGCAACGATTATGGTGATTATGGATGCGGATCGTTTTGGTCTCTCTCAGTTGCATCAGTTAAGGGGCCGTGTAGGACGGGGGAGTAAGAAGTCCTATACGATTCTCGTTGCCAATCCCAAGACAGAATCAGGTAAAAACCGGATGAAGATAATGTGTCAAACGCAGAATGGTTTCCGTTTAGCTGAAGAAGACCTGAAGATGCGCGGCTCCGGAGAAATATTTGGCGTACGTCAATCAGGGTTACCAGAATTTCTAGCAGCTGATATAGTGAATGACTACAATATTTTAGAAGTGGCACGTCAAGAAGCGCAGGAAATTTTTAAAACACCTGACCGTCCAGAATATCAGATGATGCTTGCAGACTTGGATGTTGACGGTGGTTTTGATTAACGTTTCAATTATGAATTCAAGAAAGGATGATAAAATGGGACTTCTCTTAGCATTTCTAGGTGGTGGACTCTCTTTGCTAAACTTTTCTGCCGAATGGCGGTTTCTTTCCTTGCAGCTTATTTTCACTCTCCTTTCCTTAAGCAGTATGTTTGCCTATAAAGGAAAGCGCACAAGAAGATCCTATGAAGGAGATGGCACAAGTATCTTCACCTTTGGCTTTGCCTTGTGTTTCCTTTCATTTATCGGATCAGCATCGATTCTTCTGGCCTTATTCATGGGCTGGCAGTGAATAAAAAAACATAAGTAGAATATCTCCTACTTATGTTTTTTTATTTTCCTAAGCAGAACTGACTGAAAAGCTGAGTAATCAGTTCATCCGGTGCAGCTTCTCCAGTTATTTCACCAAGCAATTGCCAACAACGTGTGATATCTACTTGGATGAGGTCCACAGGAAGTCCCATCGCCAAACCTCTGTTTGCTTCCTTCAAAGCATCTAAAGCTTGTTCGACTAGGCCGATATGACGTGCATTGGAAAGAGTCGTTGCATCTTTTGCTTCAATTTCCCCAGAGAAAAATAGCGCGCGTATTTGTTTTTCGACGGCATCAAGATTTTCATTTTTTAAGGCAGAAATTCTGATAAAGTCTTTAGGGAGTTTTTCGAGCTCAATTTTTTCTGGTAGATCGGTCTTATTTAGCAAGACGATACGGTTTGTCGAAGAAGAAAGTTCCAACAATTCCAGATCTTTGGGAGTTAAAGGTGACGAAGCATCAAGCACAAGTAAGACCAAGTCGGCTTCTTCTAAGGCTTTTTGACTACGCTCAACACCGATCTTTTCGACGATATCCTCAGTTTCTCGTATACCAGCAGTATCAATTAACTCAAGGGGCACACCACCAATATTGGCAAACTCTGTGATAACATCACGTGTTGTTCCGGCTATGTCGGTAACAATGGCTTTTTCCTCACGTAAAAGTCGATTGAGCAAACTTGATTTACCAACATTTGGCCGGCCAATAATTGCTGTTCTCAAACCTTCACGCAGAATCTTACCGCGTTTAGCTGTGGCAAGAAGTGTTTCCAGAAGTTGTTCAAAATGGGCTGTTTTTTCCAGAAGCATTTGACTTGTCATCGTTTCAACGTCATCATATTCGGGATAATCAATATTGACTTCCACTTGCGCGAGCGATTCTAAAATTTCTTGACGAATGTTGTTAATCAAGTTAGAGAGGCTTCCATCGAGCTGTTTTACAGCAATATTGGCTGCCTGATCTGTTTTAGCACGAATCAAATCCATTACGGATTCGGCTTGCGCCAAGTCAATACGTCCATTTAAAAATGCACGTTTAGTAAATTCACCTGGTTCAGCGAGACGAGCGCCAGAGCGCAGCAGGAGTTGCAAAATTTCTTGGGTGACAGCAATTCCGCCGTGTGTGTTAATTTCCACAAGATCTTCACGCGTAAAGGTTTTTGGGGCTTTCATTACAGAGAGCATAACTTCATCAACGAGACGGTCCTCGTCAAAGATATGACCATAGTTGATGGTGTGTGAAGCAACTTTATCGAGATCTTTCCCTTGAAAGACCTTTTTAGCGATTGAGACAGCATCGCTACCAGACAATCGGACGATAGCAATTGCTCCTTCACCTAAAGGCGTGGAGATGGCTGCTATAGTATCAAATTCTTTTGTTATCATATTTTTATCCTAATTACTAATTTCAGTATGCCCTATTATATAACAAGTCGTCATAAAAATAAAGATTCGTCAACTCTTTCTTAAAGGTTTATCTTATCCATATTAAGCAAAATTCTAGTAAAATAAGAGTATGAGATTGGATAAATATTTGGCGGAAGCCGGGCTGGGATCACGTAAAGAAGTTAAGGTGATTCTCAAGACAGGAAAAGTGACAGTGAATGATCAGAAGGTGAAAGACGGCAAACTACATGTTGAGCCAGATAAAGATTGTATAAATTATGATGGGCAACCCATAGGCTATCAAGAATTTTATTATTACCTCCTTAATAAACCCGCTGGTGTTGTTTCGGCAACGAAGGATAATAAGGACAAAACAGTTGTCGAATTATTAAAGGGAAAAGATTTTCGCGAAGATCTTTTCCCTGTAGGGCGCTTAGATAAAGATACAGAAGGCCTTTTGTTGCTTACAAATGATGGGCCACTGAGCCATAATCTTCTGAGCCCTAAAAAACATGTAGAAAAAGAATACTTTGCTCAAATCCAAGGCCAGGTTACACAAGAGACTGTTCGAGAATTTGCAGCAGGTTTGACCTTGAAATCTGGAGAAAACGTCAAACCAGGTCAACTTTTTATTGAGAAATCAGAGGAGAATAAAAGTGAAATCCGCCTGATTATTCATGAAGGTAAATTTCATCAGGTCAAACGAATGTTTGAAGCTGTAGGGATGAAGGTAACTTATCTCAAACGGTTACGTATGGGAAGTTTAAGATTGGATCCGGAATTAACTAAGGGAGCATACCGTCCGCTCACAGAAGAGGAAATTTTAAAACTCAAGGAGTAGCTATGGAAGAAATAGTTTCTGTAAAAAATCTAAGTGTCCAATTTGAAAAAGAAGAGATTTTAAAAAAACTATCTTTAAGTCTCTTTGCAGGAGAAATTGTTGGACTCATCGGTCCTTCAGGTTCGGGAAAGTCAACTTTTATGAATGCATTACTCGGGATTGTTGCTCCTAATAGTGGAGAAATCAAACTACTTGATATCTCGATTCCTAACCGCAAAGTGATGCGCAAAATTGGCTATATGGCACAGTCGGATGCCTTGTTTACAGAACTTACAGGGAAACAAAATATGGAATTTTTTGGAGCCTTGCAAGGAAAAATAAGTGAAGAGGAGCTGCTCAAAGCTGCTCAAACCGTTGGGTTAACATCAGCTTTGTCCAAGGCTGTTTCGAAATATTCTGGCGGAATGAAGCGTCGCTTATCTTTAGCAATTGCTCTCCAGACGGGTGCTCCTCTCTTATGCCTAGATGAGCCCACAGTTGGTATTGATCCAGAACTTCGACAGGAAATATGGACAGAGCTTAAGCGACAAGCAGAGATGGGCAAAGCTATTCTATTGACGACACACGTAATGGAAGAGGCAGAGCGGTGTGATCGAGTTGTTTTATTAAGAGACGGGCACTTTGTGGCCCAAGGTAGTCCTGAAGCCCTTAAATCCCAGTTTCATGTTACTACTGTGGAAGAGGCCTTTATTCAAGCAGGTGATTATGATGAGAATTAAAGCGATTTTTAAACGTATACTGCTACAAAGGTTGAGAGATAAACGAAGCTTGGCTTTACTTTTCTTTGCTCCCCTTGGCATTATCAGTCTTTTATATTTTCTTCTTCAAGTTCCTTCGGATATAAAATATCGTGTAGGTCTACAAGAAAACCAACCTGTTTTAGCACAAGTTCTCAAGCAGAACGAAAAACTAAAAGTGATTGAAATAGGAGAAACGTTAAACACTCGAGAAATAGTAAATACTCACAATTTAGATGCTCTGATACAGCTGGTAGGAAATGAAATAGAAGTAACTTATGCAAATAGAGATACGTCAAAAACACAGGCACTTACTCAGATGATTGGACAAATTGCTCAAAAGATCCCAGCGAGTATGCGAGAAAACCAAGCAAAAAGTTCTGCAGAAAAAGTGCCGCAAGACTCGTTAGAAACACTAGCTCTGAATATAAAAAGTCATTATCTTTATGGTGACAGTTCCCTGAGTATGTTTGATAATCTAGCGCCACTGCTGGTAAGTTTCTTCGTTTTCTTCTTTGTCTTTTTAATATCAGGCATTTCACTTGTTAATGAACGAAGCAGTGGTACACTTATGCGAATGCTGGTTACACCTGTAAGACGTACTGAAATTGTGGCAGGTTATACTTTAGCCTACGGTTTCCTCGCACTACTTCAAACAAGCTTAATTGTACTTTGGACACGTTATGTTTTACAAATGCAGATTTTGGGGAACTTTATATTAGTCTTGTTGATTAATTTATTGATTGCTCTGATTGCGCTGTTGATTGGACTTTTGTTGTCTGCCCTTGCGAAAACTGAATTTCAATTTATTCAGTTTGTTCCGATAGCTGTCGTACCACAATTCCTTTTTTCAGGTATTATTAATGTCGACACAATGGCAGCGCCCTTACGCTGGATTGCACATCTTATGCCTCTGTATTATGGCGTTGATGCACTTCAAAAAGTAGTGAAACAAGGCGAAGGTTTCTCTCAAATTGGAAACAACCTGTTTATTTTAGGAATGCTTGCTCTTGTATTTTATGTAGCTAATGTAGTGGCTTTGAAAGGTTTAAGAAAAACTTAGATATTCAAATAAAAAGCGAGTTATTTTCGCTTTTTTGTTATAATGATTGAGAAGAGTATTTGAAGGGATTTTACAAATGGAAAATTTAAAAAAACAAGTAGGTATAAAAGCAGCTGAGTACGTGAAGTCTGGTATGATTGTTGGATTGGGAACAGGTTCAACGGCAGCTTTCTTTGTGGAAGAATTGGGGCGCCGTGTTAAAGAAGAAGGTTTAGATATTGTTGGAGTAACGACGTCAAATGTAACCAGTCAGCAAGCTGCAAGTCTTAATATCCCTTTAAAATCAATTGATGAAGTGGATTATGTTGATTTGACAGTAGACGGTGCAGATGAAATTGATACTGACCTTAATGGTATTAAAGGTGGTGGTGCGGCCTTGCTGATGGAAAAAATCGTTGCAACATATTCTAAAGATTATATTTGGATTGTTGATGAAAGTAAACTTTCAGAAAATCTTGGCAGTTTTAAAGTTCCTGTCGAAGTTATCCCTTACGGATCAGAGCAGTTGTTCCGAAAATTTGCAGCGGCTGGTTATGCACCAACATGGCGGATGAATGCTCAAGACAAGCTCATCACTGATATGCAACATTATATTATTGATTTGCATATTGAGAAGATTACTGAGCCAGAAAAGCTGGCTGAAGAGCTTGATTTAACAGTGGGAGTTGTCGAACATGGTTTGTTTAATAACATGGTCAAAAAAGTTATTGTTGCAGGACAAGGCGGAGTTAAACTTATAGAAAAATAAAAAGAAGGAGTGTGCTCCTTCTTTTTATTTGTTCTTAAGCCATTGTTCTACGCCCCACTTATGAGAACCGCGCTTGAGTTTAACCAAAGCAGTCGGAACGTCAAACCAGAAAATTTTATTGAAATCCTCAAGAGGAGCCTGATCAAAATGAACTTCCAAAGTCTCGTAGATATAAGCAGGATTGCAAAAATATTTATCCCGATGTGAGCTATAAAAATATTCGTCGGCCTGTCCGAAATAACGTCCTAAAGTCGCAGTCGCACCTAACTCTTCCAGAAGTTCTCTTTCTAAGGCGCGAGCATGGTTTTCATCTGCTTCAATTTCTCCACCAGGGAGAAAAAAGGCTCCGTTTGGTGCTTGCACAAGACAGATTTGGCTCTTGTTTTCACGTGAAACAATACCATACACTCCATAGCGGTATTGGTAATCAACTCCGGCAATTTTTTCACCGAAGACTGGAATTTCTTGTTGTGTCATATTTACGGACCTCCGATATAATTTTATAGAAGAAAATTTAATTATATTCTATCAAAAAGTTGACAATTTTGATAAAATAAAGAGGCTAAATAAAGCTCTTGCGAAGGGAAATATGAACAGTGAAAAAATTCAATCTTAGTAAAATGATTATTATCGCCTTAATTATTGTTATTTCAGCATTTACAGCAATCTTCATCTCGGCTGATAATTTTAAAAATAATAAAAATCCATCAACGATGACACAAATTATTAATGATGGTACAGGAACCATAGACAGAATCATTGGTGCACCGATCCGCTTTGTTCAAGACAAAGCCAATCAAGTGGGCAATCTTTTTGATACATACAAGCAAAATCAGTCCCTAAAAACGCAGGTGGCAGACTTAAGTAGTTCAAAAAATAACCAAGAAAGTCTAGAAGTTGAAAATAAAGAATTAAAAGAAGCATTGAAGCTTCAAGAAACATTAACAGACTATAAGAGTATTTCTGCAAATGTGATTACCCGTAATCCGGCCAGTTGGGCAGATACGCTCGTAATTGATAGCGGCAGTAAACAAGGCATCAAAAACCGTCAACTCGTCATGGCTAATGGGGGTGTTATTGGGCGTGTAAGTCAGGTAAACGAAAATTCCTCTAAAGTTTCCTTGTTGAGCTCCGATAAAGGTATTGACGCTAAAATCCCCGTTCGCCTTGGTAGCCCGAGTGATCCAGTAAATGGACTTCTTGCGAGTTATGATGATGATCAGAATGCTTATGTTGTCACTTCTTTAGTAGGGGAAGGTAATATCGAAAAGGGAAGCCAAGTTGTTACTAGCGGTCTTGGAGGTGATTCGCCGCGTGGTCTCTTGCTTGGAACCGTAATTGATGTTAAAGAAACAGATCAAGGCTTGAACCGTAAAGTATATGTGAAACCTGCCAGCAATTTGTATGATATCCGGTTTGTCTTTGTGATTCAAGGCATGATTGGAGGCAACTAAATATGAGTCGTTTTAGCTTCCAGTTTTTTAGTCCCTTATTTCTTTTTTTCCTACTCTTGCTTGATGGGCAGCTGACGCATTTCTTTACGGCTTTGTCTGGTGGAAGTATTATGCCTGTAAGCCACTTGTTGCTCATTTTTATGGTATATACTGTGACACAGCACCGTCATAGCTATGTTCTTATCGTAGGTGTTCTTTTGGGAATTATCTATGACAGCTACTTTTTGGGAATTTTTGGTATTGCAAGTTTGATTTTACCTCTTATTGCTCTTTTCGTTTATCAAATCCAAACGGTTGTCTTTACCAATCGTTGGACACGTTTATTTACAGTGATTATCATTGTTTTTGCTTTTCAAGTTTTAAGTACGCTTATTGTTAACTTAGTCGGTGTTGTCAATGTCAATTTTGTCTCATTTATCGTTAGGCAACTTGCACCAACGTTAGCCCTAAATATTGCCTTTGCAATACTGCTGCAATGGCCTTTAGAAAAGATGTATCGCCTTCGGTGAACATCTTTTTGTAATCAAAGGGTAAAAAAAGTATTCTTAAAGAAATTAAATTGACTTGATTAAGTTATAAAAGAGTGTTATACTTGGGACTATCTTGGCGTTATATTTATAAATTATAGAAAACGGGAAGAAAAGAAAACTATGAAAAAGAAACTTATCACAGCATTGATGTTGTCGACAGTCATTTTATCTTCGGGTGCAAGCCTTGGAGCGGTAAAAGCGGACAGCACAGACGATCAAATCGCAAAGCAAGATGCAGCAATCAGCGCTGCTAAAAGTTCTTCTGCTGAAGCGCAAGCAAAAGTAGATGCGATTCAATCACAAGTAAATAGCTTACAATCTAAAAAAACTTCAACAGCAAATGAAGTAAATAAATTGATGAAGGAGCAAAAAGAACAATCAGCAGAGATTGCTCGTTTGCACAAAGACATCAAAGAACGTAACACAGCTCTTGAAGCACAAGCACGTAGCGCTCAAACAAGCGGTTCAGCGACAGACTATATGTCTACTATCTTGGATTCAAAATCTTTGACTGATGCAATTCAAAAAATGACAGCGATGGCAACCGTTTCTGGTGCTAACAAAGCCATGCTTGAAAAGCAACAAGAAGATGAAAAAGCTATTCAAGCTAAGTTGAAAGATAATGAAGCAAAATACGCTAAAGCTACAAAACTTCAACAAGAGTTAGAAACACAAAGTAACGAGTTGGCAAGCCAAGAAGCCGCCCTCAAAGTTGCTCAGTTAAATTATCAAACAACAATTGCTAACTCTGAGAGTAAAAAACAAAGTTTGATTGATCAAAAAGCAGCTGCAGTAGCTGCCCAAGAAGCTGCAGCTAAAAAAGCTGCAGAAGTGGAAGCTGAACAAGCTAAAGCTGAACAAGCTGCTCAAGCTGCTCAAAAAGCACAAACAGAACAAGCTGCAGCATCTAAGAGCGAAAATAAATCAGATGCAAGTACAGTAAATACAGAAACAGTACCTGTTGTTACAGCACCTGTTGAGACTACTCCAGCGGCTTCTGCACCAGCAGCATCAACGCCAGCTGTAGAAGAAAGCAAACCAGCATCAAACAATAACACAACAACTACGAATACTGGTTCAAACTCAACTACAACTACTGATACTGGTTCAAATAATACTAACAATAATAATGTATCTGGTGGTTCAGGTTCATCAAGTACTCCAGGAACAAGCTTGAGCAATCCTTACCCTTGGGGACAATGTACTTGGGGTGTTTGGGAATACTTCGGTGGAAGTATTCCTACTTACGCTGGTAACGCCGGTGACTGGGTAGTTTACGCAAATAGTGGACCAGCAGTTGGTACAATTGCGGTATTCCCTCCAGGTAACCAAGGCGCAGGTGGCGTAGGTCACGTTGCTGTGGTCACAGCTGTAAATGGTGATAAACTTACTGTCTCAGAAACAAACTTCTCAGGTCCTAATGGTGGAGGCCTCGGTATCCGCACAACTCGTGAAGTTTCAGCTGCAGGTGTAAGTTTCATCCGCCCATAAGAAATAACTCAAAACAAGTAATGAAATATTGCTTGTTTTTTTGTGCATTGATAAAAAACAGAAACCGACAGAAACAAACTTAAACGTAACTGTAATTGATTTGTTACAAAACAGGTGAAGGCACATGATACAATATACTATATTCACCGAACTAACCTAGGGAGGCAAATTTAAAATTTTATGAAGAAAAAACTTATTACAGCATTGATGCTCTCGACAGTCGTGCTTACGGCTGGCGCACCTTTTGCTGCCGTAAAGGCTGATTCAACAGATTCAAAAATTGCACAACAAGATTCAAAAATCGCTAATGCAAAGAATGAAGCTGCTAAAGCGCAATCACAAGTTGATTCAATTCAATCACAAGTAAGCACTTTAAAATCAAAGCAAACATCAATGACTAAAAAAGTTAATGAGTTGATGGCTCAACAAAAGGAACAATCACAACAGATTCAAAAGTTGAGTGAGAGTATCAAGGAGCGCAATACTGCCCTTGAAGCTCAAGCACGTAGTGCACAAACTGATGGTTCAGCAACAAACTATATGTCTGCTGTACTAGACTCAAAATCTTTAACAGATGCGATTCAAAAAATGACAGCAATGGCAACTGTTGCTGGCGCTAACAAGTCAATGATTGAGCAACAACAAGCTGACCAAAAAGCTATTCAAACGAAGTTAGCTGATAACCAAAAGAAATATGCTGAAGCAACAAAACTTCAACAAGAGTTAGACGCACAAGCTAATGAGTTGGCGACACAAGAAGCTGCTCTCAAAGTTGCTCAGTTAGACTACCAAGCTACAGTAACTACTGCAGAAGGCAAAAAACAAGATTTATTGAGCCAAAAAGCAGCAGCAGAAAAAGCAGCTCAAAAAGCAGCAGCAGCAGAAAAAGCAGCAGCAGCGAAGTCTGTAGTAGCTCAACAAGAAAAAGCTGTAGCTGCAGCACCTGCAGCTTCTAATCCAGCTCCAGCTGCTAATAATACTGCTGACAATAGCAATTCGTCTACACCATCTACTGGAAATAATACAGGTGGCAATGGTAATTCTTCTAAACCAACGCCAACACCAGATCCAACTCCGATACCAACACCAGATCCAGACCCAGGACACAGTGGTACTAACCCTTATCCAGCTGGTCAATGTACTGCATTTGTTTGGGACTACTTTGGTGGTAACATGCCAACATACATGGGAAATGCTGGTGACTGGGTGGCTTATGCAAACAGTGGACCTGCAGCAGGTACAATTGCTGTATTCCCTCCAGGTAATCAAGGCGCAGGCGGCGTAGGACACGTTGCAGTTGTTCTTTCTGTATCTGGTTCAAAAATGACAGTTATTGAAGGAAACTTCAACGGCGGTTGGGGAACAACACGTGAATGTTCAACAGCTGGTGTAAGTTTCATTCGACCATAATTAAATAAAATTTAAATACAAACTACGGTTTGTATTTTTTATCTCTAGGATTTAGCACTCTTTATATAAGAGTGCTAATTTTTTTGCCAAAAGTCATAAAAAATGCTAAAATAGATTATGGTAGAAGTGAATATAGTCTACTTTTAGAGAGTAAGTGGTTGAAAAACCAAGTAAATCTCTAAAAATTCCATGTCAAGAAGGTTTAAATCATATGAATAACACAGAATTTTACGAACGCCTAGGTGTGGATAAAAATGCCAGCCAAGACGAAATTAAAAAAGCTTATCGAAAGATGTCTAAAAAGTATCACCCAGATATTAATAAAGACCCGGGTGCAGAAGACAAGTACAAAGAGGTTCAAGAAGCTTATGAAACTTTAAGTGATGAACAAAAACGTGCCAGCTACGATCAATATGGTGCTGCAGGTGCTAATGGTGGTTTTGGCGGAGGTCAAGGTGGTTTCTCTGGCTTTGACGGTTTCCAAAGTGCAGGCGGCTTTGGCGGTTTTGAGGATATTTTCTCAAGCTTCTTTGGTGGAGGCGGTGGCCAAGCTGATCCAAATGCACCACGTCAAGGAGATGACCTACAATATCGTATCAATTTGACATTTGAAGAAGCTATTTTTGGTGTTGAGAAAGAAATCAAATACCATCGCGAAGAGCTTTGTCACACTTGTGCAGGTTCAGGTGCCAAACCAGGTACTCATGCTGAAACATGTCATAAATGTCATGGACGAGGACAAACACAAGTTATTCGCGACACTCCATTAGGGCGTATGTCAACAAATGTCGTCTGTGATGTTTGTCATGGTACAGGTAAGGAAATCAAATCTCCTTGTCCAACATGTCACGGTACAGGTCACGAAAAATTGGCACACACAGTTAAGGTAAAAGTACCGGCTGGTGTGGAATCAGGTCAACAAATGCGCCTCCAAGGTCAAGGTGATGCTGGGACAAATGGTGGCCCTTACGGTGATCTCTATGTCCGTTTCCAAGTTGCTGCAAGTGATAAGTTTGAACGTGATGGTAGCGAAATTTATTACAAGATGCCATTGAACTTTGTTCAGGCAGCCTTAGGGGATGAGATTGAAGTTCCAACTGTTCACGGTAATGTGAAGTTGAAGATTCCTGCTGGTACGCAAACAGGTACTAATTTCCGACTTAAAGGTAAAGGTGCACCTAAATTACGTGGTAGTGGTCAAGGTGATCAACACGTTGTGATTAATATTGTAACACCAGAAAAATTGAATGATGCTCAACGTGATGCTTTGCGTGAGTTTGCAAAAGCTAGCGGACAAAATGTATCAGAACAGAAAAAAGGATTTTTCGATAAATTTAAATAAAAAAGCTGTCGTTAGACAGTTTTTTTGTTTATCAATTAGGTAAATGCTGCTGTATTTGGTATAATGTTTTTATGAAACTTGTGAATTATAAACCAGACTATCTTCTAGAAGCTGTGTATAACTTGGATGTGGAAAACTTAAAAAAGCGAGATATTCGAGGAATTATGGTGGACTTAGATAATACACTTATTGCTTGGAATAATCCCGATGGAACACCCGAATTGCATCAATGGCTACAAACAATGCGTACAAATGGTATAAAGGTTATTGTTGTCTCAAATAATAAACATGACCGTGTCAAACGTGCGGTAGCTAAGTTTGATGTTGATTTTGTTTCGCGTGCGATGAAACCTTTTGCTTGGGGAATAAATAAAGCCTTAGTTAAACTTAACGAACGACCGGACCATGTCATTATGGTTGGTGACCAATTAATGACAGATATTCGAGCTGCACACCGTGCTGGGGTTCGCAGTATTCTTGTGAAACAATTGGTAGAGTCTGATGGTTGGAGTACCAAGTTTAACCGCTGGCGTGAACGCCGTGTGTGGAAAAAGTTGATTCGGAAATACGGCTATCCTAAATGGAATACAAGATTATAACTCTGCAGAGGCAGAGTTATTTTCTATTATTGGGCTTTTCCCGAGGTTTTCCACTGTATTTTTCTACTTATCCCAAGTTTTCCACAGTTTTACACACCTTATTCACAAAAATGTGGAAAACTGTGAATAAATGTGTGGAAAAAAAGAAACCTCAATGAAGTTTCTTTTTTTTTATTTATATTAAACCGCGTTCTTTATACCATTGATCAGGTTGCCAGATCCACTGTCTTCCATCTTTTTTGAGAAGTTCAAAGGCTTCCTGTGGTCCCATGCTTGCTGCAGGGTATTTCGGAAGGTCTTGATGCGCTTCATCCCATGCTTGGCGGATAACATCAATAAGTTCCCAAGAACGGGAAACTTCTTCCCAGTGGGAGAAGTTAGTGCCATCACCATGTAAAACGTCAAGCAAGAGTTTTTCATAAGCTTCAGGAGAATTTCCTAAAATTGCTGCATCATGACGGTAGCCCAATTTGATAGGCGCGATATTGAATCCTTGGCCAACTTCTTTCCCATTAATTGTAAGGGAGAAACCTTCAGTAGGTTGGATATAAATGGTAAGGATGTTTTCCCCAAGATCTGTATCAAAAATATTATTAGGGTCTTGTTTGAAAACAATGTTAATTCGTGTTCCTTTTTCTGTCAGACGTTTTCCACTACGTACGTAGAAAGGAACACCAGCCCAACGGTCATTATCAATAAGGAATTTTCCAGCGACAAAAGTTTCTGTGTTAGAATCTGGCGCTACAGAGGGTTCAGAACGATAATCTACAAAGTTCTTACCGTCAATCTTACCCTCAATATATTGTCCAGGGATGAAAGCTTCAAGCGCTTCTTGTTTGGAATATTTACGAATGCTATGAAGGGCCTTAACCTTTTCGTTCAAAATGTTTTTTTGTGTAAAAGTTTGAGGCTTTTCCATAGCCAGTAAAGCCAAAACTTGAAGCACATGATTTTGAATCATATCCTTGAGCGCGCCGCTCGTTTCGTAATAACCACCGCGATCTTCAACGCCAATACTTTCAGCAAAAGTAATCTGTATATTATCGATGTGGTCCTTGTCCCAGATGGATTCAAACATTTGGTTGGCAAAGCGGATAGCCGAAACGGATTGAATCATTTCTTTTCCGAGATAGTGGTCAATACGGAAGGTTTGATCTTCTGAAAAGACATCTTTAAGTGCAGTATTCAGTTCTTGAGCTGTTTCCAAATCACTTCCGAAAGGCTTTTCGATAATCACACGTTCAAAACCTTTACCTGTCAGAATCTTTTCTGATTTGAGGTGGTTAGCAATGATTGAGAAAAATTGTGGCGCCATAGCCAGATAGAAAACTTGGTTGCAAGCAGTATTATACTTTTCTCGGAGTTCATCTCCGAGCTCCTTGAGGGCATGATAGTGACTGCTGTCATTTACATCATGGCTTTGATAGTAGAAGTGGCTCGAGAAGTCATTGAGTTCTTCTTGGTCACTGCTTAAACCAGCTAAAGATTCCATAACGATTTGGCGATAATACTTATCGGTCCATGGGCGACGAGCAGTACCAATCACTGCAAAATTTTCTGCAATTTCGCCTTTTTTATAAAGTTGGAAAAGGGCGGGATAAAGTTTCCGTTTTGCGAGGTCACCAGTAGCCCCGAACATGGTAAAAAGTACTTGTTTACTCATAAGTCTCTTCTTTCTATTGATTATCAAACATCATTTTCAGCATAGTCGATATAAGTATCAACATAATCCAGATAGTCTTTATTTAACTGGGTCTTTATATCTTGATACTCAGCTTCAGTATAATCACGCTCAGCAATTTTAGCACGATAAAAAGATAAGTTTAATTCTTTTTGAAGTCTCTCTTCAAGCTCTTTACGATTCATAATGATTTCCTTATATGAGAAAAATTTACTACTAAGAAAATTATATCACAAAAATATCTTTGCGCCCTCCAACTGAGATTCTTTCGAATGAAAGTGATAGAATAGGAATATGTCTTTATTAACTTTTACACTTTGCATGCTCATACTTGGCGTTGTTGCCGGTATTGTAGGAAGCATTTTAGGTCTCGGTGGTGGAATTATCATCACACCGATTATTACCTCTTTTTTTGGGGTTGATATAAAATATGCAATCGGTGCAAGTATTGTCGCTGTTATTGCAACGAGTTCAGGTGCTGCCATTTCTTATTTGAAAGATGATCTGGTCAATGTTCGGGTCGCCATGTTTTTAGAAATTTTTACCACAATTGGTGGATTACTAGGAGCGATTTTGGCCGGACTGTTTAATGCTGCGGTATTAAATATACTTTTTGCTTGTTTATTGATTTTTCAAGCCTATAATATGTGGCGTAAGCTACATCAAGGTGAAAAAGTCTTGCAAAATGTTACCTCAGACAAATGGGCAGAAAAGATGAAGCTTAATTCTTCTTACTTTGATAAGCAAACAGGAAAAGAGGTAGCTTATCAAGTGGAAAAAGTCCCAGCTGGTGCATCGATTATGTTTGGTGCAGGAATAGCTTCAGGACTTTTAGGAATAGGTTCGGGGGCATTTAAGGTTTTAGCTATGGATACAACGATGAAAATGCCATTAAAACCGTCAACTGCAACCTCAAATCTCATGATTGGGGTAACTGCAGCAGCTTCAGCGACGGTCTACTTCTTTAACGGCTATGTTGATCCGTCCTTAGCAGGACCTTTAGCGATAGGAATTGTAGCTGGCGCAGCTATTGGTTCGCGTATTATGCCACATTTGCCTGCTCGGACGATTCGCTTGATATTTATTCCTGTAATTGGTCTTATGGCTTTACAAATGATACTTAAAGGACTTGGTTTATGACGGAAGAAAAAGAAAAATTACTTGAAATTGAACTCAGAATAGGAAAAATTTTAAGAGCGGGTGTGTTTATTAGCTCGGCAATTATCATTATTGGTTTAATTATGTTTGTTTTCACGGGGCATTCTGGTTACCCCGGGACGACTTATCCTCGAGGCTTGTCGGAAATTGCAGAGGGGCTTGTCGCTTTTAAAGCCTTCGCTTGGCTTATGACTGGTCTGTTTCTTTTGATTTTAACACCTGTCCTTCGGGTAGTTGCTTCTATTTTTGCCTTTGCAAAAGAAGGTGATAAAATGTATGTCATTATTACGATGATGGTACTCGCTGTATTGATTATAGCTATCCTTTTAGGGCATACAGGTGCGTAAGCTATTTCTTGCAAAACACTATTGAAACTGGTATTATAGGTAGTGCTGGGGGAGTGGTGGAATGGCAGACACGCATGCTTCAGGTGCATGTGCTCGTAAGGGCGTGGGGGTTCAAATCCCCTCTCCCCCATAACCAGTTACAATCTCGCTTAGGCGGGATTTTTTATTTAAGAGGTGAATATATGGCAAGAAGATTGACAAAAGAAGAGCTACAGGAGCGTATAGATGAAAATCCCCTCCGTGCTCTAGCAAGTATAGGAGAGGAAGTAGGTTTAACACGTGTTGGGATTGAAAAATTGCTGAAAAGCTATAAATTAGAAGATTATCGTAATCAAAAGATTAAAGCCTTACGTCGAACAGTAGCAAGGCAAAGAAGATTGAACAAATAAAGGAGAAATCATGGCAAAAATCGGATTTATCGGTACAGGAGTAATGGGCGCAGCAATGGCAGGTCATCTACTTGATGCAGGTAATGAACTGTATGTTTATAATAGAACAAAAGCAAAAACTGAATCTTTAGTAGCGCGTGGAGCAACTTACTGCGCGACACCGCAAGAAATTGCAGAAGTAACGGATATTGTTTTTTCTATTGTAGGCTATCCCAAAGATGTTCGCGAAATTTATTTCGGCGAAAAAGGTGTATTTAAGGCAGATGTACACGACACGTTTTTGGTGGATATGACGACATCAGAGCCGGCTTTGGCTCAAGAGATTTATCATGCTGCAAAAGAAGCGGGAGCTTCGGCTTTAGATGCTCCGGTATCGGGAGGTGACATTGGGGCAAAGAATGCCAGCTTAACAATTATGGTAGGTGGTGAGGAAGAAGCCTATGAACATCTCTTGCCTTACTTTGAAGCTATCGGCAAAACGATTACACGTCAAGGAGCAGCAGGAGCGGGTCAACATACCAAAATGGCTAACCAAATTGCTATTGCAGGAACGATGACTGCAATGACAGAGCTGATGGTTTATGCAGATAAAGCTGGTTTAGATGTGGAAAAAGTTCTTCAAACAGTAGGAGGAGGCTCGGCAGCCACTTGGTCAATGACTAATTATGCACCGCGTATTTTACGTGAGGACTTTAGCGCGGGTTTCTTCGTTAAACATTTTATTAAAGATTTAGGAATTGCTTTAGCTGAGGCTGAAAAAATGGGGATTGAACTTCCTGCCACAGCAGGAGCGAAAAAACTTTATGATCGTTTAGCAGAAAAAGGATATGAAAATGATGGCACTCAGGCGCTGATTAAACTTTGGTGGCCAGAAGGCGTGAGACCGAATAAATAAAAAAATAGACCATGTGGTCTATTTTTTTTATTTGAAAACTTACATTTCCTCTGGTGCTTCCACACCAAGCAGACGCAATGCTTCTTTTAAGACAAGAGAAGTTGCATTAGCAAGTGCTAAACGTGCTTGAAGCCCTTCGTTGTCCTCAAGGATACGTACATGTGCATAATATTTGTTAAAAGCTTGTGCTAAGGAAATTGAGTATTTCGCAATGATAGAAGGTTCATACTTATCTGCAGCACGTTTAACAATGTTACCAAAGTCTTGGAGTAGCTTCACAATTTCCCAAGCTTCAGCTGGTGTTTCTTCAACATTGACTGGTTGCGGTACATAGTTTGCTTTACGTAAGATTGAACGGATACGTGCATACGCATATTGTACGTAAGGGCCAGTCTCACCTTCAAATGAAACCATCTCTTCAAGGTTGAAGTCATAACCATTGTTACGGTCGGTTTTTAAGTCGTAGAACTTCACGGCACCAACCCCAACTTGTTGTGCAACACGCTCTTTGTTTGGCAAGTCAGGATTTTTATCGTTGATTTGCTTCAGAGCACGTTCTACCGCTTCGTCAAGTGTTGTTTCTAACTTAACAACGTGACCTTTACGTGTTGAGAATTTTTTCCCGCCTTGCGTTACCATACCGAAGGACACGTGTGTCATGTTGTCTGACCAGTCATAACCGGCTTCCTTGAGTACTGCCTTTAATTGTTTGAAGTGGTTTTGTTGCTCGCCACCAACAACATAAAGTGATTTTACAAAATCAAAAGTTGCTTTACGGTACATTGCTGTTGCTAAGTCACGTGTAATGTATAATGTTGCACCGTCAGTTTTTTTAATCAAGGCTGGGTTGAGGTTGTATTTTTCGAGGTCTACAACCATCGCACCTTTAGATTCGTGCATTAAGCCTTTAGATTCTAGGTCTTCAACAACGGCATCCATCTTATCAGAGTAGAAAGATTCACCTGTAAAGTGATCAAACTCAATGCCTAATTTACCGTAAATACGGTTAAATTCAATCAAGCTGACATCAGAGAACCATTTCCAGATGCGAAGGGCTTCCTCGTCACCTTGTTCCATTTTAAGGAACCAAGCGCGACCTTCTTCGTCTACCGCGGGATCTTCTTTAGCTTCGGCATTGATTTGTACATAAAGCTTCAATAACTCATCGATTGGATTGGCAGTAATTGTCGCTTCATCACCGTATTTTTTATAAGCAGTGATCAAGAGACCAAACTGTTTGCCCCAATCTCCCAAGTGATTGATTTTGATTGTATTGTAACCAATCTTTTCATAAATTTTTGAAAGCGAGTCTCCGATAACAGTTGAGCGCAAATGACCAATAGAAAAAGGCTTGGCAATATTTGGAGCCGACATGTCAATAGGAACATTAGCACCATGACCGATATTTTGGTCGCCATAGTCTTCTTTTTCAGTGATAACTTCGTTGATAACTGCTGTGGCAACAGCTTTTTTGTCAAGGAAGAAATTCACGTAAGGACCAGTAGCAACTACTTTATCAAAGCCAGTAGCATCAATGTTCTCAGCGATTTCACCAGCGATGATTTGTGGGGCTTTGCGCAAAGTCTTGGCTAAACTGAAAGCTGGAAATGCGATATCGCCCATTTCTGATGATTTTGGTTTTTCAAGCAAATTTTCGATTTGTTCGAGTTCAAGCGCACCATCGAGTACGGCGAACAAAGATTTTGCTGCTAATAGTTTTTCATTCATGGAATAATTATACCATAATAGAAATAAAAAAGTATAGTGCTTATTGTGTTAAATTTTAAGCTTTATGAGTGAAGTGAGCCAAATAACTCATAGGATAAGGAGCGTTCTTTCTCAGATATGTTTTTTTGTGTGATGTGTTGAATTTACGGACTGAAAAAATTATAAAAGATATATTTTGTATTTTTATACACTTTTGATTAGAAAGTGGAATGGTTGAAGCAAGGAAGAGGTCTCTTTATTCATTGGTGTTATGAGGATAGGTGCATATATTTTTATCCTAAGAGTTAAAATATGTATAAATAATAATTTAAAATAATGACAAATGTACCTTCATTCCTGTATTTTGTTGAGTATTTTTATGCTATAATGAGACTATGAAAAGAGAAGAACGATTAAATTTAATTAAACAAATTATCTCTGAAAATAAGATTGCGACACAGGAAGAGCTTCAAAGTGTCCTAGAATCTAGAGGGGTAAAGATTACGCAGGCGAGTCTGTCACGTGATATTCGTGAGCTGCATATTATTAAAAAGCGTGAAGACGGCAAGAGCTTTTATGTTTTTTTGACAGAACTTAACTCGCCTTCACAATCTTTGCTGCAACAATATCTGACTAACTTTGTACTGAAAGTTGATGTTGCCAGTGTTAATGTAGTTGTACACACGCATCTGGGTGAGGCAGATCTTTTGGCGAATGCTTTTGATGATGAGCAACGCCCAGAAATTTTAGGGACTTTGGCTGGTGCAGATACTTTACTGCTCATTTGTAAGGATGAAGCGGCTGCAGAAAGCTTAGCCTTGGAGATTGAAGATGCCTTATAATGCAAGTAAAGAAAAATTGATTGCACATATTCTTGATTTGGATTATGTTAAGGCTTTTCAAAAAGCAGAAAACACCTTACAGGAAGAAAAAGAGCTGTTTGAGCAACAAAGTAAAATGAAGGAGCTGCAGAAGGAAGCCGTTCTCTATCAAAAAATAGGTAAAATACAGGCCTTTAAAGAAACATCTAATGCAGCACAAAAGATACACAAGTCTTTAAAAAACGATCCCTTAGTTGAGGATTATCTTTTAAAAATGCAGCCTGTTGATGCTCTTTTGAATCATGTAACAGGTGAAATTGAAAGTAAAGTTAATGAAGCTTTAGGACATTAGGTCGCTAGGAGAAGGATCTTGTGTCCTTTTTGTTTTTACCTACAAGCTTAAGCTGGCTTTTTGTATGTTATAATAGAAGCAAACAATTTTCAAAAGAAAGAAGAATTATATGTCTGAAAAAATTTCACCAGGAATGCAGCAATATCTTGATATCAAAGCTGATTATCCGGATGCTTTCTTGCTCTTTCGTATGGGAGATTTTTACGAGCTTTTTTATGAAGATGCGGTGAATGCAGCCCAAATTTTAGAATTGTCTCTGACTTCGCGCAATAAGAATGCAGAAAATCCGATTCCAATGGCAGGCGTTCCTCACCATTCAGCAGATCAATATATTGAGCAGCTTGTGAATCTGGGCCATAAAGTTGCCGTGGCAGAGCAAATGGAAGACCCTAAAACAGCTGTCGGTATTGTCAAACGTGCCGTCACTCAAGTTATCACACCAGGAACAGCTGTTGATGTGGGCTTAACAACGGAAAATAACTTTTTAGTGGCCCTGGATAAAGCTTCTGAAACATTTTCCCTAGCTTATATGGATCTATCGACAGGCGAATTTAAAGCAACACAGTTCTCCGATTTTTCAGCAGCCCTCAGTGAGATATCATCTCTAAAGGCACGTGAGATTGTCGTCGGTTATGAGCTATCAGATGATGACAGGCAAGTCTTTGAAAAACAGTTGAACGTGATGGTTTCAGAGCAATACGAGTATGAAGATATTGCCTCCATTCTTGCGCCTTTGGAAAATCAAGTGGCTTCAAAGCTCTTGGCCTATGTTAATCGCACTCAGTTACGGGATTTAAGTCACTTACAGGAAGTGGAACACTATGAAATAAAAGACTTTCTGCAAATGGACTTTGCAACGAAATCTTCTCTAGAGTTAACCGCAAATAAACGCGAAGGAAAAAAACATGGGACACTCTATTGGTTGCTTGATGAAACCAAAACAGCTATGGGCACACGTTTACTCCGTAACTGGGTAGATCGTCCGTTGATTTCTGCCAGCGCAATCAATAAACGTGCGGATATTGTACAACTTTTCGTGGACAATTTCTTTGAACGGGCAGATTTGATTGAGGCTCTAAAGGGAGTTTACGACCTTGAGCGCTTGGCTTCCCGTGTGTCCTTCGGTAAAGTTCTTCCCGTGGATTATTTACAGTTAGAAAATTCCTTATCTAATGTCCCAGGCATTAAAAATGTTTTACTGACCATGAACAATCCAGCCCTAGAACCCTTGATCTCTCAACTGGATGAAATTCCAGAGCTTATCTCCTTGATACGTCAGGCAATAGATGAATCGGCGCAACGTGTCATCACTGAAGGGGGTGTCATTAAGTCAGGTTATAATGAGCAGCTGGACAAGTATCGCGAAGCTTTAACAAATGGTACCTCGTGGATAGCAGAGTTGGAAGCGAAAGAAAAAGCCGACACCGGAATCTCGACATTAAGAATTGATTTTAACCGCAAAGATGGTTATTATTTCCATATTACGCAGAGTCAGCTTGGTAGTGTTCCTGACCACTTTTATCGTAAAGCCACGCTGAAAAATTCAGAGCGTTTTGGCTCAAAAGAGTTGGCTGAAATCGAAGAAATTATGCTTGAGGCACGTGAAAAATCAAGTATTTTAGAATATGATCTTTTTGCGCAAGTACGTACAGAAACTGAACAATATATCTCGCGCCTGCAGAAATTAGCAAAAGCAATTGCCAGCATCGACTGTTTGCAAAGCTTAGCGACTGTTGCCGAAAAATATCAGTATATCCGTCCAATTTTTACTCCAGAACGTAAGGTTAACATTATAAAAGGGCGTCATCCTGTGGTTGAGAGCGTTCTTGGGGCACAAGAATATGTCCCCAATGACATTAAGTTACCGGACCAAACCGCAATTCAACTCATCACTGGGCCAAATATGTCTGGTAAATCAACTTACATGCGTCAATTTGCGATGATTGTTATTATGGCACAGCTAGGTTCTTTCGTACCAGCTGAGGTTGCTGAACTTCCAATATTTGATGCGATTTTTACACGTATTGGTGCAAGTGATAATCTAATCTCAGGAGAGTCGACCTTTATGGTAGAAATGATGGAAGCCAATCATGCTATACAACATGCTACGCCGCATTCTTTAATTATTTTTGATGAACTTGGACGAGGCACTGCAACCTATGACGGAATGGCTTTGGCGCAGTCGATTATTGAGTATATTCATGATAATATTCATGCTAAAACACTCTTTGCGACGCATTATCATGAGTTGACGGAGTTGGCAGATAATCTTAAGGAGTTAGAAAATGTTCATGTTGCCACCTTAGAAAAAGGCGGTGATGTGACTTTCCTGCATAAGATTACGGAAGGTCCAGCAGACAAATCCTATGGTATTCATGTGGCTAAAATTGCAGGACTGCCAACAAAATTACTCGAACGTGCCGATATTATTTTACAAAAGTTGGAGAATAAGCCTGTGATGAGTAAGGCACCCGAAGTTGAAAAAGAGCAATTGAGCCTCTTCACTTTTGAAGATAACCATCAAGATTTGATTGAGATGCTAAAAGAAACGAATGTCGATAATATGACAGCACGCGAAGCTTTGAACTTTTTGTGGGATCTCAAAGACAGGCTGTAAGATTTGGTTTTTAATAGTAAAATTGTTAGAATAAAGTGAATAAATATAGAAGTGTTAAAAGGAGAGTGTATGGCGGAAGATAAAGATAAAATCGTAGAAACACCTGAAGTCCCCGAAGTTGAAACTATGGAAGAAGATGGTGTTGGCGTAACTCCTGCAGGTAAACAGGAAGAAACACTTATAGTATCAGAAACAGAGGGCTCTGTCTCGCCTGTTTCGGAGCCTGTGGAAATCGTGGAAACTACAACTGAAGAAGAGGTTGCAGCTCCCGATGTAGCATCCAAAGACGAGATTCTTTCTGAAAAAGAAGAAACTGAAGCACCTCAAGTTTCTCCATTTGATTATGCAGATGAGCCATTTTTGGCAGACAACCGTGTCAAATCAGGAATAACTCCAAAATGGAACTGGGGTGCAATGGCTATACCCGTCTTCTTTGGTGTAGCTAATCGCTCTTATCTCGGTTTGCTCAGTTTACTTGTATGTATTCCTTGGCTTGGCTGGATTTTTGGTATTGTTTGGGCTATTGTTTTCGGTATTAATGGAGAACGTTGGGCTCTACAAAATCCAGACAATCGTTACCGTGATGAAGAAGAGTTTCGTAAGGTTATGGACGGTTGGAATCGTGCCGGATTAGTTGCCTTTATCATTGGTGCAGTAGTTATCGTACTTCTCTTGCTTTTCTTTATGATTCTTGGCGCAGCTATATTCAGTAACATGGATCAGCTTCAGTATTAAAATAGATTAATGAAGTGATAATATGAGAGACCTCTCCGGTGTATTTCAGGAGAGGTTCTCTTTGTTGTCAAGAAACTCTTCAGCTTTCAAATTTCTCTCTTTAAAATATGCTATAATAAGTACTGACTATGAAAAAGAGAAACAGTCGCTTGATGCGGAGGTCTGAATAAGTGGGAAAAATAATCGAACTTGATGAATCACTTGCTAATCAGATAGCAGCTGGTGAAGTGGTAGAACGGCCTGCTAGCGTTGTAAAAGAATTAGTAGAAAACTCAATTGATGCCGGTGCAACGCGTATCATTGTGAAAATTCAAGAGAGTGGTTTACGACTCATTGAAGTGATTGACAATGGAACGGGGATTGAAAAAGAAGATGTTGCTAAGTCTTTGAAGCGGCACGCAACCAGTAAAATCAAAAATAAAGCGGATTTGTTTAAAATCCGTACTCTTGGATTTCGGGGAGAAGCGATGCCTTCAATTGCTTCAGTCAGTGAATTTTCTATTGAGACAAGTGTGACAGATGAAGAGTCAGGCACACGCTTGATTAGTCATGGTGGAAAAGTGGACACATTAGAAGCAATTGCTCAAAGAGAAGGGACCAAGGTTACTGTACAAAATCTTTTCTACAATACGCCGGTACGCTTAAAATATATTCGTTCCTTGCAAGCAGAACTTAGCCACATTACGGATGTCATTAATCGTCAAAGTATGGCTCATCCCGAGATTTCTTTCACACTGATCAATGAAGGCAGAGAATTGATGAAAACGGCGGGAAATGGTGATCTACGTCAGGTTATTGCCAGTGTTTACGGCCTTTCAACTGCCAAAAAAATGTTAAAAGTAGAAGCGGAAGATTTAGATTTTACGATTTCGGGATACGTGAGTTTGCCTGAGCTAACACGTGCTAACCGTAATTACATTACCTTGATGATAAATGGCCGCTTCATCAAAAATTTCTTGCTAAACCGTGCAATCCTTGAAGGATACGGTAACCGTTTGATGGTGGGGCGTTTTCCTATTGTTGTGCTTTCTATTGAGATTGATCCGCAATTAGCCGATGTTAATGTGCACCCGACGAAACAAGAAGTACGCTTATCAAAAGAGCGTGAACTAATGCGTTTGATTACAGAAGCTATTCAAAGTGTTTTTGTAGAGCAAACTTTAATTCCTGATGCATTGGAAAACCTTAATTCACGGCGGGCGAAAGTAGAGGAACAACCAGAAGTTACAAGTGAGAGCAAAACAACAAACCTTTATTACGATAAGGTAAGTCAGGATTTCTTTGTGAATAAGACTCAGGTACATGAGGAGTACAGCATGCCTCAGGAGAAGGTTGTTCCTCCAGATGAAGCCCGCACACCTTCTATTTTCGAAGAAACTGTGATCGAAGAAAAACAACAGGCTGAAAGCCCAGAGAAAATAGAAGAAAAAACGGCCTTTCCTGATTTGGAATATCTGGCACAACTGCATGCTACTTACCTGCTTTGCCAAGCGCAAGATGGACTTTATATTATTGATCAACATGCCGCCCAAGAGCGGATAAAATATGAATATTGGCGCGATAAAATTGGTGAAGTAAGCATGGACCAACAAATTTTACTGGCCCCTTACATTTTTAGTCTACCTAAGAATGATTTTTTGATGTTTTTAGATCGAAAATCTATTTTGGAAGAAGCAGGATTGTTCCTTGAAGAATATGGAGAAAATCAATTAATTCTACGTGAGCATCCCACTTGGCTTCAAGAAAATGACTTAGAAGAAACAGTTTATGAGATGATTGATGAAATCCTTTTGACAAAAGAATTCTCAGTCAAAAAATATCGACATGATTTAGCAACAATGGTGGCATGTAAGAGTTCGATTAAGGCAAACCATCCGCTTGATGTTGAATCAGCGCGGGCATTAGTCAAAGAACTTGCTACTTGTGAGAACCCTTACTCTTGTGCGCATGGACGTCCAACAATTGTCCATTTTAATGGCGGAGACTTAGAAAAAATGTTCCGACGCCGTCAAGAAACACATCTTTCCAAAGCCGCAAGTTGGAAGAATATAAATTAAAAATAGGAAAAGAAGAAAAATGACAACTTTATACATGGTAGTCCCTTGTTACAACGAAGAATTGGTACTTGATGAAACATCACGCCGCCTTGAAGAGAAATATGCAGCTTTGAAGCAAGCTGGCAAGATTGATGAAAAAAGCCGTGTTGTTTATGTTAATGATGGTTCGCGAGACAGTACCTGGGAAAAAATTCAAGAAAAACATGCGGCCAATCCGATGTTTAGTGGTATCAATCTCTCACGCAACAGAGGGCATCAAAATGCGCTCTTGGCAGGTTTGATGCAAGTTAAAGACTTAGCAGATGCCGTTATTTCAATGGATGCGGACTTACAGGACGATATCAATGCGATTGATGCGATGCTTGAAGAGTACGAAAAAGGTTACGAAGTAGTTTATGGCGTACGTGATAATCGTGACACAGATACGGCATTTAAACGTCGTACAGCTATGGCTTTTTATGGCTTGATGAAGAAACTAGGCAGTGAATCTGTGCCCAATTCGGCAGACTTTCGCCTGATGAGCAGTCGCGCCTTAAATGGTTTAGCTGAGTATGAGGAAGTAAATCTCTTTTTACGTGGAATGGTCCCTCTTGTGGGATATAAATCAACAAATGTTTACTATAAACGTGGGGAACGTTTTGCGGGCGAAAGTAAGTACCCTCTCAAAAAGATGGTGAGTTTTGCGATTGATGGTATTACTTCAACTTCAGCAACACCGATGCGCTTTATTTTCTGGACTGGATTGACTATGTTCCTTCTTGCTTTTGTAGCTGGAATTTATGTTGTAGCGCGTCATTTCATCGGAGGCTTTCCAACGACTGGTTGGGCCTCAATCATGGTTGCTATTATTGGTCTGGGTGGAATTCAACTCTTGGCTCTTGGGATTATTGGTGAGTATATTGGTAAGATCTTCCTCGAAGTTAAAGCACGCCCACGTTTTATTATCCAAGACTTTATTAACACAGAAGGTGATGAGGACTAATGTACGAATACTTCCAAGGCAAGTTAGTTAAAATTACACCAACATATATCGTTGTTGATGTCGCAAGTATTGGCTATCTCATCAATGTAGCAAATCCTTATGCTTGGTCGCATATGATGAACCAAGAGATTAAAATATATGTGCACCAAGTGATTCGGGAAGATGCACATAGTTTATATGGCTTTATGGATGATGCAGAGAAAGCTTTGTTTTTACGTTTGATTAGTGTATCAGGCATTGGACCAAAATCTGCCTTAGCAATCATCGCTGCAGATGATAATGTGGGTCTTGTTCATGCGATCGACAACAGCGATATCAAGTATTTGACGAAATTTCCAGGTGTCGGTAAAAAGACAGCGATGCAGATGGTTCTGGATTTAGCTGGTAAGTTTGATGCTACGACTTCAGCTGAAATAGTCAAAACTACGGCTAAAAATGAAAATCTAGCTCTTATTGAAGCGATTGAAGCTTTGCAAGCCCTAGGCTATAAAGCAACCGAGCTTAAGAAAATTCAGAAGAAACTTGAAGTTGAATCTGGATTGACCAGTGAAGAGTATATCAAAGCCGCCCTTAAATTAATGATGAAATAAAATCCGTACAATACGGATTTTTGTTATAATAAAAACAATGAACGAAAACTTATCACCAACACCACTTGAAGATGAAATGATGGTTGAGAAGTCTTTAAGGCCTCAATTTTTCAATCAATACATCGGTCAAGACAAGGTTAAAGAACAACTTGAAATATTTATCAAAGCAGCAAGACTACGTGAAGAAGTACTGGATCACGTGCTTCTTTTTGGCCCCCCTGGATTAGGTAAAACAACCATGGCCTTTGTTATTTCGAATGAGCTGGGGGTGAATATCAAACAAACATCGGGACCAGCAATTGAAAAACCAGGTGACTTGGTCGCTATCTTAAACGAACTTGAGCCAGGAGATGTCCTTTTTATTGATGAAATCCACCGTATGCCTATGCAAGTAGAAGAGGTTCTTTACTCTGCCATGGAAGACTTCTATATTGATATCATGCTCGGATCTGGCGATGGCAGTCGCTCAGTTCACTTGGATTTGCCGCCTTTTACATTAGTGGGGGCAACAACGCGAGCTGGGATGCTTTCCAATCCTCTGCGTGCGCGTTTTGGAATTTCGGCACATATGGAATATTACACTGAACGTGACTTGGAGGAAATTGTCAAACGGACAGCGGATATATTTGAAGTGGAGATTGTGGACCAAGGTGCGCTTGAGATTGCATTGCGAAGCCGAGGCACACCACGTATCGCAAATCGCCTGCTGAAGCGCGTTCGAGATTTTGCACAAATTATGGGTGACGGTCGCGTAGATAAAGAAATCACAGATAAAGCACTTCAGATTTTAGATGTGGATAATGCGGGACTTGATTATATTGACCAAAAAATCTTACGCACAATGATCGAAATGTATAATGGAGGTCCTGTAGGTTTAGGAACGCTAGCGGTTAATATAGCAGAAGACCAAGAGACTGTTGAAGATATGTATGAGCCTTATCTGATTCAAAAAGGGTTTATCATGAGAACTAAGCAAGGACGTAAAGCGACACCCAAAGCTTATGAACATTTGGGCTACCCTTATCAAGAGAAATAAAAAATACTCCGTATGGAGTATTTTTTATATGTCTTACTTAAGTAAATTTCCATTATATGATATTTTTTATGCTCATAGCTGTGCTATAATGAAGATATGGAAAAAATAGTATTTGTCTGCTTAGGTAATATTTGTCGAAGTCCCATGGCTGAGTTTGTCATGAAGGACTTAGTTGAAAAAGAGGGGAAAAATTTCGAGGTGGAAAGTAGAGCCACATCGAGCTGGGAACACGGGAATCCCATCCATCCAGGGACACGTTCTCTTTTAACTACGTATGGCATCCCATTTGATGCTGCCAAAGGGAGCCAACAGATCTCACAGGAAGATTTTCAATATTTTGATCAAATTATTGCAATGGATGAATCTAATAAAGAAAATTTAGAGAAAATGGCTCCTGCAGACCAAAAACATAAAATAAAAATGCTTTTGAATAAATCAGTTCCAGATCCTTGGTATACGGGAGATTTTGAGGAAACTTACCGCTTGGTAAAAGAGGGTTGTTTAAATATTTTAGAAAATAATGGCAATTGATGTTATATGATGTGACATAAACCTTTGACAAGAGATAAAACTAGGTTTATAATATGGCCATAGAGTTGAAGTTGAGGAGATGACGGGTGAAAGAACGTGAATTGAGACACTCCCTAGCAGTGCTACCTATTGGTACTGTTATGAAACTAACAGGATTGAGTGCAAGACAAATTCGCTATTATGAGGAACAAGGTTTACTTTTTCCAGAGCGTAACGAAGGTAACCGTCGGATGTACTCTCTTAATGATATTGAGATTGTTTTTGATATTGCTGATTTACTGTCGGAAGGCAATAATATCGCTGATATTAAGCGTATCTATGCTCAAAGACAGAAAAAAGCTATGAAAAATCTCTCTATCAGTGAAGTACATCTTGCTTTAGAACGTGAATTTGCACAGCAAGGACGCTTCGGACATCCAACATCAACTCATTTTAACCAGCCGCGTATGTAAGAAAAACTTACATCAAAGAAATTGAAGCATCGTTTATTCTTAAAAGGAGCCGTATTATGGGAATCACAGCAGCAAACATCCGTCGCGATGTCAAAGAAAAAAATATTAAGTTTCTACGTCTAATGTTTACCGATATTTTAGGAACACTTAAAAACGTAGAAGTTCCAGCAACTGATGAACAGTTAGACAAACTTTTTGACAACAAGATGATGTTTGATGGCAGTTCAATTGAAGGCTTTGTCCGCATCAATGAATCAGATATGTACCTCTATCCAGATTGGGACACATGGATTATCTTCCCTTGGGGAGATGAGTACGGAAAAGTAGCTGGCGTTATCTGTGATGTTTATACAGCAGAAGGACAACCTTTCCCAGGAGATCCACGTGGCGTATTGAAACGTAATCTTAAAAATATGGAAAAATTAGGCTTTAAAAAATTCAATCTTGGTCCAGAACCTGAATTTTTCCTCTTCAAGCTTGATGAAAATCAAGAACCAACACTGGAAGTAAACGATAAAGGTGGATATTTTGATCTCGCACCGACCGACTTGGCAGGAAATACACGTCGCGAAATCGTAAATGTCCTTACTGACCTTGGTTTTGAAGTAGAAGCAAGCCACCATGAAGTAGCTGTTGGGCAACACGAGATTGACTTCAAGTATGCCGATGCATTGAAAGCTTGTGACAATATTCAAATCTTTAAACTTGTGGTAAAAACAATCGCACGTAAACATGGTTTACACGCAACCTTTATGGCCAAACCTAAGTTTGGTATTAATGGATCTGGTATGCACTGCAACATGTCGCTCTTCACAGAAGATGGGCAAAATGCTTTCTATGATGAAGCAGGTGATATGGGACTTTCGGAAGCTGCAAACTACTTTATTGGCGGTTTGCTCAAGCACGCTTATAACTATACAGCCATCACTAACCCAACAGTTAACAGCTACAAACGTTTAGTGCCCGGATATGAAGCACCAGTTTACATTGCCTGGGCTGGTCGTAACCGCTCACCGCTAATTCGCGTACCAGCATCCCGTGGTATGTCTACACGTGTCGAGCTTCGTTCAGTAGATCCATCAGCCAATCCTTACTTGACAATGGCTGTTCTCCTTGCCTCTGGTCTTGATGGGATTGAAAATAAAATCGCCGCACCAGAAGCTGTTGAAGCGAATATTTATGTAATGACCGAAAGTGAACGTAAAGCACATGGTATTACAGACTTGCCGTCGACTTTACACAATGCTGTGAAGGCACTACGTGAAGATGAAGTAGTAACAGCTGCCTTAGGTGAGCATGTTTTGGTTAACTTTGTGGAAGCTAAAAAAATCGAATGGGCGAGCTATGCACAATTTGTAAGTCAATGGGAAATCGATAACTATTTGGAACTTTACTAAAAGAGATAAGCATCTTTAAGATGCTTTTTTTGAATTTTTATACTAAAAAGACTAAACTATACATATGGATATAAAAGAAAATTTAAAAAATATTATAGATAAATTAGACTATGGACAGGTTGCAAAACTTGCAATGTTGGAGAGAGGAGCTTATGCAGTATCTGGACCGCAGGAAGCAGCTGCTGATGGTGACCTGTTTGAGGACTTTGCATCCAAATACTTGTCGGAGAATGAAGATTTGACGGTTGTTAATCGCAAAGACCCAGAAGTTGCACTTCAACCAGAAGATTTTGAGGTATTGCTTGGTCAACTGAAAGCTCCTCAACATATCATTTTCGTAGAATGTCTTGAATTAGGTACGACTGAAATTAAGGGCTTTTTGAATACTCTACTCTCGGCTGGTTTAATCGAAAGTAGCAAAGTAGTTCTCTTGGACTTGCCACAATTAGAATATATGGCATTACGTTCAAGTATGAAAGGAAAAATCGCTATTTAAAGCGATTTTTTTCTTGATATTCTCGGGAACGTTTCATAATTTCTTTGTAGATAGAGTGGATAGCTGGCTCGTATTGGAGTTTCTCTGTCCTTTTTTTTATCTTTTCGAGAATAAAGTATTCTCGATCCGCATCGTAGACATTTTTATTTTCTTCTGCCTTAGCTGTGATTACCTCGTCAACCAAGGACATGCGTCTTTCTAAAAGCGCAATAATTTGATCGTCTAGTGCATCAATTTCTTTACGGGTTTTTTCTAAAGTCATATTTTTATTATGACACAAAAGCTTCTGGAGGACAATTTTTAAATAAAAAAAGCAATCTACATTTATTAAAATGAAAAATTTTGCCTTTTTACTTCAATAATGTTAAGCTTTAATAAATAATATTAAGGTTGGAGAAATTATGGATTGGTTTTTTAATCTGGAAGATGAAGAACAAGAATTTATCAAACAATTTATTTTTGCATCGGGTTCTTTAAAAGAGTTGGCCAGGTATTATGGGGTGAGTTATCCTACAGTGCGGTTGCGTGTAGACCGTTTAATTGAGAAAATTGCTCTGAGTGATACTAAAAAGGATTCTTTTGAAGTGAGTATTATGCAAATGGTTATTGATGAAAAAGTGAGTCTGAGCAGTGCAAAAGAGATTATAAGAAAACATAGGGAGATTTGAGATGAATCATTTAATGGATATAGCAATAATTGGAGTCATTATCGCATTTCAGACATTTGCGGGCTATAGGGAAAATAAGTACCTGGGTGCCATACTTCCGCTTGCTTTCTTAGCCGCTATAGGTGTTTTCTTATACAGAGGTGCTCTTGGTTTTAATTTTAAAGATATTGTGATGCCCTTCATTGGACTCTTTGTCTTAATCATGCTGTATCAAGGAGGAAAAGAGTCAAGAAAAAGCAAGATAAATAAAGAGTTAGAGAAAATGAAAGCCAAAGATATTTCAAAAAGAAAATAAGGGATAATTTAATCGCAAGTATTGACTCTATTGTGGGTTAAGTTTATAATTATAAGATGAATAAAAGCGAAAAAATTGAAGGATATGAACTCCTTAACCTACAATTGAAAGGTCTACTTTCAACACAAAACTATACATTGTCAAATCTCTCCAACGCATCAGCTCTTCTTAATGACTTCTTGCCTAATCAAGTCTTTGCAGGGTTTTATTTGTACAACGGCGAACAACTTATTTTAGGCCCTTTTCAAGGTGGGGTTTCTTGTGTCGAAATAAAGTTAGGCGCTGGAGTATGTGGTGAAGCCGCAGAAAAACGCCAAACATTGATTGTTGACAATGTTAAAGAACATAAAAACTATATTTCTTGTGACAGCCGAGCACTGTCAGAAATTGTAGTACCGATTATTAAAGACGGCGAATTAAAAGGAGTTTTAGATTTGGATGCTTCAGAAACTTCCTTTTATGATGATGTCGATCAAAAATATCTTGAAGAATTTTGCCACATTTTGTCAGATATGACTGATTGGAAATTTTTTTGAGCGAGGTAAACAATGAAGGAAACAGTAAATAACTTTATAGCGGATAAATTTGGTACCAGTGAGGTGAAGGCTGTAGGTTTTAATGCTTTGGCTCAACCTAAAGCATTTGCTCAAGATTTGGGTAACTTTGTGTATCAGTTGCACCAATTAGAAGCAACGGGAGCCGAAAGCCCAGCCTTAATGTTGCCGGTCATCGAAGCTGAATTTTTGACACTGTTGGATCAAATGAAAAGAATTGCACCTGTAGAAGGTCTGCGCTTGTATTGGGATAAAGCTTCTAAAAATCCATGGACTAAGCCCGCGGTCGTGTTACATGGGGATTTGAACTTAGATACCGTGTGGAAGATGGCCGACAAATTTTCGGGAGTGGCTGAAACAACAGCTTCCATAGTTGGCGATCCAGCCTGTGATTTGACTATTGCATGGGAAATATTTGATGAGAAACAAAGAAAGATATTTTTCTCCGCTGCTGAAGCCGATAAGGCAACAGTCATCCGCGCTCGCGTTTGGGCTATTTACAAGGCAATGAAAAATTATAACGCTGCCGATATTGATCAGTCCATACTGGCGCGTGATGTTCTTTTCCGAATCAATGAAGAGCTCGGTCTTGGCGCAGAGCCAGACCTTTATTAGAAGGAATGAAAAATGGCTTACCAAGCTTTATATAGAAAATACCGTAGTCAAAGATTTGATGAGATGGTTGGCCAAGAAGTGGTGGCCACAACCTTAAAGAATGCTATCGTTAATGGGCAGATTTCCCACGCTTATCTTTTTAGTGGTCCACGTGGGACAGGAAAAACTTCCGCGGCAAAAATTTTTGCCAAAGCAATTAACTGCCCTAATCAGAAAGAGGGAGAGCCTTGTAACACTTGTGATATTTGTCAAGCTATTACCCAAGGCAGCCTTGAAGATGTGATTGAACTTGATGCTGCTTCGAATAATGGGGTTGACGAAATCCGTGAGATTCGAGATAAATCAACCTATGCAGCCAGTCGCGCAACTTATAAGGTTTATATTATCGATGAGGTTCATATGCTTTCAACGGGAGCATTCAACGCTTTACTGAAAACCTTGGAAGAGCCTACAGATAATGTTGTCTTTGTTTTAGCAACAACTGAGCTTCAAAAAATTCCGGCAACAATTATTAGTCGTGTGCAAAGATTTGCTTTTAAAGCTATCACAACAAATGATATTCGTCAGCACTTAGCAGAAGTTTTAGCTGATGAGAAGATTGAGTTTGAAGATGCGGCACTTGATGTCATTGCAAAATCTGCCGAGGGAGGAATGCGTGATGCCTTGAGTTTATTGGATCAGGCCTTAAGTTTTTCTGATGGCAAGCTTGCAGAGAAGGATGCTCTTTTAGTGACAGGCTCCATTGCCAATGAAGCGCTTGTCTCTTATGTTGCAGCATTGATCGCTTCAGATGGACCAACTGCACTTGATGCTTTGGAGAAAATCTTTCTTGAAGGTAAAAATATGTTGCGTTTTACGGAAGATCTCTTAACTTATTTCCGTGATTTGCTTTTGCGGGAAAATAATGAAATCCCACGACCTCGTCTTTACCAATGGATCAACATTGCGATTGAGTCTCTGAAAATTATTAAAGAAACAACACAGAGCAAAATTGCTGCTGATGTGATGACGATGCGTCTTGTAGATGCAGGTGCTTATTCTTCTGCGGAAGATAAGGAAGTTCCAGAAAGTTTGAGCCATGAGCTTCAGGCTTTAAAAGCAGAAGTTGCAGAGCTAAAAGCTAAATTGGCAGAAACGGGCAGCCAAACGGTGGTATCCACTGTCAGTCAAGAAGTTCAAATTAAGCAGCAAGTGAAAACGAAAACAGTCACCGAAAAGTACACTGTAAATCAAGATTTGGTTTTTAAAGCTTTAAAGGAAGCGACCAACGAAGCTCGTCAAGCAGTTTTTGGTGCATGGCCTGAAATTGTTTCCAGCTTTACCAAACCTTCAGACCGTGCCTTAATCAATAATACTGCCCCCGTGGCAGCCTCAAGTAATTTTGTGGTAGTTACTTTTCCTCATGGTAATTTAGCAAAGCGTGTTACGGAAAATGAAAACCTACAATTAACTTTTGGCAATTTAATGTCATCAATATTGGGATTCTCGCCTGAGATTATTGCTTTAGCAGAGCAAGATTGGCATTCTGTACGTCAAGAGTATGTCTTAAGCCTTAAAAAAGGGGAGCAGCATGTTACAAAAGATACGGAATCTGAGCCAGAAGCAGAAGAAGTTCTTGTAAGTAAGGCTAAAGAATTTTTTGGTGAAAAAGTGAAGATAATCAACGACTAAAAAAACGCCTTATGGCGTTTTTATATTCGTTTTAATCAATATCACGGCTTAAATCAACTTCTTCAAGCGGAATAAGTTTTGTTTTCTTCACGATTTTGTAAGAGAAATATAAAATCAAGAAGAGAGGTAAAGCAAGGTAGGTTGTAATGATGCTTTGCGCATTCATCGTTACGGTAGTAATTTGCCCGATAACGATAATGATTGAAAGAATAAGAGCGATGATTGGCCCAATAGGGAACCATTTAGCATGGTAGCCTAACTCAGAAAGTTTGTGACCTTGTTTAATAAAAGCACGGCGGAAGCGGAAATGACAGATAGCAATTCCAATCCAAGCCAAGAAACCAGATAAACCGGAAGCAGCGACCAAATAGAAATAAATCTCAGTTCCGAAGATACTTGTTAAGAAGGCCAAAAGACCGATGGCAACAGTCGCTAAAATTGCATAAATTGGTACCCCGTTGCTTGTATTTGTTTTAGCGAAGATTTTCGGTGCATGCCCCTCTTTTGCCATACCAAAAAGCATGCGAGAAGCAGCATATAACCAAGAATTGGCAGATGAAATAACCGAGGTTAAGATGACAGCATTCATAACGGATGCAGCAGCAGCTAAGCCAGCACGTTCAAATACCAAGGTAAATGGAGAAACGGTAATGTCGCTTTGGGTTGCTGCACGGAGAAGACTTGGGTCTTTATAGTAAACCAAGGCACCGATTACGAATATTGAGAGGAAATAGAAAATAATAATCCGCCAAAAGACTTGTTTAATCGCTGAGGGTACATTTTTCTCAGGGTTTTCTGACTCGCCGGCTGCGATACCAACGATTTCTGTACCTTGGAAAGAGAAGCCTGCAATCATGAAGACAGCAATCATACCTCCAATACCACCGACAAAACCATGATTTCCTCCAGCAGAAAGATTGCGTGCCACATCTGGCTTATAACTCATAACTCCAAAAATTGTTGCGAGACCAATCACGATAAAGGCGATAACAGCGATGACTTTAATTGTCGCCATCCAAAATTCTGCTTCACCATAAGCTTTAGCTGAAATGAGGTTAACCAAGAGGATGAGCGCAATCACAATAGTCGACCATATCCATGTGGGCACATGGGGCAACCAGAACTGCATAATAACACCAACTGTAGCTGCCTCAACCGCTACAGTAATTGCTGAGTTAAACCAATAGTTCCATCCCATAGCGAAGCCGAAAGCTTTATCTACATAACGGTCAGCGAAAGAAGCAAAAGAGCCTGATACTGGAAGATAGGAAGCCATTTCACCTAAAGACGTCATAAGGAAGAAAACCATGAGCCCAATGGCGACATAGGCAACTAACGCGCCTAAAGGTCCAGCTTGAGAAATCGTTGCGCCTGATGCAACAAATAGCCCGGTACCAATAGTTCCTCCTAAGGCAATCATTGTTAAGTGACGATGTTTAAGGCCACGTTTAACTTGCGTGGATGGCGTGGCCTCATTATTTGAAGTATTATCCATTACTTCTCTCCTAAATTTATAAATATTAATACAAAAAGCAATCCCTAGAGATTGCTAAACGTCAGAAAGATCTTTCATCCGAATAGCGCATCATGGTCATAGTTAGACCACGACAGTTTAACAGGTATTTCCCGCTAAACCAAGAAAAGTCGGTGAGCATAACTTTTCTTTCGGCAACCGCTCCTGGGCTAAACTTCTCAGCATGCTCTAGCTCTGCTTAGCTTATTATTGGTTGCGACCTCTATCGTTTATTAAGTATTTATGAATATTTTAGATTAATTTGAGAGGGATGTCAAGGACGAGCCTACTAGATTTGAATAATTATACATGTTGTTGTTTAAAATTACAGATTTTTTAATGTTTAGCCATTAAAAATCTAGACATTTGTTTTAGAGATTAAAAAGAGTTATAATATAAGAAGAGATGATTGCGTTTTCATCTCAATTATATCTGGAGGTGGTTTTCAATGACGTTTACCCCAAAATATGTATCTCCAACTTACGCGGGAGAAAAAATAGTATGCGTAACCCGTAGCCAGGAAGGGGAAATCTCCCACTTATACCAGCGCTTTGATAGCCGTTGCAAGTTGCATTTTATCGTGAAAAAGCTTGGCTATTATCAATCGAAAGAAGGTGAGTATCGCTACATTCCAGCTAATGTGCTTGATGTAGTCGCTTAATAATAAAAAATGATGAGAAATCTTCTGCAGAGGCAGAGGGTTATTTTTTATTTTATAATAGAATAAATAAGATAAATCAACTTGCAAAATGTAGCTAAATTTGATAGAATATATACTTGTGAGTAAAAACTCATAACTTACACAGGCTCCAACCTGTGTCATTAGTCCAAAAGGAGGAAAAATCAATGACAAAATACGAAATTCTTTATATTATTCGTCCAAACATTGAAGAAGAAGCAAAGAAAGCCCTCGTTGAACGTTTCGATAGTATCTTGAATGACAACGGTGCTGCTAATCTTGAGTCTAAAGACTGGGAAACACGCAAACTCGCTTACGAAATTCAAGACTTCCGCGAAGGTATCTACCACATCGTAACTCTTGAAGCTGCTACTGATTCAGAAGCTTTGAGCGAATTTGACCGTCTTGCTAAGATTAACGGCGACATTCTTCGTCACATGATCACTAAAGTAGAAGCTTAATTCTAGTTTAGCTGGACAAATTTAAAGGAGAAGCATCATGATTAATAATGTTGTTTTGGTCGGACGCGTTGTGCGTGACCCTGAACTGCGATACACACCGCAAAATACTGCGGTTGCTACATTTACGATTGCTGTTAACCGTCGTTTTAAAAACGCGCAAGGCGAACGTGAAGCTGATTTCATTAACTGTGTCATCTGGCGCCAATCTGCTGAAAACTTGGCAAATTGGGCTAAAAAAGGTGCCTTGATTGGTGTAACAGGTAGTATTCAAGTGCGAAATTATGAGAACAAAGAAGGTCAACGTGTTTACGTGACTGAAGTATTGGCTGATAACTTCCAAATGCTTGAAAGTCGTGCCGCACGTGAAGGTGGCTCTGGTTCATATTCTGCACCACAGCAACAACAATCACAAAATCGTCCTTTTGCTGGCTCTAACAGCTCAGCAGGAAATTCAACACCTGATTTTGGTCGTGATGCAGATCCATTTGGTGGCTCACCAATGGAAATCTCAGATGATGATCTTCCATTCTAATAAGTAAGGCAGCTGTATAAGGCAGTCTATCTGAGCCCTATTCGTTGAGTATAAAAGCGGTATCCGTATTGACTTTTCTACTCAACAACATCATACAATAATATAAGGAGAAACACACTATGGCTTTTCAAAAACGTGGTGGCTTCAAACGCCGTAAAAAAGTTGACTTTATCGCAGCTAACAAAATCGAAGTTGTTGATTATAAAGACACTGAACTCTTAAAACGTTTTATCTCAGAACGTGGTAAAATCTTGCCACGTCGCGTAACTGGTACTTCAGCTAAAAACCAACGTAAAGTGGTTACAGCTATCAAACGCGCACGTGTTATGGCTCTCTTGCCATTCGTAGCTTCTGACGAAAACTAAGAAATAACTAGGCACCTTCGGGTGTTTTTTTGTTACGTGCTTTGATACAATAAGGAGCGTGAATCTCATTATGAAGAATAAAAAATCTGAATATGGTAAAATAAAGCAATGACATGGATTATAATTTTACTTTTCTGCCTTTTGGCTTATGGTATTTTCGTTGAACCGCATTTAATGCGTGTGCGACAAGTGAAAATTTCAAACACAGCCGGGCTGAAAGTTGCACACTTTACCGATACACATTTTAATTGGCACACACATCCACGCCGCTTTTTTAAATTTTCAAAACACATAAATAAAACACAACCTGACTTGATCTTGTTCACAGGCGACTTATTTGATAAAGTCGATTGGGCGCAAGCGCATGATGTTGATAAGGTAAAAGAAATTTTAGCAGAACTTGAAGCACCCTTAGGAAAATTTGCGATTTTGGGTAATCATGATTTTTCGCATGAAGGGGATGCTAACTATATAAGAACTTTTCTAAAGGAAGCGGGTTTTACTGTACTTACCAACCAATCACTCATGTCAGGAACAGTAGTATTAACCGGACTTGATGATTTACGTGAAGGACAACCAAATTTTAGTATGGTCCCTGAGCAAGGAAAGTTTTCGATTTTAATGATTCATGAGCCGGATACGATTTTGCAAGTAGAATTTCCTGAAAAATATGATTTAGTCGTTGCAGGACATAGTCATGGTGGGCAAATTCGTCTTGGTAATTTGCGCTTACGTAATGATGGCTCAAAGGTGTATGATTCTGGTCTATACTTATTAGGGAAATATACAAAACTTTTTGTCAATGCCGGTATTGGCTTAACCTTTTTACCAATCAGATTTGGTGTTCCTCCAGAAATCGTCTATTATGAAATTTAAAAAGTCTCCAGAATTTTATCTGGAGACTTTTGTTTAACGTTCTTGTGAAGAGATAATGGTTTCTTTACCATTATTATCAACAGCATGGAAATGCCGAGGCCAAGAATTATTAAAAGGGTATTGGAAATCAACTGTAATGGTTAAAGGATTGTGCGGCTGTGAAAATTTCACAGAAAGAAGTCCTTTTTGGTTGAGTAATTCAAAATTGATAAGAGGCTCAAGCGGGATAACGCCTTTTAGCTGATTGTCAATGATGAACCAAAAACTGTCAATGATTTCACCAGGAATACTAGAGACAGTTCCATAGCTTGCATAGCGTCCTTTTGTTTCAGTAAATGCCATTTTGGTCCTCCTTTATCATTAACTTTCTAGTTTAATTTAAACGGGTTTGGCTGATCACTTCTCGAATGTTTTCCAAAGTATCTTCGATTGAATCCTGAGCTTTCATCCCGTACATCAAAAAGATGGCATCTAGAAGACTAATTTGAGAGACGGTTGAAGCGACAGCTTCAGGTCGAAAAGATATTTCTTCAGCGATTGAAATAAGTGCCAAGTCGCTTTTTTTCACCAAGGCTGAGTTGGCAAATGACGTAATGGCAATCACAGGAACGTGATTGCTCTTCAAAATATCAACGATTTTCAGTGTATCTTTGTTTTTACCAGTATGTGAAATAACAAAAGCACAGTCTTTTTCGGTCAGTTTAGAAGCCAACATTTGTTGATAATGAAAATCCTGATGATATACCGTTTGCAGTGGCATACGCAAAAATTTATGGTAAGCAATTAAAGCAACGGCATTAGAGCCACCCAGACCAAAAAAACCACATGTTTTGGCGGATAGGAGGATATTCATAACCTTATCCAAAGTTTCGCTCTCTATCAGCTGCAATGTTGCATTGAGAGAAGAAATATTACTTGTAAAATTCTTGGCAAGAATATCTTTATAGCTATCTTCTGGCGATAGTTCGCTGAAAAAGTTGTCGGATTTAAATTTTTCGGTGCTGTGGATAGCTAACTTTAAATCTTGAAATGAATCAAAACCGATTTTTTTGGCAAAACGCGAAATGGTTGCAGTAGATACTTTAGTATTTTTTGCGAATTCTTGAATGGACAAGCGGGCAGCTGTGTCCATATTTTCAATCAAGTAATTTGAAATGGCTTGATCAGATTTACTGAGATTATCGTAATAAGAGTTGATACGTGTGATGAGAGATTGTGTCATATGCTTTCCAGTCTTGCTTTTATTATATCATAACACAATTTTGAGGTGGAAAATGGGAAATGCTTTTAAAGAGAAAGTTGATTTATTCCTCTTCAAAATCATAGTCTCGTATTGCGCTAGAAATATCACTAAAGTCGAATCCTTTACGGGCTAAGGCTTGGGTGATGCGTTGCTTAAGCTCATAGCCTTCGTATTTTCTACTGTATTTACGGGCACTTTTGTCGAGTTCAGTGTAAAGGAGCTCTAACTCATTTTCTTCATCCACTTCAAGTTCTAGACTTTCAAGAGCTATAGCGCTAATGGCATAGGAAAAACCCTTAGCAGTGAGTCCTTGTATGATTTTTTGTTTAAGCTGCTGTAGAGTGTGACGACTTGCTTTTTGGTGGACTATCTTTTCCGCAAGAGCGACAGCCACGTCAATTTGTTTTTCTTCATTAAAAACTTGCGCTATACCCTCATCAATAAGTTGTAAATCTAGCCCCTTTAGGTGGAGTTTCTGTTTGATCTGATAAGGACCAGCACTTGCTGTGCGTACTTTTCCCTGGATATAACTTTCGATATAAGCTCGGTCGTTGAGGAGACCATTTTTAGTAAGGCTGTCAATGATCGCTTCGATTTGAATTGGCTGGATATTATGGTCAGAGAGATATTTTTTGACTTCTGATGATGTCCGAGCTTTGAAGGAAATAAAGTAAAGTGCTAAAGATTTACCTTGTGCAAAATTATCAAAAGCTAACAGTTGCTCCAGCTCAGCTGTAGAAAAGGCTTTATCCCTCGTCAGCATATATTTTACAACTGTATCCTCACAGACGTAAATTTTATCTTTAGCTTCCTCCCAGTCCTTATATGAAAAAGGCTCTGTTAGTATAACTTTATAAAGCTTTTTGAGTTTTGTGATTTCCTTGATTTTTATCATAACTTTATTATAACAGAGTACTGGATGAAGGGGAAATAGATTTTTTGGATCTAAGAAAAAAGCACTAGCGAATGAACTAGTAGCTTTTTCTAAAGTTGTCTTTGTTTTTTATCTTGGAGTGATTTATTTGATAGCAACTTTTTGTTTTTGAGCCCCAATAATGAGAAGCATAGCAAGGAGGACAATAACAATCCCTGCAAGTGGTGTATAGATAACACTACTTACTTTTGCCACCTCGCCCCCCGTAAATGAACCCAGTGTAATACCAATGTTGAAAGCTGAAATATTAAAAGCTGAAACAAGAGTGATGTCTTGGGGAGTAAATTTTTCAGCCAGTTGGACAACATAGAGTTGTAAACCAGGCACGTTCATGAAGGCAAATAAACCCAGCAAGAGCGTTGCAAGTAATCCAAGCCACTGAGAAGCCATTAGTGCTGCTATAAAAAGGATAAGCAAACTTGCAGTTAAAGCACCAAACATTTTGAGTAATACAGGTAAAATATTTTTATTTGAGTAATGTCCACCGATAGTATTACCGATTGCTACCATTATACCGTAAGCGACCAGAACGACAACAACAGTACTTGAGCTGAAATTAAAGGTATCTTCTAATAAAGGAGCTAAATAAGTATAAGCAGCAAAGGTACCACCGTAACCAAAAGCAGTAATAAAGAAAGAAGTCATAATGTATTTATTGCGGAAAATTCTCGCAAAACCACTTAAGTTTACTTTGCCTGGTATAGGGAGGTTTGTCGGAATTAAAAAGATGCTCGCTAATAATCCAATCAATCCAATTGCAGCAATGAAGATAAAGGACATATGCCATGTAGAATGTTGTCCGATAAAAGTTCCCAAAGGCACACCGATAACAGTTGCTACAGTAAGTCCTGTAAACATCAAAGCAATAGCAGAAGCACGTTTTTCAGGACGAACTACATTTGCAGCAATAAGTGTTGACACCGACATAAAGATACCATGTGCTAATGATGCTAAAATACGTCCAACTAAGAGCAGGAGGAAAGTTGGAGCAAAAGCAGATAAGAGATTACCGCTGATAAAGAGTAGCATAATAGCTAACATTAATGAGCGTCGATTCCATGTGCCTGTAACAATCGTAAGAAGAGGTGCTCCAATAGTCACACCTAAGGCATATAAAGAGACGGTAAGTCCTGCTTGAGATAAATTGATATTAAAAGTGTTCACAATCATCGGCATAAGACCAACACTGATGAATTCTGTTGAACCTATGGCAAAGGCATTAATGGCTAAAGCCAATAAGGTTAGGTTTGGTGAAATTTTTTTCATGAAGGTTTCCTATTTTTTAAAAATTAAATGTTTCTGGATCTGGTCCCACGCGAAGATTTTCATCAAGATTATTGAGGAGTTCCATATCATCTTGATCCAGAGAGAAATCAAAGATATCACGGTTGGCACGCATACGTTCTATTTTGACAGATTTCACGTTAACCAAAATACCTTGCTCTAAATGCCAACGAAGGATAACTTGTGCTGTTGATTTATTGTGTTTCTGAGCAATTGTTTTAATTGTTTCATTGTCTAACAGTTGTCCTTGCATCAATGGTGACCAAGCTTGTACTTTAATATCGTGTGCTTCTAAAAAGTGACGCAGTTCTTTTTGAGCAAGTTTAGGGTGAAGCTCGATTTGATTTACTGCAGGGATAATTTGTGCATAGCTAAAGAGACGCTCTAAGTGATGTTTTTGGAAGTTACTTACACCAATAGCTTTGATACGTCCGTCTTTGTAGAGGTCTTCCATAGCTTTCCAAGAAGCTTCAAACCCATAATCAGTACCTGGCCAGTGAATGAGATAAAGATCAAGGTAATCCAGACCTAATTTTTCTAAACTTGTTTCAAAGCTTTGAATGGTTTCCTTATAAGAAAGGTTGCTGCCCCATAGTTTTGATGTGATGAAGAGATCTTCGCGTGTAAGATTTGTGTCTTCAAGGCCAGCCTTGATCCCTTGTCCTGTGCCTTCTTCGTTACCATAAATTTGGGCGGTATCGATCAAACGATAGCCATTGATGATTCCGTTTTTTACGACTTCAGCAGTTTCCTCATTTGAGATTTGGAAAACGCCTAATCCTAATTCGGGGATATGTGTTGTATTGTTAAGTTTCATTGTCTTTTCTCCTTAGGTTTTCTTTTGACAAAAAATAGTATATAATAAAAATAACTTGTTGAATAGTACCTACTTTTTTGTCATATACATACAAAAAAGTAAGTTTTGTTTGAAATAAAGGATTTAGAAAGGAAATTTTTTTGGAAAAAACTTATAACATAGGTGTAGAAGCCACAATGGACGTCATTGGTGGAAAATGGAAATCTATCATTTTGTGTAACCTCAGACACCAACCCCGCCGTCCAGGGGAACTTAAACGAAGTATTCCAGGGATCAGTCAAAAAATGCTTACACAACAATTACGTGAATTAGAGCTGGATAATATCATTGTCCGCACCGTTTACAATCAAGTGCCGCCAAAAGTTGAATATTCGCTTAGCCCATATGGTGAAAGCTTGAATAACATTTTAGATAATCTTTGTTCTTGGGGGGAAGATCACGTCCGTAATCTCAAAGCTCAAGGAGAAGAAGTCTGCATCTTGGAAGAAGATGAGCTTAAGGCTTAAGAGTTAGAAGATAAGATAGAGGGAAACATGTATACACCAAATTTTAAGAGCATACATCATATCGCTATTATAGGGAGTGATTACGAAAAATCACGACACTTTTATGTAGATATTCTGGGATTTCCAGTAATCAGAGAAAGCCATCGTCCGGATAAAGGGGATGTGAAAATCGATCTTCAAATGAATGACAGTACGGAAATAGAGCTCTTCATTAAAATTGATGCGCCTGAGCGTGTCTCCTATCCAGAGGCGAAAGGTTTACGCCATTTGGCAATACAGACCGATGATATTGAAGCAGACATGGCTTATTTATCGGATCAAGGAATTAAAGTTGAAGAACTGCGCGTGGATGAGATTACCAATAAAAAGATGGTTTTCTTCTATGATCCTGATGAATTGCCAATAGAATTACATGAATAGAAAAAAATTCCAGTGAAGGTACTGGGATTTTTCTTTACAATTAGGAGAATCCTTGGATTTTAGTGGTCCAATTATAGGGAAATTATGTTAAAATTGGGATATGATTAATCTGAAAATTGGACAAAAAATCCCACTCAATATCGAGCGTATGGGTATCAATGGCGAAGGAATCGCCTCTTACCATGGGCGCTTGGTATTTGTGCCTTATGCACTGCCTACAGAAGAAATTTTGGCAGAAATTACAGAAAATGCCCGCAATTTTTCACGCGCAAAAGTTGTCAAGATAAATAAAAAGTCAAAATACCGTGTTAAGCCTGAAGATCGTGTTTACCATGAGCTGAGCGGCTCACACATCATGCATCTTGCTTATCCGCAACAATTAGAGTTTAAGCGTGATTTGCTCCGTCAAGCACTTGAAAAATACCGTCCAACAGGTTGGAAGAAGTACGAACTTCTGCCAACACTTGGTATGGAAAATCCTTTGCGTTACCGTAATAAGTTGCAATTTCAAGTGCGTCGTCTAAACAATGGCGATGTCATTGCTGGATTGTACAAAGAAGGCACACACCATTTGGTGAATTTAGAGAATTGCTTGGTTCAAGACGAAGTCATTCAAAATATCGCTAATCGTATCTGCCGTTTGATTGAAAAATACAATTTACCTGTTTATGATGAGCGTAAAGTCATGGGGATTCGCACCATCGTTGCGCGACGCAGCCAAAAAACAGGTGAAGTCCAAATTATTTTCGTGACATCTGCACGCATTAGTCTAGATGGACAGGTTTGGCCTGCCCCACGTGAAGAGCTCTCAAAACGTCAACGCAAAGACTTGGTGAAGATGGATAATATTTTATCTGACTTGACGGAAGAGTTCCAAGAGATTGTTTCTGTATCAGCCAACTTCCATCCGAAGAAAACCAGCGAAATTTATGGTGACCGTACACAGATGCTTTTTGCGGAAAAAGAAACGATTACCGAAGGCGTTTTGGATTATGACTTTGAGTTGTCACCACGTGCTTTTTATCAACTCAATTCAGAACAAGCTAATGTGCTCTATGGTGAAGCTGTACGTGCGCTAAATCCGAAAAAAGATGACCGTGTGATTGATGCCTACTGTGGCGTTGGGACAATCGGTTTTGGTGTGGCCAAGAAAGTAAAATCTGTCCACGGAATGGATATTACGCCAGAATCTATCGCAGATGCTAAAATCAATGCAAAACGTCTTGGCTTTAAAAACTGTCACTATGAAGTAGGTAAGGCGGAGCGTATCATTCCTAACTGGTATAAGTCAGGCCATAGAGCCACAGCCCTTATCGTTGATCCACCTCGTACAGGATTGGATGATGCTTTGTTGGAAACAATCACCACTTATACACCAGAAAAACTGGTTTACGTGTCTTGTAATGTTTCAACATTGGCAAAAGACTTAGTGATTCTTTCGCAATTTTACAGCATCGAATATATCCAATCTGTCGACATGTTCCCACATACAGCGCGTACTGAAGCGGTAGTGAAAATGCGTAAACTTGCCCAACCTTTGGCAGCACCTTTCCGTGCGGAAAAACCAAAGCAACAATATGACAAGCCACGTAGAAAAAGAAAATAAAATAGGGCTTTTAGTTTGAGCGGGGAGAAAAAACATGATTTATTTAAGAAAGGCAACCACAGCAGATATCGTAGCTATTATGCCGATTATTGCTCAGGCGCGTGAATTTCTGGGCAAATCAGGCAGCGATCAATGGCAAGCAGAGTACCCCGCACAAAGTGATATTGAAAATTTTCTTCACAAAGCTGTAGGTTACGTTCTGATTGTAGATGAGAAAGTTGCAGGTTTTTGTGCGGTTATTACTGGAGAAGATACACAATATACGAAAATTTATAATGGCAAGTGGTTGAATGATAGCTTGGACTATGTCACTGTCCATTGTTTAGCACTATCCGACCAATATCGTGGTTTGGGTCTGACAAAATATCTTTTTTCAAATATCTTTACTTTGATGCAGGCACGCGGTTATAATGATTTCCGCGTGGATACGCATCCAGCTAATGCAGTGATGCAGGCCGTCTTTGAACGTGAGGGCTTTGAAAAGCGCGGCATGGTTTTCTACGAAGGAGATCGCTTCGCTTATCAACTCCTTTTAGGAGAATGAGATGGATAAAGAAAACTGGCTAGAGTTTTGCTTAGCGCTTGGTCCAACTTTTGCAGATACACCTTTTGCAAAGATGGAAAAAGGGCCAGCGACGATTGTAGTGAAGCATCTAAAAAATAAAAAATCTTTTGTCTACATCTCGGAGCGTGAAGGCGAGCTTGTTTTGGCTGTCAAAGGTTTACCTTCAGTCAATGAGGAACTGCGTGAATCTTTTGTCTCAATACGACCAGCTTGGCACATGAATAAAACGCACTGGAATGATATACATTTTGGTGGTGACGTTTCAGAGAAGCAAGCGAAACAGATGATTGAGAACAGTTATCATTTAATCAAACCAAAAAGAGAATAAAAATGGAATATAAAGAAAAATTTTTAAAAGATTTTAGTGAGTGGGTGGACCAACAGGTTCAACTTTCAGAAATTGCAATGAAAGCCGCAGAAAAAATTGCGCATGAAGATAAAAAAATTGAAGCAAAAGAAGCAGCTATTCGTTATGAAAGTCGTCTCGATGCCTACCAATTTATTCAAGGGAAATTTGAAAACTATAAAGCAGGTAAAGATTTCCACGACGTACCAGACTTAGGTACAAAAACTTTTTAAGTAATAAGGAGGGTTTTATGAAATTAAATCCTATGGTTGGTAAACAAGTGCGAGTAACTGCTCTCGCATAAGTTTACCGCTAAGTTAACAATATTCTCACTTAGCGGATAGTTAAGGAGAAAAAATGAAAGCATATGAATACAACAGAATAAAATACCTTACCTTTGACCTCATCAATGTCTACCATTCGGTTAATGATAAAGCCACGGTAGAAGCAGTTTATGCTCAAACTGTAGCTGAAATAGAAGAGCTCTCGAAAGCAAAAGAAGTCGGGGACTTTTTAGAGAGAATTGCTGACAGTAAAACAACTAAAGAGCAAGCAGAACGAGATTTGCTCCATTTAAAGAATTTAGTTGAACCTTTTGCCTTACCATCTGAAAGTCAGATTAAAAAGATTTTTAAGAAGGTCAAAAAGCTTAAAGTTCCAGCGCAAGCATCTTGGGACATGAAAGAACTCACCTATTTTGCTTGGAATGAAATTTCCAGTCAGCGAAAATATATCGTGACGAGTGACGGACGAGGTTTTTATGGGACGACTTCTGGAAGTATAAAAAATATTTGTGCGATTTGTCAAAAAACAAGCCAAGTGACACAATTTTTAGCAACCACTAAAAGAGGTTCTGATGGTACCTATACTAAGAACGGAACATATATCTGTGTTGATAGTGTGAACTGTAATCGACAAATGCAAAAAATAGAAGGTTTAGAGCATTTCTTAGAAATAATCAAAGAACGCTGAGCGACCTTGCAAAAAACTGACAAATCTGATAGAATAAAAACACTAAATGAGGAGTAACAAGTCTAGTCTTTGAGAGAGAAATCGGTCGCTGTGAGATTTCAGATGAAGCTTGTGAAGGTTGCATTGTGGTCAGTTAAATAAAATTAAGTGTCTGCTTTAAAAAAGGCAGGAATTTAGGTGGTACCGCGCGTGAGCGTCCTATTTTGGATGTTTAGGTGCGGTATTTTTTTATTGACATACTCTTGAACTTCTCCCTCGACATTATTAACTGTTTTCATACCGAAAGGAAAAATAAATGACAGAAGAATTATCAACAAAATTTAATCCTGCTGAAGTCGAAGCAGGGCGCTATGAAAAATGGCTCGAACAAGGTGTTTTTGCCCCTTCAGGTGACAAAAAAGCAAAACCCTATAGTATCGTTATCCCACCACCAAACGTAACAGGGAAGCTCCATTTAGGACATGCTTGGGATACAACCTTGCAAGATATTATCATCCGTCAAAAACGTATGCAAGGTTTCGATACCCTCTGGTTGCCAGGTATGGACCATGCAGGAATTGCAACGCAAGCCAAAGTGGAAGCGCGTTTAGCTGAAGATGGTATTTCCCGTTATGATTTAGGCCGTGAGAAATTCTTAGACAAGGTTTGGGAATGGAAAGACGAATATGCCTCAACCATCAAAGAACAATGGGGTAAAATGGGTATCTCTGTTGATTATAACCGTGAACGTTTTACTCTAGACGAAGGTTTGTCTGCTGCAGTCCGCAAAGTTTTTGTTCAACTTTACAAAAAGGGCTGGATTTACCGTGGTGAGTTTATCATTAACTGGGATCCAAAGGCCATGACTGCGCTCTCTGATATTGAAGTTATCCATAAGGATGTCGAAGGTGCCTTCTATCACATAACTTATCCTTTGGCGGATGGTTCAGGTGCACTTGAAGTAGCGACAACGCGTCCAGAAACTTTCTTTGGAGACACTGCTGTTGCTGTTAACCCAGCAGATGAACGTTATGCCAAATACATTGGTCAAAGTGTTATTCTCCCTATCATTAACAAAGAAATTCCTATTGTTGGTGACGAACACGCAGATATGGAAAAAGGGACAGGTGTAGTTAAAATTACCCCTGCCCATGATCCTAACGACTTCTTGGTTGGTCAACGTCATAACTTGCCACAAGTTAATGTAATGAATGCTGACGGTACAATGAACGAACTCACAGGCGAATTTAATGGTATGGATCGTTTTGAGGCCCGCGAAGCTATCATTAAAAAATTAGATGAGCTCGGCAACTTAGTTAAAGTTGAGAAAATGATGCACTCCGTTGGGCACTCAGAACGTACAGGCGTGATGGTTGAGCCTCGCTTATCGACACAATGGTTCGTTAAGATGGAAGAACTAGCTAAAAATGCAATCGCAAATCAAAAAACAGAAGATGCGGTTGAGTTTTATCCTCCACGTTTTAACGACACTTTCCTCCAATGGATGGAAAATGTACACGACTGGGTTATTTCACGCCAACTTTGGTGGGGACATCAAATTCCTGCATGGTACAACGAAGCTGGCGAAATGTATGTTGGCGAGGAAGCCCCAGAAGGTGAAGGTTGGGTTCAAGATGAAGACGTACTTGATACATGGTTCTCTTCAGCCTTATGGCCTTTCTCAACTATGGGCTGGCCGGATGAAAAGGCAGAAGACTTCCAACGTTACTTCCCTACATCGACCTTGGTTACGGGCTATGACATCATCTTCTTCTGGGTTTCGCGTATGATTTTCCAATCACTTGAGTTTACAGGAAAAGCACCATTTAATAATGTACTTATCCACGGTTTGATTCGTGATGAAGAGGGACGCAAGATGTCCAAATCTTTGGGGAATGGTATTGACCCAATGGATGTGATTGAAAAATATGGTGCCGATGCTTTGCGTTGGTTCTTGTCCAATGGTTCAGCTCCTGGACAAGATGTGCGTTTCAGCTACGACAAAATGGATGCAGCTTGGAATTTCATCAATAAGATATGGAATGTTTCACGCTATATCCTGATGAATGCAGGAGATATCACAGCAGAAGAAATTTCTACTCATCTTGACCAAGTGGCAGCGAAAACAGCAGGTAATGTTACCGATCGCTGGATTCTCACACGTTTGAACGATACAATTGCGCGTGTTACGGAACAAATGGATAAATTTGAGTTTGGTGTTGCAGGTCATATTCTGTATAATTTCATTTGGGATGAGTTTGCCAACTGGTATCTTGAGTTGACTAAAGAAGTAATGTTTGGCGATGATGAAGCAGAAAAAGACGTCACACGTTCAGTACTTGTGCATGTCCTTGATCAAGTGCTTCGTCTGCTACACCCAATCATGCCTTTCTTCACAGAAGAAATCTTCGAAAAACTTCCGACAGCTGAAGGCAAATCTATTGTGGTGACTGAATATCCAGAAGTACGTCCAGAATTTGATGATGCAGAAGCTGGAGATGGTGTTGCAATGCTTATTGAAATTATTACAGCTGTACGTAATATTCGTGCGGAAGTGAATACGCCTTTATCAAAAGCCGTGCCAATGATGATCAAATCAGACAAAGAAGCCTTCCTGAACAAGGTGGCGCCTTATATCAGACGTTTCACTAATCCAAGCGAGTTAACTATTGCAGCGGATGTGGCAGCACCAGAACAAGCCATGTCAGCAGTTGTTACTGGTGCGGAAATCTACCTTCCATTAGCAGGCTTGATTAATATCGAGGAAGAAATTGCTCGTCTCAATAAAGAACTAGACAAATGGCAGAAAGAACTCGATATGGTTAACCGTAAGCTTTCTAATGAAAAATTTGTGGCAAATGCCAAAGCAGAAGTTGTAGATAAAGAACGTGCTAAATTAGCAGACTATCAAGAGAAGTTTGAAAGCACACAAGCCCGTATTGAAGAGTTACAAAAATAGTTTATGAGACGTGGAAAAGTTCCTAATTGTGGGAACTTTTTCTTTTTGGTATAGATAGGTTTACAATATCTTAAATTTTCATTTCTTGTTAAACCTATGGAAAAGTGATAAAATAAACAAAGAAAAAAACTCTAAGGAGAGATATAAGATGGCACATATTAAATTTGACTATTCTAAATTGAAACCATTTGTAGCTGATAAAGAACTTGACGAAATTCAATGGCAAGTTGATGGCGCAGATAAACTTCTTCGTGAAGGAACCGGTGCTGGTTCTGACTTCATCGGTTGGTTAGATCTTCCAGAAGACTATGATAAAGAAGAATTTGCACGCATTCAAAAAGCAGCAAGCAAAATTCAATCTGACTCAGAAGTTCTTATTGTTATCGGTATCGGTGGTTCATACCTTGGTGCCCGCGCTGCAATTGACTTCTTGAACAACAGCTTTGTTAATCTTCAATCAAAAGAAGAACGTAAAGCACCACAAATTCTTTATGCAGGAAATTCAATTTCTTCAAGCTATCTTTCAGACTTGGTAGAATATGTGGCAGATAAAGATTTCTCTGTTAATGTTATCTCTAAATCAGGAACAACAACTGAACCAGCAATTGCTTTCCGTGTCTTTGAAGAACTTTTGGTTAAAAAATATGGCCGTGAAGAAGCAAATAAACGTATCTATGCAACAACAGATAAAGAAAAAGGTGCCGTTAAAGTTAATGCTGATGCAAACAACTGGGATACTTTTGTTGTGCCGGATTCAGTTGGCGGACGTTTTTCAGTTTTGACAGCTGTTGGTCTCTTGCCTATCGCAGCATCAGGTGCTGATATTACAGCTCTTATGGAAGGTGCTAACGCAGCGCGCAAAGAATATACAGCCACAGACGTACGTGAAAATGATGCTTATGCTTATGCAGCGCTTCGTAATATCCTTTACCGCAAAGGTAAACTTTCAGAAATCTTGATTAACTATGAGCCATCATTGCAATACTTCTCAGAATGGTGGAAACAGTTGGCAGGTGAATCTGAAGGCAAAGATCAAAAAGGTATTTATCCAACATCAGCAAACTTCTCAACAGACTTACACTCATTGGGTCAATTTATCCAAGAAGGTACACGTTCTGTATTTGAAACAGCTATTCGTGTTGAAAAACCACGTAAGAACATTAACATTCCTGAACTTGAAGCAGATCTTGATGGTCTTGGCTACTTGCAAGGTAAAGATGTTGACTTTGTCAACAAAAAAGCAGCTGACGGTGTTCTCCTTGCACACACAGATGGTGACGTTCCAAATATGATCGTTACTTTGCCTGAGCAAGATGAATTCACTTTAGGTTACACTATCTACTTCTTTGAGCTTGCAATTGCGATCTCAGGCTACTTGAATGGTATCAATCCATTTGACCAACCAGGTGTTGAAGCTTACAAACGTAACATGTTTGCACTTCTTGGCAAACCAGGATTTGAAGAATTGAGTGCTGAATTGAACGCACGTCTTTAATCAAAAATGAGATAAAAACAAAAACCACAGTACATCATTGAACTGTGGTTTTTTTGATGCTTGTGGGCGAAGAAGACACAGTGTGCTATAATAGAACAATGAGAGTTGTAGCAGGAAATTATGGTGGTAGACCACTGAAAACATTGGCAGGAAAAACAACACGTCCAACGACAGACAAAGTTAAAGGAGCAATTTTTAATATGATTGGTCCATATTTTGAAGGTGGACGAGTTCTGGATTTATTCTCAGGTTCGGGTTCGCTTGCTATAGAAGCTGTATCACGTGGGATGGACAATGCTGTAATGGTTGAAAAAGACCGTTCAGCACAGCTGGTGATTGCAGAAAATATTAAGATGACCAAGGAAGAGAAAAAGTTTCAACTTCTTAAAATTCCAGCAGAACGTGCTTTGGCTAATCTTTCTGGACAGTTCAACTTAGTTTTATTAGACCCACCTTATGCGAAAGAAAGTATTGTTGCTAACCTAGAAGAAATGCAGAAAAAAAACTTGTTGGCAGATGATGCTGTCGTGGTTTGTGAGACGGATAAGGAGGTCACGCTTCCGGAAAATATCGGTCACTTGTCGTTAAGTAAAGAAAAAGTATATGGAATTTCAAAGGTAACCATCTATGAAAGATAAAATCGGTTTATTTACGGGCACTTTTGACCCGGTCACAAAAGGCCATCTTGATATCATTGAACGTGCCAGTAAGCTTTTTGATAAGCTTTATATCGGTATTTTTAAAAATGAAGCTAAAAATCCTTTGTTCAGTCTAGAAGAACGTGTAGCTCTAATCGAAACAGCCTTAGCAGATTTACAATTAACCAATGTGTCAGTCATTGCACATGCGAGTGATCTGACAGTAAATATTGCGGAGAAACTTGAGGTAACAGCGCTTGTTCGGTCCGTTCGCAATGCGGCTGATTTAGACTATGAGAAAAATATGATTTACTTTAACCGTGAAATGACAGGGATCGAAACCATCTTACTGACTGCAAAACCAGAACTCGAAAATATTAGTTCTACCCGAATGCGTGAACTTTATCATTTTGGTCAAGACCTAAGTCGATGGTTACCTGCAAATGTTATTGAAACATTGAATGAGAAAAAAGCACATGAAAAATGAAAAAATAAAAAAGCATAAAAAACTAAAGCTATTCTTTGCCATCGCGCTACCGCTTCTTATTGTAGTGGGTTTATTCTTCCCCTTACCTTACTATATCGAGCAGCCAGGAGGAACCATTCCAGTTAACCAAATGGTTGATGTTGCAGGGAAAAAAGACGAACATAAAGGCAACTTTTATTTAACGACAGTTGAAATGGTTCGCGCCAATGCAGCAAGTATGCTTTATTCCAAGTCGAACTCTTTTGCCACTGTTGTGAGTAGTGAAGAGATGACGGGTGGAATGACCAATCAGCAATTTGACTTGGTCAACCAGTTTTATATGCAGACAGCGCAAAACACGGCTATTTATCAGGCCTTTAAGTTGGCAGGGAAACCTTATGAGATGAAGTATCAAGGTGTTTATGTTTTGAGCATCACTGAGGATTCAACCTTTAAAAATGACTTACAACTTTCAGATACGATAACGGCAGTTAATGGACATACTTTCAAATCTTCAACTGAGATGATTGATTATGTATCGCAACAAAAAGTTGGGGATAGCGTTACCATCAAATATACACGTGTGGATGGCAGTAATCATGAAGCCACAGGTAAGTACATTAAGTTGAGTAATGGTAAAACAGGGATTGGTATTGGTTTAGTAGATCATACCCAGGTTGTGACAGACCCTAAAGTTAAAATCGATGCTGGAAGTATTGGCGGGCCAAGTGCTGGTATGATGTTTACCTTGGAAATATATAGCCAAATCACAGGCAAAGATTTACGTCAAGGACGCGAAATTGCAGGTACTGGAACGATCAATGAGGATGGCAGCATCGGGCAAATAGGTGGCGTTGATAAAAAAGTTGCTACAGCAAGTAATGCGGGCGCAAAAATTTTCCTTTGCCCAGATGAAACGGAAGAACAGACAAAGGCTTCTGGTACAACAAATAACTACACAGATGCGCTTGCGGCAGCTAAAAAGTTGAATACAGATATGAAAATTGTACCTGTAAAGACGATTCAAGATGCGCTAGATTATCTCGAAAAATAAAAAAAGCTGTAATTTACAGCTTTTTTTATGCTTAATATTGATCTTGTAAGAGTGTTTTAAGCTCTGAAATACTTGGCTGGCGTGGATTTCCAGGTGTGCATTGATCATCATAAACAAGGTTTGCAAGCTTATCGAGTTCACGCTCCAAGTGGTTTTTATCAACACCATTTCCTGATAGAGTGACATCGATATCGATGCTGTCCGTCAATTTTTTAATTTCCTTAATAAGTTTGTCTACGAGTTCCGCATCATCTTTACCTGTAAGACCAATATAACGCGCAATTTCAGCGTAATCTTCTTGGGCACGGTAAATCTCATAACGTGGGTATGGTGTACGTTTAACGTTTCCTGTTACAGCGTTAAATTTAATGACGTGAGGCATAGCGATAGCGATAGCTAAACCATGTGGTAATTCAAACTCACCACCCACTTTGTGGGCTAGGGAGTGATTAATACCGAGAAATGCATTGGCAAAGGCCATACCAGCTAAGGTTGCTGCATTGTGCATATTGGCGCGTGCGACTTGTCCTTCTTTAGAAGGCTTTGATGGGTCGTAGTGATATGAGGTTGTCAAATTATCAAAGATTAACTTAATGGCACGAAGTGATAATGGTTTAGTATAATCCGAAGCCATGACTGAAACATAGGATTCAAGCGCGTGACTGAGGGCATCAATACCTGACCAAGCCACAGTACGTTTTGGCACGGTCATAACAAATTCAGGGTCAACAATAGCTACTTGAGGTGTAAGTTGATAATCAGCTAAAGGATATTTAACATGGGTTTCATCATCGGTGATAACAGCAAAGGGCGTTACTTCAGAACCTGTACCAGAAGTGGTCGGAATACATACCAATTGCGTTTGATCTTGATGCGGGAATTTGACGATACGTTTACGAATATCGATGAATTTTTGCGCCAACTGCTCAAATAGAGCTTTTAGTGCAACGTCATCATTGAGGTCAACCTCTCCACGAACAGAGTATTCATAAATCAAGCGGCCAATTTTTGCTGCATCAAGTGGAGAACCACCGCCGAGTGCGATAACTGTGTCAGGTTTAAAATCAGCCATTTGTCGAGCAATTTCAATCGCTTGTGAAAGTGTTGGGTCAGGTTTTACAGAACCATATATTGAAGTTTGAACTTGTGTTTCACGAACGGCCAATTGCTCAAGCATGTGGTCGACAAAGCCAAATTGCAACATGCCGTGGTCTGTGACGACAAAAGCACGCTCGATATTAGGCATTTCTTGTAGGTAAGAAATAGAGTTGTTTTCGTAGTAAATTTCTTTTGGCAGACGAACCCATTGTGGGCGATTACGACGACGTGCCACTGTTTTGATATTCAATAGATCATATGTACTCAAATTGTGTGAGATTGAATTTTTCCCCCATGAACCAGTTCCTAAAGTCAGCGATGGACGCATTGCATCAGTATAGATATCACCAACGCCTCCAATAGAATCTGGTTGGTTAACTAAGATACGTGCAGCACCAATAGCATCAGCATATTCTTTCACAAAAGGATCGTCTTGTGCACCTATCTGGATAGCCGCATTATGCCCAGCGCCTTGATAAGCCAAAAGTTTTTGAACGATGGCGGTACCATTTTCGCGTGAGGTAGATTTGTAAATTGACAAAAGCGGGCTAAGCTTTTCAGAAGAGAGAGCTTCACCAATGTTTTTTTCTTCCAATTCAAAGAGAAGAACATCTTTTCCTTCAGGTACTTTTACGCCTGCTTGTTCAGCAATCCATGGGCCAGGACGGCCGGCAACTGGACCAGTTACTCCGAAGCCCTCACCCGCACGCTCAACAAAAACAAATTTTTCGATGGCTGAATAATCTTCCTTTGGAACATTGTAAGCACCGTGAGCTTGAAGTTTTTCGAGGAATTCATCGTAAATTTCTGCAGCAACTACAGCAGAGTTTTCGGTAGCGCAAATCATGCCGTTATCAAAACGTTTAGAAAGTAGCAGGTCTTCAACTGCACGATCCACATTTGCAGTAGCATCAACGAAGACGGCACCATTACCTGCTCCCACTCCTAGTGAAGGGTTGCCTGACTTGAGTGCTGCATTAACCATTCCGGGTCCACCTGTAGCTAGAATAGAAGCAATACCGTGGTTTTGGATAAGTGCAGTAGTGTTGTAAAGACTTGGATCTTCGACCCATTGGATAAAGTTCTCAGGTGCCCCAGCTTTTAGGGCAGCTTCGTAGACAATACGTGCGGCATGAGAGGAACAATTTTGGGCTTGAGGATGAAAGGCGAATACGATAGCATTTCGTGTTTTTGCTGTTAAAAGTGATTTGAAAATTGTTGTAGAAGTAGGGTTGGTTGTTGGTACAATTCCTGCAAGCACACCCAAAGGGGCTGCAATTTCTACTGAGCCAGCAACTTTGTTCTCGCTGATTACTCCTACTGTTTTATCATTTTTAATTGAATTATAAACAGATTCTGAAGCAAAGCGATTTTTAGTATCCTTATCCTCAACGATTCCTCGCCCTGTTTCATTATGAGCCTCGTGCGCAAGTTCAAGGGAATGTTCGCTTGCCGCTAAGGCCATTGCTGCGACAATTTTATCTACTTGCACTTGTGTGTAGCCTTCAAATTGTAAAGCGGCTTGATGTGCTTTTTTGACAAGACCGTCTGTATATTGCTCTGCTTTTTCCGCAAGTACAGCTTTATCAGCGGTTGTTAGTTCTTTTTTGGTATTCTTGCTTGACATATTTAAATTTCTCCTTTGTGAAATTTATCACGTTATTATTTTAACAAACTTTGAAAGTGCTGTCAAATAATATTGTGTAAAACCACACAAACTTTTTTTGATAAAATACTATCTGCATTTTAATGATAAAAAAACCGCCTTAAGGGCGGTTTTCATTAGAGTGTTGGTAAAATACATGTGCCCTCTGGGCTATAAAAATCTTTTTGCTTAAGTGTGAGCATTCCTGTTTTCCTATTACGGCGGAAAAGACTAATATTATCGCTATCTTGATGTGCTACGATAATAAAATCTTCTGTACTGTTGAAATTGAAATCGCGGGGCGTTTCCCCTTCAGTTTTTACAATATCTTCTAAAGTTATCTTTGTCCCTAAGGGGCTAACACTGTAGATGGCGATAGAATTATGTCCACGATTTGAAGCATAAAGAAATGCACCATCGGAAGAAAGGCGGAGAGCAGATGCGCTCTTTGTGCCTTCAAAATCTACTGGAAGAGTACTGATTGTTTCCAGTGCAGCAAAGCGTCCTTTTTCTTCATTATAGCTGAGAACAGTTACAGTAGAAGAAAACTCACCAATAGCATAAGCAATCTTACCATTGGGATGGAAAGTAAGATGACGTACTCCAGTACCTGCAGGCATACGATATAGGCTTACAAGAGAGAGCTTGCCTTCTTCACCAACAACATCGTAAACTGTAATCTCATCTGTACCCAAATCACAAGTGACTAATCGTCCGTCAGGTGTAAGATCTGTGTAATGCACGTGAGGGCGTTCTTGGCCAGGGTGTACTTTTGATCCCTCGCCTTCATGTTTTACAGTGTCTGTTAAGGTAAGCGACCCATCTTTTTGAATTTTGTAGACACGGATTTCCCCTAAGTGATAATTGGCACCGTAAACAAAACCACGTTTATTATCAACGGCTACATAGCACAGAGGTGCGCCAACACTAGTAACATAGTTGAGAAGCTCTGTTTTACCTCTTTTATAGCTGAGAGCAGCAATACCGCCACCATTTTCATCTGCAGCACAAGTGTAAAGGTGCTGTTTTGTTTTGTCCAAAGCAAAATAAGTAGCATTTTGAACATGAGCAACTTCAGTTAGATTAGAAAGTTCTTCCTTTGCAATATCTAGGTCAAAACTATAAATCCCCTTTGATTCACGCTTAGTGTAACCGCCAACTAGAATTTTTTCACGCATATCTTGGCTCCTTTAACATTTAATATTCGTATAATTATTTTATCATAAATGAGCGTTTTCAGGAAACTAAATCTCTTGGAATTTGCGAAGACAGGACAGCCAACAAAATGACACAACAAGCTCTTGCAATAAGGGAGTGTTTAGTGTATAATAGTACTGTTGTCTATGGGCAATAATTTCACATTTTGACTTGACAGTGTCGTAGTGCACTTGTGTAGCGGCATTGGCTGACAGTTAAAAGAGGAAAAACTATTTTAAAAGGAGACATTAATATGTCAGTTATTTCAATGAAACAACTTCTTGAAGCTGGTGTTCACTTCGGTCACCAAACTCGTCGTTGGAACCCAAAAATGAAACCATACATCTTCACAGAACGTAATGGTATCCACGTTATCGACCTTCAAAAAACAGTTAAACTTGTTGACGATGCTTACAACTATGTACGTAACGCTTCATCTGAAGGTGCTGTAGTACTTTTTGTTGGTACTAAAAAACAAGCTTCAGAAGCTGTTAAAGAAGAAGCACTTCGTGCTGGTCAATACTATGTAAACCACCGTTGGCTTGGTGGTATGCTCACTAACTGGAATACTATCCAAAAACGTGTAGCACGCCTTAAATCAATCAACAAAATGGAAGAAGACGGAACTTTCGAAGTATTGCCTAAGAAAGAAGTTGTTCTTTTGAACAAAGAACGCGAACGTCTTGAAAAATTCATCGGTGGTATCGCTGACATGCCTCGCATCCCAGATGTGATGTACGTTGTTGACCCACACAATGAACAAATCGCTATCCAAGAAGCTCAAAAATTGGGAATCCCAGTTGTAGCAATGGTTGATACAAATGCTGACCCAGATCCAATCGACGTTATTATCCCAGCAAACGATGATGCTATCCGTGCAGTTAAATTGATCACTGCTAAAATGGCTGACGCTATCATCGAAGGTCGTCAAGGCGAAGATTCAGTAGAAGCTGAACTTGCGGTTAAAGATACTGCTGCTTCAGAAGAATCACTTGAAGAACTTGCTGAAATCGTTGAAGGCAAATAATTTGTAATGAATAATACAGGCGAGGCCCTACGCCTCCCTGTTTTTTTATAAAATATAATAATAGGAGAATTATACAATGGCAGTAACAGCAGCTCAAGTAAAAGAATTGCGTGAAAAAACTGGTGCAGGTATCATGGATGCTAAACGTGCACTTGTTGAAACTGATGGAAATATGGAAGCAGCCGCTGAGCTCCTTCGTGAAAAAGGTATTGCGAAAGCTGAGAAAAAAGCTGACCGTATCGCCGCTGAAGGTTTGACAGGTATCGCTGTAAATGGTAATACTGCAGCACTTATCGAATTGAACTCAGAAACAGACTTCGTTGCTAAAAATGAACAATTCGTTGCTATCGTTAAAGAAACAGCTGAACTTATTGCAGAGAAAAAACCTGCAACTAATGAAGAAGCTTTGGCTTTGACAACTGCAGAAGGTATCAGCCTTGAAGATTCTTACACACAAGCTACAGCGACAATTGGTGAAAAAATTTCATTCCGTCGTTTCCAACTTATCGAAAAAACAGATGAGCAAACCTTTGGTGTTTACCAACACAACCAAGGTCGTATCGGTGTAGTTACAGTTGTTGAAGGTGGAGATGCTGAGCTGGCTAAAGCAGTTGCAATGCATATCGCTGCGATGAACCCAACTGTTCTCTCTTACAAAGAGTTGGATGCTGAGTTTGTTCATGATGAGTTAGCTAAATTAAACCACACAATCGATGAAGATAACGAAAGCCGCAAATTGGTAAACAAACCAATGCTTCCACATCTTGCCTACGGATCACGTAGCCAATTGACTGAAGAAGTTCTTGCAAATGCTGAAGCAGAAATGAAAGAAGAACTTTTGGCTGAAGGTAAACCAGAAGCGATCTTGGGTAAAATCATCCCTGGTAAAGTTGCAAAATTCATCATTGATAACACTAAAGTCGACCAAGCCTACACACTTCTTGGACAACTTTATGTTATGGATGACAGCAAAACAGTAGAAGCTTTCCTTGAGTCTAAAGGTGCTAAAGTTGTAGCATTCACACGTTACGAAGTGGGTGAAGGTATCGAGAAAGCAGAAAATAACTTCGCGGCTGAAGTTGCTGAAGCAGCAGGTCTTGCTTAATTATAAAAAAACAGTTCATTAGAGCTGTTTTTTTTATGACTATTTGTGTGAAGCGCTTCTTTTTCATGGTTTTAAACTTATAGTGTGTGTAATCTAAAAAATGTAGAAAAGTGATGTAAAATCAAATATAATGTGCTATAATAAAGAGTGAAACTTTGTATTTAAAAATAAGTTTAAATAAAAAGATAAAATTACCTAAAGTTTTGGAGAGAAGATGTCAAGTACAATAATTATTCTTTTGGGCGTTCTCATAGTGATTGTCGTTGGATTCTATGTATTTTCAATGGTAATGCGTAAGAAAACAGAAAATCGTATTCTTGAGTTGGAAGAGCGCAAAGAGCTGCTTTTTGATTTACCTGTGCAAGAAGAATTAGATGCCGTCAAGAAGATGCATCTCGTTGGACAGTCACAGACCATTTTCCGTGAGTGGAACCAAAAATGGATTGATTTGTCATCAGATTCATTTGCTGATTTAGAAAACCATATTTTTGAAGCTGAGCAATTGAATGACTCCTTCCATTTTTTCCGTGCACGTGAGTCTGCTGATGATAGCGAAGCACAAATCGAAGTTATGGAATCTGAAGTCGAAGCGATTCGTGCAGGTGTTGCAGAGTTGGTCGAACAAGAAAAACGTAATTCGACAAAAATTCAAGAATCTCTTGACCTTTATGAAACACTCCGCGATGAAATTACTGATAACCAAGAAAAATATGGTACAGTTATTGACGAAATTAACCGTCACTTAGCAAACATAGAAACAGAATTTTCACAGTTTGTTACGCTTAACTCAACAGGGGATCCGATTGAAGCAGCCGAAGTGTTAGAAACTGCGGAAGAACATACGATTGCTCTGCGTGCAATTACAGAGCAAATCCCAGACTTGCTTGTTGTTGTCGATAAAGAGTTGCCAAAACAAATTGAAGAGTTAGAAGAAACAGTTCATAAGTTCGAAGAGGAAGATTACGTACTTCCTGCAAGTGTTAACCTTGAGAATGAAATGAAAGCTATCCAAGATGATTTGGAAGAAGCTAAAGCCCTTCTTGACAGTTTTGAACTTGAAGCAACGGAAGCCCGTATTTCTTCAATTAATGACCGTATTAACGGTATTTATGACATTTTTGAGCGTGAATATAAAGCACGTCGTAGCGTAGAAAAACGCGTCAATATTCTCCGAAGCTATATCGAACACACACGTGCAAACAACAAAAATCTCTTGTTAGAAATCGACCACACGATGCAGTCATATTTGCTGTCTGACAATGAAAAAGCAGCAGTACGTAGCTACTCTGAACATCTTGATATCCTCGAAGGGGAAGTTGATAGTGTGCTTGAAGCAGTTAAAGAAAAACAAAAACCTTACTCTGCTTTAGGTGGAAATGTAAATTCAATCATTGAAGCTTTGGAAGATATCGAAAAGAATCAAATTAGTATTAGTGAAGGACTTGCTAACTTACGTGAGCAAGAAAAAGTTGCACAAGAAGCTGCTGATCGCTTTGACTCAGAATTACGCATTATCAAGCGTTATGTGGAAAAACGTAACCTTCCAGGTTTACCGAAAGATTATTTAGATCTCTTCTTTGCGACAAGTGAGCGCTTAGAAGCCCTCTTTAAAGAATTAGGTAAAGTACGTATTAATATTGATGTAGTGAACCATCAACTTGACACATCTACTCAAGATATGGAAGCCTTGAAAGATGCAACAGATGATTTAGTAGATCATGCCGTTCTTGCAGAACAGTTGATGCAATATGCTAATCGTTATAAAGCAAGTGATGAACGTATTGCTGGAGCCATTGCTCGAAGCTTACAACTCTTTGATCGTGCGCGCAACTATGATGGAGCTTTTAACGAAATTTCAAACGCTCTAGAAATGGTTGAACCAGGAGCAGCAGAACGTATTGCAAATGTATACAATAATCACAAAGAAAAACCAGATTATCGTTAATAAAAAGACGTAAGGAAACTTACGTCTTTTTATTTTATATCATTTTAAAATGTCCTTTCCTAACAAGCTCAAGTCTCGAATAAAAGGACAAATGGTTATTGTATGAAATATGTTATAATAGGCCTATGAATGAAACTGAAAATATTATGGAAGAATTGCATTGCATTGGCTGCGGTGCATTGATTCAAACAAAAGATAAAAATGCCTTGGGTTTCCTGCCTGCAGGAGCGCTAGCGAAAAGAGGAGAAGATGACGCACTGTACTGTCAACGTTGCTTCCGCCTTCGTCACTATAATGAAATCGCTGATGTCAGCTTGACAGACGATGATTTTTTGCGCCTTTTGAGCGAAATCGGTGAGCATGATGCGTTAATCGTGAATGTTGTTGACATCTTTGATTTTAATGGCTCCTTAATCCCAAGCTTGCATCGTTTTACGGGCAATAATGACCTTCTCTTAGTAGCCAATAAGAAAGACATTCTGCCGCACTCATTAAAAGTTGGTAAAATGAGCGCTTGGCTCAAGGAGCAAGCAAAGAAAGCTGGTCTCCGTCCTCTTGATGTTCTTGTAACTTCAGTTAAAAATCAAGATGATGTTCGAGAACTCATGGAAAAAATTGAGAAAATGCGTAAAGGTCGTGATGTTTACGTAGTTGGTGTAACGAATGTAGGTAAATCTACATTAATTAATGCCATTATCAAACTTGTCACAGGGGATGACAATGTCATTACCACTAGCCGTTTTCCAGGGACGACTTTAGATAAGATTGAGATTCCTCTTGATGATGATAGCTTGCTTATTGATACACCGGGGATTATTCATCGTGGACAAATGGCGCACTATCTTGAAGCAAAAGACCTGAAACTCGTTTCACCTAAAAAAGAAATCAAGCCTAAAACTTATCAACTTAATGCAGGGCAAACTCTATTTTTAGGGGGGCTTGCACGTTTTGACTATATACAAGGTGAAAAACAAGGGCTTACTGTTTTTTGTGATAATGAGTTAGATATTCATCGTACAAAATTAGAAGGAGCTACTGAATTTTATGAAAAACATGTGGGTGGTTTACTTCAACCGCCACGTGCGAAAAATCTTTCGGACTTTCCAAAACTCATCCGTAAAGAATTTTCTATCAAAGAAAAATCAGATATTGTCTTCTCTGGTCTAGGATGGATTCGGGTTGCGGAACGTGGCGTTGTGGCAGCATGGGTACCAGAAGGTGTAGACGTAGTTCTGCGTAAGGCATTGGTATAAGTATGATAAATCTAGAAGAAAAACAAGAACGTGTCTTACTCGTTGGCGTAGAGACCTTTGAAAATAGCGAAAATTTTGAAAGCTCGATGCTTGAACTAGCTGAACTCACAAAAACAGCAGGGGGGATTGTGATTGATGCCTTTACACAAAAGCGGGACAAATACGATACTAAATTTCTGATTGGAACCGGCAAGCTTGAACAAATGAGGTGGGCAATTGAAGTCGGAGAAATAGACACGGTCATTTTCAATGACCGTCTGACACCTCGCCAAAATATTAATCTGGAAGAAGCTTTAGGAATCAAAGTTATTGATCGGATGCAATTGATATTGGATATTTTTGCATTGCGGGCGCGGTCTCATGAAGGGATGCTTCAAGTCGAACAAGCTCAGCTTAGCTATTTGTTACCACGCTTGGTCGGCCAAGGTATCATGCTCAGTCGTCAAGGAGGAGGTATCGGCTCCAAAGGTCCTGGTGAAAGCAAACTTGAAACAGACCGTCGTTATATTCGAACACGTATTGAAAATATAGATAAACAGCTCCAAAAAGTTGAAAAAACCCGTGAAACGATTCGGAAAAAGCGTAAAGAAAGCTCTATCTTTAAGATCGGATTGATTGGCTATACGAATGCCGGGAAGTCAAGCATAATGAATGCTTTGACTGAAAAAACGCAATATGAAAAAGATGAACTTTTTGCTACACTAGATGCAACAACCAAGTTGGTAAAAATAAAAGAGGATTTTACAGTCAGTCTTACAGATACAGTTGGTTTTATTCAAGATTTGCCAACGGAGCTGATTAAAGCATTCAAGTCGACTTTAGAAGAGTCGACTCATGTGGACTTACTCATCCATGTCATTGACGCGAGTAATCCCCATCATGAAGTTCATGAAAAAACAGTCCAAAAATTGATGGAAGAAATGGATATTCAAGGTATTCCTGTGTTAAATGTCTATAATAAGATGGATATTGCTAAGGATTTTGTACCTACTTTGACACCAGCAGTACAGCTTTCGATTAAGTCAGACGAAGGTGTCCAGTGGTTGCGTACGGCAATTTTAGAAAAATTGCATGAGCTCTTTGTTGCTTTTGAGTTAGATTTGCCTTATGCAATGGCTTATAAACTACCTGAACTGAAAAAAATAGCCATGGTCAACGAAGTTGTTGAAGGTGAAACAGCTTATAAAGTTAAAGGGATCATTGCTCCCAGCATGACCTGGAAGCTGGATAATTATTAGAAAAGAGAATTAAAATGGAATTAACTGGAAAACAAAAGCGTTACCTGCGAAGCCTCGCAGTAAATATTCGCCCCATAGTTCAAATCGGAAAATCTGGACTGTCGAACGAAATTCTTACAAGTATTCGCCACGCTGCAGATGCGCGTGAATTAATTAAAGTTAACATCTTACAAAACTCTGATGAAACTGCCAAAGATGTTGCAGCGATGATTGATGAAATGGGGCTCAACGTTGTCCAAATTATCGGACGTAATGTAGTAGTCTTTAAGGTTAGTGATCGTAAAGAAAATCGTAAAATTTCAGAAGATGTAAAAAAGGTATAAGTTATGTCGCTTGAACTTCTAACACCTTTTACTAAGGTGGATCTACAAGAGGAAAATGCTCGTGTTCGCCGTGCCATCGGTCTTTTTTGGGGAAGTTTCAATCCTGTACACATCGCACATTTAACAATCGCTGATCAAGTGCGTCAGCAGCTGAATTTAGAACAAGTTGTGTTTCTTCCGGAACATAATACCGATGGGCATGTTACCCGCATGTTAGAGCTAGCACTGGAAGGAAAAGAAGGTCTTGTATTGAACAAATGCCGCTGCCAAGCAGATGAAGGCATATATGAAACAGTAAAGGCCCTCAAGGAAGAACATCCCGATACAGATTTTTACTTTATCATTGGGGGAGATTTAATCAATAGTTTACCAAGTTGGAAAAATATTGAGCAACTTTTAGAATTAGTACAGCTGGTTGGCGTACGTCGACCACGCTTCCGCGCGGGGACAAGTTATCCTATTTTGTGGGTGGATGTACCGGGAATGGATATCTCTGGTAATATGATACGTGAACAATTTAGCCGAGGGCTTGTTCCAAATTTCTTGTTAGCACCCAAAGTACTTGCTTATATTAAGAAAGAGGGACTTTATGTTTGATTTTTATCCAGAAGTAAACTTGTCAAGAGAAGAACTACTTGCGAAGATAAAAGCTCAAATGTCTGAAAAACGTTTCCAACATATCCTAGGAGTAGAGAAAGCAGCAGTTGCACTTGCTGAAAAATATGATGTAAATGTGCATAAAGCAAGTCTTGCTGCTCTGTTGCATGATTACGCAAAAGAAACAGCAGATGACATCTTTTTAGAACTGATTGAAAAGTATAACTTGAATCCTGATTTGAAAAATTGGGGCAATAACATATGGCATGGTACAGTGGGCATCTATAAAATGCAAGAAGATTTAGGTTTGAAAGATCCCGAAATTCTACATGCAATCGAGGTGCACACTGTAGGGGATGCAGCGATGTCTGACTTAGCAAAAGTACTTTATGTGGCGGACTATATTGAAGAGGGACGTGATTTCCCGGGTGTTATTGAAGCGCGAGCTATCGCGGATTACTCTCTGAATATGGCAGTTGCCTTTGAGACAATGCGACTTATTGATTATCTGGCTGAACTTCGTGTAAAAATTTACCCCCAAAGTATCGAAACATATAACGCATTTATCAAATATCTTAAAAAATAATAATAAAAATAGAAAATAGGAATAAAATGAATTCAAAACAATTACTCGAAACAGTTGTAAAAGCAGCCGATGATAAAAAAGCTTTAGATATTGTAGCACTTGATGTCGCTGCTGTGTCAGGCGTTGCAGATTATTTCGTTGTCCTTGAAGCAATGAATACACGTCAGATTGATGCGATTGTTGATAATGTCGCTGAAGAAGCAGATAAGCTTGGTGTTCAAGCAGCAGGTCATATTGAAGGAGATGCGCGTACAGGATGGGTTTTAGTTGACTTAGGTGACGTGATTGTCAATGTTTTTGACCATGATTCACGCTTGCGTTTTAACTTAGAGAAACTATGGTCAGATGCACCACTTGTTGATATTAATGAATGGATTTCTGAATAAATGACGGCTTCTTATGAGGAATTTGCCCGGGTCTATGATTCCGTAATGGATGAGGAGCTCTATGACTTGTGGTTTGAGTTTAGTCAAAGACATTTTCCAGCAAAAACGCAAAATATCATGGAATTGGCATGTGGTACAGGGATTCTCTCGATAAGATTTAGTCAAGCAGGCTATGAAGTAACCGGTGTTGATTTGTCAGAGGAAATGCTGACCATTGCAGATAAACGTGCACGTCAGATGGGGGCAAAAATTACTTTTGCTGCCGGAGATATGCGTGAATTATCAGGAGAAACCACATTTGATGTTGTGACTTGCTATTCGGATTCGCTTTGTTACATGTCGAATGCTTCTGAAGTTCAACGCGTTTTTGATGGTGTTTATAATTCTTTAAATGCGGAAGGTGTGTTTATCTTTGATGTCCATTCGACATATCAAGTGGATTCGGTCTTTCCAGGTTACTCTTATCACGAAAACGATGAAGATTTTGCTTTTCTCTGGGATTCTTTTGTAGGGGATTACCCTCATTCAGTCGTCCATGAATTGACTTTCTTTGTTAAAGATTCCGATGGAAAATTTGTGCGTAAAGATGAAGTACATCAAGAGAGAACGTACCCAATAAAGGAATATTTGACAAGACTTCAAAAATTTTCTAAAGTAGAAGTATATGCTGATTTTGAAGATGAAAAACCTGAAGAAGAAAGCTTACGTTGGTTCTTTGTATGCAAAAAATAATAGGAATTGTTGCTGAGTTCAACCCTTTTCACAATGGACATAAATATTTATTAGATCAGGCAGGCGATGGTATAAAAATCGTTGCCATGTCTGGTAATTTTATGCAAAGGGGTGAACCGGCTCTTTTTGATAAATGGACAAGAGCTGAAATGGCTCTAAAAAATGGTGCAGATATCGTGGTTGAGCTTCCTGTCATGGGAGCTGTCCAAGCTGCTGATTTTTTTGCACAGGCAGCAGTGGATATTCTTGATAAAATGGGGATTGGTGAACTTGTTTTTGGTTCGGAGTCTACCCTTGATTATCAAAAAATCGTGAATCTTTATGAAGAGAAGTCAACCGAAATGGAGAACTTCATTAAAGATTTACCTGATACATTGAGTTATCCCGAAAAAACTCAGATGATGTGGCAGAAATTCTCAGGCTTACATTTTGATGGAAATACACCCAACCATGTCCTGGCTCTTGCTTATGCCAAAGCCAGTGCGTGCAAAGATATAAGACTACAAGCCATTCAGCGTAGTAACGATTTTCATTCTCGTAGTTTATCTGGTGAAATTGCTTCAGCAACAGCTATTAGAGCAAATATCGACCAACAAGATATTTTGAATTTTGTGCCGGAAAATTTAAAACAACTCTATCAGCACCCCAGAGTTTCTTGGGATAATTATTTCACTTTGCTTAAGTATAAGATAATCTCCCATGATTTGAGCCTTATTTTTCAAATGAATACAGAGTTGGAAAGTCGGATAAAAACAGCCATTAAGCAAGTGAATACTGTCGATGAATTGATAGAGGCAGTGCATACAAAACGATATACTAGAGCACGTGTAAGACGGCTTTTGACCTATGTTTTATTGGATATTCCACGTGATTTTCAGTTGCCTCAAAACATTCATGTTTTAGGTTTTACAAAGCAAGGACAACAACATCTGGCTAAAGTGAAGGATAAGCTTGTGACTCGCATTGGAAAAGAATCATGGGACTTACTTACGCAAAAATCAGATGATATTTATCAATTAGGAAATCGTAATTTTAAAGAACAGAACCATGGGCGCAAACCATTGATTTTGTGATATAATATTTAAGAATAAATTGAAAATAGGAGGTGTCCCATGGGACGCAAATGGGCCAATATTGCCGCAAAAAAATCAGCTAAAGACGGAGCAACATCAAAAGTTTATGCAAAATTTGGTGTTGAAATATATGTAGCCGCAAAGCAAGGGGAGCCAGATCCAGAGTCAAATACAGCGCTCAAGTTTGTTATTGAACGTGCGAAACAAGCACAAGTTCCAAAGCATGTTATTGATAAAGCGATTGACAAAGCTAAAGGTGGAGCAGAAGAAGCTTTCGTTTCTGGACGATATGAAGGATTCGGACCGAATGGATCAATGATTATCTGTGAAACGTTAACTTCAAATGTAAACCGTACAATTTCTAATATCCGCACAATTTTCCATAAAAATGGTGGGAATATTGGTGCGGAAGGTTCTGTAGGCTACATGTTCGATAATACAGGTGTGATCGTCTTTGCTGGTGATGATGCTGACGAGATTTTTGAATATTTGATTGAACAAGAAATTGACGTCCGTGATGTTTCTGCGGAAGAAGGACAAATTATTGTTTATACAGAACCTACAGATTTACACAAAGCAATTGCTGCTCTCAAAGAAAAAGGTATTACTGAATTTACAACAACTGAACTTGAGATGATTGCACAGAGCGAAGTTGAACTTTCTGGTGAAGATTTAGAAACCTTCGAAGGTTTGGTAGATGCTTTAGAAGACGACGACGATGTTCAAAAAGTTTATCATAATGTAGATATGTAAATAAAAAAATGGCCAAGTGGCCATTTTTTTATTTACATATCGGTGTTCTCATCTTAATTAACTGGAAATTACAAAAAAAATAAATGGCCGTAAAGCCCAGTAAATGGGGGATAAACCGAACAAAGGTAAAATTTTTTAAAAAAAGCACAGTTTATTCTTGACAGAACAAATTGAGTTTGATAGAATATAATAGTTGTCGCGAGAGAGCGTATCTCTTACGAGAGCG
>ERZ773186.81-NODE-81-length-91485-cov-30.560254_pt1 | contig 91485 bp, 92 predicted proteins | sample MGYA00581000_ERZ773186 | MGnify/ENA primary metagenome ERZ773186 (study PRJEB29015, sample SAMEA2737752) | human gut metagenome | biome: human gut; feature: human-associated habitat; material: faeces | place: China | collected 2012 ...
AAATACCGTGGGACACACGGAAATCTACGCTTGGGGAGAGCGTGTAAGACATATAGGCCACGGCCTATATGCAGTGCTCATGGAACCAAGAATCCCCTGCCTTTAGGCATAGGGAGTGTCAAATTAGGAGTAATATATGATTACAAAAGAATTGATAAATGAAATTAATGAACTATCAAGAAAGCAACGGTCTGTAGGTTTGACTCCGGAGGAAAAGGAACGCCAGGCAGAGCTGCGTCAGGCTTATCTGATAGGCTTTCGAGAGAATATGAAAAATGTGCTGGATAGAATAGAAATTGTAGATAAGGTTGATCAATAGTAAGTTTTGCCAAGTAATATAAAGCTGTGATGGCTTCTAAAAAAATAAAAAGTTATGTCACTCTTGAAATAATTTGATATTTTGCTGTTATTAGGACTTTTAGAGTAAAGATCAACTAATTCTTTGTGCTAATAGAGCACGGATATGTTTTAATTTTAACACAATTGAAATTTTGTTCTTTCGAGGAGACGATTTGTTATACAAATTATGAAAAAATAAGTGTTATTTATAGTTTTTGTTGACAATAAAATCCAAAGACTTTATACTTGATTTATAGAGATTGTTAGGGGTAACATTGGAGTTTTTCGGGGTTATAAAGTAAGTATATTTTATGTTTAAGGAGATGTTTTATATGTCCACTAGTGCAACAAATTTTGGTCCTGTAAAGATTACCGAAACCGTATTGCGTGATGCTCATCAGTCCCTTTTAGCAACACGTATGCGTACCGAGCAGATGCTGCCAATGCTTTCTGCCCTGGACAAAATCGGCTACAATGCTCTTGAGGCATGGGGCGGTGCAACTTATGATACCTGCCTGCGTTTCTTGAATGAAGATCCTTGGGAGCGTCTTGATACCTTGAAGGCACATCTGAATACTCCTATCCAGATGCTGCTGCGTGGCCAGAATCTGCTGGGCTACAACCACTATTCTGATGATGTGGTTCGTGCTTTCGTAAGAAAGGCTTCTGAGCATGGTGTTGGTGTATTCCGTATTTTTGATGCACTGAACGATGTTACTAATCTGCGTACAGCTATTGATGCAGCATTGAAGGCAAAGGAGAAGCCACATGTACAGGGCTGTCTTGTATATACTGTAAGTCCATTCCATACCAATGAAACTTTCGTAGAGCTGGCCAAAAAGCTGCAGGAGATGGGTGTTCATTCCATCTGCATCAAGGATATGTCTGGTCTGCTGAAGCCTTATGTAGCTGAGGATCTGGTTCGCAAGCTGAAGGCTGCTGTGGATCTGCCAATTGAGCTGCATACTCATTACACTTCCGGCTTTGGTTCCATGACCTATCTGAAGGCTATTGAGGCTGGTGTAGATATTATTGACTGCGCTCTGTCTCCATTGGCTAACGATACTTCCCAGCCATGTACTGAAACTATGGTAGCTACCTTGGAGGGTACTGAGAGAGATACCAAGTTAGATCGTCAGGCTATGGATCCTATTGCTAAGCATTTCCTGCAGGTTAAGAAGGATATTATGAAGGAATTCAACCTGCCTGGTTACTTCGATGTAAATCCAAAGGTTTTGGATTTCCAGATTCCTGGTGGTATGCTGTCCAACCTGGTAAATCAGCTGAAGGCTATGGGTGCTGCTGATAAGTATCAGGAGCTGTTGGATGAGATGCCTCGTGTGCGTGAGGATCTGGGCTTCCCCCCATTGGTAACTCCATCTTCTCAGATTGTTGGTACTATGGCTACCATGAATGTAATTATGCAGGCTAACGGTCAGCCTCGTTATTCTATGGTTCCTAATGAGGTTCGTGATCTGGCTCGCGGTAAGTTTGGTAAGACTCCAAAGCCAGTTAAGCCAGAGGTATTGGCTGCTATGAAGATTAAGCCTGAGGAAATGATTACTGACTGTGCTGTTGAGGATGCTAAGGCACCTAAGATGGCTGATTTCCGTAAGGAGCTGGCTGCCAAGAAGGTTGAGAAGAAGCTGGCTGGTATCAAGGCAAGCTTGGCTAGCGTTGATGCAGATATCTACGAGCAGGTTCGTGATTCTCAGATTGCCAAGGTTCTGGATGAGATTCCAGAGGAGGATGTTCTCTCCTACGCTCTGTTCCCACAGGTTGCTTTGGACTTCTTCGAGAAGAACGGTCGCCTCTAATCAGAGCAAAACATTATATGATTTACTGGATGGCGGGGATTTTCCCCGTCATCTTTTACTTTCTGGCGCAATCGCCCTACCTATTTTCCAGGGATTGTTGTATAATCATAGTTGGATATCCTGTTTGTCTGCTTAGGCAGGGGAATTTGATTTTTTTAGTTTGATTCATGAAAAATTTATAATAAAGGATGGATGAAAATGGTTTCAGAAAAGATGCATACCTTGGGTACAAAAAAATCTACTATTCGCACGATTTTTGAATATGGCAGAAAAAGAGCCGCTGAGGTAGGGGAGGAAAATGTTTATGATTTTTCCATTGGCAATCCTAATGTGCCTGCGCCAGAGGCTGTAAAAACTGCAATTATAGATATTCTGAATACTGTTGATAGCTGTACTCTTCACGGCTATACAATTGCTCCTGGTGATCCTCAGGTTCGTCAGACCATTGCCGAAAGCATTAACCGCCGTTTTGGCACCAATTTTGCTGGCAAAAATCTTTTTATGACCAGTGGTGCGGCTGCGGCCATTACTATTTGCTTCAAGGCTCTCCATGAGGATGAGGCGGATGATGAGTTCCTTACCTTTGCCCCATATTTCCCAGAATATGGTTGTTTTGTAGAATCTGTAGGCTCTAAGCTGAAGGTGGTACCAGCTAATACTGAGAATTTCCAGATTCAGTTTGATAAATTTGAGGAAATGCTTACTCCAAAGACCAAAGCTGTAATTGTTAACAGCCCAAACAATCCTAGTGGCGTTGTTTATTCCGAGGAAACTATCAAAAAGCTGGCAGATATTCTGAAGGCCAAGTCTCAGGAATTTGATCATCCTATCTTTATCATCTCCGATGAGCCATATCGTGAGCTGGTTTATGGCAACCTGCAGGTTCCTTATATTCCTAAATATTATAAAAACACGCTGGTATGTTATTCCTGGAGTAAGTCCTTATCCCTGCCAGGTGAGCGTATTGGTTATATTGCCGTGCCTGATGAGGTAGCAGATTTTGGTATGGTTTATGGTGCTATTGCTGGTGCGGCTAGAGTTCTGACTCATGTTAATGCTTCCTCTCTGTTCCAGCGGGTGGTGGCACGTTGTGTGGATGAGCCATCCAATATTGCTGCCTATGAGCGCAACGGCAATCTGTTGTATAATGGTTTGTTGGAGGCTGGTTTTAGCTGTCAGAAGCCACAGGGAGCTTTTTATTTGTTCCCACAGGCTTTGGAGGCAGATGATAGAGCTTTCTGTGAGCGAGCCAAGAAATATGATTTGCTGCTGGTGCCTGGTTCTGATTTTGGTTGTCCTGGTTATTTCCGGGCTGCGTACTGCATCAAGGAGGACACCATCCGCCGTTCCTTGCCAGCCTTTAAGAAGCTGGCCGCAGAATATGGTAAATAAAAATGAATTTTCATGGTTTGAATCAAAAGCAGCAAAGTGTAGCAAAGGAGCTGGGGCAAAATATTCTGCTCCTGGCTTCTGCCGGCACGGGCAAAACCAATACCTTGGCCTACAGAATTGAAAATATATTGGACAAAAAGCTGGCTAAGCCAGAGGAAATAGTCTGTTTGACCTTTACCAACAAGGCTTGTAATGAAATGAAGGACCGTATTAATTCCATAGCTGGAGGAGCTGCTGTGGATGTTATGGTTAAGACAATTCATGGTTTTTGCTATGAGATTCTGCGCTGGGCAGCCAGACAGGATAGTGATATTTTTGGTGACTTTGGGGTTTTTGACGATACGGATTGTCTGGAATTGATTGCCAATCTGAAATATGTTAATAGCGAAAAGGCCAGTGTATTTCAGAAGTTGATAAATCTGGTGAAGGAATATAGAGGAGAGTATAATCTTTTCTCCCAGCATCCAGAGGAAGATTATGAGCAGGTAATATTGCGGTTGAAGGACAAAAATCCCCAGCGCTTGGCAGATGCAGCCAAGGGCTTTGAAAATATTTTAATGATTTTTGATGCTCATTGCGGTGAGATTCTCAAGGAGTATGACGATATGCTAAGAGAGAATCATGCTGTGGATTTCAATGATTTAATCAATGAAGCCTATAGGCTGTTACAGCAGGATGAGGTGGCCAAAGTCTGGCAGAATCGGTTCAAATTCTGGTGTGTAGACGAGGTGCAGGATATTAGCCGGCTGGAATATAGTCTGCTGACAAGAATGTTTGGCAGCAGCAATCTTCTTTTGTGTGGTGATATTTTTCAGACTATTTATGAGTGGCGAGGTTCGGACCCTACTTTTATAAATCAAAGCTATGTCAAGGATTACAAGCCTAGACTGGTGGTGTTTAATGAAAACTATCGGTCAACGGCTAATTTGTTGTTGGCGGGTTTTGGCTATTTGAAGAATACTTTCCCGCAGCAGGTAGCAGGTTTGTTTCCAGAGGATGCGGTGCCTGTGAATAGTACCCCAGGGGAGCTGGTAGTGCATAAATCACTGTGGAGTACCAAGGTGGAGGCTAGTTGGATTTATGAAAAGCTGCAGCAGCTACAGCCAGAGGATTTGTCCAAGGTGTGTATTTTGACCAGAGCCAATTGGTATGCCAAGGAATTATCTAAAGCTTTTGTTCAGATTATGGAGCAAAGGCAACAGCAGTATCAGTCTGGTCAGAGGGAGCAGCAGGATTTTCCCTTGGAATTTATGTTGGTGGATGAGTTCAAATTTTTCCGTAGACAGGAAATCAAGGATGTGGTGGCGGCTTTGCGACTGCTGATTAATCCCCAGGATAGCAGCAGTATGCTGAGACTTCTGAAGCGTTTTGGCCGCCGTATTGGCCCAGCTACTATTGCCAGGATTCAGTCTGAGGCATATCAAAAGGCAGGTATCAGGATTACAGATTTGCTTCATCCTTCCACTCAGAAATATGCAGAGCCATACGAAATGCTGCTTCGCCAGCTGGAGTGTGGCCAGGTGGTGGTTTTTGATGTGGAGGCTACAGGGCTGGATACGGCTAGAGATGAAATCATCCAGATTGCCGCCATTAAGGTGGATTTGCAGGGGCAGGAAATAGCTAGATTTGTCCGGTATCTTCGGGCAGGCAAATCTGTTGGTCTGTCAGAGCATGTGCACCATATTAGTGATGCCTATTTGCAGGAAAATGGTGTAGAGCCTAGTGAGGCACTGCAGGGCTTTTGTGAATTTGCTCAGGGAAGCGTCATTGTGGGCCATAATGTGGTTTTTGATTTGACTATATTGGCTAGCCAGCTGAGACGGTTGGGGTTGCCTCCCTTGGATATACCGGCTTTTTATGATACCTTGGATATTTACCGCCGTTTTTATCCACAGCTGCCTAATTATAAGCTGGAATATCTAGGAGAGGTTTTTCATGTACAGCACAAATCATCTCATGATGCTTTTGATGATATATGTGCTACGGGAGAAATTTTGCTTCATGCTGTAAGGGAAAATATTCTGCTAGATAGGGATCTTCGCCGTAGTTATCTCAGCAAATATGTAAATATATTTGGTTCCTTGGCCAAAGCCTTTGATGAAATGAGAAACAAAATTCAAGCACTACCCTTGCCTAAGCTGGTGGTAGAGGTGATTATGTCCTTGGGAATCAACAGCTTTTATGCCAAGGAGGAGCCTCGTCTGGAGAATCTGCGCCAGCTGGTGCGTTATAGTCGGGAGCTTATGCAGCTGCCGGATAGGGTGGTTCAGGAGGATACCTATGATGCCTTGCAGGAATTTTTGCGTTTGACTGCTATGTCTGATACGGAATTGGATTTGATGCTGAAGGAGCATCCCAAGATTCCGATTATTACTATTCATCAGGCTAAGGGCGCGGAATTTGATACTGTTTTTCTAACTGGTTTGCAGGAGGGAGTTTTTCCTACGAGAATTGCCCTGAAAAAGGACAATGTAACGGAGGAAGCCAGATTGTTCTATGTGGCTATTACTAGAGCCAGACGCCGGCTTTTCCTTACTTCTGTGGCGGAAAGACAGCATGCTGTGTGCAGGTTTATAAAGAACATTCCCCAGCAGTATATTTTGGAGGATAGGAAATAAAATCCCTTGACTAAAGCAATGTCTAGGTAGTAATATCTTTATGGTATTGATTTAAATTATGGATAAATGTGAGGTGAATGGCAATGGACGCAGGACCTGAACCCAGGGACACGCCTAAATTAAATAGGGGGACTGTATCCCTTGTCATGCCTTTTCTTGCTATATAGAGTCTGGGATTGCTGATTTTGGTATGATGTTGGATAGAGTCCCCGTACTGAAAGGAGCAATTTTATAATGCTGAAGATTTATAAGTCTTTGGACAGCGGCCCTTTACAGGAGCTGACCCTGAAAACATTGGAAAGCGGTGCCTGGATTAATATTGTAGACCCTACACCTTATGAGTTGAAGGTTGTGGGGAATCTTACCGAGGTTGAGCCGGATTTCCTTCGTTCCGCCTTGGATGATGAAGAGCGTTCTCATATTGATATAGAGGACGACAATGTTATGATTTTGACCAATGTGCCAGTGGTGCGGGATACAGGCAGCTATGATACCTTGCCTTTGGCTATCATTGTTACAGAGGAATACATCATTACAGTATGCTTGGAGGAGACACCAGTATTGTCTTACTTTAATGAAAAGACAGCCAGGATGTTCCGCACCTTCAAGAAAACCAGATTTCTGTTTCAGATTCTCTATAGAACAGCTACCTTCTATTTGCGGTATCTGCGTCAGATTAGCAATCAGTCTGACGAAATTGAGAGCAAGCTGAGACATTCCATGAACAATCAGGAGATTCTAAAGCTGTTGGAGCTGCAGAAGGCCCTGACCTTCTTTAATGCATCTCTGCGATCCAATGGTGCTGTACTGGACAAGCTGATGCGGCTTCGTACAACTACCTCCATGCAGCCTATGCTGAAATACTACGAGGAGGACGAGGATCTGCTGGAGGATGTTATTATCGAGAACAAGCAGGCTCGGGAAATGGTTGAAATGTACAGCAAGATTATGGGACGGCTGGCAGATACCTTTTCTTCGATTATTTCCAATAATCTGAACCAGGTCATGAAATTCCTAGCTTCAGTGACCATTTTATTGGCTATTCCTACAGTTATTTCCAGCTTCTTTGGTATGAATGTGCCAGTGCCTATGGAGGAAACTCCTTTTGCGTTTTGGTATATTTTCTTTTTTGCTGGTGCTTTTGCAGCTGTCTGCGGTGTACTGTTGTGGAAAAGGGATATGTTTTAAAACATAAAAATAAGGCTTGTGTAATAGGAAGATTCCTGTTACGCAAGCCTTTTTGTTTGCTTTGGTTCCTGTCAAGGTCAGAAAAGCTTATTTAATTAAGCAAATAGATTTCAATAAACTGGCGGCCAAACCAGATGGCCTCCTCATGGGTGTCAAAGGCAATATCAATGGTATTGCCCTGAATATTCCAGCCAATGTCCTCCGCAACGGCTGCACCATAGCCTGGAATGAAAACGGAAGTGCCCATAGGTATATAATTAGGATCTACGGCAATAACTCCCCTGCGGAGGAGAGTGCCGGAGGCGGTGTATTTTCCCATGCCTGGATCTTGGGGACTGTAGGCATAGGCTTCCACGGTTATGACTCTGGCATTGGAGAAATCTACTTCGCCGCTATCATTGGCAGAAGCCACTGAGGTTATCAGGAGAAGTAACAGTGCTAAAATCGCTGTCGTACCGGATTTCTTATTTTTCAAAATTTCACAACCTTTCTGATAAAATTTTTATTTATTCTATCACATATGGGGATATGATGTCAAAATATGAGACAAAATAAGCGCGTTTACTATTGATTATTAGTAGAATTTTAACATACATATTGATACCGACTGAACAATCGGTTATAATTTTAGGCATGAGACAAGCAAGTGTAGAAAAAAGAAATAAAATATTTATGTTTATTTTGCCAGCAAGGAAGTTTTGCTGAAGGAGTTATTTGCCTATACTGAGGAATATATTTGCCAATATCTTGTTGATGGTTTTGATATGAGTCAGCCTGTTAAGGATTGCTTTCAGGAGTATTCCAGACGCATGATTCAGCTGGGTCGGGATCATAGGGATAAAATTCTGGTTCACGAGCAGTTTCTTGCTACCAAGAAGAGTCGGAAATTTGGCAAAATACTCCTGAGCAGATATGGTATGATTGGCTTTTTAACATGAGCTGGGATGCTATACGTGTACATAAGGATTAATTGTGCTATAATATTTCTAAAATTAAATGATTAGGAGATATATAGCATGAAAATAACAAAATCTACATGGCCTATAAAGGTAGGGGCAGTGGCAGGTCTTTGTCTGCTCTTTGGCATTGTTTATGTTTTAAACCCAGCTTTCTGGGGGGAGCTGTGGGATGTATGTCTTAGTGGCGATATGCATCGTATTGCTGCCTATATCAATTCCTTTGGGGCTTGGGCTATGGTATTCAGTTTCTTTTTGGTACTATGTGTCAATGCCATAGGTTTTCCGCCAGCTATGATTTTTTCTGCTGCCAATGCCTTGATTTTTGGCATTGTGCCAGGTATTGCCTTGGCTTGGATTGCCGAAACGGTAGGCTGTGCTATGAGCTTTGTCCTGTTGAGATTTTTGTTTCGGGATGCAGCGGAGGATGTAATATCCAAGCACAAATCCCTGCAAAAGATTGATGATTTCAGCGGGGAAAGAGGCTTTCGGATTATGCTGATAGCCAGAGTTATTCCTTATTTGCCATCAGGACTGCTGAATGCCTTGGGTGCTGTAAGCCGACTGAGTTTCAAGGAATTTACCATTGCTGCCCTTATCGGCAAGCTGCCATCTACAGCTATTGAAGCCATGATAGGCCATGATGCAGTAACTGCCGGAGAAAATCCCCATAGATTGGTATTCTCCTTGGTTCTGGCAGCTGTAATGATTTTGGGATTTATTATTTACGAAAAAAGACAAAAGAAAAATAGTTAATAAGGTCATGGAAAATAAAATTTAGGGGGAATCTCTATGGAAGAAAAGAAAAGGCGTATTTTTTTTCTCGATAATCTAAAGGCTTTTATTGTCTGCCTGATGGTTGTCTTTCATGTAGCTCTGTGCTACATGGCTTATGCACCAGAATGGTGGTACACAGTGGACAAGGGAGATCCGCAGTTTTCCTTTACCATGCTGGTTATGTGGGCAGATATTTTTATCATGCCGGTGATGTTTTTCATCTCAGGCTATTTTGGCTTAATGTCCTTGGTGAAGCAGACAGATGGCAGATTCTGGAAAAGCAAGCTGGTGCGGATAATTATCCCTTGGATTGCTGGTGTAGTTATTCTGGCTCCGCCTGTAACCTTTATCATGTTTGCCAGCCGTGGCATTCCTATGGACTATGTCCATGATTATCTCTTTAAACTGTTTCTTTTTGGCCCTTGCTTTAGTCATGTGCAATATTGGTATCTAGGGCTTCTTACATACTTGTACATTCTGCTTTATGTATTCTGCAAGCTAAAGCCGGATTTTAGGAAACAGCTGCCTGCCTCCATACCGGGAGCCAAGCTCTTTGTGGGTTTTACAATTTTGAGCTTTGCCTGCACTGTGGGAGGCTATATGTATGCCGGTGGCAACAACGATTTGTGGACCTTTATCTGGCCTGTACTGGTATTTCAGCCTAGCCGAGTGTTATTGTATCCTCTGTATTTCTTTTTAGGGGCCTATGCTTGGCGCCATCAGTGGTTTACCCAGGGTGGTTACAAGGCGGATCCAACTAAATGGCTGCCAGCTTTTATTGTAACCAGTGTGGCTTATCTATTTTACTGCATTGTGGGAGCTCAGACTGCTGCCAGTATGGAGCAGTATATGATTGTTAAGGCTGCTATACATATTTTATTTGTTTTGTCTGCTGTATTTGGGCTTTTGGCCATCTTCCAATCTCAGTTGGATTATACCAATAAATTCCTAGGAGAGCTGGCTGCTAACAGCTATAATATGTATTATACCCATATGGGACTGGTTATGTTAATCGCCTGGTATTTTGTCCAGTTTGATTGGTCAGCCTATGTAAAATATATCATGGTATCCTTGCTGTCCTTATTGGCCAGTTATTTGACCGGTAAGCTGTTAATGATTTTCCCTTGCTTTGCCTCTGGCAAGAAGGCGAAAAATTGATGGGCTAGGCCTAGAAAATAAGTAAAAATAAGACTCTGAGTGACTTGATTTTTTGCTCAGAGTCTTTTATTATGTTAGGAGGGATTTTATATGACATTATGGCTATAAAATCTCAATTTTGTCATAATCTAGGGGAGGAATTATCCATGATTATATTGGCATCTGCTTCACCGCGACGGAGAGAACTTTTACAGCAGATCGGCTGCAGCTTTCGAGTAGAAGTTAGTCAGGCTGAGGAAGTGGATTGTCAGGGGCTACAGCCATCTGTAGTTGTCGAGAAAAATGCTTATCTCAAGGCGGCAGCCGTAGCAGCTCTTTATCCGGATATGCCGGTGCTGGGAGCGGATACGGTGGTTAGTCTTGATGATGATATATTTGGTAAGCCTAGGGACAAGGAGCAGGCCAGAGAAATGCTGACAAGGCTATCCGGCAGAACACATCAGGTGTCTACTGGTATAGCTATTGCTTGGCAAAATCAGATCTGGCAGGCATATGAGACGACGGAGGTAGATTTTGCCCCGCTTTCTCCGGCAGAAATAGACCGTTATCTTGCTACCGGCGAGCACGCTGACAAGGCTGGTGCTTATGGTATTCAGGGACGGGCTGCTGTGTTTATTGAACAAATTAGAGGGTCCTATTCCAATGTCGTAGGTTTGCCGCTTCATTGTCTATATGGTCTTGCCCAGAAAGCGGGGATTGATTTATATGGCAATGGTGAGGGATCTTCCAGTTGAGGAAAGGCCCAGGGAAAGGCTTTTGGCTTTAGGGCCAGGTTTTTTGAGCAATGCAGAGCTTTTGGCTATCCTGCTTAGGAACGGTTTTCGCGAGAAATCTGCTTTGGATATGGCTGGGGATGTGCTGAAACAATGCGGTCCGGATGGTATCGGCGGTCTAGTTAGGCTGTCTATTGCTCAGCTAGGTCAAATGAAGGGGATAGGAACAGCTAAGGCCGCGGAATTAATGGCTGCGGTGGAGCTGGGGCGGCGCATGGCTGCCCATAGTGCCAAGCAAAAATTGATAGTTACCTGTCCAGAGGATGCTGCAGAATATGCTTTCCCCAGATTCAAATATGAGGAACGGGAGCATTTTGCAGTAATATTAATGAATGTAAAGAACCATATTTTATCTATGCCGGTTATTTCTATTGGCAGCCTTACCGCCTCAGTGGTTCATCCTAGAGAGGTGTTCAAGGCGGCAATTCAGCAAACAGCGGCTTCCATGATTCTGGTGCACAATCATCCTAGCGGAGATCCAACTCCCAGCAAGGAGGATATTGCTACTACCAGAAGAATTGTGGAGGCAGGAAAGCTAATGGATATTCCTGTGCTGGATCATATTATTTTAGGAAATAATAAATATATTTCCCTAAAAGAAAAAGGTGTGATAAAATAAAGATTGCTGTATATATAATATGGCAACGGTATATCTTTGAAGGGAGAAATTTTTAACATGTGGAATCTTTTTGGTGGCTTGTCCCACGACATGGGTATTGATTTAGGAACAGCAAATACATTGGTTCATATTAAGGGCAAGGGCATTGTCCTCCGTGAGCCTTCTGTAGTGGCAATAAAGAGTGATACTGGGGATGTTTTGGCTGTAGGTGACGAGGCAAAGCGTATGATTGGCCGTACTCCAGGCAGCATTGTAGCTATTCGCCCTATGAAGGATGGAGTTATTGCAGATTTTGATGTAACTCAGGCTATGCTGAAATATTTTATTCGCAAGGCTATGAATACCAAGTCCTTCGTTCGTCCTCGGGTAGTGGTTGGTGTACCTTCCGGTGTTACTGAGGTAGAGAAGCGGGCTGTTATTGATGCAGCTCAGCAGGCTGGTGCTAGAGAGGCTTATCTCATTGAGGAGCCAATGGCAGCAGCTATTGGTGCAGGCCTGCCTGTAGAGGAGGCTACTGGCTCCATGGTTGTAGATATTGGCGGTGGTACTACTGAGATTGCGGTTATTTCTTTGGGTGGTATTGTTACAAGCTGTTCCATTCGCATTGGTGGCGATGAAATGGATTCTTCCATTATTCAGTACATCAAGCGTGAATACAACCTGCTGATTGGTGAGCGCACTGCTGAGGAGATTAAGATTAATATTGGTACTGCCATTGTAAATCCAAATCAGGATAAGACTATGGATATTCGCGGTCGGGATCTGGTTAGCGGTCTGCCAAAGACTGTACGGATTAAGTCCAGCGAGATTTGTGAAGCACTCAGCGAGCCTGTACACAAAATTGTGGATGCTGTAAAGGGCACATTGGAAAAGACTCCGCCTGAGCTGGCAGCTGATGTTATGGATCATGGCATTATGATGACGGGTGGCGGTTCCTTGCTGAACAGCCTGGACAAGCTGCTGAGCCATGAAACCGGCATGCCTGTCCTGGTTTCTGAGGATGCACTGTCCTGTGTAGGCGAGGGTACTGGCCGTTCTTTGGAGAACATTGAGCTGTTGAAGCGTGTTGTTATGACTACAAAGAAGTTGAGATAAAATGAACAGGGTACGACGGGATAAAAATTCACATCGGACTATATGGTTACTGGTTTTCGTGGCAGTAAGCGTCTTTGTGATTATATTTTTTGCAGCCAGGGGCAGATTTACTGCCCCTTTAGGCAGTATAGCAGCGACAGGGGCCTTGGCTCCTTTTCAGCGGGCCGTATCCTGGGCGGGCTATCAGATTAACGGTGTAACATCGTCTATCTGGGAACTGGTATCTGCTTATTATCAGAATGAGCTGCTCAAGAATGAAGTAGTTCAGCTAAGACAGCAAAATCTGACTGCCAGTGAGTATGCCGCAGAAAACGAAAGGCTGCGCAATCTTTTGGGCTACAAGCAGGCTGCTAGCCAATTTGATTTGGAGGCAGCCCAGGTTATAGGCCGGGAGCAGGCTACCTGGACAAGTATGATTGTTATCAACAAGGGAACCAGCGATGGTATTGCGAAAAATATGCCTGTGGTAACAGAAAAGGGACTGGTTGGTGTTGTTACGGAGGTTGCTCCTAATGCAGCCAAGGTACAGCTTATTTTGGATCCCCGTTGTTCTGTAGGTACCTTGATTCAGCGCCCTGAGTCAAGGGTGGCTGGTATTGTACAGGGAAGCATTGCAGATGCCATGACACCTAATATGATTAATATCCCCAAAAATTCTGATGTGGTAGAGGGGGATATGGTTATTACTTCTGGCTTTGGCGGTATCTACCCCAAGGGAATTGCCGTTGGAACGGTGGATTCCTTGGAGGATGATGGCGGCGGTTTATTGAAAATTGCTGTGCTGAAGCCTGTGGTGGATTTCCAAAAGTTGGAGGATGTGTTGGTTATTACAGCCTCCAGAGAGGCACCGCCTGCACCTTTGACACCACCTGTCCAGACTCCGGGGACGGAAACTGACAAGGATGGCAATTTCATCAATGGAGAAAAGGCAGAGGATAAATAGTTATGAATATTTTCTTGGGCTGGCTGGTAATGGCCTTGGGGCTATATGTGTTGCAATCCTCCTTTCTGCCATTGATATTCTTTCATGGTATAGGGCCGGATTTGCTGCTTTTGCTGACTATTTCTTACGCCTTTCTCAAAGGGAATAAGCTGGGAAGCTTTATGGGCTTTTTACTAGGTCTTTTTGAGGATTTGGCCACTGGCAGTTTTTTAGGTGTGAATATATTTATTAATATGCTGGTGGGCTTTGGCTGTGGAACTTTTTCCAACAGGGTGCTGCGGGATAGCTTTATTTTGCCGATTGTTGCTTCCTGCGTGGGAACTATGGTTTCCTATTGCATTCATGAGTTGATAATCGTGTTATTAGGCTATGGCTTCTATCCTGTGGCTCATATACAGATGAAGCTTTTGCCCATGCTGTGCTATAATGTTATTTTTGCATGGCCAGTGCATGTTATGGTTCATAGAATGGATGAATTTGTATCAAAAAAGAAATAGCACAGTTTGGCAAGGAACTGTGCTGAATATGTGGCAGAAGGACTGCCACATTTTGTTGTTTTATAGATTGGCTGGGAGATGTGCATGACAGATAAGGATATTTTTAGTGGGCGTCTGAAGGCTTTAAGTGTAGTTGTGGTGCTGGTAATAGTTGTTTTGATTGCCAGAATGGGTTATTTGCAGGTATATGATGGTGACTATTATGCCAGCTTGGCTGATGGCAATCGGATACGTCTAGTACCGGCAGTGGCGCCTAGAGGTACTATGTATGACCGTAACGGCAAGCTGCTGGTTACTAACCATCCCGGTTTTACAGTGTCCCTGCTGCCTTTAACAGAGCCTATTTCGGAGGAAGTTATCAGCAGGCTTTCCACATTGCTCAATGTACCGGTGGAGGATATCCACAAAAAAATTGATAGCCATGTTGGCTTTGATCCTATTCGCATTAAGACGGATGTAGGGCCGGAGCTGACTACCATTATTGCGGAGCAGAAGGATCTGTATCCTGGAGTAGTGGTAGAGGTTTTGCCTATTAGAGATTATATTTATCACCAGCAGGGTGCCCATGCCTATGGTTATGTAAGTGAAATCAGCGATGCAGAGCTGGAAAAGAAAAAGGATGAAGGCTATAAAAGCGGCGATATCATTGGTAAATTTGGTTTGGAGAAAATCTATGACCAGTACCTTCGCGGTACCAATGGCGGCGAGCAGGTAGAGGTAGATGTTACTGGCAAGCCTGTTCAGGTGCTGGGGAAAAAGAATCCTATTCCCGGCAACGACCTTCATTTAACCATAGATTTGGATATACAGGCAGCAGCAGAGAAGGCTGTTGATGAACAGCTAGTTCAGATTGGTGCCCATGCAGCAGCAGCGGTGGCTCTGAATCCTCAGACGGGAGAGGTGCTGGCTATTGTCAGTCGTCCTGCTTTTGATCCAAATCTCTTTGTTAATGGTATTTCTGGCAAGGATTGGGCTGTTATTAACAATAATCCTTATTATCCAATGGATAACAAAGCTATTACAGGTGAATATCCACCAGGTTCTACCTTTAAGATTATTACAGGTACAGCGGCTTTGTCTGAGGGTAAGGTGACACCAGAGGAAAAGATTTTCGACTCTGGTCATCACTGGATTATACCTAAGGGTAATGCTGGCGGAGAGGCTTTGGGCTGGTTGAATTTTGAACAGGCTATGGCTCATTCTGATAATGTGTATTTCTATGAAATGGGCAATCGTCTGGGAATTGATATTATTGAGCGTTATGCCAGGATGTTTGGCATGGGCAAGCTTACCGGTATTGATTTGCCTTATGAGTCTGAGGGGCTGGTGGCCTGCAAGGCTTACAAACAGCGGGTTTTTGAAGAGGATTGGTACTTGGCAGAAACCTTTGACGCAGCTATAGGGCAGGGGTTCAATCTGGTAACTCCTATACAGGCAGCTTCTATTATGGGAGAGATTGCGGCTGACGGCAAACGCTTTAAGCCATATCTGGTAGACAGTATTGTAGATGTTAATGGCAACGTGGTGAAGAAGTTCAAGCCAGAGCTTTTGGGCCAGTTGGATGTAGAGGATAGATTTATCCGCTTGGTACAGAGCGGCCTTCATCAGGTTACTAAATATGGTACAGCAGCTTCTATCTTCGGCAAGAATTATCCAGTGGAAATAGCTGGTAAAACCGGTACAGCAGAGAATCCTCACGGCCGGGATCATGGCTGGTTTGTAGCTTATGGCCCCTTTGACAATCCTACTATTGTCGTAGCGGTTATTGTGGAGCAGGGTGGTTATGGTTCGCAGTCTGCTGTGCCAATTGGCAAAAAAATATTAGATGCTGCTTTCCATATAGTGGATCCAGCCCAGGCTGCCAAGGCCAAAGCAGAGGCTGAAGCCAAGGCCAAGGCGGCAGCAGAGAAGCGGTAATAAGAGATGAGGTGGAGAGTGTGGCCAGAGATTTGATAAAAATAAAGGGTGTATCCAATGGCTTTCAGTTAATGGTGGATAGCTCAGCAGATTTGGCTCAGGTTCAGGAAGAATTGGAACGGAAGCTGGCGGAGCATCCAGAATTTTTCCCAGAGGGAACCCAGTTCCAGCTGGTGGTGGCAGATTTGCATAAATCTGTACGTCAGGGCTTGGGAAGCTATTTGCAGAGCAAGGGGCTTGATTTGGCAGATAGTACAAAAAAGGTGTCAACTGGGGCAGTGAGACCAAATACTGGTCATGCTAACGCTGATAATGCTATATCTCAGCCAAATAACGGGAGAAATGAGGGAGATTGCCAGCAGGTCATGAAGGTAATTAACCGAACTGTCCGCAATGGAGAGGAAATTACCTCTCAGGGTTCCTTGATGATTTGCGGTAACGTAAATCCTGGAGCCAAGCTGGTAGCTGTGGGGAGTATTGATGTAAGGGGAAACTGTCGTGGTATTGTTCACGCAGGCGCAATGGGGGATTATCAAGCCTTTGTAGTGGCAGATAGACTGATGCCCATGCAGATTCGCATTGCCAATCTCATAGCTCGCTCACCGGATGAACCGGAAGTAAGCCAATATGCAGAGAAGGCATATATCAAGGATGGTCAGATTGTTATAGAACCAATAGAAAGGTAGGATTTATACAGATGAGTGAGGTTATTGTTATTACATCCGGCAAAGGTGGCGTAGGTAAGACTACTACCACTGCCAATTTGGGGGTAGGCTTGGCAAAGCGTGGCAAAAATGTTGTTCTGATTGATACAGATACAGGCTTGCGCAATTTGGATTTGCTGCTGGGGCTGGAAAATCGTATTATGTATGATTTGGTAGATGTAACCGAGGGCAGAGTTCCTTACAAGAAGGCTCTAGTTCGTCACAAGAAATACGAGACACTTTTCCTTCTGCCTACATCTCAGATAAAGGATAAATCTGCGGTAAATCCAGCTCAGTTGATGGTTCTTTGCGATGAGCTGCGCAAGCAATATGATTACGTTATTATTGACTGCCCAGCAGGTATTGAGCAGGGCTTCAAAACCGCTATTGCTGCAGCAGATAGAGCCATTGTAGTAACTATGCCAGAGGTTTCCGCTGTTCGCGATGCAGACAAGATTATCGGCGAGCTGGGCCGGGCTGAAAAGGATAATATCAGCCTGATTGTTAACAGAATCCGTCCTCAGATGGTGGAAAGCGGCGATATGATGGATATGAGCGATATTGATGATATTCTGTCCATCAAGTGTATTGGCCAGATACCTGATGATGAAATGGTAGTAACCTCTGCCAACCGTGGTGAGCCATTGGTAGGTAATCCTAAGTCTCAGGCAGGTCGAGCCTATGACAATATTGTTCGTCGCATTTTAGGTGAGGAAGTACCTTTTATGACTTTCGAGAAGGATGGTCTTTTTACCCGCCTGAAAAAGGCTTTGGGAATGTAAGGAGGTCAGGGTATGTTGGATTCATTGCTTAGAATGTTTAAAAAGGAAAAATCAGGCAAGGTTGCTAAAAAAAGATTACAGATGGTTTTGATTCAGGATAGGGCCAGTGTATCACCAGAGGTAATGGAAAAGCTGCGGGATGATATCATTCAGGTTATTTCTAAATACATGGTTATCAATAAAAGCGATATGGAAATTTCTCTGGAAAATGTAGAGGATTCTGTTGCTTTGGTAGCCAATATTCCTGTACAAAATATGCGCCATCATTAGGGCATAAGCTATTTAACAGGCAAATACAGCTATGTAAGAGATGTACGTGGAGGTATTCGTCCTGCTATATGGTGGAAAATGAATTAAAAAAAGGAGTTATGGCATAAGCTGTGTCATAACTCCTTTTTTATGGAAATATATTAGATGCTAAAATTTAGCGGCGGAACCAGGCCTTCATGGTATCAAATATCTTCACTAACTCTGGTTCTTCTATTACATATGGTACCATAGAATACATATAAGACAGGAATGGTCTGGAGAATACTCCCCGTTCATAGGCAAATTGCTGGTAGCCTGTCAATACAGCAGGGTCTTTTACCTCAATGCAGGCACAGCCACCCATAATACGAATTTCCTTGATACGTTCATCCTGAAAATCTGCCAGTTCCCGACGGGTAATGGCTTCAATGTTTTTGATTTTGGACATATAATCGTCACGTTCAAAAATCTCAATGGCTTTCAGGGAAACAGCACAGGCCAAAGCATTGCCCATGAAAGTTGGGCCGTGCATCAAAGCCTTGCGGTCATCATCGCTGTAGAAGGCTTCATAAACCTTGTGATTGGCAACGGTGCAGGCATGACCGATATAGCCCCCTGTAAGAGCCTTGCCCAATACCAATATATCAGGCAGTACCACATCAGCCACAAAGCGATGACCAGTACGGCCAAAGCCGGTAGCTACTTCATCGAATATCAGCAGCACATCATATTGGCTGCAAAGCTCCCTAGCCCGTTTTAGGAAGGAAATATCATACATCTGCATACCGCCAGCACCCTGCAACAGAGGTTCCACAATAAAGCAATTCAACTGGTCATGATATTTTTGAAAGGCCTCCTCCAGAGCTGGAATAGTGGTAGGAATATGAATACAGCCCTTTTTCTGGTCTACGCCATCCTTTTGCTCAAAGGCAAAATGGTAATCATCATCATCGCCTACCTCCATAGCCTTGAAGGTATCTCCATGATAAGCACGATTTAGGGCCAGCACCAGAGGACGATGATTGCCCTTGTTTACATGGTATTGCAGGGCCATTTTCAAGGATACCTCCACAGCCACACTGCCAGAATCAGAGAAGAAGCAGTAGTCCAAATCCCCCGGCAGGAACTCCTGCAGCTTGGCAGACAACTTCTGAACTGGCTCATGGGTAAGACCGCCTAGCATAACATGACAGAATTTATCAGCCTGTTCCTTGATGGCAGCAGTCAGCTCAGGATGCTTGTAGCCGTGAATCATGCACCACCAGGAGGAAACAGAATCCACTAGCTTCTGGTCCTTGGTGTAGAGATAAACCCCTTCCGCATCCTTAATATTATAGGGTTCCTTCATATGCTTCATTTGTTGGTATGGATACCAGATCATTTATTTCACCTCATCATACAAATTTTTCAATAATTCCACATCTATATCCAACTGGGTATCTCCCGGCTGAACCTTGGCCAATACAGGCAGGTTGGTCATGTATTGACACATGCGGATATTATCATCTTCCATGACATTGCCTGGATGGTAGTTGTTGAAAATAACACCTTTTACAGGCAAATTATGGGCTTTCATGTATTCATAGGTCAGCACCACATTGTTAATGGTGCCAAGGCCTGCATCAGCAATCATAATACAGGAAAGATGCAAATCCTTGATAATATCTTCCAGCTGGATTTTGGCTTCATCAAAGCAGATAGGACAGAGAATGCCGCCACTGCCCTCCACAGTAATATAATCATACTGGGGAACAAGGGAGTAGAAGCCCTGCCTTACCACCTGCATTTCTACAGGATGTCCCTCAATGCGGGAAGCCAAGTGAGGGGAATAGGCATTTTCGTATACATAATGGCACATGGAGTCCAAATCCTGTTCTATGCCGGCACATTCCTTGACAAAGAGAGCATCTCCTGGTATCAGGGAGCCATCAGGACGGCGGTTGTTGCCACTCATGGCGGCCTTGTAGTAGGCTGGCTTACAGCCTGCCTGAGCCAGCTTCTTGACAATCAAGCCGGTAACATAGGTCTTGCCAATGTCAGTACCTGTTCCTGTAATAAAAATTCCTTTACTCATGTTTACGCCTTCTATTCTATAATATATGTATCAGGAGGTTGGAGATGTCCTCGCTATCCTGCCAAGGGTATAAGCTTGTTATTGTACCTGATATGGCGGTGTAATGTCTCTACCCATATCTGTAAGCATATTCCTGTCACTGCGAATGGTAGCACAAGCTGTAGTGGTCAGCATATTGCCTGTAATGGTAGCAGAGGCACCAGCTCGGAAAGCGGTCTCTCCGTCATTGGTGAGGAGGGCTCTGCCAGCACCTAAGCGAATATTGGCCTCTGGGTTAATATAGCGGAAAAAGGCTACGGTTCTTAGAATATCTGCTTCTGTCAACCGCTCCAAATGCTCCAAAGGTGTGCCTGGAATAGGCATTAGGGCATTCAAAGGAATGGAATCAATGCCCAGCTCTGCCAGACTGATGGCCATATCCAATCGATCCTCCCAAGTTTCACCCATGCCAATAATTCCACCGGAGCAGGCGCACATACCTATTTCCTTTACCAGTTTCAGGGTAGCAATCTTCATATCGTAGGTGTGGGTAGTACAGATATTAGGAAAGTTACGCTTGGAGGTTTCGATATTGTGATGGTAGCTGGTAACCCCTGCTTCTTTGAGACGGCGAAGCTGATCCTCATCCAAAAAGCCCATAGAAGCGCACAGTTCTATATTACACTCCTTGCTCATGGTTTTGTAGGCCTCAATAGCAGCATCGAATTCCTTGCCAGTCAAGGCTCTGCCAGCTGTTACAATGGAAAAACGATGTACACCTTCGTTTTCGTTCATGCGGGCAGCAGCCAGAATTTCCTCTGTGCTAAGCATGGGATGAGATTGACATTCTGTATGATTGTGGGCAGACTGAGCACAGAACTTGCAGTTCTCTGGGCATTTGCCACTGCGGCCATTAATAATGGAGCATAGGTCTACATGATCGCCAACACAAGCAGCCCGGATTTTGTCTGCTCCCTGACACAGTTCATGCAAATCGCAGGTAAGGAAGGCCTGCAAATCATCCTGTCTGGTAAGACGGCGGCCAGCAATAATTTCCTCAGCTAATTTCAACATATCCATAGGTAACTCTCCTTGTTAACTTAAGTACAGCATATAGTTAACATTTTACATAGAGAACAGCAATTTGTCAACCGCTTTACATATGGAGTTAACATCCAGGCCTTGCCTGTTGCTGGGATGTTCAGAGGGAATATTTTACCAACTGTAGATATAGGGAAATCCAGGACCTGATTATAGAAAAAAACACATAATTATGTTATAATATACTTTCGACAAAATAAATCAGGAGTGTGAACCTATGCTAAGATGGGGAACCAAAACAAATATATTTTATCTTTGTGCTGGTCATTATACAGTAGATTACTATAACAATTTTTTGCCAGTTTTACTGCCCTTTATTATGGTGAAGCTGGATATGTCCTTAACCATGTGTGGTATTCTGGTTATGGTATTGGCTTTTGTAGCCAGCTCTATACAGCCCTTTGTGGGATATGTTACCGATAAACATGATAGCAGCCCTTGGCTGTTGGCGGCTATACCTTTAAGTGGTATTGCTATCTGCCTGGCTGGTCTGGCACCTAATAAAGCTGCCTTGTTCCTGTTGTGTATCATAATGGGTATAACGGTGTCCTTTGTTCATCCCGTAGGCAGTGCCCTATTGGGAAAGGTAGGCAATGTCAGCAATATGGGCAGAGTTATGTCTCTGTACGTAGTAGGCGGTAATTTTGGCGCAGCAGTAGCTCCTGCCACAGTAATGTTTCTGTTGGACAGATATGGATTGGATATTTTGCCCTTGTTAGCCATACCAGCAGTTGTATTGGGCATATTATTTTATTTTTCTGGTCTTTATAAATTGCCATCGGCCAATGCCAAAAAGGTAAGTTCCAGTGAATCCACCAGCATTATCAAGATTTTTGCCAATCCCTCTGTGGCACTGCTGAATATAGCTATGGGATTGCGTTGCTGTACCCATGTGTCTGTATCCACCTTTTTACCCATGCTGATGTTGTCCCATGGCGCCTCCAATGTGGTATCTGGTTCCATGTTGACAGTATTTCTTATGGGAACAGCTGCTGGCGGCTTGATTGGTGGAGAGCTGGGAGACAAATTCGGTCACAAGCGGTTGATGGTGATGTCCTTGGCCTTGACAGCCCTGCCAACGATATTGTTTTTCCTTTATCCAGATGCAGGCTTTATAAGCAGTTTGTTGTTGTTTATGGGAGGTTTCTTTGTACAGGCTCCTCAGCCTAGCTCCATTGTGTGGACAGGCAGGCTGATGCCTCAATATATTGGCGTGGCCTCCGGCATGATGATGGGATTGTGCTTTGGTCTTGGCAGTATTGGTGCAGCAGTTACCGCGGCTTTAGGTGATTATATTGGCTTGGAAACAGCTATGTTTTTAAGTGTGGTACCAGTAGTTATTGCAACTATTTTGGTAATATTTACTCCCTATACCAAAGGTGTGGTAGTACCTAAACGCAAATAAGATGTTTTTAGGACTAGAGAATAGGCTGATAAGCCAGGAGGTTTGGCGTGGTTATTTTAGAAAAGGCTGTATTGCATATATTGGATTTCGTTGGGGGAGAGCCGGTGCTTTCCGCCCAGGAGCTGGCTTTGGAGGATGGCATTCGGGAATTTCTCATTAAGCATATGGAAAAGACCATTCATAGCCAGGATGCCAAAAGTGGTAAATTTTATGAAAACAGTGAATTTAATGGCCTGTTGCAGGAATATCTGGCACAGAAGTCCAGTTTTGTGGAATTTTCTTGTCAGGTGGCAGAAATTTTGTACAAGGCTTTGGCTCCTTGTCAGGATATTCAGAATACAGATTTGTTTGTTTGTCAGCTGAGAGTAGATGATGTGCCCCATATGGCCTTATTGAAATGTGTGAATCATCAGGGCTATGTTCATCAGGTTAATGTGACCGAGGATGGGACGGTGGCCACAGAGGTTATGAACAGCAGTGGACTTTTACCGGGCAATAGCCAGCGCATGGATGAATTTGCCTACATTAATTTGGCATCTGGGGAGGCACTGATTAAAGCCAAGAAATACTCTTTGGATGGCAATAGCGTTTTTGTTTTGCCAGAGCTGCTTTTGGAGTGCAATCAGACACCATCTCCCAAGGAAACCATTAAGGAAATTAACAAGGTGGCCAAAAAGGTGGCAGAAGCTTACTGTCAGGATCAGGTGGAAACAGCAGCTGCCGTGAAAAACTATATTGCCGAGAATTTATCTGATGATGGTCAGTTGGACCCACAGCAGGTAGGTGAAGCAGTATTTCAGGATAATCCGGCTATGCAGGCTGATTATCGACAGGAAATGGAAAATGCTGGCTTTCGGGAGCCTGTGGTAGTAGATAAGGAAGCAACCCTGAAAAAGATGCGCAAGCACAAGCTAAGTACAGATACCGGCATTGAGCTGGTGATTCCTACGGAGTTTTTTGAGAATACGGAATTTGTGGAGTTCTACAAGGATGAGGATGGGTTTATGTCCATTACCTTGAAGAATATTCAGAGTATCGTTAACAAGTGAGGTATTGTCCTAAGGGTTAGAGGGAAAGGATGGTGATACTATGGAGACAAGGAGTAATACCTATACCACAGAGGCGCCTCCGGAAAAGGCCATATTGGCAGGGGTGGATACAGGTAAAGGCAATTGGTTGGCAGAGGATTCACTGACTGAGCTGGAAGGTCTGGCCAAAACTGCTGGGGCAGTAGTGGTGGGCCGGACAGTGCAGAAAAAGGAACGGCCTGATACGGCTCTCTTTTTAGGCAAGGGCAAGGTGGCAGAGGTTACTTTGATGGCTCAGGAGCTGGAAGCAGATTTGCTGATTTTGGATGATGAAATCACTCCCTCACAGCAGCGGAATCTGGAGTCGGTTACTGGATTGAGAGTGGTGGATAGAACTGCCCTGATTCTGGATATTTTTGCCCAGCGGGCTAGATCCAGTGCAGGCAAGCTGCAGGTAGAGCTGGCACAGCTAAAGTATAATCTGCCTAGATTAGGGGGACAGGGCCTGGTTCTATCCCGTCTAGGAGGCGGTATTGGCACCAGGGGCCCCGGTGAAACCAAGCTGGAAATGGATAGACGGCGGATTCGCGGCCGCATTCATGACCTGACGGAAAAAATTGACAAGCTAAAGGCGCAACGACAGCTACATAGAATCCAGCGGAAAAACAGCCGGGTGCCGGTGGCGGCTCTGGTAGGCTATACCAATGCAGGCAAATCTACTATTCTTAATGCTTTGGCCGGCAGTAATGAGGTTATGGCAGAGGACTTGCTTTTTGCTACCTTGGACCCGACCACCAGATTGATTCAGCTGGATGACAAGCAGGAAATTCTGCTGACAGATACGGTAGGCTTTATTCAAAAATTGCCTCATACTCTGGTTAGTGCCTTTCAGGCTACCTTGGAGGAAACTGCCGAGGCGGATTTGCTGATTCATGTGGTAGATGCTTCTGATGTGAATTATGAATTGCAGATTCAGGCTGTGGTAGAGGTGCTGAAGGAAATTGGTGCTGAGAACAAGCCTGCTATATTTGTCTTTAACAAAGCAGATAAGCTGCCCGTATTGCAATTTCCAGATAATCATGTGGAAAAAAGAATGCTGCAGGGCAGAGAAGGTGTGGTAATTTCTGCTAAAAATCCAGCCGGGCTGGAAATACTGCGGGAAAAAATCAAAAGCTTTTTTGCCCAGAGCAATATTACCTTGAAGCTTTGTATTCCCTATGACAAGGGCCATCTGGTAACTCGGCTTCATGATGTGGCCAAAGTAGAGGCCATTGATTACAACGATAAGGGAACGATTATGGAGCTTACCATGTCTGTATCTGATGCAGAACCTTATCTCAAATACGAAATAAAGGATAAATAAGGAGCTATCTAAGCTCATAAATAAAGGAGATTATAAAAAATGTCATTTTCTGAAAATTTGCTGCAGCTAAAAAAACAGGCTATGGCTCAGGCTGGGCCTATGTTTGCTCATATTGATAGTATAGCCGAGGCTAATACCCTGAAAGTGTTGGATGCCATGCGGGAGTGTCAGGTATCTGAGGCTCATTTTAATACTACCTCTGGTTATGCTTATGATGATATTGGCCGCAGCAAAATTGAGGAGCTGTTTGCTAAGGTATTCGGAGCTGAAAGAGCCTTGGTTCGTACCAATTTTGTTTCTGGTACTCATGCTTTGGCCACAGTGCTCTTTGGTATTCTTAGACCGGGGGACAAGCTGGTTTCCATTACTGGTGCCCCTTATGATACCATGCAGACTGTTATTGGTTACGCCAATGAAAGCCCTGGCTCCTTAAAGGAATTTGGCGTGCTTTATGATGAGCTGGAAATGATTGATGGCAAGGTGGATATGGCAGGTATTGCTGGCAAAATCACTCCTGATACCAAGATGGTATTGATTCAGCGCTCCCGTGGCTACTCCATGCGCAACCCTTTGACTATTGAGGAAATAGGGGCCATTTGTCAGGAGGTTAAAAAGGCCAAGCCTGATTGTATCTGCTTTGTGGATAACTGCTATGGTGAGTTTGTAGACACCCAGGAACCTGTACAGGCAGGAGCAGATATTATGGCTGGTTCCCTGATAAAGAATCCAGGGGGCGGTGTGGCTCTTACCGGTGGCTATATTGCTGGTAAAAGTGATTTGGTGGAGCTGTGCTCCTATCGTCTTACTGCGCCAGGTATGGGTGATGAGCTGGGAGCATCCTTGGCTAACAACCGCATGATTTTCCAGGGCTTCTTCCTGGCACCTCATGTGGTAGCTCAGGCCATTAAGGGGGCAGTTTTTGCCGCAGCCCTTTTTGCCCTGCTGGGATATAAGACTCTGCCATTGCCAACCGATGTTAGAGGAGATATTATTCAGGCTATTCAGCTAGATACTCCGGAGAAGCTGGTTGCCTTCTGTCGAGGTATTCAGAAGTATTCTCCAGTAGATTCCTTTGCCGCTCCAGAGCCTTGGGATATGCCGGGCTATGCAGACAAGATTATTATGGCAGCAGGTACCTTTGTACAGGGTGCTTCTATTGAGCTTAGTGCTGATGGCCCATTACGGGCTCCATATAATGTATATCTGCAGGGTGGTCTTACCTTTGAGCACGCTGTAATTGGCATTATGGGGGCAGCTCAGGCTATTGAGGAACTGGCTGATAAATAAGCTTTTGGCAGATTGAGGAAATTATGGCTCATATTCAGGAAAAGCAAATTGTTTATCGTGGGGAGAAAATCAAGCTGGTAAGACGGCCCCATATGAAAAATATCAGGGTGCGTATCAGTCGTCCGGAAGGAGAGATTGTAGTCAGCTGTCCCTATGGCGTGCCTAATAGTCAGTGGCAATGGGCGCTGGAGGGAGTATGGCAGGAGATGCTGCAGGCTCGCCAACAATATCTGGCTGGACAGCAAAAACAGCCTAAGTACAATCTGGATTTGGTGGCAGAGGTGCAGAAAATCCTGCCTCGCTGCCAGGAAATTACAGGAGTTCAGGCCTCTAGTATCCATTTTCGCAGGATGTACAGTCGCTGGGGTTCCTGCAATACCAGGACAGGTAGAATCAATCTAAGTCTGAATCTGGCTCACAAGCATCCTATGTGTCTGGAATATGTGTTGATACATGAGCTGGTGCATTTACTGGAGCGGAATCACACGCCAAGGTTTCATGGTTTGGTTGCCAAATTCTGCCCTTTTGCCCAAGAGGCAGAAAGGCATTTACGAGAATAAAATAGTAAGCAGAACAGCTAATATACAGCGGACAAGAGGTGTCGTATGTTTCTGGATGACAAGAAGAATAAGCTAAAGAATTGGCTGAATGAAATAGTGGAAAAGCATTTTCCCTATAGCAAGGATGCAACTGAGGAGGACAAGCAAAGAACCAAAAAAAATGCGATGTTGGCCATGGCAGTGGCAGTTTTGGCAGCAGTCTGTGTAGCTTTTGCTGTCTTAAGCATGGATTATAGAATCTCTACTATCGATGAAATACAAGGCAATGATAAGGTAGTAGTACGGATTACCCCTGGTATGGCTTCCGGTGAGATAGGAGATTTGCTAGCCGCAAAAGGTGTTATAGATTCTACTTGGAAATTTAAGCTGGCCGTAAAATTAAATGGTGCTGGGGACAAATTTCAGGCAGGCACCTTTTCCTTGCAGAAAAACATGACGGTGGGAGATGCCTTGGGAGTGCTGATAAACGGTCGTGCTACCTCCCAGTGGGTTACTATTCCAGAGGGCTATGATGTGCGCCAGATTGCCAAGCTGTTGGCAAAGCATGGCCTGGTGGAGGAAAAGGAGTTTTTGGCAGCAGCCAAGGATTTTGCGCCTTATGATTATATAGTAAAATCACCAGAGGCTGATTATGCCATTGAAGGATTTTTGTTTCCAGACACCTACGAATTTGCTACAGATGCCAGCTGTCAGGATATTATGAGCCGTATGGCTGAGGAATTTGACCATAAGCTGACACCAGAGCTGCGGCAGCAGGCATCTCAGCGTAATTTGTCTGTTTATGAGCTGGTAACCTTGGCTTCCTTAGTGGAGAAGGAGGCTCGCTTCCCAGAGGACAGGCCGATTATTGCCCAGGTTTTTTTCAAGCGGTTAGATATTAATATGCCATTGCAGACAGATACCACCATTCAGTATCTTTTGGCTGGGCCAAAGGAGAATCTGTCCATTGCTGATACCAAAATAGATTCACCCTACAATACCTATCAGCATTATGGACTGCCACCAGGACCTATAGCCAGTCCTGGTATGGCCTCTATAGAAGCTGTGTTGAATCCTGCCAATACGGATTATCTTTATTTTGTGGCGGATACTCAGGGACACAATCATTATGGCTATACTTATGATGAGCATTTGGATCTGGTGGATAAGGTTCGCTAAAGGGGAAAGTATATGTGCAATGTAAATGATGGGCTGGCAGAGCTGCTGGCTGAAATGAAGGCCTATGGAGAGGCCAATCATGTGCCAATTATCAATATTAACGGCTTGGCTGTGCTGGAGAAGGCCGTGGCTGCCAGAAAGCCAAGGCGGGTGCTGGAAATAGGTACGGCTATAGGCTATTCCACCCTTTATATTGCTGCCAATGCAGCACCAGAGGTGGAGATTGTCAGTCTGGAGCTTAGTGAGGAGCGGGCTGCTGAGGCCAGAGCCTTTGTGGACAGGTCGCCATATGGTCAGCAGATTAGGATTATTACGGGAGATGCCGGGGAAAATATTCAGAAGCTGACAGGCTTCTTTGATATGGTGTTTATAGATGCCGCCAAGGGACAGTATCCAGATTATTTTCGCAAAATATATCCTCTGTTGGCAGAGGATGCTTTGGTGGTGGCAGACAATGTTCTGTTTCGTGGCTATGTCCGCGGAGATGTGCCAGCACCTAGACGGTTTCGCACTATTGTAAAGCGGTTGCGGGAATATATTGCTATGGTTACTGATAGTGGTGAATTTCAGACAGAAATCTATGAGAATGGCGATGGCTTGGCTGTTAGCCAGCGACTAGCTGGTAAGGGTAATGTTGAAAATAATATGGAGGATAAAAAATGAAAAAACCTGAGCTTTTGGCTCCGGCAGGCAATATGGAAAAGCTGAAAATGGCTTTGCTTTATGGTGCAGATGCGGTTTATCTAGGGGGCAAGGCCTTTGGCCTGAGAGCCTTTGGAGGAAACTTTACCAATGAGGAATTGCAGGAAGCAGTGGATTTTGCCCATAAGCTAGGCAAAAAAATCTATGTCACGGTAAATATTTTTCCTCATAATAGTGATATTGCCAAGTTGCCGGCTTATTTGACTTTTTTGAATGAAATCAAGGTAGATGCTATTTTGGTGGCAGATTTGGGGGTATTTACCCTGGCTAAGGAATATGCCCCTGATGTGGAGCTGCATATTAGCACTCAGGCCAACAATACCAACTGGGCGGCGGTGAATGCCTGGGCGGAGCTGGGGGCCAGCCGAGTGGTCCTGGCTCGGGAAATGTCCTTAGAAGAAATAAAGGAGATTAGGGAAAAATGCTCTGTGGAGCTGGAAATGTTTGTACATGGCGCCATGTGCATTTCCTATTCCGGCCGTTGTCTTATGAGCAATTATCTTACGGGCCGGGATGCCAATAGGGGCAGCTGTGCCCAGCCTTGCCGCTGGAACTATGCTTTGGTGGAAGAAAAACGTCCAGGGCAGTATTTCCCAGTGCTGGAGGATGAACGAGGTACCTATATTTTTAATTCCAAGGATATGTGCCTCCTGCCTTATTTGCCAGATGTCATTGCCAGCGGGGTGGATAGTCTAAAAATTGAGGGCCGTATGAAAAGCGTTCACTATGCCGCCAGTGTGGTCAAGGCCTATAGAGAGGCTATTGATAGCTATTTTGCTGCCCCAGAACAGTTTGAGGTGAAAAAGGAATGGGTGGAGGAGCTGGACAAGGTTTCCCATCGGGCTTATACCACTGGCTTCTATTATGGCCGTCCTACAGAAAAGGATCAGATATATGGCACTTCCAGCTATACTCAGACCTCGGATTTTGTGGGACTGGTGCTGGATTATGACGAAAAAACAGGCTTTGCCACGGTGGAACAGCGGAATAATATGAAGGTGGGACAGGAAATAGAGATTTTTCAGCCTCATCTGGCTGGCTATCGTCAGATTTTGCAGGAAATGTATAATGATGAGGGAGAGGCTATTCAGGTGGCACCACATCCCCAGCAAATCGTGAAAATCCGCATGGATAAGCCAGTGGAGCCTTATGGCATTTTGCGTCGTGATATAGTATAAAATTAATCTTGGTCTCTTGTGTAAGAGCATGGTGTTATTACATCTAGGTGAACAATATGGATTTGCAGGAATTTTTTGCTCAGCATCCCAAGGTGGCTTTGGGTTTTTCGGGAGGGGTGGATTCCTCCTATCTTTTGTATGCGGGAATTAAATATGGGGCAGATATAAAGCCTTATTTTGTTAAGGGGCCTTTTCAACCAGAGTTTGAAAGGCAGGATGTGCTAAAGATGGCAGAGCTTTTGCATATTGACAATCTTGCTATTGTGGAGGCTAATCCCCTGACTGATGAAAGGGTTGTGCAAAACGACCAACTTCGTTGCTATTATTGCAAGCAGAGGGTATTTGGCTTGATAAAGGAGCAGGCAGCCAGAGATGGCTACAAGGTTTTAATTGATGGCACCAATGCTTCTGATGATTTGGCAGATAGGCCAGGCTTCAAGGCTTTGCAGGAAATGCAGGTACTGTCACCTCTGCTGCAGGCAGGATTGACCAAAATGGAGATTCGCAGACATTCTCAGGAGGCTGGTCTGTTTACTTGGGATAAGCCTTCTTATGCCTGTTTGGCAACCAGGATTCCTACAGGCTATCCCTTGGAGCTTTCCACCTTGAGAAAGGTGGAGAGAGCTGAGGCTGCTTTGCTGGCAATGGGGTATAGTGATTTCCGTATTCGAGTGTTGGATAAGGCTGCCAAGCTGCAGTTGAAACCTCAGCAAATGGAAAAGCTGTTACAGGAGAGAGAAAAGGTGAAAAATCTGCTTTTACAGGAGTTTGAGGATATTTATTTGGATTTAAAGGAACGCTGATATGGTCAGTTTACATGAAATACTGGAAAAATTACAGAAGGGTGAAATAAGCCTGCAGGAGGCAGAGGGACATATTCGACGTAAGCCCTTTGAGGAAATGGGTTATGCCAAGCTGGATACTCAACGAAGATTTCGTTCTGGCTTTCCCGAGGTGGTTTTTGCTCAAGGCAAGGCAGATGAACATCTGGTTAGCATATGTCAAAGACTTTTTCAGCTGGAGGGGGAGCTTTTGGTAACTAGAGCTACTCCGGAGCAATATACCTTGATTGCGGAAATTCTGCCAGAGGCAGAATATGATGCTAAGGCGAGAATTATTACCTGCGGTAAGGAAAAGCGCAAGCCTCAGGGCTGTATTGCTGTTTGTACTGCTGGTACGGCAGATATACCTGTGGCAGAGGAAGCTGCCCAGGTAGCGGAATATTTTGGCTGTCATGTGGAACGTATCTATGATGTGGGGGTTAGCGGTCTACATCGTCTTCTGTCCCAGCTGCCCCTCATTCAAAAGGCCAACTGTGTCATTGCTGTGGCAGGCATGGAAGGAGCTTTGGGCAGTGTGGTGGCAGGCTTGGTGGATAAGCCGGTTATTGCGGTGCCAACATCTATTGGCTATGGCGCCAATCTGGGGGGACTATCTGCCCTGCTAAGTATGCTTAATTCCTGTGCCAATGGTATTGCTACGGTTAATATAGACAATGGCTATGGAGCGGGATATTTGGCAGCCCAGATTAATAAGCTGGCTGTGGCTAAGGAATAATGTATTTTAGGTAAAGAGGTATGTATGAAAAGAGTTTTATATATTGATGGGCCCTTTGGTATAAGCGGTGATATGCTGGTAGCTGCTCTTTTGGATATGGGGGCAGATTATGAGAAATTGACAAAGGTTTTGCATAGCTTGGAGGTAAAGGGCTTTCAAACTAAGGTATCAAGGGTAAAAAAATCCGGCCTTGATATGTGTGATTTCTTGGTGGAGCTAGATGAGGTTCATGAGAATCATGACCACGATATGGCTTATTTACATGGTCACGAGCATCATGAACATGAACATGAGCATGAACACAGTCACCACCACCATCATCATGAGCATAGGGGTATGGGGGAGATTCGTCATATTATTCACCATAGTGCCATGAGTGAGGAAGCTCAGAAGCTGGCCTTGAAAATTTTTCAGGTATTGGCTCAGGCTGAGGCCAAGGCCCACGGAACAGATGTGGAGCAGGTTCATTTCCATGAGGTAGGGGCAGTGGATTCCATTGTGGATATCGTCAGCATTGCCGTATGTATGGAAAGCCTGGCCATAGATGATGTGGTGGTTGGTACTTTGGTGGATGGTCATGGCACTATTCGCTGTCAGCATGGTATCATGGCGGTACCTGTACCGGCAGTTACCCATATTGTGGCTGATAATGGTTTGAAGCTTCGTCTAAGTCATGTAGAGGGGGAACTGGTAACTCCTACGGGAGCAGCGGCAGCAGCAGCTCTTAGGACTATGGACAAGCTGCCTGCCAGCTATAGAGTGGCTGGGGTAGGCATGGGAGCCGGCAAGAGGGAATATGAGGTGCCAACCTTTTTGCGGCTTTTGTTGTTAGAAGCGGAGACAGAGCTTTCAGAGGATGAGATTCTCAAAATTGAAACAAATATAGATGATAGCAATGGGGAAACTCTGGGCTTGGTACAGGAACTGCTTTTGTCTGCTGGAGCCTTAGATGTATTTTTTACCTCCATCTATATGAAGAAGAACCGCCCAGCCTATATGCTGACAGTGCTTTGCCAGCCACAGCAGCAGGAGGCAATGGCCCGAATTATTTTCCAGCATACCACCAGTATTGGTATTCGTTATGAGAAAATGAAGCGCTGTATTATGCAGCGCCGCCAGCTATCTGGTGTGGTAGATGGCATAGCCGTGAAAGCCAAGGAATGCAGCTATGGAGATATAGTGCGCTGCTATCCAGAGTATGATAGTATTCGCCAGCTGCAGCAGGAAAAGGGAATGGATTATCAGATGGCCTATGAACTGATAAGAAATAATGTCTGTCGAAACCCCATTGAAAGAAAATGAAAAAATCATTTTCTTTGAATAATCTAGGGGTTATAATTTGCTTCTAGGAATTTGATACATAGAGGTAAAGTGGATTTGCAATAGAGGGATGAGTATGAATAAATATGAAGAAATAGCTAGGGATATCTATAATGATATTGCTAGTGGCAAATATGAGCCAGGCAGTCAGCTGGCTTTGGAAAAGGAAATGTGTGCTCAATATGGCGTTAGTAGAATCACTGTTAAAAGGGCTGTGGATGAGCTGGTTAAGCAGGGATTGGTAGTAAAGCGACGTGGCTCCGGCACCTTTGTGAAGGGAGTGCAGGAGGAGGATGTGGAAAATGTAGGCATGTGTGGCCAGTTTCAGGGCTTTTCCAAAAATAATGAAGGCCATGATATGCGTACTGAGGTGAAGCGGTTTGAAATTATTCATCCTACTGAGAAAATTGCAGAAAAGTTGAAAATCGGCGTGGATGATTTTGTCTACGATATTGTTCGGGTGCGTTTTTTGGATGGCAAGCCTAGTAATGTGGAATATACTCAGATGCCTATAGAGGTAATTCCCGGGGTTAAGATGGACGTGCTGGAGAACTCTATTTATAATCATATTGAGAATGTACTTAAGCTGCAGATTCAGTCTGCCCATCGTACTGTCAGCGCGGATATGCCTACGGAGGAAGAGAAGCAGTGGTTGCAAATCGAAGGTGTAATGCCAGTGCTGCAGGTGGCCCAGGTGGCTTTTCTCAGTGATGGCAGGCCCTTTGAATACTCCAAATCCAGACACCGGGCTGATACCAATGTGTTCCGGGCAGTAAGTATACATTAAGTATACTTACAAAAATATCACAAATGACTTGTTAAATATACTTTTTTGCTATACAATACATAAGTCAGTTATTATATGCAAGAAAGTGGGGATTTTTTTTATGGCGGAAACTGTTTGGTCAGTATTGCCTCCGGTTATTACCATTGTTTTGGCCTTGGCAACCAAAGAGGTGTACATGTCATTACTTATCGGTATTTTTTCCGGAGCCTTGATGTACACAGATTTCAGTGTGCTGAATGCAATTATGACCTTGTTTGAGGTTATGGCAGACAAGGTAGGGGGAAATATCAATATTTTGATTTTCCTGGTTATTTTGGGTATTCTGGTGGCGGCTATTACCCGCTCTGGTGCAACCAGAGCCTATGGTGAATGGGCAGCCCGTAATATTAGCGGACGCCGCAGTTCCATGCTGTTGACTGCTTTGCTGGGTGTGGTTATTTTTATTGATGACTATTTCAATTGTCTTACAGTTGGTACTGTTATGCGCCCTATTACAGATAGGTTCAAGATTTCCAGAGCCAAGCTGGCCTATATCATTGATGCTACAGCAGCTCCTGTATGTATTTTGGCGCCAGTGTCCAGCTGGGCAGCGGCTGTAGGTTCCTCTCTGCCAGAGGGCAGCGAGCTGGATGGCTTTAGCCTGTTTTTGCAGACTATTCCATTTAACCTTTATGCCTGGATGACTGTTTTGTTTATGCTGTTCATTATCTGGTCCCAGCGAGATGTATTTGCTATGGCCAAATACGTTAAGAGAAATCAGGAACATTTTATTGTACCTGAGGAGTACAGAGACAGTGAGGAAGCCCATGTAGAGGGTAATGGCAAGATTATTGATTTGGTATTGCCTTTGTTAGTGCTGATAGGCGCCTGTGTCTATGGTATGCTGTACACTGGCGGTATAAATGAGGGAGCTTCTATTCAGCAGGCCTTTGCAGATTGTGATTCCAGCAAGTCTTTGGTATTTGGTTCCTTTATTGCCTTTGTTTTTACAGCTTTGCTGTATCTGCCTCGCCGGGTTATTACCTTCAGCTCCTTCTGTGAGACCTTTGCTCAGGGCTTTAAGGCTATGACTCCTGCCAATTTGATTCTCTGCTTTGCTTGGACCTTGTCCGGCATCTGCAGCGACAAGTATTTGAATCTGGGTGGCTATGTAGGCAATTTGGTTAGTGCCAATGTGGATGTACTGGTATTCCTGCCAGCTATTTTCTTCCTGGTGGCTATTGTACTGGCTTTTGCTACTGGTACTTCCTGGGGTACCTTTGGTATTCTGATTCCTATTGCTATTGCCGTTATTGGCAACGGTGATCCAAGCCTGCTGGTATTGACTGTAGCAGCAGTTCTCTCTGGTGCAGTAGGCGGTGACCATGCTTCACCAATTTCTGATACCACTATTTTGGCTTCTGCTGGTGCACAGTGCAGTCATATTGACCATGTCAATACTCAGATACCATATGTGGCTATGGTTTCCACAGCTAGCTTTATGGGCTATCTGGTAGATGGCTTCACCAAAAATGGCTGGCTGGGGTTGGCTACTGCTTTGGGCATTATGGTAGTCATTATGTTGGTTATTTATTTCAAGGTAAAGCCTGTAGATGTAGCACATTAATTTTTATATGATTCTGCAACGCCGTAGATTTGATAATAATCTACGGCGCTTTTGTATATTAAAGGATGGTTTTTTTACTATTTATCTAGGGTTAGGGGGATTAATTTCGGGTAATTCTTGACTTTTTGCCATAATAGATTTATAGTGTAAAGGTTATTGAAAATATGTATTTTTTTAATAGAAGGAGGCTGGAATATGGTTACGACAGCAATCCACAAGGTTAATTTTTATGATACAGATGCTATGGCTGTAGTGCATCATGCCAACTATATCCGCTGGTTTGAAATCGGCAGAGTAGAATTTCTCCGGGCAGCAGGTATTACTCTTACAGAAATGATGGATGATGGCTATGTATTTCCTATTACAGAGGTTAGCGCCAAATATATGAATTCTGCTCGTTTTGATGATGAGCTGTTGATAGAAACTACTCCGGAGGCTTTGACCAAGGCTAAGATGGCCTTTACCTATCGGGTGCTGCGGAAATCTGATAATCTGCTGCTGGTAACAGGGCGTACTCAGAATGTATTTACCAGCATGGAAACTGGACATATTACCAGATTGCCAGCTAAATATTATGAAAGATTGCAAAAGGCATTGGAATAAGATATGCTGTGTTTTATTAATTTGTATTTATAGATTCATGGGAGGAAATTTTTATGTGTACATTTACTTTGGGAAGTTGTCTGCTGTGGCTGGCTGTCATAGTAGTTGTTTTGTGTCTGCTGGTAAAGCTGTATCTCTGCCATGCTGGTACGGAGATTATTGTACCATTGGTAGATAGCCGTACTGCCTTTAAGGCTGAGGAGATTACTGATAACAGCATGGTGCTGACAACTGACATTGGCTTTGAGAATCAGGGCAAGCAGTGTGCTACCATTATGGATGCCTTTGTCCGGCCTCAGCTGCCTTATGAGCAGTATGATGGTCTGGAAACCAGGGGCCATGCTGAGCTGGTAGGTGTACCTCGTGAGGATGATTATTTCGAGGCTTATATCATTCAGGCCAAGGGTTATAAGGGCGGCTTGGATAAGGCTGCTATTCGTGCTCAGGTTCGTCTTACAGCTAGAAAGGGCATGAGCCTGAAAGAGGCTGTGGCTCATATGCCAGATTTCAATTTCCAGCTGATTTGGCTGGAGACTGGCCGTATGCCATGCCACTATCGTCAGGTTCGTATTGAAGTGCCTGCTGCCGAAGTAGCTAATCTGCTTGGCGTAGAGCTGGTAAAGGATTAATGGGAGGTTGCAGCAATGAGTGAGATAAAGATAGATTTGATTCCAGTTCCAACCCGTATCCTGACTGATAAGGATGATATTATTGACGAGGTTGAGCGTTATACCAAGGGTAAGATTGGCCCAGATGATGTTATTTCTGTAGCAGAAAGCGTTGTAGCTATTACTCAGGGGAGAGCTGTTCGTCCAGAGGATTTGAAGATTACCCGTGTAGCTAGACTGTGCTGTCGTTTTATTCCTGATTATGGTTCTCTGGCCAGCCCTCATGGTATGCAGTCCCTGATGGATGTAGAGGGTAAATGGCGGGTAGCTGGTGCCTTGGTGCTGGGCTTCCTGGGCAAGCTGGTTGGCATGAATGGCCTTTTCTACAAATGGGGCGGTGAGCAGACTGCTCTGATTGATGATGTTACTGGTACTATGCCTCCATTTGACAAGCATATTGTTTATGGTCCAAAGAATCCTAATGAGGTAGTGGAGAAGTTGAAGAAGCGTCTGGGCTGTTTTGGCGGTTTGATTGCCGATGTAAATGATCTGAAGCGTTCCCGCGTGGTAGGCGCTACTGAGGGCTTGGATGGGGAAAGAGCTGCCAGATTGCTGATTGATAATCCATTTGGTAATGCTTCTCAGAAAACTCCTATTGTTATTATCAAAAACTTCCGTAAGCTGCAGGAGCAGGGCTAATGTCTGAAATGCTATGGAATCCCTTGTTGGTTTTTCTAGGCGGCGGCTTAGGGGCTGTCAGCCGTTATCTGGTAACTACATTTATTGGCCATCAGGTGGGAGGAAATTTTCCTTTTGGCACCTTTACAGCTAATATTATTGGCAGCTTTCTTATGGGCTTTGCTATGTTCTGCTTTCTCAATAGGGGGATGGCAGTGCCAGAGCATATACGGCTTTTGCTGTTAGTAGGCTTTCTAGGGGGCTTTACCACCTTTTCCTCCTTTAGCATGGAAACGGTTAGCCTGATTCAGAATCAGCATATTTTATCCGCTATTATGAATGTGGCTGGTAATGTATGCCTGGGTATTGGAGCTGTGCTGGCAGGAATGCTGGCGGCAAACACTTTGAGTTAAATAAAATTTTCATTTTACATTATTTATTCAATGTAGGTGTTATAATGGACAAGGCCATATTTCTTTGATAAAATATCATTAAAAGGTAATTTGCCTTGACTAGAATGATTAGAAAAGGAAGTTGATTATGAACACAGACAGATATACCAGTCCTTTATCAGAGCGTTATGCCAGCAAGGAAATGCAGTATATTTTCTCTCAGGATAAGAAATTTACAACCTGGAGAAAATTGTGGATTGCTTTGGCTGAGACAGAAATGGAATTAGGTCTTTCTGAGAATGGCAAGCCTGTTATTTCTCAGGAGCAGATTGATGAGATGAAGGCTCATGTTGATGAAATCAATTACGATGTGGCAAAGGCTAGAGAAAAGCTGGTTCGTCATGATGTTATGAGCCATGTTTACGCTTATGGCCAGCTCTGCCCAAAAGCAGCCGGCATTATTCATCTTGGTGCTACTTCCTGCTACGTTGGTGATAATACTGATATTATCATTATGCGTGAGGCATTGGAGCTAGTTCAGAAGAAATTGGTTAATGTAATTGCTGAACTGGCTAAGTTTGCAGATAAATACAAGGATCTGCCTACCTTGGCCTTTACTCATTTCCAGCCAGCCCAGCCTACTACTGTAGGTAAGCGTGCTACCTTGTGGGCTCAGGAGTTTATCATGGATCTGGAGGATTTGGAGTATGTTAAGGACAGCTTGAAGCTATTAGGCTCCAAGGGTACTACCGGTACTCAGGCCAGCTTCCTGGAGCTGTTTGATGGCGATCAGGAAACCATTGATAAGATTGATCCATCTATTGCTGCGAAAATGGGCTTCAAGGAGTGCTATGCTGTTTCCGGTCAGACCTATTCCAGAAAGGTAGACACCAGAGTTGCTAATATTCTGGCAGGTATTGCCGCCAGCGCTCACAAATTGTCCAACGATATTCGCCTCCTGCAGCATTTGAAGGAGGTAGAGGAGCCATTTGAGAAGAATCAGATTGGTTCTTCTGCTATGGCATACAAGAGAAATCCAATGCGCAGTGAGCGTATTGCCTCCCTGTCCAGATATGTGATGATTGATGCTTTGAATCCTGCCATTACCTCTGCTACTCAGTGGTTTGAGAGAACACTGGATGATTCTGCTAACAAGCGTCTGTCCATTCCAGAGGGCTTCCTGGCTATTGATGGTATTTTGGATTTGTGCCTTAACGTTGTAGACGGCTTGGTGGTTTATGACAAGGTTATTACCAAGCATCTGATGGCAGAGCTTCCTTTCATGGCTACTGAGAATATTATGATGGATGCTGTTAAGAACGGTGGCAACCGTCAGGAGCTTCATGAGAAGATTCGTACCCTTTCCATGGAAGCAGGCAAGAATGTTAAGCAGCAGGGCAAGGACAACAACCTGTTAGAGCTTATTGCTGCTGATCCAGAGTTTAATCTTACCTTGGAGGAACTGCAGAAAACCATGGAGCCTTCCAGATATGTGGGACGTTCTCCTATTCAGGTAGAAAAGTTCATCAAGAACGTGGTTCAGCCTGTTTTGGATGCCCATAAAGAAGAGTTGGGCATGACTGCTGAAATTAATGTGTAAGCAGGTTGAAAGCTGTAAAATAAAATAATACCGCTATGCGGAATGAAAGTCCTCGTAAGTTAGTAAAATGAGACTTATTCAGTGGGAGCTTTAGACTCCCACTGAATTTAGTCGAATAAATCCAGAGCCTTACGGGTGCTTAACTCCCTCCTAAGAGGAGGGAGCCTTAGCACCCGTTAGCGTGGGGTCAATCTAGCTTATGGGGACTTTTTAATATATATGTATATTAATATTAAAATAATAAATAAAATATGCGATATTACTTTTGATTTTTCTTTACATTACCAGATAAAAGCAATATAATTTTGAATAACAAGAATATTGCTAAGGGGTGATAGTATGTACGCAAGGACATATGGTGCAGCTACTATGGGGGTAGATGGGCTATTGATTGATGTGGAGGTGGATGCGGCTAATGGTCTGCCGGGGTTTGAAATGGTTGGGATGCCGGATACCCTGGTGCGGGAGGCCAAGGAAAGGGTTAGGACTGCTATTCGCAATAGCGGTATTATGATGCATCAGGAAAGGGTTACTGTGAATCTGGCTCCAGCGGCTATTCGCAAGGAAAGTGCTGGTTTGGATTTGCCTATTGCTATTGCTCTGCTAGCTGCAGATGGCATAATTGGCAGTGAAAGCATTGGTGATTATGCTTTTATTGGGGAGTTGTCCCTAGAGGGGCGGTGTCGTCCAGTGCGGGGCGTTCTGCCTATGGCTATCAAGGCTTTGGATATGGGTCTTAAGGGAGTTTTTATTTCCAGGGAGAATGTACAGGAGGCCTTGCTGGTTAAGGGGCTTACTGTTTATGGTGTAGAAAATCTACGGCAGGTGGTGGAGCATTTGCAAAATCATCGGGTATTGTCGCCTGCCTGCAAGCTACAACAGACAGACTGCTCTAGGTTGGAAGCAGATTTTGGGGAGGTGCAGGGGCAGTTTCTGGCCAAACGGGCCTTTGAGGTGGCAGCGGCAGGAGGACATAATATCCTTTTGTCTGGTGCTCCAGGTTCAGGAAAAACCATGCTGGCAAGGCGCATGGGCAGCATTTTGCCAGAAATGACAGATAGGGAAGCTCTGGAAGTAACCAGAATATATAGCATTGCGGGGATGCTAAAGGAGGGGGAGGGATTGATTCGTCAGAGGCCTTTCCGCAGTCCCCATCATACGGTATCGGCAGCAGCTATGATTGGCGGAGGCACGATTCCCCGTCCGGGAGAAGTGACTCTAAGCCATAATGGAGTGCTGTTTTTAGATGAATTACCGGAATTTGGTCAGCGGGTGCTGGAGTGTCTCCGTCAGCCATTGGAGGATGGCACAGTTACAGTTTCTAGAGCTAATGCCAGCTATCGTTTCCCATCCCGCATTATTCTCATAGGGGCCATGAATCCATGTCCTTGTGGCTATTACGGAGATAAAGAGCATATTTGTGAATGTACACCATCCCAAATTCGCCATTATACACAAAAGCTATCTGGTCCCTTGCTGGACAGGTTTGATATTCAGATACAGGTGCCTCGGGTTTCCTATCAGGAATTAACTGCTGTGAAAAAGGCAGAAACTTCGGCTCAAATCCGCCAAAGAGTCATGGCAGCTAGGGAAAGACAGCTATACCGCTTCCAGAAGATGGATATTGTTTCTAATGGCCAGCTTACTCATAGTATGCTGGGCCAATATTGTCCTATGACAGCAGAGGCGGAGCAGCTGCTAGAGACAGCTTTTCATCAACGGCAGATGTCGGCTCGTTCCTACGATAGATTGGTAAAGGTGGCTAGGACTATTGGTGATTTGGCAGGAAAAGATACCATAACAGCAGAATACATAGGAGAAGCTTTGCTGATGCGAAATGATAATATTGCCAAGGCCTTGTAGGCAAGAGTCTCCCAATGAACATCTTGCCAAGCCATTGGATAAGGATTTGTTGTTAAAAACCTTTTATAGTTTTAGCAAGGGTAAAGAGTAACTGGCAGGTGCAGGGATAAATGCAACAAATTTGCGAAATAAATTTTAGAAAATATTTGACAAAGGTGTTGCATGCTGATATAATATCAAATTGTTCGGTGCTTGTTTAAGCACTGACCTACATCGCGGGATGGAGCAGTAGGTAGCTCGTCGGGCTCATAACCCGAAGGTCAGAGGTTCGAGTCCTCTTCCCGCAACCAAATTGTTATTATGCTGATATAGCTCAGTAGGTAGAGCGCATCCTTGGTAAGGATGAGGTCACCAGTTCAACTCTGGTTATCAGCTCCATTATATGGCTGCGTAGCTCAGTTGGCTAGAGCATTCGGTTCATACCCGGAGTGTCAGGAGTTCAAATCTCTTCGCAGCCACCAACTATGTGATTTAACCCCTTGCTTGTGAGGGGTTTTATTATGCCGATAAATAAAATGTCAGGATTGTCAGTATTTCCTTATGAAGTTATTGACATGCGTAGGTATTTGTGATAAATTATATCAGTGACATTTTGTGGTGTCTCAATAATCTAATCAGAAGGAGTGCATAAAATGCGCAATGCAGTTACGTTGGCCTGCACTGAGTGCAAGAGCCGCAACTATCAGACCAACAAGAACAAGAAGAACGATCCTGATAGAATCGAATTCAACAAGTATTGTAAGTTCTGCAAGAAGCACACTCTGCATAAGGAGACTAAGTAATTAGTCCGCAGTTGTTGGGTTTTGCAGTATAAGACAGGATGTGAAGCAATGGCGGAGACAAAGACGTCAGGTGCTCAGCCGAAGTCTTCAGGCTTTAACCCTGTGCAGTTTTTGCGTGAAGTCTCTGCTGAGATGAAGAAGGTATCCTGGTCTACCAGACGTGAGCTGGCGAAATACACTGTAGTGGTTAGCATTACCGTGTTTATCGTTTGCGCACTTATCTGGATTTGTGATAGCTTCTTCGCAAGATTGTTTAATCTCATTGTACGTTAAGGACTGGAGGGTGCGTCTGGGATGGGATCCGAGAAAGAATCAGCTAGACACTGGTATGTAGTCCATACCTATTCCGGTTACGAAAACAAGGTGCTGGAAAGTCTCAAACAGAAGGTTCAGTCCATGGGCCTGGAGAACGAGATCTTCGATGTAATCATTCCTGAAAAGGAAGAGGTTGAGAAGAAGGATGGCGTCGAAAAAGTAATCAAGAGGAAGATTTTCCCAGGTTATGTCCTGGTGAATATGATTGTCAATGAAAAAACCTGGTATGATGTCCGCAATACGGATGGCGTTACTGGTTTTGTAGGTTCTGGCACCAAGCCGATTCCTTTGACTGAAGATGAGTATGAGAACATTCTGAGGGAAATGGGCGTAGAAAAGACTAAGGTTGTACATGATATTGATGTAGAAGTTGGGGAGACAGTAAAAATCTGCTCCGGCCCATTTGAAAATTTTGCAGCAAAAGTTGTATCTGTTGACGACGAGAAGGGTAAGATTAAAGCTCTTGTTGATATGTTCGGCAGAGAAACTAATGTTGAACTTGACTTCGATCAAGTTGAAAAGAATTAATTTCCATTTAAGGAGGTGGATTCAAGATGGCAAAGAAAGTCGCTAAAATGGTAAAGTTACAGGTTCAGGCTGGTAAAGCTACTCCAGCTCCTCCAGTAGGTCCTGCACTTGGTCAGGCTGGTGTTAACATCATGGCCTTCGTTAAGGAGTTCAATGAGAGAACTGCTAAGCAGGCTGGTCTGATTATTCCAGTAGAGATTACTGTATTTGAGGATAGATCCTTTACCTTTATTACCAAGACTCCTCCAGCTGCTGTACTTCTGAAGAAGGCTGCAGGTATTGAGAAGGCTTCTGGTGAACCAAACAAGAATAAGGTTGCTACTCTGCCTCGTGCTAAGGCACAGGAGATTGCTGAGAGCAAGATGCAGGATCTGAACGCTGCAAGCGTTGAGGCTGCTACCCGTATGATTGAGGGTACTGCCCGCAGCATGGGTATCGTTATCACTGACTAATAGTCAATGAACGAAGCACCCGTGGGAGGAAAATCCGTTATTACCACGAAGGGAGAATTTTTCATGGCAAAAGCAGGTAAGAAGTATCAGGACGCTGTAAAGCTTCTTGAGACTGGCAAGGTTTATACTGTTGAAGAGGCTATTGAGCTCGTAAAGAAGACTGCAACTGCAAAGTTCGACGAGACCATTGAGCTTCATGTGCGTCTGGGTGTAGATCCTAAGTACGCTGATCAGCAGGTTCGTGGCGCAATGGTGCTGCCACATGGCACTGGTAAGTCCAAGCGTGTATTGGTATTTGCCAAGGGTGCAAAGGTAGACGAGGCTGAGGCCGCTGGCGCAGACTTCGTTGGCTCCGATGAAATCGTAGCAAAGATTCAGGGCGGTTGGACCGATTTTGATGTAGCTGTTGCTACCCCTGATATGATGGGTACCGTAGGTCGTATTGGTAAGATCCTCGGTCCTCGTGGCTTGATGCCAAACCCTAAGTTGGGTACTGTTACTATGGACCTGACTAAGGCTATCAGTGAGATTAAGGCTGGTAAGGTTGAGTACCGTACCGATAAGGCTGGTAATGTACATTGCCCTATCGGCAAGGCTTCTTTCGATGCAGAGAAGCTGGTTGCTAACTTTAACGCACTGATGGATACTTTAATTAGAGTAAAACCGGCTGCTGCAAAAGGTCAGTATATCCGCTCTGTAACTGTCAGCGCTACTATGGGCCCTGGCGTTCCAGTAGTTCACGCATAATATTTGACATTTTGCGGGCTGTATAATAAAATAGTCTATGGCTGTAGACAGCAGGTAGGGTTTTAGGTTACTGAAATCCATAAAGGAAACGCCTGCCGAGGCCGGATGGTTAAGCATGAAACACTGCGGCCTCCGGTAAATCAGCCGGAGGCCGTTTTTGCTCTTAAAATTTGAGAGGAGGTGTATTCATGGCTGTTACTGAAAAGAAAAAAGCAATTGTTGCTGAATTAAAGGACAAACTCACTAGCGCAAAGGGTGCCGTATTGGTTTCCTACAAGGGCTTGACTGTTGCTCAGGATACTGAGCTGCGTTCCGAGCTGCGTAAGGCTGGTGTAAATTACCATGTAGTTAAGAACACAATGACTCGTATTGCTGCTACCGAGGCTGGTATGGAGGAGCTGGTATCTCATTTGGAGGGTACCACTGCTCTGGCTGTATCTGCAGAGGATGCAGTTGCACCTGCAAAGGTTATTAGCGAGTTCATGAAGAAGAACAACCTGGAGGATCAGGGTATCCTGACCATCAAGGCTGGTATTGTAGAGGGTCAGGTTGTAACCGCTGACGAGGTTAAGGCTATCGCTTCTCTGCCATCCCGCGAGGTTCTTCTGGGCAAGCTGCTGGGCAGCATTCAGGCTCCACTGTCCAACACCGTTGGCGTTATGGGTTCTATGCTCCGCAGTATCGTTACTGTGCTTGATGCAGTTCGTAAGCAGAAGGAGGAGCAGGCATCTGCATAATTGGCAGATAGCTGCTTTGGCTGCTTAATATATTTTCGAAAATTAATTAATGATTATACGGAGGATTTTAAAATGACTAACGAAGAGATTTTAGAGGCAATTGGTAACCTGACTGTTCTGGAGCTGTCCGAGCTCGTAAAGGCTGCTGAGGAGAAGTTCGGCGTATCCGCTGCTGCTCCTGTAGCTGTTGCTGCTGCTGCTCCTGCTGCTGGCGGCGCTGCTGCTGAGAAGTCCGAGTTCGATGTAGTTCTGAAGGATGCTGGCGCAAGCAAGATCAACGTAATCAAGGCTGTTCGTGAGGCTACTGGTCTCGGCCTGAAGGAAGCTAAGGCTCTGGTTGATGGCGCTCCTGCTCCTGTAAAGGAAGGCGTATCCAAGGCTGACGCTGAGGATCTGAAGGGCAAGCTCGAGGCTGCTGGTGCAACTGTAGAGTTGAAGTAATTTTTGCTTCAAGCCTAAAATTTCAACTGAAATTTTCAAGACCGTTCCGCAAGGGACGGTCTTTTTTCTTGACAAGTAATATATTTACGATGTATAATTAAATGCTACTAATAGAGAAATTAATTCGTGCATTTTCAAATGGAGTCATCAGAAGGGAGTAGTCCTTTTGGCAACGCGCCGTGTGGTTTTAGCCCATGAAGGGGTGTTGTGATTCCATTCTATTTTCATGTACGGATTTTTGTTGTTTTCAGTATTTTTTGCTAAGGAGTGAAGTTTTTAATGTTTCATCCTGTGCCCGTGGGCAAACGAACCAGGTATAGCTATGCAAAGATTAAAGAAGTCATGGAGATGCCACATTTGCTGGACATTCAGAGAAAGTCCTATGAGTGGTTTATCGGTGACTGGGAAAATAACACCAAGGGCGAGGGCCTTATGGAGATTTTCCAGGATATTTCTCCAATCTCAGATTTTCAGGGCAAGGTAAGCCTTTCCCTGCTGGACTATGAGCTGGGAGAGCCTAAGTATAGCCTTGATGAAAGCAAGGAAAGAGATGCTACTTATGCAGCTCCATTGCGTGTCAAGGTTCGCCTTTTGGACAGAACCACTGGTATCTTCCAGGATTCTGAGGTATTCATGGGGGATTTCCCTCTGATGACTGCTTCTGGTACCTTTATTATTAATGGTGCTGAGCGTGTTATTGTCAGCCAGCTTGTACGTTCTCCAGGCGCTTATTATGGCGTTACTGTAGACCAGTCTGGTAAGTCCCTCTTCAACTCCACTGTGATTCCAAACCGTGGTGCCTGGATTGAGCTGGAAACCGATGCTAATGATGTAATTTCTGTTCGTATCGACCGTACCCGTAAGCTGCCTGTAACTGTATTCCTCCGTGCTTTGAACTATATCAATCAGCAAGAGAAGCTGCGTCTGGCTGAGCTGGCTGCTTCTGATGGCACTGTACCAACTATGCAGGGCCGTAATGATGACCACCTCAATGTAGGCACTACCAATCTGGTATTTGGCAGCAATGAGGAAATTTTGGCACTCTTCGATAACGATGATGCTATTAGATCCACTTTGGAGCGCGATAATACCGCTACTGGTGCTGACGCTTTGGAGGAGATTTATCGTCGTATTCGTCCTGGTGAGCCTTTCAACGTAGATAATGCTCATCAGATGCTCCGCAGCCTGTTCTTTGATGCTAAGCGTTATGATTTGGCAACTGTAGGTCGTTACAAGCTGACCAAGAAGCTGGGCTGGAAGCGTCGTATTCAGGGCCAGATTCTGGCAGAGCCTCTGCTGGATAAGGAAACTGGTGAGATTCTGGTTCCTGCTGATACCCTGATTGATGCAGATATGCTGGAAAATATTACCACTGAGCAGGAGCAGGCAATCTTTGGTGAGGGCAATGCCATCGTTCTTCATGTTAAGAGCAATGATGAGGGTGGTTCTCTCCAGATGATTTGTTCCCCAACTTTGGAATATCGTCAGCGTACCATTGCTATTAACGATATTCTTGCTTCCATCAGCTATCTGCTGAATTTGATGCATGGTGTAGGCAAGACTGATGATATTGACCATTTGGGCAACCGTCGTGTTCGCTCTGTAGGCGAGCTGCTGCAGAACCAGTTCCGCATTGGCCTTTCCCGTATGGAGCGGGTAGTCAAGGAGCGCATGTCCATGCAGGAGGATGTAACCAATCCTTCTACCTTGATTAATATTCGTCCTGTTGTGGCAGCTATCAAGGAATTCTTTGGTTCCTCCCAGCTGTCCCAGTTCATGGATCAGCATAACCCACTGGCTGAGCTGACTCATAAGCGGCGTCTGTCTGCCCTTGGCCCTGGCGGTTTGTCCCGTGAGCGTGCAGGCTTCGAGGTTCGAGATGTACACAACTCTCATTACGGCCGTATGTGTCCTATCGAGACACCAGAAGGTCCTAACATCGGTTTGATTGGTTCCTTGTCCAACTATGCAAGAATCAACCGCTTTGGCTTTATGGAGACTCCTTATCGCCGGGTGGATAAGGAAAACAAGCGGGTTACTGATGATGTAAGATATTTGACTGCTGATGAAGAGGACAGCCTGATTATTGCTCAGGCCAACGAGCCTCTTGATGATCATGATTGGTTCGAGAATGACCGTGTAGTTGCTCGTATTCACGAGGAGACCACTGAGGTTCGCCGTGAAAAGGTTGACTACATGGACGTATCACCAAAGCAGGTTGTATCCATTGCAACAGCTATGATTCCATTCCTGGAAAACGATGATGCTAACCGTGCGCTGATGGGTGCAAACATGCAGCGTCAGGCTGTACCGTTGCTCCGTACTCAGGCTCCTTTGGTTGGTACTGGTATGGAGTACAAGGCTGCCTGTGACTCCGGTGTTATGATTCTGGCTAAGCATGCCGGTGTAGTTGAAACTGTAACTGCTGATAATATTGTAGTTCGTACTGCTGATGGCAAGCGTGATGAATACAAGCTGCAGAAGTTCCTTCGTTCCAACCAGGGTACCTGCATTAACCAGCTGCCTATTGTATTTAAGGGTGACGAGGTAGAAGCAAATCAGCCAATCGCTGACGGTCCTTCTACTGACCACGGCGAGCTGGCTTTGGGCTATAACATTATCGTAGCCTACATGCCTTGGGAAGGTTACAACTACGAGGATGCTATTCTTCTTAGTGAAAACCTGATTAAGCGTGATATTTATACCTCCATTCATATTGAGGAATATGATTGTGAGGCTCGTGATACCAAGCTTGGACCAGAGGAAATTACCCGTGATATTCCAAATGTTTCCGACGAAAGCCTGAAGGATTTGGATGAATATGGTATTATTCGCAAGGGTGCCGATGTGCGTACTGGTGATATTCTGGTAGGCAAGGTTACACCAAAGGGTGAGACTGAGCTGTCTGCTGAGGAGCGCCTCCTGCGGGCTATCTTTGGTGAGAAGGCTCGTGAGGTTCGTGATACTTCTTTGAAGGTTCCTCATGGTGAGGCTGGTAAGGTTGTAGATGTTAAGATTTACAGCCGTGAGAATAATGATGAGCTGAACCCTGGTGTAAATAAGATGATTCGTGTCTACATTGCCCAGAAGCGTAAGATTTCTGTTGGTGATAAGATGTCCGGTCGTCATGGTAACAAGGGTGTAGTTTCCCGCATTATGCGTGAAGAGGATATGCCGTTCCTGCCAGACGGTACTCCAGTGGATATTGTATTGAACCCATTGGGCGTGCCTTCTCGTATGAACATTGGTCAGATTCTGGAGACTCATCTGGGTATGGCTATCCGCAATCTGGGCACTCAGATTAAGGAAGGAGATCCTACCGTTGAAAGACGTCTCCGGGCTATTGGCTATGACTTTGATCAGTATGGTATGCCAAAGCCAGATGTGGCAGGTATTCATATTGCTACTCCTGTATTTGATGGTGCTCGTGAGAACGATGTATTTGATACTATTCGTGCTTCTGGCATGGACCCAACTGCCAAGACTGTCCTCTATGATGGACGTACCGGTGAGCCATTTAAGAATAAAGTAACTGTAGGCTGCGTATACATGCTGAAGCTGCATCATCTGGTTGATGATAAGATTCATGCCCGTTCCGTAGGTCCATACTCTCTGGTTACTCAGCAGCCACTGGGTGGTAAAGCTCAGTTCGGCGGCCAGCGTTTCGGTGAGATGGAGGTTTGGGCACTGGAGGCATATGGTGCTGCTTACACTCTGCAGGAGATTCTGACTGTTAAGTCCGATGATGTTGTAGGCCGTGTTAAGACCTATGAGGCTATTGTTAAGGGCGAGAATATCCCTGAGCCTGGTGTACCAGAGTCATTCAAGGTTCTGATCAAGGAATTGCAGTCCATCGGCCTTGATATTAAGGTACAGGATGAGAATGCCAACGAGATTATGGTTCAGGATGATGATGATGATGACATCAGCATCAAGGACGTAGTTCGTGAGGCAGATATGGCTTCTGTAGATGATAGCGGCAGAGCTAATGAAAGCGATGAATATGCTAGCGATTATGACGAGCCATCTCAGTCCGATGAGGATGATGACAGCTTTGATGGTGATATTATTGCTGATATTGGCGGCGATGATGTTGAACCAGCAGATGATGACGAGGACATGGACATGGATATGTTCCTGTCCGATGATGATAATACTGAAGAATAATGGAAGGGAAGTGACACCTCCTTGTTGGATGTAAATAACTTTGATTCAATGCGCATAGGCCTGGCCTCTCCTGACAAGATTCGTGAGTGGTCTCATGGCGAGGTACTGAAACCAGAGACTATTAACTATCGTACTTTGAAGCCAGAGAAGGACGGTCTTTTCTGCGAGAAAATTTTTGGACCAACTCGTGATTGGGAATGTCATTGCGGTAAGTACAAGCGTATCCGTCATAAGGGTACTATCTGCGATCGCTGTGGTGTTGAGGTCACTCGCTCCAAGGTACGCCGTGAGCGTATGGGCCATATTGAGTTGGCAGCTCCTGTATCTCATATTTGGTATTTCAAGGGTATCCCAAGCCGTATGGGCTTGATTCTGGATATTCCACCACGGGCTATGGAGAAGGTTCTCTACTTTGCTTCCTACATTGTTCTGGATCCAAAGGATACTCCTCTTTCCAAGAAGCAGCTTTTGTCTGAGCTGGAGTATCGCAAGGCTCGTGAGGACTACGGTCGTGATTTTGTAGTAGGCATGGGTGCCGAGGCTATCAAGGAGCTTTTGGTTGAGCTGGAGGCAGATTTGCCAGAGGAACAGCAGACTGAGGACATGAAAAATGGTCTGGATGTCCTGCACAAGGAGCTGACTGACGAGTTGAAGCATGTAGCCAGCCAGCAGCGCCGTATTCGTGCTATCCGTCGTCTGGAGGTTGTTGAGGCCTTCAGACGCTCCGGCAACAAGCCATCCTGGATGATTATGGATGTAGTACCAGTTATTCCTCCAGAGCTGCGCCCAATGGTTCAGCTGGATGGTGGCCGTTTTGCTACCTCTGATCTGAACGATCTGTATCGTCGTGTCATTAACAGAAACAATCGCTTGAAGCGTTTGCTTGAACTTCGTGCTCCAGACATTATTGTCCGCAACGAGAAGCGTATGCTGCAGGAGGCTGTAGATGCTCTGATTGATAATGGTCGTCGTGGCCGTCCTGTAACCGGTCCTGGCAATCGTCCTCTGAAGTCCTTGTCTGACATGCTTAAGGGTAAGCAGGGACGTTTCCGTCAGAACCTGCTGGGTAAGCGTGTTGACTACTCTGGACGTTCCGTTATCGTTGTAGGCCCTGAGCTGAAGCTCCATCAGTGCGGTCTGCCAAAGGAAATGGCTTTGGAGCTCTTCAAGCCATTTGTTATGAAGAAGCTGGTTAGTGAGAAGATTGCTCACAATATCAAGAACGCTAAGCGTATGGTTGAGCGTGCCCAGGAAGAAGTATGGGATGTTCTTGAGGATGTTATTAAGCAGCATCCAGTGCTCCTGAACCGTGCACCTACCCTGCATCGTCTGGGTATTCAGGCCTTTGAGCCAGTCCTCACTGAGGGACGTGCCTTGAAGCTCCATCCATTGGCTTGCTCTGCATACAACGCGGACTTCGATGGTGACCAGATGGCTATCCATCTGCCATTGTCTGCTGAAGCTCAGGCTGAGGCTCGTGTCTTGATGCTGGCAGCTAACCACATTTTGGCACCAAAGGATGGCAGCCCTATTATCGTTCCTTCCCAGGATATGATTTTGGGTGCTTACTACCTGACCAAGCTGCGCAAATCCTCTCCAGAGCATCCAGTTATTGGTGAGGGCAAGATTTTCACCGGTATTGATGAAGCTCTGCTGGCATATCAGCATCAGGAGTTGGATATTCAGGCTGAGATTCAGGTTAAGATTGTGGAGAAGCAGGAAGATGGTACTACCAAGGATTATGGCTTGGTTACTACCTCTCTGGGCCGCATGATCTTCAACGAGATTCTGCCTCCACAGGTTCGTTCTTACGAACAGGATAAGGAAACTGGCAAGTGGTCCCTGGGTGTTCTGATGAACAAGAAGCAGCTGGGCAAGCTGGTTGCTAAGTGCTTTGATGAACTGGGAGCCAGCCGTACTGCCGAGGTTATTGATGGCGTAAAGAATCTTGGCTATCACTATGCATGTATTGCAGGTATGACTGTAGCTATTTCCGATATTACTGTTCCTCCTAAGAAGAAGGATATTCTGGAAGCAGCTCAGGCTCAGGTTACCAAGACTGAGCGTCAGTTCTCCCGTGGTTTGATTACTGATGATGAGCGTTATAAGAAGGTCTGCTCCGTATGGAACAAGGCTACTGAGGACGTTGCTGATGAAATGTATGACAACTACGAGATTAATGACCCATTCAATCCAATCTACATGATGGCTGACTCTGGTGCCCGCGGTAATAAGTCTCAGATGCGTCAGCTGGCAGGTATGCGTGGTCTGATGGCGGATCCATCTGGTAAAACCATTGAGATTCCTATTACTGCTAACTTCCGTGAAGGTCTGTCCGTATCCGATTACTTTATTTCTTCCCATGGTGCTAGAAAGGGGTTGGCGGATACTGCACTGCGTACCGCAGACTCTGGTTATTTGACTCGTCGTTTGGTAGATGTTGCTCAGGATGTAATCGTTCGTGAGGATGACTGTGATGTTGTAGGCATTAATCTGGTTCGTGAGCGTGCTAAGCTGGCTGAGACTGCTGCAGATGCAGTTAAGGTTTTGACTGATTCCTTGGCAGGTCGTCTGCTGGCTCAGGATGTTATCAGCCCTGAGACTGGTGAGATTATTCTGGAAACTGGTACTGAGCTTACCGCTGAGGACATGGAGCTGGTAGGAGAGGCTGGTGTATCTGAGCTGGTTCTCCGTGGCCAGTCCGACAACAATGATACCATCGTTGGTAGCTCCTCTGTTACCGAGACTGTACAGCTGGGTGCACCAGAAGAAAATGTTCGTGCATCTATCCGCAAGGCTATGATGGATCAGATGCTGGGCAAGGAAGTTACTGCCGATGTTGTTGACAGCATGGGCAATGAGATTATTCCTGCCGGTGTTAAGCTTACTGAGGAATATATCGAGGCTGTTCTCAACAGTGATGCCAAGGAAGTTCGGGTTCGCAACAACAATGTTCGCGGTATTTCCGTTGAGGAGATTGTTGATGGCAACCGTGTAATCGAGCCTTTGGCAGATCGTATTCTGGGCCGTGTACTGGCTGAGGATATTATTGATCCTGCTACTGGTGAGAAGATTGCTTCCGTTAACGATACTGTGGAAAAGGATCTGGCAGAGAAGATCTGCAAGGTTCGCAAGAGCGTATCTATCCGCAGCGTACTGACCTGTAAGTCTCAGTACGGTGTCTGCATCAAGTGCTATGGTCGTGATTTGGCCAACAATACCGAGGTTAATGTAGGTGAGACTGTTGGTATTATTGCTGCTCAGTCCATCGGTGAGCCTGGTACTCAGCTGACCATGCGTACATTCCATTCCGGCGGTATCGCAGGCGGCGACGATATTACCCAGGGTCTGCCTCGTGTCGAGGAATTGTTCGAGGCTAGAAAGCCTAAGCATAATGCTATTATCTCCGAGGTTGAGGGTACTGTTACCGTCAAGGAGAATGGCAACCTCTTTACTGTATATGTTATGCCTGAATCTGGTGAGGCTCGTGAATATATTATTCCATTCGGCTCTCATCTGGCAGTTAAGGATGGCCAGCACATTCAGACTGGTGGCAAGATTACCGAAGGTTCCATCAATCCACATGATATTCTCCATATCTGCGGCATGAAGGCTACTCAGAGCTACATTGTATATGAAGTTCAGAAGGTATACCAGTCTCAGGGTGTAGGCATTAACGATAAGCATATTGAGGTAATGGTACGTCAGATGCTCCACAAGGTTAAGATTGAGGAAGCTGGCGGTACTGAGTTCCTGCCTGGTGATCAGGTGGATATCAATATCTTCGAGGCAGCTAATACCAAGGCTATCGAAGAGGGCAAGGAGCCAGCAGTGGCTAAGCCAGTTCTGCTGGGTATTACCAAGGCTTCCTTGGCTACTGATTCCTTCCTGTCTGCTGCGTCCTTCCAGGAGACCACTCGTGTTCTCACCGATGCAGCTATCAAGGGCAAGGTTGATCCACTTATCGGCTTGAAGGAAAATGTTATTATCGGTAAGCTGATTCCAGCTGGTACCGGTATGAGCCGCTACCGCAATATCAAGGTAGTATATCAGGGTGAAGAGGATGCTTCTGATAAAGATATTCTGGACAGCCTGGCTAATGCAGAAAATGCGTAAGCAAAAATAATATTATTTCTCTAGGGAAATATTGATTCCTTCGGGATGGCAGCTGCTGTTCCGAAGGAATTTTTTTTGCCTAAAAATAAACTAAGGTATTATCTGCAAAATAAAACAACCTGCTCCGAAATTAATCAGAGCAGGTTGTTAATGGGATATATGTGGGAATATGGGATATTCTTAAAGAAAATTACTTGTTGAAATAACGCTTCAGGAGACCAGCGAAGCCCTTGCAATGACGAGCCTCGTCTTTGCACATCTCATGAACGGTATCGTGGATAGCATCCAGATTCAATTCCTTAGCACGAACAGCCAGCTTCTTCTTGCCTTCGGTTGCACCAAATTCAGCATCTACACGCATGGACAAGTTCTTCTCAGTGCTATCGGTAAGTACCTCGCCTAACAGCTCAGCAAACTTAGCTGCATGCTCAGCTTCCTCAAAAGCGTAACGCTTGAAAGCCTCAGCAACCTCTGGATAGCCCTCACGGTCAGCTACACGGCTCATAGCCAAGTACATACCAACCTCGGAGCACTCGCCATTGAAGTTATCACGGAGGCCCTGAACGATTTCTGCATCAACGCCCTGAGCAACACCCAGCTTGTGCTCATCAGCCAGCTGCATCTCACCCTCTACCTCTTTGAACTTATCAGCGCCAACATGGCAGATTGGGCACTCAGCTGGAGGAGTATCTCCCTCATGTACATAACCACAAACGGTGCAAACAAACTTCTTCATAATCTTTTCCTCCTAAATATATAACACACAAATTTACTCATCCATATGAAACAGCTCCTAAACTGTCCCTGACAGTCACAGCCTTTGCTCATGTTGTACTGCCCTTCGGTCTCTCAACCTTATGGCTTTATTATATAGGAAATTCCCTCAAAAGAAAACCACGAAATCCAGCGAAATTTGACGATTATTATTCATTATATTCTTAATGCTACTTATTTCTCTATATTTTAAAGATTATAAAAAATATCAACGGATAATAATTATCGATAAAATCAAGGGAATTTTGGGAACTATTTTGCTATAATACAGGCAATGTGATAAAATTTTAAGATGACAAAAATACATATTGGATATAGAATAGGTAGATGATTTTTATGCAGAGGGTATGGATAAAGCTGGCTATGTTTTTGGCGGTAGCCTTGGTTTTTCAGAGTATTCGCCTGATTATGCCCATGATTCCTGGGCCGGTGAATATGTTTTTGATAGGCAGTCTTTTGAATACAGTCATGGTGCTGAGTATTTGGTGTACCAATAGCCGGTGGGCTGGTATTATAGGTATAATATTGCCCTTGGGGGCCTTTATGCAGGGCCAGCTGCCTGTGGTGTTGATGATTCCCGTGGTAGCTTTGGGCAATGCAGTTTACATTTTGTTGTCAGGAAGATGGCAACAGAGTAGGTTGTTATATCTAAGCCCTTTTGTCAAAGCCTTAATATTATATGCAGGTACTTTGTCGGTTCTTCATATTATAGATTTGCCAGCACCTGTTAGTGGCATGATATTGCTGATGATGAGCTGGCCCCAGATTATAACAGGTACTATCGGTTTGCTTTTGGCAAAAAGGGTTTTCAAATATTTAGAAAATACCATATTGTGAAAAATAGATTTGCTTTGCTGGGAGATCCAGCACCCATTAATATGTGTGATATAAAGAGAAAGGTGGTAAAACTGCTGTCCTGATTTTGACAGCAGGAATAATTTATGTTTGAATATAAATCAGCTAGTTCAGAGCAGACAGCTTTGCTGGCAAAAAAATTAGCAGATATTATTCAGCCTGGTACCGTAATCTGCCTTAATGGTGATTTAGGTGCTGGCAAAACCCTGTTTGTGCAGAACTTGGCTAAAGCATTGGGGGTGCAGGGAGATGTAACTAGTCCCACCTTTAACCTGATGAATATATATGAAGGAAGAATCAGCATTTTTCACTTTGATTTGTACAGACTAGAGCAGGAGTATGAATTGGAGGAAATCGGCTTTTATGATTATGTTGAGGAACCAGAGGGACTGGTATTGATTGAATGGGCTGAGAAATTTATGGATTGCTTGCCAGAAAATTACATATCCTTGGAAATTCAGAGAACGGAGCAGGAACAGCAGCGAATTCTTCGCTTTGAGCTGGTAGGTCAGGAATTAGAAAATGTATATAAGGAGATGGAAGCGCTTTGCCAATTTTAGCAATAGATACAGCCACTATGGTTTCCAGTGTAGCTGTAGCAGATGAAAAAAAGCTCCTTGGGGAGCTGACAGTACAGACTAGATTAACTCATTCGGAAACATTGCTGCCTCATATTCAACAGGTTCTAAAAATGGCTGGTGTAGGAAAAAATCAGCTGAAAGCAGTAGCCGTAAGTTTGGGGCCAGGCTCTTTTACAGGTTTGCGTATTGGCTTGGGGGCTGCCAAGGCCATTGCCTATGGCCTAAATATTCCTATTATTGGAGTGCCTACTACAGAAGCTTTGGCTTGGCATTATCCTGTGCCCGGTATAGTAACAATTCCTTTCATAGATGCTCAGAAGGGAAATGTATATAGTGGAATTTATGCTTGGAAGGAGAGCAAAATAGTTGAGCTGTCTCCAGTGCAGGTATATACCTTGGATGAAGCTCTGGAGCTGTGTGGTCAGCAGGATAAAACTGTAATGGCTGTAGGGGATATGGTGCAGAAAAAGCTAGCCAATAGACAGGATTTACCTGCTAATCTTCAGATACCCCCTCAGCATATGGTTATGCCTAGAGCTGCCAATGTGGCTATGGCGGGGCTAAGCAGATTGGCTCAGGCTAAGGTGGATTCTGTGATGAATCTGGAGCCTATTTACATCCGTCGTTCTGAGGCGGAGGTTTTGTGGGAAAAGCGTCAGGCAGCCCTAAAGGAAGCCACTGGAACCAGTGATGAGGCTGAGAAATAAAGATGGCAAATATTGAATTTTACCGCATGGTTCAGGAGGATGCTGATGGCGTAGCCAGAGTGGAGGCGGCTTGTATGCCTGTGCCCTGGTCCAGACAGTCCTTTTGGGAGGAGGCCTCCCACACTGATGCCTACTATCTTATAGCCAGAGATGTGGACAGAGATAATCTGATTGTAGCCTATGCAGGTTGCTGGGTACTGGCAAATGAGGGCCATATTACCAATGTGGCTGTAGATCCTGATTATCAGGGACAGGGACTGGGGCGAAGGCTGATGAATGAGCTAACCAGCCGGGTAAAGGCTCTGGGGGTGGACTCTATGACCTTGGAGGTTCGTCCTTCCAATACGGTGGCTATCAATCTCTATACCAGCCTGGGCTTTCGCAGTGTAGGCCAGCGGCCCAAATATTATACAAATCCTGTAGAGGCCGCGGAGATTATGTGGAATACCAAGCTTTGAAGCGTAATATAGATAAATGGAGAAATTATGGACGAGAAAATTACTCTTGCAATAGAATCAAGCTGTGATGAAACCTCTGCCGCTATTCTGCGAGGAGGACGGCAGGTTTTGTCCAATATTATATCAACTCAGATTCCTATACATCAGAAATTTGGTGGTGTTGTGCCGGAGATTGCCTCCCGCAAGCATATTGTTAATATTATGCCTGTCATTGATGAGGCTTTGGCCAAGGCTGGCGTGGAGCTTGCTGATATTGACCAGATAGCTGTTACTTATGGCCCTGGCTTGGTAGGTGCTCTGCTGGTAGGAGTATCTGCTGCCAAGGCTTTGGCCTTTACACTAGATGTGCCTTTGATTGGGGTAAATCATCTGGAGGGGCATATCTTTGCCAATTTTATCAGCCATCAGGATTTGAAACCACCATTTATGGCCTTGGTGGTATCTGGGGGACATACCTCCTTGGTGCATGTAAAGGATTATAATTCCTTTAGCCTAATGGGACAGACCAGAGACGATGCAGCAGGGGAAGCCTTTGATAAGGTAGCCAGAGTTATGGGATTGCCATATCCAGGAGGCCCTCAGATTGATAAATTAGCCCAGGAGGGAAATCCTCATGCTATTGATTTCCCTAAGGCCTTGCAGGAAAAGGGCAATTATGAATTTAGCTTTAGCGGTCTGAAATCTGCTGTGCTGAATTATCTGAACAGCATGAAATGCAAAAAAATAGAAATAAATAAGGCAGATGTGGCTGCTTCTTTCCAGAATACTGTGATTGAGGTGCTGATTGCCAAGGCTCTTAGTGCTGTTAAGGAAGTAGGATGTAATACTTTGGTATTGGCTGGGGGGGTAGCGGCCAACAGCTCTTTGGAAAGCAGATTACGGGCTGCTACGGAGAAGGCTGGTATTAGATTCTGCTATCCAGATAAAATTCTTTGCACGGACAATGCTGCTATGATTGGTTGTCGAGGCTATTATCAATCCTTGGCTAGCAATTTTGCCGATTTATATCTCAACGCAGTTCCAGGACTGGAATTGCAGGATTTGTAAAGGACAGGTAATTCACTATGGAGCAGGACGGAGAGGCATACAGCGTAAATATTACATCCCAGTGTCGCAAAAGAACCAATCTTACAGCCATGCAGATTGAGCATTTAAAAAGAATCGAGATAAGTCTGCCCTTTGTGGCAGATTTGGCTCATGCCTATCTGTATCTTTATGTGCAAACCAAGGAACCGGGCAAGATGCTGGTATTGAAGCACTACAGGCCTCATACCTTTTTTTCAGAGGTGGAGCTGACAGGAGAAGGAGCTTTTGTTTCTACTCTGGAGGAGCCACTGATTGCAGCGGCCTTTGCCAAGGGAAAATTTATCCAAGGCCAGCGGGAATGGCGTTTTGGTATCAATCTGGAAATGTATGTACAGCCCATTAAATGTGGCAATGATGTTATTGGGGTGGTAAGTCTGGAAACAGGTCATAGTTATGCCAATTCCAGCAATTATCATCAGCTGATGGATACGGCCTTATATCTGTTGGATTATGCCAAAAAGCCTTTGGATAAGGATGAGTTTCACCCTATGAGTCCTGGTACTGGTATTATTATTGCTGATAGCAACAATAGGATTGTCTTTGCCAATCTGTCTGCTAATAGAATTTATAGAGCCCTGGGTATTGCTAGTCTTGTGGGCTGTCGTATGCAGGATAGAGAGCTAAGTGCTATGCTCCACAAGGAAACCATTGACAGCAGCCGTCCTTATGAGCGGGAAATTCAGATTCGGGATTTTGTGCTGGTACAGCGGGATATTAAGCTGGAAGAAGCAGGTATGCTAAAAAGACGGATTATGCTGCTTTCCGATGTGTCCGAGCTTAGAAAAAAGGAGCGGGAGATAAAGATAAAATCTGCTGTTATTCAGGAGATTCATCATCGTGTCAAAAATAATCTCCAAACCATAGCCAGCCTTTTGCGGCTGCAAGCCCGCCGTTCCAAAGTGCCAGAGGTAAAGTCTGCCTTGCAGGAAAGCACCAATCGAATTCTCAGTATGTCCGTGGTTCACGAATTTCTGTCTCAGCAGGATGCGGAAGAAATTCGTGTTATGGAGGTAACGCGAAATATCCTTAATACAGTGGCTCCCAATATGATTGCCGGGGATTTTCAATTGGAGCAAAGCTTTGATGGGCCAGAAGTAATACTGCCCTCTAGAACAGCCAGCAATCTGGCGGTAATAATTAATGAGCTGATACTTAATTCCATTGAGCATGGCTTTGAGGGACGCCAGCAGGGACTTATCGGCCTGCATACCGAAGAGTCGGCTGATGGGTATGTGCTGGAGCTTTATGATAATGGCTGTGGTCTGCCACCGGATTTCGATTTGGAGAAAACGCGCTCCCTAGGCTTGCAGATTATCCGCACTCTGGTCAGAGATGACATGGGAGGAGAGATAGAGCTATATAATCAGCAGGGTACCCGTGCTCGAATTAGTATACCGAAGAATCCTGAGGGAGGAGAATACTGATGAAATCCTTGAAAATTGTTATTGCCGACAATGAATCTGTTATCCGCATGGATGTCAGAGAAATGCTGGAGGAAGCAGGTCATGAGGTGGTAGGAGAGGCTGTTAATGGCAAAAAAGCTGTGGAGCTGGCTCGTCGCTACAAGCCTGATTTGTGCATTCTTGATGTAAAGATGCCTGAGATGGATGGCATTACTGCGGCCAAGATTATTACAGAGGAAAAAATAGCTCCTGTGCTGCTGTTGACAGCCTTTAGTCAGGCTGATATGGTTAAGCGGGCTACAGAGGCTGGTGTATTGGCTTATCTGGTAAAGCCGGTACAGGAAAGTAATCTTTTTCCTGCCATAGAGGTGGCTCTTTCCCGTTATCAGGAAATGCATGAGCTGGAGGATGAGCTGTTCAAGGTGAAGGATACCTTGGCTATGCGTAAAACCTTGGATAGAGCCAAGGGGATTCTGATGGATGCCCATGGATATACAGAATCGGAGGCCTTTAAGAAGATTCAGCAATATAGTATGGCCAAGCGGAAAACCATCAAAGAGGTGGCAGAGGCTATTATTCGCGCTGCCACCAAATAAAAATTTTTGAGAAAAATATTTGCTTTTAGGCGTACCTATGATGGGTGCGCCTTTTGTATTTTGCCAAATAATTTTTTATAAATCGCTTGTGAAAATTTATTTATTTTGTAATGAATAGGGAAAATGCCTAAAAATAAATTTGTTGTACAAATGTCTATGGACAGGGGATTTGACAGAAATATTTAACAATTGTCAAAAAAATAGTAGACAAGATTGCTGGATTGTAGTATTATAACAACCAATATATAGCACGTATCAATATTTGATATGTAGTATATAACATATAGAAAAAATATATGGGTTCTTAAATGTATGGAAGGTGTGGTAATTATGAGCAACGTAGATAAGGCAGCTTTGGAATTGCATAAGGAAAATCAGGGTAAGCTGGAAATTGTCAGCAAGGTGGATTTGGGTTCCTCCAAGGATTTGACTTTGGCCTATACTCCTGGTGTTGCTGCGCCATGCCTGGAAATAAAGGATGATTATAACAAGATTTATGATTATACAACCAAATCCAATATGGTAGCTGTAGTAACTAATGGTACTGCTGTATTGGGCTTGGGCAATATTGGTGCTGGCGCTGGTCTGCCAGTAATGGAAGGCAAAGCGGTTCTCTTCAAGAGTTTTGCCGGTGTGGATGCCGTGCCTCTTTGTTTGAATTCCCGCAATGTAGATGATATTTGCCAGACTGTAGAGATGCTGGAGCCAGGCTTTGGTGGCATCAATCTGGAGGATATTAAGGCTCCTGAGTGCTTTGATATTGAGACTCGTCTCAAGGAGACTATGAATATTCCTGTTTTCCATGATGATCAGCATGGTACTGCTGTTGTTGCAGTATCTGCTTTGATGAATGGCTTCAAGCTGATTGGCAAGCGTTTCCGGGATGCCAAGGTTGTGGTAAATGGTGCGGGTGCTGCTGGTATGGCGATTACTCGTCTGCTGCAGGCTGTAGGGACTAAGCATATTATTCTCTGTGATACCAAGGGGGCTATCTATGAGGGCCGGCTTGAGGGTATGAATCCTTATAAGGAGGATATTGCTAGAATTACCAATAAGCGTAAGGAAGCTGGTTCTCTGGTGGATGTTATCAAGGGTGCTGATGTGTTTATTGGTGTTTCTGTGGCTAAGTGTGTAACTGAGGAAATGGTTAGGTCTATGAATAAGGATGCAATTATTATGGCTATGGCTAATCCAGAGCCTGAGATTATGCCTGAGCTGGCTAAGAAGGCTGGGGCTCGTATTGTTTGCACTGGCCGCTCTGATTTCCCTAATCAGGTAAATAATCTGTTGGCGTTCCCTGGTATTTTCCGTGGGGCCTTGGATGTAAGAGCTACGGATATTAATACAGAGATGAAGATTGCGGCTGCTACAGCGATTGCTTCCTTGATTCCAGAGGAGGAGCTGAGTGAGGATAATATTATTATCAGCCCATTTGATAAGCGGGTAGCGCCTAGAGTGGCTTCTGCTGTGGCGCAGGCTGCTATTGATACTGGGGTGGCTACTAATGATGGCATGACTGCGGAACTGGTGGCTGAGCATACTATGGAAATGCTGGGAGCCTAAGAGAGTTTTTCGTATAAATCTATAAAGTGAATTAAAGTCCTGATACCGATTATGGAATTGGGACTTTTTCATTTTGCTAAATCCTGATTTGCCGAATACATCAATTCTCTATATGGCGATATGGGAGTACCCTTTCAGGCACGCTCTCGCTACTTTTCTCGCCTAGCGGTACTAAAGCTCTCATGAGGCAATTCGTGGCTAACGCCCCGAAAGCTCATGAATCGCTAAGTACCGAGGCGCGAAGAGTACCTGTGCAGGGTACTCCCATACCGCTTATTAGTGTATTCATTGCATCTTTCTGCTTTGGCACAATTTGGAACGACCTATTTTTTACGAAGATAGAGGAAAATAAAAATTATTCCTACTCAAGCAGGAGATTGGAAAATATTGTCGAATATATAAAGAGGTAGTCAAACCAGAAGCTCTTGTTGATGCAATGGCGAAATCACAGTATAAAGCTGATGATAATGTAATACACGAACAGGAGCGGGATGTAGCCAAATATTGGACGGATAAGAACTGTTACATTCGTTTAGCCCTGCTGGGAGTAGAGAATCAACTGGCTATAGATATGGATATGCCCTTGCGGGTAATTGGTTATGATGGCAGTTCCTATCGGGATGAAATGAACCAAGACGAAATAGTTATTGATGAAGAAACAGGTAAAAAGCATAAAATCCGCCATAAGCGTTATCCAGTTGTAACTATTGTGCTATATTTTGGCAAAGTACCTTGGAAGAAGCCACTTAGCTTATATGATGTATTGGAAATATCTGATGATTTGAAGCCATTTGTTAATGACTACAAAATCAATTTGATTGATGTGCCAAGGCTTACAGGGGAGCAGGTAGAAAAATTTACCAGTGATTTTCAGATTATTGCAGACTATTTTGTACAGCTTAATGAAAATAAAGGTTATGTACCAAAGGACATAACAATCAGGCATACAGATAGTTTCCTAAAATTGATGTCTGTGTTAACACAGGATGATAAATATGTAGAAATTTACAGAGAACTTTCTCATGAAAAGGAGGAATTCAATATGTGTGAAGTATTGGACAAGGTAGAAGCACGTGGCAAAGCCATTGGTGCTTTGAATAAAACTGTAGAAATTTTGCGGGTGATTATTGCCAAGAATAGTTGGTCCAAAGAACAGGCTATGGAGTTTATTGGTATACCTAGGAGTGAATTTGCTAAATATGCTGCTTTATTGTAAGGTTATCGGATATAGTTCATGAAATATCCGATGCAATAAACTTACTTAATTAATTACAAATAAAAAATATATATTTACAAAATTTGTGAAAAAGGGGCGTATTCGGCTTGTATGGCAGATATGCCCTTATTTTTCTGCTAAGAATAATGTTGTTGCAAACTATCGATTTCTTAATGATTAAAGATAAAAATATATAATGAAGCTATGTATCAGTGAAGAAAAATATAGCCAAGTAAGCACGATGAGAAATTTCATTGTGTTTTTTATGCAAAAATGTTGGTGGTAAGTGAAATAGCCTAAAAATGTTGTCACATATTGAGATAAAATATCGAAAAGAGTTATATTTGATATAAATAAATAATAAATTGCAATTATCAATTCCAAACTGTAGGCAAATAATGCCCAATGTGATAATGAAGTCAAATATATTTATACCGCATCATAACATATATCTTAAAAAGTTGGTTAAGAAACCTTGGAAAAATAGGAGAAATTTTTATTGACTTATTGACTTTTTGACGAAAAGGATTTATTATAATACTTGCAGTTAGCACTCAAAGGAAAAGAGTGCTAACAACGAAAATGTTTAACATAATTTTAAATATTAGGAGGCAGATTAACATGATTAGACCATTAGGTGACAGAGTTGTTATCCAGGTTGCAGAGGCAGAGACCAAGACCGCTAGCGGCATTATTTTGGCAGATACCGCCAAGGAGAAGCCAATGAAGGGCGTTGTTGTAGCTGTAGGCCCTGGTGAGTTCAAGGATGGTCAGAGAAGCCCTATGGACGTAAAGGTTGGCGACGCAGTAATCTACTCCAAGTACGCAGGTACTGAGGTAAAGGTTGACGGTGAGGATTATCTGGTATGCCGTCAGAGTGACATTCTGGCAATTGCTGAGTAAGAACAGATTGCATGGACAATCTTATGACTATATATTGGAGGTAAATACAAAATGGCAAAGCAGATTTTATTTAACGAAGAAGCACGCCGTGCACTGGGCAAAGGCGTAGATGCATTGGCTGACGCAGTAAAGGTTACCCTTGGTCCAAAGGGCCGCAATGTAGTACTGGACAAGAAGTTTGGTGCTCCTACTATTACCAATGATGGTGTTACCATTGCTCGTGACATTGAGCTGGAGGATCCATTTGAGAACATGGGTGCACAGCTGGTTCGTGAGGTTGCTACCAAGACCAACGATATTGCTGGTGATGGTACTACCACTGCTACCCTGTTGGCTCAGGCTATGATTCATGAGGGTATGAGAAACGTAGCTGCTGGCGCTAACCCAATGGTACTGAAGAAGGGCATTGAGACTGCAGTTAAGACCTTGGTTGAGGAGATTAAGTCCGTATCCAAGTCTGTAAACAGCAAGTCTGAGATTGCTCAGGTTGCTACTATTTCTTCCGCAGATGCTGAAATCGGTAACTACATTGCCGATGCTATGGAGAAGGTAGGCAAGGAAGGCGTTATTACCGTTGAGGAGTCCAAGGGTATGGAAACCAGCCTGTCCGTTGTAGAGGGCATGCAGTTCGACCGTGGATATATCTCTCCTTACATGGTTACTGATACCGATAAGATGGAAGCAGTTATGAACGATCCATATATCCTGATTACCGACAAGAAGATTTCCTCCATCAACGAGATTCTGCCTATTCTGGAGCAGGTTGTTAAGATGGGCAAGGAGCTGGTTGTTATTGCTGAGGATCTGGATGGCGAGGCTCTGGCTACCATCGTTGTTAATAAGCTCCGTGGTACTTTCAAGGCTTTGGCTGTTAAGGCTCCTGGCTTTGGTGATCGCCGTAAGGCTATGCTGGAGGATATTGCTATCCTTACCGGTGGCCAGGTTATCTCCGAGGAAGTTGGCCGTAAGCTGGATAGCGTAACCATCGAGGATCTGGGCCGTGCTCGTCAGGTACATTCCTCCAAGGAAAACACAACTATCGTTGATGGTATGGGTGACAAGGAAGCAATTGCAGCTCGTGTTGAGATGATTAAGAAGCAGATTGCTGATACTACTTCTGATTTCGACAAGGAGAAGCTCCAGGAGCGTCTGGCTAAGCTGTCCGGCGGTGTAGCTGTTATCGAGATTGGTGCTGCTACTGAGGTAGAGATGAAGGACAAGAAGTATCGTGTAGAGGATGCTTTGAACGCTACCCGTGCTGCTGTTGAGGAAGGTATTGTAGCCGGCGGTGGTACTACTTTCGTTGACATTCTGCCAGCTCTCGATAAGCTGGAGGCTGAGGGCGATGTAAAGACTGGTATCAATATCGTTCGTCGCGCTATTGAGGAGCCTGTTCGCCAGATTGCTAACAATGCAGGCCTGGAGGGCAGCGTAGTTGTTGCTGAGGTTAAGAAGGCCGGCGTTGGCATTGGTTACGATGCAGCTAACGACAAGTATGTTAACATGATTGAGGCTGGTATTGTAGACCCTGCCAAGGTAACTCGTTCCGCTCTGCAGAACGCAGCCAGCATTGCAGCTATGGTTCTCACTACTGAGACTTTGGTTGCTGATAAGCCAGCTCCAGAGGGTGCAGCTCCTGCAGCACCAGCTATGGGTGGTATGCCAGGCATGATGTAATTGCCGGCAAATGACAATTAAATAAAATATTTAGGGACTGTCTCGCTAAATTATCTTCTCATTAGGCTTCAAGCCAGAATGTTATAGATAATGGGACAGTCCCTTTCTTATTTTCTATGGTTTACAGGTTTACACAATTTTGCTAAATTTATTGTATTAAATATATGTGAGATTTTTAAATTATCAGAAAATTACTTCTTTCCTTTACTCCATTGACATCTAAAAACCATAGTGATAATATACTTCTCAAATATATTATACAACTCAGTCGCAACGGTGCGAATTGTGAGAAATCTAAATTATGGTTATATACCGATTTTCATTCCCGCTGACAGTGTCGTTGTTGGCGGGAATTATTTTTATGTATGTATTATAAAGGAAAGAAGGATTTGTGATGAATGGTTTAACTCTTATTGGCATAGCCATCGTCGTCTTTGCTGCAGCCTATTTAGGTTACGGCCGCTGGCTGGTAAAGACCTGGGGAATAGATCCACAGGCCAAGACTCCAGCCGTAGAATTTGAGGATGGTCAGGACTATTCCCCTGCCTCCAGATTTACAGTATTTTCCCATCAGTTTTCTTCCATAACTGGTGCAGGTCCTGTTACCGGCCCTATTATTGCTGCCATGTTTGGCTGGGCGCCAGCTTTGCTGTGGCTCCTCGTTGGCGGTGTATTCTTCGGTGCTGTACAGGATTTTACCGCTCTTTATGCTTCTGTAAAGAATAAGGGCAAGTCCATGGGTATGCTGATTGAGCAGTATGTGGGCAAGACTGGTAGAAGACTTTTTCTGTTGTTCTGCTGGCTTTTCACACTGCTGGTTATTGCAGCCTTCTCTGATATTATTGCCAATACCTTTAATGGCATGACCAAGACTGGTGAGCTGAATGTACCTGGTGCTCAGGCAGCTACCATTTCCCTGCTGTACATTGTAGTGGCTATGGGTTTTGGCCAGTACATTAGAAAGTTCCAGCCATCTGGTGCTGTAAAATTCTTTGTGGCCTTGGTACTGGTTGCTCTCATGTTTGTAGTGGGTATGAACTTCCCATTGTATCTGGATGTGGCCAGCTGGCGTTATGTAGTCTTTGGCTACTGCTTCATTGCTTCCGTTTTGCCAATGTGGCTGTTGATGGAGCCTCGTGATTATCTTAGCTCCTTCCTGCTGCTGGGCATGGTTGCAGGCGGTGTTATTGGTGTTATCGTAGCTAACCCACAGATTAATATGCCTGCCTTCGTTGGTTTCGAGGTAAATGGCAAGCCATTGTTCCCAATCCTGTTTATTACTATTGCCTGTGGCGCGGTTTCTGGCTTCCACAGCTTGGTTTCTTCCGGTACTTCTTCCAAGGCTATTGCCAACGAAAAGGATATGCTTACTGTTGGCTATGGCGCCATGCTGGTTGAATCCCTGCTAGGTGTAGTTGCTCTGGTTATCGCCTGTGCTGCTGCTACTGATGGTGTACTGCCAAAGGGAACCCCATTCCAGATTTTTGCCGGCTCCATTAGTAATTTCTTCAATATGTTTGGTCTGCCTGCTGGCCTGTCCTCCTGCTTCATTACCATGTGTGTATCTGCCCTTGGTATGACCACCATTGATTCTGTAGCTCGTATTGGTAGAATGTCCTTCCAGGAGCTTTTTGCTCCAAGTGAGGGCCAGGAGGCAAGTGGTGTTGCTGGTTTTTGCATGAACACTTATTTTTCCACCATTGTAACCTTGGTTCTGGCATATTTCCTGTGCCTGGCAGGTTATATGAATATCTGGCCACTCTTCGGTGCAGCCAACCAGCTTCTGTCTGCTCTGGTACTTATTTCTCTGGCTGTATTCCTGCGGACCACTGGTCGTCAGGGTTGGATGCTCTATGTGCCTATGACCATGATGTTCCTGGTTACCATGTCTGCCTTGGTTATGAGTGTGTGGGGTATTGTCAACAAGCCTGCTGACCAGTTTGTCTTTATGGTTGATGGCCTGCAGCTGATTCTGGCTTTGGCTCTGATGACCTTGGCATTGCTGGTGGTTAAGCACTGTGGCAAGGAATTGATTAGCGGCGAAGTTGATGAATGTGAAAGCCATGGCTGCGAAAAAACAGCGTAATATAATATAGTAGGAAAAAGTTTCCGCAGTTGGTTTTCTGACTGTGGAAATTTTTTTTGTAATTTATCCACAAATTATACACAAAACCATTGACAGACGTATATGAAACTGATAAAATCTTTTAAGTGAGCCTATGTGGCCACACGAAATTTTGAAAGGAGGATATCGATTTACATGGTAATGACTGATCCTATTGCAGACATGCTTACTCGTCTGCGCAACGCAAATTCCGTATTCCATGAGAAGGTAGAAATCCCTGGTTCCAAGATTAAGAAGGCTATTGCTGAGGTACTCAAGGAAGAGGGTTTCATCAAGGATTACACCTTCACTGAGGATGGCAAGCAGGGGGTAATCACTATTTCCCTGAAGTATGGTCCAGCCCGTGAAAAGGTAATTACCGGTATTAAGCGTATTTCCAAGCCTGGTCTGCGTCAGTACGCAAAGGCAGCTGAGCTCCCTCGTGTTCTCGGCGGTTTGGGTATCGCCATTATTTCCACTTCCAAGGGAATCATGAGCGATAAGGATGCTCGCAAGGCTGGTCTCGGCGGCGAGGTTGTAGCTTACGTTTGGTAATTATTTAATAGTTAGGAGGTGTACTAATGTCAAGAATTGGTAGAGCACCTATCACTATCCCAGCCGGCGTAACTGTTAAGGTTGAGGATGGCAACAAGGTGACTGTAAAGGGTCCTAAGGGTGAATTGGTACGCGAGATTCATCAGGACATGAAGATTAACATTGAGGAGAACACTCTGACTGTAGAGCGTCCTTCTGATAATAAGGATCACAGAGCACTGCACGGTTTGAGCCGTACCCTGCTGCACAATATGATTATTGGTGTAAGCGAGGGCTTTGCAAAGACTCTCGAGATCAATGGTGTTGGTTACAGAGCAGCTGTAAAGGGCAAGAACCTGGAGCTGTCCCTGGGCTTCTCTCACCCTGTAGTTGTTGAGCCACCTGAGGGCATCAAGTTTGAGTGCCCAGCTGCAACTAAGATTGTAGTAAGTGGTGTCAGCAAGGAAGCTGTTGGCGCAATCTCCGCAAAGATTCGCGACTACAGAAAGCCAGAGCCATATAAGGGCAAGGGTATTAAGTACGAAGGTGAGTTTGTTCGTCGCAAGGTTGGTAAAGCTGGCGCGAAGGGCAAGAAATAATTAGCAGAAAGGAGTAACCGACAGTGTTTGTTAAGGAAGATAAGAATAAAGCTCGTCAGAAGCGTCACCTGCGTGTACGCAATCACATTTCCGGCACTGCTGAGAGACCACGTCTTAACGTGTTCCGTAGCTTGAGCAACATCTATGCACAGGTTATTGATGATGTTAAAGGTGTTACTCTCGTATCTGCCAGCACAAAGGATAAGGATTTCCAGAACTATGGCGGCAATGTTGAGGCAGCTAAGGCAATCGGCGAGGCCGTTGCAAAGCGCGCTATCGAAAAGGGCATTACCGAGGTAGTATTCGACCGTGGTGGTTATGTATATCATGGCCGTGTTGCAGCACTTGCTGAAGCAGCTCGTGAAGCAGGCTTGAAATTCTAAAATTTGTAAAGGAGGTACATAAATGGCTAGAATTGACAACGAGACTCCTGAGTTCCAGGAAAGAGTTGTATTTATTAACCGCGTTGCCAAGGTAGTAAAGGGCGGCCGTCGCTTCTCCTTCAGCGCATTGGTAGTTGTTGGTAATGAGAAGGGTCAGGTTGGTGCAGGCTTGGGTAAGGCTGCAGAGGTACCTGAGGCAATTCGTAAGGGCGTTGAAGATGCCAAGAAGAATTTGATTAGTGTTTCCCTGAAGGATACCACCATTCCTCATGAGATGATTGGTGTATTCGGTGCAGGCCGTGTGCTGATGAAGCCAGCTGCCAAAGGTACTGGTGTTATCGCTGGTGGCCCAGCTCGTGCCGTTCTCGAGTTGGCTGGTATTAAGGACATCCTGACTAAGTCTCTGGGTTCCTCTAATCCAAACAACATGGTACGTGCTACCCTGAAGGGCTTGGAGCAGTTGAAGCAGGCTGAGAAGGTTGCTGAGCTCCGTGGCAAGACTGTACAGGAACTTTTGGGTTAAGGAGGATTTGAAAATGGCAAAGTTGAAGATTACTCTGACCAGAAGCCTGATTGGCAGACCCGCTACACAGTGTGCTACTATTAAAGCATTGGGTCTTAAGAAGTTAAATTCCTCAGTTGAGCTTCCAGATAATGAGTCCATCCGTGGCCAGCTCCACAAGGTTGAGCATCTCATTACTGTTGAAGAGCAGGCTTGAGTTCAGGGAGGTGCAATAGACAGATGAAATTGAATGAATTATCTCCAGCTCCTGGCGCCCGCAAGGTACGTTTCCGTGTAGGTCGTGGTCTGGGTTCCGGTAATGGCAAGACCTCCGGTAAGGGTCAGAAGGGTCAGAAGTCTCGTTCCGGTGGCGGCGTTCGCACTGGTTTCGAGGGTGGCCAGATGCCTATCTATCGTAGATTACCAAAGCGTGGTTTCAAGAACATCTTTGCTAACGTATATGCAGAGGTTAACGTTGAGACTCTGAATCGTTTTGAGGATGGCACCACTGTTGATGCAGTAGCATTGGTAGAGGCTGGCGTTCTGAAGAACATCCAGGATGGCGTTCGCATTCTGGGCAATGGTGAGCTCACCAAGAAGCTGACTGTTGTAGCAAACGGCTTTACCAAGACTGCAGAGGAAAAGATTACTGCAGCAGGCGGTAAGGTTGAAAAGTTGGGGTGATCTGATTGGTTTCAGCCCTCTCAAACATCGTTAAGATTCCGGAGCTGAGGACAAAGGTTATCTTTACTCTGGTTATGTTCGCTGTGTTCAGAATGGGTACTCATATACCTGTTCCAGGCGTTGATCCATCAGCCATTGAAAGACTGTTTAACAGCGGAACTCTTTTCGGTTTGTTGGATTTGTTCTCTGGTGGTGCTCTTAGCAAGTTTTCCATATTTGCCATGAGTATTACCCCGTATATTAACGCATCCATCATTATCCAGCTGTTGAATGTAGTAATACCTACACTGGAGCAATGGTCAAAGGAAGGCGAAGAGGGGCACAAGAAAACCACCAAGGTCACACGCTACTTCACTGTAGCATTGGCATTCCTCCAGGCAATGGGTATGTCCATCGGTCTGAAGGAGGCTGTTCTAAATCCTGGTCCGGCATCAACATTGATTATTGCAATTACCTTGACTGCCGGTACGGTATTCCTCATGTGGGTCGGTGAGCAGATTACTGCTAACGGCGTGGGGAATGGTATTTCACTAATTATTTTTGCAGGTATTGTGGCAGCTCTGCCATCTAATATTGGCAAGATTTATCATTATTTGCAGGCAGGAACCATTTCCTATATAAATGTGTTCTTCTTTGTAGCAATTGCGGTGGCTATGATTGTCTTTGTTATAGCAATTCATACCGCCTATCGTAGGATTCCAATTTCCTACGCCAAAAGGGTTGTCGGCAACAAACAGTATGGCGGGCAATCCAGCTTTATCCCGCTGAAGGTAAACCACGCGGGAGTAATTCCAATAATCTTTGCGTCATCCGTGCTGATGTTTCCAGTAACTATTGCCCAGTTTATTGATATCCCCTGGGTAAAAGATTTTGCCGGGTATTTTGCGTGGGGTACACCGCTACATTCGACAGTGTACGCACTGCTGATTATCTTCTTCACGTATTTTTACACCGCGGTTACTGTAAAGATATCGGATATGGCAGAGAATCTGAAAAAATACGGTGGCTTTATCCCGGGTATTCGTCCGGGAGAGCCTACTGCAGAATATTTAGATCATGTCATGACTCGTATTACCCTTGCAGGAGCATTCTTCCTTGCGTTCATAGCTATTCTGCCAACCGTAATAGCTAGTGCCACCCATTTGGAGGGCGTTAACTTCGGCGGAACAGCACTGCTGATTGTTGTAGGCGTAGGCTTGGATACTATGAAGCAGATTGAATCCATGGTAGTGATGCGACATTACGAAGGATTCATGAAGTAAGGAGGAAAAAATGCATATTCTTTTGATGGGGCCTCCTGGTGCTGGCAAAGGCACCCAGGCAGCTAATATCGTTAAGAAGTTCAATATCCCGCATATTTCCACTGGCGACATGTTCCGTGCCGCTATCAAGGAAGGAACCGAGCTGGGAAAAAAGGCCAAGGCATGTATTGATGCCGGTAACCTGGTTCCAGATGAGATTACTGTAGGTATCGTCAAGGAGCGTTTGGCTCAGGACGATTGCAAGAAGGGGTTTATTCTGGATGGCTTTCCTCGTACTGTTGAGCAGGCAGATGCTCTCAGCAAGATTCTTGTTGAGCTGGGCTTGAGCCTGCAAAGTGTTATCAACATCACTGTTCCATCTTCTGATCTGGTGGAGAGAGCAGTTGGTCGTAGAATCTGCCGCAGCTGCGGTGCTACTTATCACATTAAGTTCAGCCCATCCAAGGTTGAGGGCAAGTGTGATGCCTGTGGCGGCGAGCTTTATCAGCGTGCAGATGACACCGAGGAAACTATGAAGAATCGGTTGTCAGTATACGAGGCACAGACAAAGCCATTAATCGAGTATTACCAGAAGGCTGGTCTTTATGTAGAGATTGATGGTCGTCAGGCAATCGACAAGGTTTTTGCAGACGTTGTTGAAACCCTGAAGTAAAAAGGAGTCATTATGTCTAAGCAAGATGTAATTGAAGTTGAAGGTAAGGTTCTGGAGGCATTGCCAAATGCAATGTTCCAGGTAGAGTTGGAGAACGGTCACGTTGTTTTGGCCCATGTTTCCGGCAAGATTCGCATGAATTTCATCCGCATCCTGCCAGGTGACAAGGTAACCATTGAGCTTACACCATATGATCTGACTCGTGGCCGTATCACCTATCGTTTTAAATAGTCAAAACAAGGCTTTTGGCAGTATATGAAAGGGGCATAACGCAATGAAAGTTAAACCGTCGGTTAAACCTATTTGTGAAAAGTGCAAGGTTATTAAGCGTAAGGGTCGCGTAATGGTTATTTGCGAAAACCCAAAACATAAGCAGAGACAGGGATAATTTTAGAAGGAGGTGCTTGATGTATGGCACGTATTGCCGGTGTAGATTTGCCACGTGATAAGAGAATTGAGATTGCATTAACATATATCTATGGTATTGGTCTGACCACTTCCCAGAGATTGCTGAAGGAGACTGGTATCAATCCTGATACCCGCGCTCGTGATCTGACTGAGGACGAGGTTGTAAAGCTTCGTGATATCATTGACAAGCAGGTTATCGTAGAGGGTGACTTGCGTCGTGAGCAGTCCCTGAATATAAAGCGACTCGTTGAGATCGGCTGCTATCGCGGTCGCCGTCATCGTATGGGTCTGCCAGTTCGTGGACAGAATACTAAGAATAACGCTCGTACTCGCAAGGGTCCTAAAAAGGCTGTTGCTGGTAAGAAGAAATAAGGGAGGGCTAAAGAGTGGCAGTTAAGAAGTCTGTTCGTCCTAAGAAGAAGGACCGCAAAAATATTGAATTTGGTGTTGCTCATATCAGCTCCACCTTTAATAACACTATCGTTACTTTGACTGATAAGAACGGTAATGCACTTTCCTGGGCAAGCGCAGGCGGACTTGGTTTCCGTGGCTCCAGAAAGAGCACTCCATTCGCAGCACAGATGGCAGCAGAGGTTGCTGCAAAGGCTGCTATGGAGCATGGCTTGAAGCAGGTTGATGTTTACGTTAAGGGTCCTGGTGCTGGCCGTGAGGCAGCTATCCGTTCCCTGCAGGCTACCGGCCTTGAGGTTAGCATGATTAAGGATGTTACCCCAATTCCACATAATGGATGCCGTCCGCCAAAGCGTAGAAGAGTTTAATGGGAGGTGCAGAATAAATGGCAATTGATAGAGTACCAGCACTGAAGAGATGCCGTTCTCTCGGTATTGAGCCAGGCGTTGTAGGCCTCGGCAAGAGTTCCAAGCGTCAGCCTCGCCGCACCCGTGGTAAGGTTAGCGAGTATGGCATGCAGTTGAAGGAAAAGCAGAAGGCAAAGTTCATCTATGGTGTACTTGAGAAGCAGTTCCGCGCTTACTATGCAAAAGCAAAGAAGATGCCAGGTATCGCCGGTGATAACTTGATTAGCCTTTTGGAGAGAAGACTGGACAATGTAGTATTCCGTCTGGGCCTTGCTTCCACCCGTAAGCAGGCACGTCAGGTTGTTCGTCATGGTCATATTACTGTAAATGGCAAGCGTTGTGACATTCCATCTGCACTTGTTAATGAAAATGATGTTGTTGCAGTAGCTGAGAAGAGCCGTTCCAACGAGTTCTTCAAGGCACAGGCTGAGTCCAACAATGCACTCAGCACTCCTGCCTGGATTACTGTTGGCGCTGATAACTTCAGCGGCACTGTAAATCGTTTCCCTGCCAGCGAGGATTTCGATATCCCTGTTGACAGCCAGGCAATCGTTGAGTTGTACTCCAAATAATAATTTCTGTGTATTTTTTGCATTTGTTATCGGATATGTACAGAGATGCATTGAATTATTGAGGAGGGCAATTCCACATGATCGAAATCGCAACACCAAAGATTGAGATACAGGAAAGTAATGAGGATCTTTGCTATGGTAAGTTTGTCTGCGAGCCTATGACCCGCGGCTATGGTATTACCATTGGAAACAGTATGCGCCGCATACTGTTGTCCTCTATTCAAGGTGCAGCTATTACCTCTGTCAAGATTGACGGAGTGCTGCATGAGTTCTCCACAGTTCCTGGAGTTCGGGATGATGTAACTAACATCATCCTGCACTTGAAAGAGCTTTGCCTCAAAATGCACTGCGATGAATCTAAGGTCATCCGGATTGACGTGCAGGGTGAGAAAGAGGTAACAGCAGCAGATATTATTCATGATGCTGATATCGAGATTCTCAATCCTGACTTGCATATTGCAACCGTCAATGAGGCAGGTTCCTTGAAGATAGATATGATTGTTGAGCATGGTCTGGGTTATGTTACAGCAGAGAAAAAGAAGAGTCCTGATGATGCCATCGGTACTATTCTTGTAGATTCTATCTTCTCACCGATTCGTCGAGTAAATTACAAGGTTGAAGACATTCGTGTTGGTGATGCCACTGATTACGATAAGCTGACTTTGGAGGTTTGGACCGATGGTTCCGTTCAGCCAGAAGAAGCTGTCAGCAAGGCAGCAGCCATTCTGATTGGCCGTCTGAAGCTTTTCCAGAATCTGACCGTTGCTCCAGAGGTGGAGTTTGTGCCAGAGGAAGAGGTAGAGGCAAGCACTGAAACTGTTGTCAGCAATCCAGAGTTGGATTCCATTCTGGCAACCAGAGTGGAGGATATGGATTTGACTGTCCGTTCCTTTAATTGCTTGATGCGGGCAGATATAAAGACTGTTGGTGACCTGGTAAACAAGACTGAGGAGGAGATTATGAAGGTTCGTAATCTTGGCCGCAAGTCTTTGGATGAGGTTAAGGACAAGCTGAAGTCTATGGGTTTATCCTTAAAGGAAAGTGATCCTTCAGCAATGGGAGGATTTCTTGGAGACGATTCGGAAGCTTGATTGACATTATTTTTGATACAAGGAAAGAGGGAAATAAATGGCTTATAGAAAGTTAGGTCGTAATTCTAGTGCCCGTAAGGCACTGTTTAAGAGCATTCTGACTTCCTTCTTCAAGCACGAGCGCATTGAGACTACCGAGGCTAAGGCTAAGGAAATCAGCGGTCTTGCAGATCAGCTGATCACCCTGGCAAAGCGCGGTGATTTGTCTGCACGCCGTCAGGCTATTGCTCAGCTTGCTGATGAGGATGTTGTTAGAAAGCTGTTCACTGATATTGTTAACTACGACTCTGTAAAGAACCGTCAGGGCGGTTACACCCGTACCTTGAAGCTGGGCGTTCGCCGTGGCGACGCAGCTCCTATGGTTATTCTTGAGTTGGTAAAATAATCATCGGTATATTAAGAGGCTGTTGCTTCCAATTTGGAGGCAGCAGCTTTTTTTGTTGTCAAAAAAAGGAAAAATGAATATTTTCTATGAATTTTCATTGACAAATAATAATGAGAAATGTTATGAATAAAGTGAATTATAACCCCTAGATTATTGAAAGAAAATGCCATTGCATTTTCTTTCAATGGGGTTTCGACGAGGGTGGAGATATTAGCTCCACCCTGTCATTAGCACAGCATCCCGCCACCTATAGAGGGATTATGGTGCTCCATGATTTGCTTGCCACATAATGTTATAAGTGCTTAAATATAAATAGAAAATTGGCAAGGGGAAATATCCCTATATTATGTATGATATTGTTAGGAGGACTTTATGAAAAGTATCGTTGTTGTATCAAGTTTGACAGGTAATACCTTGAAATTGGCCAGTGCTGTGGCCTATGCCCTCAATAATAATGTAGAGGCCGTAAAAGTGGAGGAAAAGCCTGATGTTAGTGACTATGATTTGGTAGCTGTAGGCTGCTGGATTAATCGAGGAACTGCTGACGATAAGGCCCAGGAGTTTATTAAAACCATTAAAGGTAAGAAGGTAGCTATCTTTGCTACTTTGGGAGCTTATCCTGATTCTGATCACGCTAAGAAATCCTTGGAAAATATTGTCGCTCTCTTTGATAGCAGTAATGAGGTGGTAGGTCAGTATATCTGTCAAGGCTCTGTTTCCTACAAAATGGTGGAAATGATGACCAAAATGTTCCCAGCGGGACATCCTCATGCCATGACTGAGGAACGTAAGGCTAGGATTCAGGAGTCCTACAGTCACCCTGATAATCAGGATTTGTTAAAGGCAAGGGAGTATTTTACGGAGCTGAAAAATCGACTGGAGGGATAATATGTAAGTTAGTTTGCAAGCTTACGGTAAATCCCGGCATTCAGGCTATAGAAGCCATGAAAACCTTGGCTGATTATATGTACCCATAATATCCTGGAAATAAAATTAAATTGTCTTAGAAGGAAAAACTAGCAGTGAGTTTGCAAGGCTCATTGCTAGTTTTTTTGCATGAGAGGCACATAGAGGGGCATTTTCTTTGCCCCATATAGATGTTATAATAAAGTAAAATAAAATAAATGCTTCGGGGGGATGGAGATGAAGTCCAATTTTGCTTTTTTGGCAACGGATTTTCCAATTTTATATAAATACGGCCTTTTGGCAGAGCAGTATCTCTATAGCGATCCCAATACCTGTCTTTATAAGCTGGGGAAAATGGGAGAGGCCATTATAAATTTAATGTATCAATATGACAATATTGAATATCCAGAGCCTAACAAGGCTGTTTCCCGCATTAACAAATTGCGTCGTTATGATTTGCTGGATGATGCTTTGGCCACCTTATTTCATAAGTTGCGGAAGATAAGAAATGATGCAGTCCATGAGGATGAGGACAGCATTGAAATCTGCAAAAGCTATTTGCCTGTAGCCCATAGTATATCTGCTTGGTTTCAGGAGGTTTATGGTCAAAATGGAGACTTTGATGCATCTCAGGCAGGATTTATCATGCCTGAGCCTCAGAAAGGTTCCCAACCAAATCCTGTGGCAGAAAATGATATAGAAGAAAAGCTTATGGAGGAGGCCAACAGCAAAGCCCGTAAGACTAAGGCTGTGGCTGCTGGGGAAAGGCAGAAACGCATTGTCAAGGCTGCCTATGGTCGGCAGAAGTCTGAGGCAGAAACCAGATTGCTGATTGATGAACAGCTTCGGCAGGTAGGCTGGGAGGCAGATACTCAGCTTTTGCGGTATAGCAAGGGAATTAGACCAGCCAAGGGCCGGAATATGGCCATTGCGGAGTGGCCTACCCGCTCCAAGACCGGTCAGAATGGCTACGCAGATTATGCCCTCTTTATAGGCTTGAAGCTGGTGGCTATCGTAGAAGCCAAGGCTGCCCACAAGGATGTATCTACTGTTATAGATTTTCAAGGCAAGCAATATCCCCGGGAAATACGCTCAGAGGATGAGAAATATCTTCTTGGTCATTGGGGAGAATACAAGGTTCCCTTTAGTTTTGCCACCAATGGCAGGCCTTATCTGGAACAGCTGAAAACCAAATCTGGTATTTGGTTTTTGGATTTGCGAAAAAGCAGCAATATTCCCAAGCCTCTAAAGGGCTGGATTAGCCCTGTGGGCTTTCAGGATTTGCTAGCCAAGGATGTAGAGGCAGGCAATACCGCCCTACAGCATATGTCTCAGGATGTACTTCGAGATCCAGACGGTCTGAATCTTCGCTATTATCAGATTGAGGCCATTATGGCAGCGGAGCAGGCGGTTATCTCCGGCGCAAATACCTGTCTTTTAGCTATGGCTACTGGTACAGGCAAAACCAGAACTGTATTGGGCATGATTTACCGTTTTTTGAAAACCAATAGGTTCCAGCGGATTCTCTTTTTGGTAGACCGAAACTCCTTGGGAGTACAGGCTCATGATGTGTTCAAGGACGTAAAGCTGGAGGAGCTGATGTCCCTTGACAAAATCTACAATATCAAGGGCTTGGAGGACAAGCTGGTGGACAAGGAAACCCGGGTGCAGGTAGCCACTGTTCAGGGCATGATACAGCGGATTCTCTATAACAATGATGAACAAAAGCCAGCGGTATCAGATTTTGATTTGATTATTGTGGATGAGGCTCACCGGGGCTATACTTTGGACAAGCTGATGGCAGAGGAAGAGCTGGCCTTTCGGGATCAGCGGGATTTTCAGAGCAAATATCGCTCTGTAATTGAATATTTTGATTGCGTTAAAATAGCCCTTACGGCTACCCCTGCCATACATACCACCCAGATTTTTGGTCAGCCTATATATACCTACAGCTATCGAGAGGCTGTGATTGATGGCTATCTGGTGGACCATGATGTACCTCATAATATCAAAACCCAGCTTAGCCAGCAGGGTATCAAATATCACAAAGGTGATTCGGCAGCCGTTTATGATCCTGTTACTGGTTTGATTACCAATATTGATAACTTGGAGGATGAACTGAATTTTGATATTGATGATTTCAATCGGCAGGTAATATCAGAAAGCTTTAACCGGGCAGTGCTGGAGGAAATTTGTCAGGATATTGATCCTACAGATGAGGGGGCTGGCAAAACCCTTATTTATGCAGTAAGTGATCATCATGCAGATATGATTGTAAATATCCTGAAAAATATCTATCAATCCTATGATGTAGATAACAGTGCCATTCAGAAGATTACTGGCAGTATTGAAAACGGCAATCAGAAGAAGATTCAGGAAGCTATCAAGAGATTCAAAAACGAGGCCTATCCTAATATTGTGGTTACAGTGGATTTGCTAACCACAGGTATTGATGTGCCAGAGATTACCAAGCTGGTATTTTTGCGCCGGGTGAAGTCCCGTATTCTTTTTGAGCAGATGCTGGGACGGGCCACCAGATTGTGTCCTGCCATCAAGAAGGACCATTTTGATATATACGATGCCGTGCAGATTTATGATGCCATTGCCAGCAATATGAAGCCTGTCACCAGCAATCCAGCTATTAGTCTGGTGGAGCTGATTGATACCCTCAAAGAAGTAGAGGACGGAGACAATAAGGTGCTCAGTTTCCAGCTAGGACAGATTGAGGCCAAGCTGCAGCGAAAAAGGCAGATGCTGATGGCCAACAAAGAAGAGCAGTTTATCAGCATGACGCAGGGGCGGAATCTGGAGCAGTATATTCAAGAGTTAGTCCGTACGGTGGCTCCATCAGCTAAAAAGAAGCTGCTGGAGGATAGGGAAATCTTTGTGGAGCTGGAGAAAAAATCCGGCCCTGCCTACACAAGACCTATTATTGTGGACAATCATGCTGACAAAATTACAGAGCATACTAGAAATTATGGTACGGGCAAACGGCCAGAGGACTATATTGAGGAATTTGCCAGCTTTGTTAAGGGAAATATGAATCAGATAGCGGCGCTACAGATTATTTGTACCCGCCCTGCTGATTTAACCCGGGAGGGGCTAAAGGAATTGCGTCTTTTGCTGGATAGAAATGGTTTTACCCTGCCCCAGCTAAATACAGCGGTCTCCCAGACCAGCAATGAGGAGATTGTGGCGGATATTATTAGTTTGGTGCGTCGTTATGCCATTGGTTCCACCCTCTTGAGCCATGAGGAAAAGGTGGCTCAGGCCATTAAAAGATTAAAGAAAAATCACAAATTTACTGCCATGCAGGAAGGCTGGATAAAGATGATTGGGGACTATCTTCAGCATGAACCAGTTCTGAATAAGGCTGTTTTTGACCAGGATTCCCGCTTCCGCCAGAAGGGTGGCTTCAAACGGATTGATAAAATGCTGAACAACCAACTGGAAAGCATTATTAGGGATTTGAATGACTATATGTATGACGATAATGGAGGGAAATTTGCTTGAATACTCAGGAAATTGTTGCGAAGCTGTGGAGATTGTGTGATGTACTGCGGGATGATGGTATTACCTATCATCAGTATGTTACGGAGCTAACCTATATTTTGTTTTTGAAAATGGCTAAGGAAACCTATACAGAGGACAAAATTCCAGAGGGTTATCGCTGGGATGATTTGGTTGCCAAGGATGGCATTGAGCTAAAAAAATTTTACAAGAGGCTTTTGCAGTATTTGGGAGAAGAAAGCACCGGCAGGATTCGGGAAATCTATCAGGGCTCCAGCAGTAATATTGACGAGCCAAAAAATCTCAACAAGATTATTACTTCCATTGATGAGCTGGACTGGTATTCTGCCAAGGAGGAAGGACTTGGCAATCTTTATGAGGGCTTGCTGGAGAAAAACGCCAATGAAAAGAAATCCGGTGCTGGCCAGTATTTTACCCCTAGGCCTTTGATTGATGTTATGACCAAGCTGATTAAAACTCAGTTGGGGGAAAGATGCAATGAGCAAAGATGCTTGGGATTGATACAATTTAAAGGAAGGTATGCATAGCCTAAAATTCCATATTTAGCGAGGTTTTAATGTATCCCGGCAGAAAGCCGGCTTTTTTTATGCCCGAAAATAGAGCTGACGTATGTTGAGGATGAAAACTGGTGGGGAGCAATATGAATACGGCAGTAACGATAGCTTTTTATCGTTACTGCCGTTTTTTCATATTACAAAAGGGTAATCTTATTCGATATTAAATACATCATTTAAAAAACCGTATCGGCCTACATATTTATTTCCGGTGAACTCAATTATATGAATCCCATTGGCTGGATTTTCCTTAGGAATAAAAGGCATCCGTTCTTTTTGTTCAATCATGATTACTTGGCGAGATAACGCATGTTCGACCAGATACTGAATGAAATTATGCTTAATAGTGTTTGCTTTCTGGATTTGTTCAGATTCTGATAATTGGGTTAACGATGAGTCGGATGCAAAGAAATATGGAGCATAGCCGTTTTGCTCGATAATGTATTCACTCATAGCATAAGTAGTTATTTCCGCCTGCAGTAATAACTTTATCTGCAGCATGTCGAACATCTGGTTCAGAGAAATTTTTATCTTTTAATTCGTTAGAAGAAATTAACTCATTATCGACGTAGATATCTAAATCGCTGACTTCTCGTCCTGACGCACCGCTTTGATTAACGGGATGGACTTCGACTCTTGCACCAGGACGGTCTTTATAAATTAAATGATACGTTCCTGCAACCATTAAAGTAAGAATTTCACCTTCGAAGCTTTCTTTCAGCGCTTTTATGATGTATGTCCATAACAAAGCTGGGGTATTCGAAGTTTCACGTACATAGAAATTCAAAGATTTTTTTTGTGCATCTCGTAATTTGATTAATTTACAGAGTAAGTACACCAAACAATCAAATGCATCTTGTGATGTTTTTATTGTAGGTAAATTATCACATAATGCATTTAATATATTTTGGTCATTTCCTCTGCGAACTGCGTTGGTTTTGCTTAGTTCAGGGAACCGGGCCGGTTTGTTTAAAAAAGGTTCATTAGAGCCACCCATCGCTTTTTTTAAGACTTCCATCTCAAAAGGCACAATTACTTTATGACAAATTGTTCTTGCGTCATAGGCTCCTGGAAGCGTTGATTTCTTTTGAAGACAAAGAGGATTTATTTTTTCATCAGTAGCTTTAGATAAAAGAGCTGTAAACAGTACATATTTATAAGTCAGATGGGTGTTGTCAATAACATAATCAATTAACTCTTCATGTGTACAAGTTGACTCTGGATTATAACTCGCAACAGCATATGCTTTTTTTAGTATTTTTTCTGCTTCTTCTCGCATTCCCATAATTAATCATTCCTTTTAAATAGATGAAATTCTTTTTTTGTAAATCCCATGTCCAAAGCCCGGTAAAGAAACCGGGCAGCAATGGAGGAGTAGGGCTTCCACTTTTTACATTTCTTTTCTATGGATGCTCTCGACACATCTTCTGTTTTATAAAGCCATTTGTAGCTTTGTAAAAAAGCAACGTCTTCGAATGGCAGGATATCCTGTCTGTCCAGGACGAAGATCAAATACATCTTTGCAGTCCAAGTACCAATGCCGCGAAGACTGACTAATTCTTTGAGCGCAGCTTCATCTGTCATATCAGGAAACTTCGTAAAATCAAGTTCTCCTGTCAAGACGGCTGAAGCTGCGTTTTTTATATAGTTAGCCTTCGCAGTAGAAGTACCGATTGCCTTGATTTCCTCAACGGAGAGCTTTGAAATAGACTCCGGGGTTATCTGACCAGCACATAATTCTTCAAACCGCCCATAGATTTTGGCTCCGGCTTTTATCGACAGCATCTGCTCGATGATTTCATGGATCAGAAAAGGAAAGGGATTATCAGTGTGTGGTTCATAGGTAATCGGGCCAACCATGCTGATGACTTTTGTCAGTCGTTTATCTTTTTTGCATAAATATTGGACAGAAGGGCTGTCTTGATTCAAGGTGACGATAGCGGCCATAGAAGCTCCTTGTGTACACACCGTCTGTAAATTTTCTAAGCCGTGGTGTGTTTATATTGAGTTTCTTTAATTATAACACACTGAAACGACAGCTACTATAGGTACAGCACAGCCGTACTTATTATTTAGTACGAGTAATGAAAAATCGGATGCTCACATGGGCATCCGTATTTTTTTGCCATCAAAGTACTTAACGATAGCTGTTCTGTCCTATTACTCCTAAAAGCTAAATTTTCAGGAGGTGTCCTCGATGACGGACGAACAGAAACAACAGATCATTGCCCTGCGCCGGGATGGGGCGGGGTATGGCAGGATTGCGGCGCGGCTCCAGATTTCCATCAACACGGTGAAGTCGTTCTGCCGACGGCACAGTCTTGCTGCCAGTACAGCGGGGGCAGTCTGTGAGCAGTGTGGAAAGCCGATTGAACAGAATCCGGGACGGAAGCGGAAAAGGTTCTGCTGCGATGTCTGCCGGAATAAGTGGTGGAATGCACATCTGGAGCTGGTGAAGCGGAAAGCAGTCTACACCTATACCTGTCCGGCTTGCGGGAAGAAATTCACTGTCTACGGCAACAGCCATCGGAAGTTCTGCTCCCATGCCTGCTATATTGCATACCGGTTCGGAGGTGTCCGCCATGGATAAGAGGTCGTTTCAAAATGAAACAGCCTTCCAGGTGGTGATGCATCTGGCAAGGCGGATGCTGGCCGAAAAGCTCATCACCGGGAAGGAGTACCGGGACTTCGTGCAGGAGATGATCCGCCGCTATCCGCCGTTTTCCGGGGACTTATACACTTGATAATTGTATCAAACAGAGTGATATATAGTGTCGAAAGGAGCTGATTCTATGCGGACTATCCGTAAGATTGAACGACGCATACCAAATTTGAAGCAGCGAAAGAAAGTCGCAGCCTATGCCCGCGTATCCATGGAATCGGAGCGGATGCACCATTCCCTTTCGGCGCAGGTCAGTTATTACAGCAGCCTCATCCAGAAGAACCCGGACTGGGAATACGCCGGGGTCTATGCCGACTATGGCATCTCTGGGACGGGGATGAAGAAGAGGCAGGAATTCCTGCGGATGCTGGAAGATGCCGAAGCCGGGAAGATAGACATCATCCTGACCAAGTCCATCCAGCGCTTCGCACGCAACACCGTAGACCTTCTGCGTACCGTCCGGCATTTGAAAGAGCTAGGCGTCGAAGTCTGGTTTGAAAAAGAGAATATCCATACCATGAGCGGGGACGGCGAGCTGATGATGACCATCCTGGCCTCCTTCGCCCAGGAAGAGAGCCGTTCCATCAGCGAAAATGTCAGATGGAGAGTGAAGAAACGATTTGAGCAGGGGAATCCTAACGGGCGGTTCCGTGTTTACGGGTATCGTTGGGAAGGGGATACCCTGGTGATAGTCCCCAAGGAAGCGGCTGTTGTCAGACGCATCTTCCAGAATTTCCTGGATGGCAAGTCACGTCTTGAAACCGAACGGGAATTTGCTGCCGAAGGCATCACGACCCGGAATGGCCGCCGCTGGATGGATTCCAACATCAGGGTTGTCCTGACCAATGTTACCTATACCGGCAATATGCTTTTCCAGAAGGAATATGTGACGGATCCAATCCTCAAGAAGCGGAAGAAGAACCGGGGAGAACTTCCTAGGTATTATGTTGAAAATACGCATGAGCCTATCATCGACAAGGAAACCTTTGATTACGTGCAGCAGGAGATGGCGCGGCGAAAGGAACTGGGGGCGCTGGCCAATAAGTCCTTGAATACGACCTGCTTCACGGGGAAAATCAAATGCGGCATCTGCGGTCGGAGTTATATGCACAATCGCCGCACAGACCGGGGCTTTGAAGAATTCTGGGATTGTGGCTCCCATAAGCTGAAAGGCCGGAATTGCGGCGCAAAAGGAAGTATCCCGCATGCAGTCCTTGTAAAGGAGAGTACAGAAGTCCTAGGCCTGGATGATTTCGATGAGCAGGCCTTCCTTGACCAGGTCGAAAAGATAGTAGTGCCAGAATACCACGTGATGGTTTTCTGTATGAAAAACGGACAGAAGCTTATCCGGCACTGGGTATCAACGGCGAAGAAGGATTGCTGGACCGATGAGTATAAGGATCGTCAGAGGGCATGGATGAAAAACTACATGGCCAATGGCAAGGGAACACGGTTCTCCGCCTTTACGACCCGCATCCGGTGCGCCTTGTGCGGATCCTCTTTCCGGCGGTGTAAAACGAAGCATGACAGGCCTGTTTATTGGCGATGCAGCAAAGGCGGCAAATGTGAATCGGTCAGCATCCGGGAAGATGACCTGAAGCGTGTGGCCGCAGAGACCATGGGGTTAGAGGACTTTGATGAGGATAGATTCCGGGGGAAAGTGGAATCTATCGAAGCCGGAAAGCCAGACTGCCTGACTGTCCATTTCAAGAGTGGGAGAACAGAAGAGATTTCTTATACGCCTACGCCATCCAAGCGGCGTCCCAAGGCACGGAGAAAGGAGAGCGGAGAAAAGTGGCAAAGACAGTAAGGGCCATCCCGGCCACCATCAGCCGTTATACGGCGGCTCCGATTAACAGCCGGAAGAAGCGGAGAGTAGCGGGCTATGCCAGGGTTTCCACGGACCATGATGACCAGATCAGCAGCTATGAAGCACAGGTCGATTATTATACGAACTATATCAGGGAACGGGATGACTGGGAATTCATTGGCATCTATACAGAAATGAAAATTGCTTAATTGATACAATCAGAAAGAACAAAATATAGGGAAAACGCTGAAAATAAAGGCTTCGGACACATTTGGAGTGATCAGAAGCTTTTATTATTTTTTCGGATTATAGCAGGAGTGGAATGGATGAGTGTTCATGTTTGAACCCTCATCTATGGTTTTGAACCCTCCCAGTATGTCCAATTTGAACTCCCTCAAGGCAAAATCAAAAAGTATCAATCCAATTCACATTTTTTATTTCATAGAATTTGAACCCTTTGAATATACGAAAAATTTTCACAAAAATTTCACAAAAAACCTATTGACACTTTTGAATGTATGAATATAATAAGAGTATAGATTGAAACGCATGAATGTGAGGTAAGAAAAATGGCACCTGTATATAATGATATCGTGAGAGTGTTTAAAGCATTTTGTGATGAAAATCGTTTAGCAATATTAGATATGCTTCGTACAGGGGAGAAATGTGCTTGTGATTTATTAGAAGAGCTACACATTACGCAACCTACGCTTTCGCATCATATGAAGATACTATGTGATGCCGGTGTTGTTCAAGGACGGAAGGACGGAAAATGGGTTTATTATTCCATTTCTTCTGATGGTGCGTCAGCCGCAATTAGATGTTTACAGGAGTTAACCCAAATAAATCACACGGATAAGTCGTGATGTGAAAAGTAAGGAATCCAAATGCTTTTCTGCACGACTTACTAAAGCAGTAAAGAATAGACGCATTTCAATCTAACAATCTATTCTGATTATCGAATAATGAACAGTCTATATCCGAGCCATCTAAGAGGATGGTTTCTCTTATAAGCAATAGTTCGATAGTTTTGAATATATCAATTTATAAATAAATGGGAGGGTCAATTATGTGTATCTGCGGAATCCAGTTTCATTGCCGATCTCCATAACAACTGTGTTTTGTTTAAGGTCAATCAATCATTTTGAAAGTGAGGTATTTATATGTTTACAACCGAAACATTGCTTCATGCAGGCAAAACATTTCTGATGCTATTCGGAGAATTGTTTGGATTGTTCATCGGCATTAGTTTTGTTGTTGCCCTGCTGCAAATCTACATTTCACAGGATCGTATCAAGCGGATCCTTACAACACCCAAAAAGGGGCTAAACAGCGTTCTCGGCGCTCTGTTAGGTGCAGTTACGCCGTTTTGTTCCTGTTCAACAATCCCGGTACTGGTAGGCCTGTTCAAAAGCGGAGCGCCTTTCTGCGGTGCAATCTCGTTCTTGCTGACCTCTCCTATTCTGAATCCCGCAATTATCACCTTAATGCTGGCATTTTTCGGCGTTAAAGCCACCATCATTTACGCAGTTTTCACTTTCGTGTTTGCAGTTGTGATGGGATTGATATTGGATAAAGCCGGTTTTGCAAAGTATGTCAAAAATGTCACGGTTACAGGCGGACATCAGGACGGTGTATCTTGGGAGAATCTGCAGGGAACTTTCTGGCAGAAACAATGGCAGGCAATCAAGCTTGCTTTGAAAGATTCCTTTGGCTTGTTTAAGGGTGTATTCGGTTTCCTGTTGCTGGGTGCAGGTATTGGTGCATTCATTTACGAGTTTGTCCCTACTGATCTGTTGGCGAACTTTGCCGGTGCAAATAGTCTGTGGGCGGTTCCTCTGGCAGCTATTGTCGGAATTCCAATGTATATCCGAACCGAGACGATGATTCCGATTGCAAGTATTTTGATTGCGAAAGGCGTTGCTCCCGGAGTCATGATTTCTCTGACTCTCGGAGGAGCTGGTGCAAGTATCCCGGAGGTATCCCTGCTGAACTCAATTTTCAAAAAGAAAATGGTCGTCACATTCGTTCTCTGCATTTTTGCAGTAGCTACGATTACCGGCTATATCTTTAATTTTGTGCTGTAATTAAAAGGAGGATTTTATCATGGCTGAGAAAAAAGGTTTTTGGGCAAGTTTATTTGGCGGCGGTGGGTGCGACTGCGGTATGTCCATCGAAGAAGAAAAAGCAGACAACAAGAAACCCACAAAGAAAAAAGGCGGCTGCTGCGATATGCAGATCATCGAGGAGACAGAAGGCAAAACCGCCGACGAAGGCAAAACCGCCGACGATAAAAAGAGCGGAAAATAAGTGCATCTCCGCAGAAAGGAGTGGTTTTCGTGCAGTTAAAAGAGAATCTTTCCCACATTGACTATTTGCAGGTAACTGACTCCAATTCCAGCGAGATATTCTGTGGCAGCGATCAGGAGTGGTTTCCCACCGAGCGGCAGCGGCTTACCGGCTGCGGCCCATCGGCGGCTGCTAACATCCTGTTTTATATAGATCGGAAGGATAACTCTGGTTGCTGTGGAAGGAACCGGACAGATCTCCTCGCTTCCTTTGAGCGGATCTGCCTGTCGCGGTATCTTCGGGAGCATTATCCTTCCCATTTCCTTTCCTACGGCAGTGAGGGGGATACGATAGGGAAGTATCTGGATCCCCTGAGCTGGAAGTGTTCACAGGTCCTTGCCTCATCCCTGGGATTTCCTCTTTCCCTGAAGGATCTGGGCGAGGCGCTGGGGCTTTCAGAGAAGAAGATGGACGAGGGGAGCCGCCTCATAGGGCTCTTCTCCCTGCCCGGGCCGGAAGGGAGAAGGATGCCGGAAGGCTATCTGGAAGAATGGGCGCTTTTCAAGAAATACAATCGCCGGGACGTGGAAGTGGAAAGGGCAGTGCGCAGATCCTTTTCATCCTATAAGACCCCTGCGGTGCTCTGGGATGAGTACCATGAGGACCAGCGGATCAATGACCGGGGCATTCCCGTGGACATTCCCTTTGTTCATGCCGCCATGGCCATGGGAGACAGGGCGCAGATGGAACTTCTGGGACGGCTGAAACACCTCACGGGCCTTCTGAATCCTAAATCTCCCTGCCAGATGAAGGACTGGCTTTCAGCCAACGGCACCCATGCGGAATCCCTCACCAAAAAGGAAGTGGCAAGACTGCTTTCCTCTTCTACCGGCGCCGTGAGGGAGGCTCTCATCCTCTACGGACAGGCGCAGAAATCTTCCCTTGCCAAGTACGGCGCCATGACCGGCGCCGTATGCAGTGATGGAAGGGCCAGGGGCATGTTCCGCTTCTACGGCGCCGCCAGAAGCGGACGCTGGGCGGGGAGATACATCCAGCTCCAGAACCTTCCCCGAAACAGTCTGGAAGATCTGGACCTGGCCCGGCGCCTTGTGATGGAAGGAGACTATGAGAAAATAGATTTCCTCTATGGCTCCGTTCCAGACACCCTCTCCCAGCTCATCCGCACCGCCTTCGTGGCAAGAAAAGGCTATACCTTCATGGTCTCCGATTTCTCATCCATCGAAGCCAGGGTCCTTTCCTACATGGCAAGGGAAAAGTGGCGTCTGGAAGTTTTCGCCGGAAATCTGGATATCTACGCCCAGTCGGCGTCAAAAATGTTCAGTAAACCGGTCGTAAAAGGAGGGATCAACAGCGACCTCCGGCAGAAAGGGAAAATCGCCGAACTGGCTTTAGGCTACGGCGGGGGAGAAGGAGCCCTCATGGCCATGGGCGCCCTGGACATGGGACTGACAAAGGAAGAACTGCCAAACCTTGTGAAATCCTGGCGCCATGCCAATCCCCACATCGCCTCCTACTGGTGGCAGATCGACAGGGCCGTGAGAGAAGCTATAGAGCAGCTCCGAATCACCAGAGTGGGAGCCCTCACCTTCTACATGAAAAAAGGCACCCTCTTCATCGCCCTCCCCTCCGGCCGCCGCCTTGCCTATCCCGGCGCTGCCCTGAAAGGAAGTGCCTACGGGAAAACAGCCATCACCTACATGGGCCTTGACACCAAAAGAAAATGGAACCGCATCGAATCCTACGGCCCAAAATTTGTGGAAAACATCATCCAGGCCATTTCCAGGGATATCCTTGCCTACGCCATGCATAACCTTAGGGACTACTTCATCTGCGGCCATGTCCATGACGAAGTGATCGTGGAATGCAGAGAAGGAACGGCGGTGGAAGAAATCACAGGAATCATGGAAAGAACACCGGACTGGATGCCGGGACTGCTGCTGAGGGCCGATGGGTATGAGACGAGGGAATATAGGAAGGAGTGACAGTTAAAGTGGAATCTATCGAAGCCGGAAAGCCAGACTGCTTGACTGTCCATTTCAAGAGTGGGAGAACAGAAGAGATTTCTTATACGCCTACGCCATCCAAGCGGCGTCCCAAGGCACGGAGAAAGGAGAGCGGAGAAAAGTGGCAAAGACAGTAAGGGCCATCCCGGCCACCATCAGCCGTTATACGGCGGCTCCGATTAACAGCCGGAAGAAGCGGAGAGTAGCGGGCTATGCCAGGGTTTCCACGGACCATGATGACCAGATCAGCAGCTATGAAGCACAGGTCGATTATTATACGAACTATATCAGGGAACGGGATGACTGGGAATTTGTCGGCATCTACACCGATGAAGGCATCTCGGCGACCAACACGCGTCACCGCAATGGTTTCAAGCGGATGGTCAGGGATGCCATGGATGGGAAAATCGACCTCATCGTCACAAAATCAGTCAGCCGCTTTGCCAGAAATACCGTAGACAGCCTGACAACGGTACGCAAGCTCAAGGATAAGGGCATCGAGATTTATTTCGAGAAGGAAAACATCTGGACGCTCGATGCCAAGGGCGAACTCCTCATCACCATCATGAGTTCCCTGGCGCAGGAAGAAAGCCGGAGCATTTCGGAAAACGTCACCTGGGGTCATCGGAAGCGGTTCGCTGATGGCAAGGTGAGTGTTCCCTACAGGCATTTTCTCGGCTATGACAAAGGGCCTGACGGGAATCTGGTCGTCAACCGGGAACAGGCCAAGACGGTGAAACTGATTTACCGCTTGTTCCTGGACGGGTATACCTTCCACTCCATTGCCAGGGAGCTGACTTCCAGAGGGCTGGAAACTCCGGCAAGAAAGAAACGCTGGTATCCGGGGACGGTAGAGAGCATCCTGACAAATGAGAAATACAAGGGCGATGCCCTGCTGCAGAAGCGGTTCACCGTCAACTTCCTGACCAAAGAAACGAAAGCGAATGAAGGGGAAGTGCCGCAGTACTATGTGGAAAATAACCACGAAGCCATCATCAGCCCGCAGGTCTTCGACTGGGTACAGGAAGAAATCAAGCGGCGGCGTGAAGGCAGGGGACGTTACAGCGGCGTATCCATCTTCTCCAGCAAAATCAAGTGCGGCCAGTGCGGAGGCTGGTACGGGGCCAAGGTCTGGCATTCGACCGACAAGTACCGCAGAACCATCTACCGATGCAACGATAAGTTCAAGAGCCATTGCAAGACACCACATCTGACAGAGGATGATATCAAGGAAGCCTTCGTCCGGGCCGTCAATCAGCTCATCGAAAACAAAGCGGACGTACTTGACAGCATCACACTGCTGAAGGAACGGCTCACTGACACAGAAGACTTGGAAGAGGAGCGGGACAGGATAAGCACAGATTTGAACCTGCTGGCCGACAAGATACAGCAGCTCATAGCCGAGAACGCCAGGGTCGCGCAGAACCAGGATGATTATGACCGGAACTACAACGAACTGGTCAGTCGGTATGAAGCAGCGAAGACGCAGTACGACAAGACCTGTGAAGCCATCCAGTATCGCAAGGCCCGGAGCCGTCAGATGGACAGCTTCATCAAGGAGCTTAGGAATCAGGATCTCATTAAGGAGTTCGATGCCCGGCTGTGGGGCAGCCTGGTGGATTTCATCACAGTGTACAGCAAAGACGATATCCGGGTGACCTTCAAGGACGGGACGGAAATCAGAGCATAAGCAGGAAAAAAGGATTACGGCAGAGAATCCAAGAGGAAACGCAGGATTCTCTGCCGTATTTTTGATGAAGAAAATCGGAATATGATATAATAGTAAGGGTTTCAGGTGTGCGAAGTTTGAGTGAGATATAAATGTTTGGCGAAATATTTTTGCGTGATGGCCCTCTCTGCCCATCGGCAATACCGATGCTATCAAGCCCCTTTAAAATACTAAATTATCAAAAATTCGTTTTGCCGCCTCCGCAATCATAGCGTCGTCAGATTTTGCATTTTTTTCCGTGCGGCGCGACATTATCGCCATGACAATGGGTTTGCGATTGGGCGGATAAATCACGGCAATATCATTCCGCGCCCCATAATCGCCTGAACCGCTCTTGTCGATAACTTTCCAACCTTGCGGAGTTTCTGCCTTGATAAGCGTGTCGGTTATGGAATTGTCGCTCATCCAATCAATCAGCAGTTTTTTCTTGTCGTCGCTCAAAATATCGCCGAATATATAGACTTGCAAATTTTTTACCATCTGTCTCGGCGTGCTAGTATCACGATTATCTTTTGGATTGAAAAGATTAAGTTCAGGTTCATTTCGCGCAGGTTTGGTAGTTTTGTCGCCAATATTTTTAAGTGCCACCTTGAAATTTTCCACGCCGCCGATCTCCTGCAAAATTAAATTTGCCGCCGTGTTGTCACTCCACCTGAGCGATGCCGAACAAATTTCCGCCAGCGTCATGCCATCAGCAACATGGTCTTTGGTGATTGGCGCGTAGGACAAAATATCTTCCGCCGAAAACTTACGAATTTCATTCAAATCGGAGGTATTTTTTTGTCTTAGCAATTCTGCAGCCGTAAAAACTTTGTGTGTCGAGCAGTAGGAAAAACGCGTATCAGGTTTGTAGCAAATTTTTTTTCCATTCTCCATGTCAACGGCGTAAACACCAATCACGGCGTTATATTTATTTTCCAGATCAGCAAGATTTAATTTCTGCCGCGCTTGACAATCCTGAAGGCAGAAAACCATCAAGCCACAGATTATCAAAAACAAAAAACAAAATTTCTTCATAATAACCTCCTACTATCTGTTGAACGACCCGCCAAATTCAACGGGTCGTATTGGCTCAATAGAGCGTGATCATCAGCAATTAGCACTCTTATTGCCATTACTAATACATCACTTCATACAATCAAAGATGCAGTCACTTGCACTTGTCAACAAAAATTGGACACAAAACTAAAAAAATCAGGCATAAAAAAC
>ERZ773186.83-NODE-83-length-90415-cov-59.098893_pt1 | contig 90415 bp, 86 predicted proteins | sample MGYA00581000_ERZ773186 | MGnify/ENA primary metagenome ERZ773186 (study PRJEB29015, sample SAMEA2737752) | human gut metagenome | biome: human gut; feature: human-associated habitat; material: faeces | place: China | collected 2012 ...
ATAGCTAACTATCTATACTAGTAATACTAACACCCCCGTAGAAGAGATATTGATGGCTATAACTCCTATTACTATTTATATTAATGTTAATGTTTAAAGTGATACTAAAGCCGACAAAGGAGATATAACATCAAACATCTCTTCTACGGGGGAGATAGTGTTGCTAGTTATGATATTTATACTAGTAAAATAAATGTTTAAAGATATTTGTGGCATATAATGAGAAATATTATATTTGTAATAGATAACTGGCTATATAATAGTATATATTATAGAAGTTAACTGTTTGATTATCAATTAGTTACAATTACAAAAGTTGTTGAAATCTACAACTTTATCGAAAAAGTTGTTGAAATCTACAACTTTTTATTAGATTTGTATTACAAATAATATCATATTATGAGTGATAAAATTCTAAATAAGGTAGCTAAAGATAGTATTGATTACGGTTATAATCTTAATATAAGAGGTCTTAAAATTAAAGACGAAGCTGATAACGGTGATAAATATAGCAAAATTATATACTATATGGAAGATAAAATTCTTATAGATAATACTTTAGTTACAATACTTAGCGAAGAATCTAAATATGTTGGTATTGTTGTTCGTTATATAGTTGATAATATTCCTTATAATGTCAATCATATAACTTTGAGTAGTGTTGATATTGCTAAAATTTATAATGTTGATAAAGGAAATATTAGTAGAGCTATTAAAAGGTTAAATGAACTTGATGTTATCGGTAGGCTTTATGATAAAATTCCTAATCCTTATCTTCCAAAGAATATTTATGTTATAAATCATAATTATCTTTATCGTGGTAGTATTAGAAAACTTAGAAAAGATATTTTAGAACAAAGACAAAAAGAAAATGAAAGTAAAGATTAAAAAACTAGTTCCTGAAGCAGTTATTCCTGCTTATGCTAAACCTGGTGATGCAGGTATGGATTTAACTGCTGTTAAAGTTGAGTATGACCGTGTAAATAAATGTTTTGTTTATCATTCAGGTCTTGCTTTTGAAGTTCCTGAAGGTCATGTAATGCTTCTATTTCCTAGAAGCTCTAATCGTAAGACTGAAGCTTATCTTACAAATTCCGTTGGTGTTATAGATTCAGGTTATCGTGGAGAAGTTATGGCTTGTTATAAACGTAGAGACAATGATGTTTTCCATGAACATGATGATAAATTTATAATTAACAATAAAGCTCCTTATAAAGTTGGAGAAAGATTTGCTCAAGTTATTATTGTTCCTTATCCACAAATAGAGTTTGAAGAATCAGATGAACTTTCATCTACTGAACGTGGTGATGGTGGTTATGGTTCTACAGGTAAATAAATTGTTAAACTAATAAATAAATTAATTATGAAAGATTTCGTTAAAAACCTTATTGAGCAACATAAGTTTGCAACTAGTCAACTTAATAAAATTGAAACTTGTATTGAAAGTGGTAATGCTTTAATTGGAGTAAATAATGGAAAAGTATCAATTGATGAATATTCTGCTATAAAGTATCAATATAAAGTTCTAAAAGATTATGTTTCTGTTCTTGAACTTAGACTTGAATATAACAACGTGATTGTTACTGAAGATGGTGATTATTTTGAAAAAGTAGAAGATAAATCTGATAAAGATGCTTAAAAATGATGCTACATGTAATATAACAATTCTAGTAATATCTGGTTGCATTGCTTGCGATATAGTTGTTCATAATGTTAAAGAAGCAGTTACTTTTAACACTAAACTTCCTATTAGTATTAACATTAAGAATTATAAGGATTTAAGTCCTTCTACTCGTAAACAAATGAAACTTAAAGATTTTCCTACTGTTATATTTCGTAAAGATAAAACTGAAACATTTCGATTTAGTGGTAGTACTGCTGTTGCTTGTATTAATCGCTATATTGATTTGTATCTAAAATAATGTTTGTTTGTTTTTAATGGCACATCTTACTCGGCTTGATTGCTTGCGAAAGTAGTCAAGCCTTTATTATGAAAATCATCGCAGGCTTCACATGGCTTCGCCTGACAGCTTTAAATGCTTTAGGTGGACAACATATCAAGAATGAGATTTGAAGCTCTTATACGAGATTTTCAACATGCAAAACAAAATTTCATATTCAGCTTCTGTTGGTTAGTGAGAATCTTCAGAAGTTTATTTTTTATAATCAACAAGACTACCAATAAGTACAACAAAAAAGCTAGAACAATCATCACGATTATTCTAGCTTCATAACAATACCTAAAAACGTTATCTTAGCAATCTCTTTACCTTTACCTATAATGTCACTAATTGAATAATTGGTATTACGATAAATTAAAACATGAGTTTTTGTTGGAGCAAGAGGAATCGAACCTCTACTAAAAGAACCAAAGACTTTTGTACTACCTTTATACGATACTCCAATCCAATCAAATCCAATTAAAAACAAATATGAAGAATATTAACAGCGTTCATCGGCATTGCAAATATACAAATTATAATTATATCTACAATCATTATTAGATAATTATTTTAATAAATAAAAGAGTGCTGAGTAATAACTAAAGGATTAGTATCATCAACACTCTTCTACGGGGGAGCTAGTTTATATTATTTACCTTTAAGAGCATTAGCAATACCTTTAACGTCTATAATACTTAGCATATTATCTCCAAGTTTATAATAACTATTTGATTGATTAAGTCCTGTAAGATTACTATAAGAACGATAAACAGGAATTTGACGAGTAAGTTTAACAGCCAACTTATTTTGTCCTCTATATCTACCTGTAGTATAATCCCATTCATAATCATCAGTCATTAAACCTTTTGCTATTATATTACAAGCATCAAGTATATCACTAGGCATTGTTACAGCAGCAATAGGAGAACTCCAAAGTTTTTTAAACTCACCTGGAAGGAAAACAGGATTATACATCATTGATTGAGATGCTAGAGAATCAGCAGAATAAAGAGCTAAGTTAGCAAACCAACTATCTTTAAGTTTATCATCATCCCAAGCTACACGTATAGCAATAGCTGTAAGTATTGCAGCAAGAGCACCACAAGCATCTTGCATACCACGTAATATAGCAGCTTGTTGATTATCATTCATAAGATTAAAGTTAAGTTTAGCGTTAAGAGCTAACTCAACATAATCTTTGAGAAGATTTTGAGTAGCTTCTATAGTTTCACGTTGAGCTTCTGGCATTCTAGCAATAGCTTTATGTTTGTGAATAGGAAGAGTAAGGAAATCATAAAGAGCTGGTCCACAACCAATAGTATTAAATCCTCTTTCTTCATTATAATAACCTTTTCTACGCCAATGTTTAAGAATACCAGGATAAATATGTTTATGATATTGCATAACAAGACTACCCCACCAATTCTTTTCTAGTTGTGCAGCACTAAGTTTATCATAATAACCATGAATTTCTTTATTAACTGATATAACTTTACCTTTAAATTCAGCCATAAATCTAAAAGCATCAGAAACTTTTTTACCTTCAGCAATAGAATCTTTATCTAGTTGGTCTAATATAGAACCTTCTTTAAAAGCAAGTTTACCATTTTTAAGTTCAAGTTGTTCCATTATAGTTTTATGACTTTCAAATTCAGTTGTTGCTGTATCTCTAAGCTTTTTACGTTCAGCAATAAACTTACGTTTATCTGCATTATTAAAATAAATATTGGCAAACTCAGTAGTAAAGTCTTTTCTTCCCCAAATATAATCTTTAAGTTTATTATCATCATGCTTTATATCATTAAGGAACGAAGTAAATTTAGCTTCTAAATCAGTACCTTGAATAATATTCTTTAATGCTTCTTCATGACATTTATTTATATATTCCTGTAGAGTCATAGCTTTATACTTTAGTCTACCTTTATTTTTGGCATCAGGAACTTCTATTAATCTATTAGCAAACATCATGGCAAACATAGCACCATTTTGCATAAAGTCTTCACCCATACTATTAGGACTATACATAAAGTCTCTGAAGTTTTTAAAAGCTTTAGCTTCAACACTTCCTTCAGGAGCATAATTCGTAGTATCAAAGTCAATAATATCCATAAACTTTCTTATAGCATCAGCTAAAGTTGTAGATGTGTCTTTACCTCTACCAGCAATAAAACTAGCTGCACCAGCCATCCACATTTCTTTTCCTTTAAGATAATCATTTTTGTTAAAGAACTCTTTAGCTATAACTTCACCAATTATGGCTGTTTCACCAACAGTTACGTTACCAATACCACCAGTGATATTAAGCATCATAAATTTAGATGATGTAAGAGACTGCATAATGTTAGCAAATTTAGTATAGTTACCATTATTTTGCTTATATTGATTATAAAGAACTCTTCTCATCCAATTTTCAAATTGTTCAACTAGTTTATCATCTCTTGTTTGAGCATATCTAGGATTATCTTTATCTTTATTTATTTTAGTTAGATTGTTAAATCCTAAAGTAGTCTTATAGACTTTAGTTCTAGCAAGCATATTTCTAGTATAATGAAGAATATATTTATTGTCTTGAACAGCATTATAATGACAAGCTGCTTTAATAAATGACCTCATTACTTCATTAAAATCTCTATTAACAAGACTGTTATGAATATCATTTAATTCTTTTTCAGCAACTTCTTTTCTTTTATACCAAGCTTCTTTAGCTTTTTCATAAGCTTCTTCATTTCCTTCATAAGCAGCTTTTCTAGGTCTAGAATCTTCTAATTCTTTTTCTATTTCATAACTACGTTGGTTACGAAGTCTATCTATAAGCATAGGCATACCAGGAGTTATATCTTCAGAATAACTCATATCGTCATGCCATTCATCTCTAGAAGTTTTACCATAATCACTATAACCAACAGTTTCTTTTACTTGTTTTAACCACCATTGTTTATCATGTTCAGGTTCTTTTACTGATTGAACAAATTTACCTGTATTGAAATAATGTTTAGCTTGAGAAGTAGAAGCTAGGTTCATACACATTTCTTTAAGATATGATTTTAATTCATCTTCATACTTATTTGTTTCAACAATATTATCATAAGTTGAATCATGTTCGTAACCTAATGCTTCATCTTGTTCTTTAGTTCTATAATTGCTTGCAGAATCAACACCAGACTCAAAATATTCATTTTTATATTCTTTTTTTGGTTCACTTTCTAACTGAGCAAATTTAGGTTGCCAACTACCGTTATCAAGTTCATGTTTGACTCTAGTAGTTTGCCAAATACCAGTAGGTTGCATTTTATGAGTATAAGGATTATAAACATGATTTCTTTCATACCATTTGTTGAACTCTTTTTCACCTTTAGCTTTCATAGCTCTAAAAGTTTCATCGTAATATGGAGTTTCTACAGTTTCAAGCCTATCATTAATAGTAGCTAAAGCTTTAGTTTTATCTTCCATTTCTTTAATAAGCTTTTCTTTTACAGATTTACTTTTCTTTTTAAGATATTCTTCCATATCAACTTTAAGAGAACCATACAAATATCTATTTGGTTTTAAAGGAATAGATTCATCATAAACAATATTACCAAGACTATCAGTTATAACTTCACCTGACTTAGTAACCTTTGGAGTTTTCATAAGATTAACTCTTTGCCACTTACGATAATAATTTTCACCTTTAGATTCAGCTAAAGCTCTTTCAGCTTCAAAAGCAGTATGATTATAATAATCAGTATCTACATATTTACGAATAAACCAAGCAACAGTTTTACCATTAGTGGATTCAACAGTTTTCTTAACACCAAGGAATAATGGTTGATAAGCATTATAAAGATCATCAAGTTCATCTTCAGTCATCTTAGAAGTTTCTACTCTTTTAGTAGAACTATTATAATGCTTACGAAGTATATTGTTAATTTTTTCTACAATAGCAAGATATTCTTTATTTGGAATACCATTTGCTTGCATGTATTTGTATACAACAGTAGGATATATTTCATTAACTTCTGGACCATTACTTATAAGAACACGTTCAGAATAAGGTTCTTTTGTATTAATTTTAAGTTTAGTCTCTAAATCTTTCTTTACAGCTTCTTGTTCTTCTTCAGTAAACAGTCTACCATCAATTCTACCAAATTCGTCTCTAACATTTTCACCTTTGTTTTCATGCTTTTTTATGACAACTTTAGTTCTATTATTAGATGCTTTGAAACCTAAAACTTTATATGCTTCATTTAATTCTTCTTTTATTTCATCATCTATAGCAAAATAAGCATTGTTTCTAAGCCATTCTTTAGCAGCTTTATATTCATCATTGTTTTCTAGTTGATAAGTTGAAGTAGTAATTCTACCATAATTATCACGTTTTTCAGCAGAATCTATAATAGCTAAACATTTGTCAAGTTTATCTTCAAAACCAACTTTAGTAGTATGACTAATATATTTACTTCTTATTTCGTTTCTATTAGTTAAGAACTTATCAAGAGCAGAAGCGTCAGCATAATTATTCAATCTAGCTTTTCTATAAACTTCAGGATTAACTATATTATAATCTGTCATACCAGCATCTATCCATTTAGTGCCAGGAATACCATAATCATAAGTAGGTTTATATTCCATTGTAGAATAATCAAATACACTACGAAGATTATCTATTTGATTTCTAATTTTAGTTAATTCATCTTCAAATTCAGGAGTTAAAACACCATTAACTCTTCTAGCATTAATATCTATAATTTCATCATCTAATTTAACCCATTCAGAATATATCTCAATATGATGTTCAACCATTGGAGTTTCAGCATCATAAAGTTCTTGATAATATTCCTTAACAAATGGTTGATTAATGTGGTCTATTTTAAATTTGTCATAAGCTCTTTTAGCTTTTATATAAGTTTCAGGGTCATTTTGAATATTTTTTCTAGCTTCATTATAATTCAAAAACAATTCTTTAATTTTAGGTTTAAGTTTATCATTATATGAATTTATAAAGTTACCATCTTTACCAAATATTTTGTCTTGGTCAATATTCAATCCTTCAGCTCTAGCTCTAGCATATATGTCAGCAATTCTATTATCATAATCAGATAATAATCTTTCAGCTTGCATATCTTTAGCTCTAATATCAGCCATTACATTTTTAGTAACTATTTGCACAAGCTTGTTTCCACTATCTTGTAAATCTCCAACCCAAGCATCAAACCATGAAGTAGAATGAAAACCATCAAATATAGAAACCATATCATTTTGAAGCATAGGGTCATCGCTGAGTTTAGCTAGAAAATCATTACCAAAACGATTTTCAGCTCTAGATATAATACCATTTACAGAAAGCTCTCTAATAATATTTTGAATATTCTTTATATTCTCTTTAACATGTTTGTTCTCAACTTCATCAAGATTGAAATCTAAAACATCAGAATATTTATCAGTTAAAGCCCTAGTTTCAAGAATAACTTTAAGGAAATCATTTCTTGCTATATCGTTATTACGTATAATATCTATAACTTTAGGATCATCAATACTTAAATAATGTTTATCATCATCATCTTTAACAAATTGATTAATTCTATCATTTAGATATTGAGATTTTGTTTTAACATATTGATAAATAGCATCATATATTTCATCTTGATGTTTTTCATAATCATCTATAGTTTCTTTAATACCTTTATTTTCAATTCTATTTACTTGTTTTCCTGCATCTCTATCACCTTGTTCTTTTTGTTTTCTCATATTAGCTACAGCTTCTAATTCAAAGTCTATAATTTTAGATGCTTTATCTACATCGTTAATATCTACTTTTTTAGCTTTAACTACTCTTTTACAAACAACAGTATTAGGTTTTGGAGTTATACCATCAGCTTTCATTCTACTAATTTCATTAGCAGTTTGACGTCTAAATATAAATTCTTCACTAACTTCGTTACCTTCAGAATCAATATAATTTATAGTTTGTTTATTACCAAACTTATAATTAACTTTATTATATAGATAAAGATTTTGAATATTAAAAGGTTTAGGAGTTCTGTTTAAAGCTAGATAAGTTCCACCGATTTTATCTATAGCATCTTCAGCTCCACCTTTTTCATATTTACCTGGTTTATTAATATCAAAAGTAAATCTATTAGCTACTTTTTTAATGTGAATATCAGAACGATAATCAGCAGCCATATCATTAAGTTCTTCAGGAGTTAAGAATTTTATACTTTCAGATTCAGTATCAGTAATTCTATTAATATATGCTTCATAGAAAGCTCTAGAAGCAAACTTATTGTTGTCTTTAGTTGTACTAAATTCAGCAGATTCATTTTCTTCTAGTTTATTAATAGGATAAGCAAATATTCTATCTCCTTGACGAGTTATTTTATAAAGATTTTGTCTTGTTACTTTATTACCATCTTCATCCTTACTATTAAATGTAAGTTCAACATAAGAATTTTCAGTAAACAACCAACTATCATCTTTTGTAGAAGTATCATTAATTAAACCATATTTAATAGCTAACTTTCTATCATTATTTGCTTTTTCAACATCTTTATCTAATTCTTTAATTCTATTTTTAATATTATTACGTTCATCTTGACTAAGTTCTTCATTAATAAGAGCTTCTGCTAGAGTATATCTTTCATTTTCATAAGCTTCAGGATTTGTTAAATCCATATAAATAAGACCTCTACCTTTACGAGTTAATTCATCAACTAAAAGTTTTCCTTTTCTAACTTTACTAACTGTTTTATGTTTGATAAAATTAGCACTAGAATGGGCACGAACATAATTCTCTGCAATATCAAAATTACCAGCATAACTATTAAAACTATCTTTAATTTGATTTACAAGACTATCAAAGCTTCCATCAGCTTTAATAAAACTAGTACTATCTTTAAGTGCTCTGTTTGTTATAATCTTATTAACAGCATTTCTCCTCATTTTAAATCCTTCAACAAGGAAAGAATATTTTATAAGGTCAACTGCTGCCATCTTAACAAGAGGATTAGTACTATTAAAAACTTTATTATAAAGCATAAAAGCTGTTTCTATATCAGTAGCATCATCATTAAACAAAATAGTTTGTTTTGATTGTCCTTTTGTTCTAGCTTCATAAGCATTATAAAGATTAACTTTAAGACAACCAAATATACCACTATCAACAGAATTAAGTTGCAGCCAAGCAACTTTTTGAGCAGGACTTAGTTTACTAAATTTATCTACTTCTTCTTTAGTAGGTTCAGCTATATTTTTACATTTAAATGGAATATTTTGATTTCTATTATAACCAAATATTCTAATACGTTCATCTGCTTCAGTAGTATTATTATCTACAACTTGTCTCCACTGACTATCAATCAATTCCATTGTAGTAGGAAGTTTCATAAAGTCAGTATCATTATAAGTTGCATTAAGAATATATTGTTTAAAATCTTTATATTCTTTTTCAGTAATATGTCTATCAAAACTAAATTTATCTTCAAGACTGAATACTATGTTTTTAAACCAATCAGTTTCAGTTTCAAAAAGCATACTATTTATTTTAGTACTAGTAGCAGTAGAATACTTCAAGAAAGCAGCAAGAGATTTATAAGAAGAATTACTAATATCAGATTTAATAAAATTATCTATATCAACATAAGGAACTCCTGTTACTTGATTTATACTAACAATACCAGGATAAATATTTTCAAGCATACTTGCATTATCTTTTACAAGTATCGGATGTTTACTTCTATCAGTTTGAATTAATTCGTTAATATCATCAAAAACTTTATTTGTTTGGAACAAAGTTTGTTTAGCACCAAATCTATCAGGATTACATACTCTAGCAAGACTACCTATATGTTGAGCGAGTTTGTTGATATGATTATAAGCTAAAAGAACTTTTATATCAAACAATCCTTCTACGGGGGAGCTATAACCTTCAGTATTTTTATTAATTCTATTATAAAGTTGACTATAATCTAACCATAGAGGGTTTTTATTAGCATCAAATTTAGTATCAAATTGAGTATTTACTTTTTCTAATACAGAACCTAAACTATCTTCTTGCGTAATATCTAATCCCATATCTATAGCAACAGATTTTATTGCTTCTTCAATAGGTTTATTACTATCTTCTGAATAAATAGACTTATTAGCATTATAAGCATCAACTATTCTACGTATAGCAGGTTGCATAATAAATGCAATAGCAGTATCATAATCAATACCAATATCAGGAAGAGTTTTATATACTGCAAAAGTAAAATCATTTACATTAGGTATAGCACCTTCCTTTACAGCATCAAGAATATGAGCTGTTGTCTGAGAACTATAAGCAGTAAGAATTTTACCTGTTACATTCTTGTTGTCACAAGTATAACCTATAGTTGTATGAGTTATTCTAACTCTATGATTACCTAAATCTTCAACATTATCAATTCCAAAACGTTTTTTATATGTTTCTAAATCATTTTCGTTATCATAATTATAAACAACATTAACAGCATATTCTCTACTAATAGTTGGTTTAACTTTATTACATACTGAGTTAAATGTATCACGAGTTACACTAAAAGCTTTAAGTTTAGCACCAGACATAACATCTTCTTGATAAGCAGCTTGGTCCATAAAGTCATAAGGACTTCTGTTATCACGAACAGTCTTAATTGGAGAATTAGCAATAAGTTTATTTCTAGCTTCAATTATATCGTCAAAGTTAGAACGAGAAAGATTCTCTTCTAGAGAAGAATCATCTTTAAGTATCTTTTTAAAATCATCAAGAATACGATTATTCCTAGCTCTACGAGAATTAATTTTAGAAACATCCGAATTAATAAATTCTTTGAAAGACATCAAACCTAATTTCTTAGCTCTAGCTTCAAAATCATCAAGTCTTTTCTTTTGAACTTCTTTAATAGCATTAGACTTCATTTGACGCATATACTTTCCATAGTTTTCAATACTATCACTCATAGCGTCATGAACTTCTAGGAAGTTTTCGTCAGCTTCATCTAAACTTGATTTATTTGTTCTAATATAATCAGCAACAAACTTTATCTGTTTAATATAATCTTCTCTAGTAAGTTTACCATTTTCTTGTCTAGTAACTGTTTGTTCAAAAATAGAGTTAGCATCTTTAACTAATTGTTTAGTTCCATCAGAAAGAGCATCATAAGCTTCTTTTTCTTCTTTAGATAACTCTGCTCTACTTTTATCATCAGCTTCTCTTATGTAATTAAGAGCTTCCTCAAATTGCTTTTTAGCACCTTTAGGAAGACGTTCTGTTTTTTCAACTCCTCTATTAACATAATCAAAATAATCGAATACATCAGGATTTTCAACATAATCAATCTTCTGAATATGTTTATTTCTATCAAGTCTACTCTCATATTGAATACCATAAATAGAATCAATATCAAAGTCAGAACCTGTTTGAGAAACCCAATCATTAGGAACAACAATAGTAGAACCACATCCGTCGTCTATAAATCCTACTACTTTCATAATACAAACAGATTGCTTACCTTCAGTAGGAATACGATAACCTATGATTTCATCAAGTTTAGCATCTTGAAGTTGTTTAAGAAGTTCTTCATCAGAATGAATATAATTTCCATTTTCATCTTTAGCAAAATTAAAATTAGCTTTAGGAAGCATAATCTCAATATAACGTTCTCCTTCAGGATGCTTTTTAGTTACAGGATGATAACGAAGTTCTTTAGAATAAGAAACATCTTCTTTACCTGCAATCTTTTTAAAACCTACATTAGTAATCTGAGCTGCATGAAAACCAGGAAGAGTTTGTCTAGTAATACCTCTATTAAATATTGATTGAGCAATACTTTCTAGTTTACTCATAGTATTAGAAAGTATAGCAGGCATTTCAGCATTAGGTCTTTTAGTAATATTATTTATAGCCTGATTTTTAACAAGAGTTACATAATCAATCATATTGCTATCAAGACCTAATCTCATACATTCTTCTCTAAGTTTATTAAAGAAGACTTGATAATTAAGACCACTTATATTACCATCAGGATCAAGTTTAATATTACCATTTTTGTCAAGAGGAATATTTATTTCTCTACATATATCTTCAAAGCTTTCATAAATATTAGCTTCATAATTATTAAAGAAATCATCACGAGTTGCAGCTAGCGGAGTAACATCTACAATATTATCAATCATCTTTTTAAGAATCTGAATACCAGCTTTATTTTCAGCATCAAGATGTTGAGGAGTTTCCTGCTGAGTATAAAGATGATTATAATCATATTCCTCTATATAATCTTTAGCATGAGCATTAAAGTCATTAATGTTCTTTTGAGTAAGTTCACCTGTTTTTTCATCAAACAGACTAAGAACTCTTGCTTTACCTGCTTTAGAAGTTTCTTCAGTATTCAATTGGTCAATACCGTTTTCTTTCATCATATTGTAAACTTGTTCAAGTTGAGTACCTTTTATAAATTGAGGAACAAGAACAAATTCAGCATTTTTAATTTGACGAGGAGCAAACGTATTTGTATTCTTATCAAAATACATATCATAATAGAAGTTCTTTTGAACTTGAACAAAGTTATCCAATTCTTTAGCAGAAAGTCTTTCTCCATTCATTATCTTTTTAATAAGAGGAAGATGGTCTCTAAGTTGACCTCTACCTGCAACACGTCTAATCCATTCTTCAAATGTAATATATGATTGAGCATCATTAACAGTAGTTCCACTAAATCCACTCATAAGTTTTCTTGCAAAACTAACATCAAGATGAGCGTTTTTAACAAGGTCGTGAACAAGACTTCCATCTTTGTCTGTTAATTCATTAGTTGTATCTTCTGTATCAATTTTACATTCTTCAGATGTTGCTACAGTATTCTTAATAGTAACACCATTAAATTTGGTCATTTGTTTAACATTAAGACCTAAATCAGTAAGATATTTTTGAACATCAGGATTATTAAGATAAGCTCCTTCTACAAGTTTGCTATCTTCTCTATAATCTTGACTATAATCAGCAAAACCATAAGGAACACCAGAAGCTTGACTTTCTTTAGCACGTTTGAGGAAAGTTTGAGTGTCTTTATAAAACTTAGCATCACCTTCAAAAATATCATTAAAATTATAATAAGCAAGTCTATAATTAAGAGCAAAGTCATATATGTTTTCATCACTATTCATAAGACCAGCAATATCAAGATTTCTAAATTGTTCAAATCTTTCTACTTGTTGATTAAGATAATGATTTATAAATTCATTAAGTTTCTCATTAAGTTTAGCTTCTTGAGCATCTGTAAGATTAACAGTTATATGACCTAAATTATCGGTAATATAATGAATAAATGAATCATTAGCACCCCCGTAGAAGAAGTCTATTGTTTCATCTATTATATCTTGACCATAATTATGAATAGTTCCGTCAGGGTCTGTAATACTAAATTTATCATCTGTAAATAATCTACCTGTAAAATGCCAAGCACCTGTAGAATCTTTCTCTATGAAATGTTTATGTCCTTTACCAACATGATAAATAGCATAAGCTTTTCTTGCAGATTCTTCATCAAGACCCCAACCTTCTTTAAATTTAGGGTCTCCTGTTTTAACACCTTCAGGTTTAACTTCATTTTCAGTCCATAGTATTATTTTACCTTCATCATCTGTTTGAAACCAAGTATTTATAGCATTAGCCATATCAGTAAGTTCTTGAACAAAAACATTACGATATTGAGCATATAGAGGATGATTTGTATTAAGTTTACGTTTAATTTCTACACCATTAATATTACCTTCTTTATAAGCTTTTCTTAATATAACAGATTTAATAGAAGAAGTAATATTGATTGAATTTATATCTCCAACAATGCTAGCAGTAGCATTATCTATATAAGTTCTACCATAACTATCAAATTTAAGTTTACCTTTTATTATGTATCTAGTTTCATTATTAGCTTCATCTTTATATGAATATCCTACTGAAACTATATCTCCTTCTTTAACATTATAACCTTCTAGAATATTATTAGGATAAACACGTCTATTTCTGATTCTATCAGATTGTAAATCACTAATCATTCTATTGTAATCTTTCTTAGAAGAAACATCAGTAAATTGGTTAAGTTGTTCTTTACTATAATTATTTTCAACTTTAGAAAGCTTATTTAGTTCTTTATTAACTTCATTAGAAACTTCAGAAGCATTTTCTACAATAAGAAGTTTTCCATATTTAGAATCATCATAAGCATATCTAGCACTACGAACTATAAAGTTTTTAGGAGCATCAGAAGGGATACGCATAAAATATTGAGCAAAAGGAAGTTTTTCTTTAGCTCCTGAATAATCTTTCTCACAATTAAAGTAATTAGCAAACGCAGTGTAAACATAATCACCTTGAGACATACCTGAATAAAGTACATTCTCTTCAGTATTAGGATTACCTGCTCCGTTAAACAAAGAAATAGATATTAATTGACTAGCATAACTTGTTGGAACATATAATCCATTTTCATTACGGAAAAGACCATAATTAATTATATTATTTTTATTATCACGTTTTTCAACAAGAATATTGCTAAGATTATATTGATTACCTTGAAATTTATAATTACCCCAATTTTGAAGGTCTTTATTTATTTCTCCTTCATAATTACTACTATTAAGAACATTCATTAATTCAGTAATCAAAGAACTATTAATTATGTCAGAACTTTGATTACCAACAGCGTTTTTAGAATTAAATTCCAATCTTGTAGTAGAATAAGCAGCTATTGCATTAGCAAGATATATTGTTTGATTTATAGCTTTATTAGATATAACATCATCAAAAGGTAAAGGATTATTAGTTTCGTTCTTTCTATTATCTTCTTCTACTCTATCATTTTCAGCTTTATTATTTTGAGATTCAATAGCACCTTTAACAGTATCTTCAAGTATAAGTTTGACAACTTTCATGTTATCAACTACACTTGTTTGATTATTAATTTTATTAACTCGAATATAATTTTCAATAGCTGTTTTATCCATAGAAGGATAATAAGATTTTAGTTGAGTTGTAAGTTTTTCAACTATATCATTATATGTAGCTTGAGCAACAAGACTATCTTTATTTCTTCTAGTTAATCTATTATATTTTTCAATAAGTGTATCTACTTCATTAAGAACACTTGATACTTTAGATGTTTCTACAGTAAATGTAGTATGTTTAATATCGTTTTGAAAATCAAATCTAATAGTTTGAATCTTGTTACTCTTTTTATTAGATTGAATTGGAGCAACATTACCTTCAACATCTATTCTAGTTTCAGTTTTAGGCATTATTGTTTTAACAAAGTCACGTCTAAACTTAATAGCAATATCTCTATTTTTATCAAGCATTTCAGCAAGAATATGTAATCCTCTAAGTTCAGAGTTTTTATTAGCAATATCTTTAATAGATTGTATAAAAGAATCTAGATTTGTTCTATCTATACCACTAATTAAAGATGTACTAACTAGTTTAGAATCTATAAAATCAATACTTCCAAAAGGATTACTTCTATCATATTGAGGTTTACTTTTACTATCTTGTTCTATAGATATTACTTTAGGTATAGTAGCAAGTATAGATTTAACATCAAGGTCATAAGATTTCATAAAATTACTACTCATTCCACTATTATCATCCCATCTAGCAGTAGTTCCATCTATATCATATTCTTTAGTTAAATCATCAGTGTTTTCATCACTAACTTCTCCATTTACTATCTCTTCAAGACCTGAATCATAATTAATATCTTCGTCTAAAACAGATTTACTATCAAATCTAAGTTCTCCAAGTCTAGAATCAGTATTAATAACTCTATTAAAGAAATTAATTTTATCAGTACTCATTTCTCTATAGATAGCAAATGTATTTCTAATAGAATCGTCAGACTCTGAAAGTTCTCTAGCTATTTTATTAAGATGTCTACCGTCCATAGGTTTAAGTTCTTCAAATATAATATCTTTATTAGCTTTTGTAACTTCTAAACATCTAACTTCACAAATCATTCCAGCTAGAACTTTACGTGTCATATTGATACATCTATCTGCATAATAATTCAATCTATCTTCTTTATGTTCAGCAAGTTTACCTTTAATTAAATCAGATTGATAAAATGAAAGAAATTTATTAGCAGCAAATCTAGTACTAAATATTTTAGCATTAGTATTAACATAACCATAAGCTGTTACTTGTTTATCAAATTCTTTATCATCAGATTGATAGTTAACATCAAAATGTTCAGAATTGTAATAATCAAGCATAATTTTAGCTTCATCTTTTGGTGTAAGATTTTTATCTGAATATTGAACAATAGTAGCTAAATATCCTTCAAATTCAGCAGTATATCCACTTTCGCTATTACTATCATAAACAAGACTAGCTATAGCAACAAATTTACCATAATCATTAGATAGTTTCTTTTTAAGAGCCGTGCCACTCTTGGTTTCTGCAAACTTAGCAGCAATTAAATTACAATCGTTCATATTAATTTATTATTAAATTAAACATTAGGTCTAAGACCATGATTTATATTATTTCTTGTTTATTTGACTTAAAATAAAGCCATCTGAACGGTTCAAATGGCTTTACTGATTAATCTATCGACATACTATTTCTAGTTCACCTGAAGCAATCCTAGACGTTGCTATGGCTCTTTCCTGTAACGGAATATCCTCCAAAGCAGAAGTTAATGACGGATATTCTCTGATTATACTAAACATATCTTCATCATCATCTTCAGTAGATTCTTCATTATATGTATTTAAATTATTATCATTATAATCATTGTTATCATCATCTTCTTCAGAAACTTGAACAGGTTCTTCTTCTGTTTTTGCAACTTCAGGTTCTGTTTCAGTTGTAGATTGTTGATTAAATAAATCAAGTTCTACAGGAGTTTTAGTTGTAGAAATTGTACTATTAGAACTATTTGAAGTAGTATCAGTTTTAGCTTTCTTAAATACTTCTCCAAGTATATTAAATTCTTTAGCTCTAAGACTATTATCAGCAATGTCAAAGTTAAACAATTTAGATATAAATTGCATTATTCTTTGCCATAAAGTTTTAGCTTTTCCAACTTCTTCACCTTCAACTTTAATGTGGTTCATATAAGATGCTAAAGCTGAACTAGTTAGAGATTCTACTACAAACTCTTCAAGTTTAAGTTCTGGATTAGATATATCAGAATATCTTAAATCAGTAAGAAACCTTTTTAGTTCATCAGCTGTTTTGCTATTAAGATTATAACCTCTTCTCTCATTAACAGCATCTAAATTACCTGACTCTATATCAGCTAAATCAATTTCACTTTCTCTAAGAAAATCATCATAAACAGATTGAAGATTTCTTTTTATCTTTTTACCTTGATTAGTAGAAAGTTTAGTATGAAGTCTTTCATGAATTAATATTCTAGCAGCTCTATTTCCACCACCTTTATTAGCATCAGTAGCAATATCTATAAATTTATCACCTATTATAATTTCATGACTTTTACCTTTATTTATAGCTACAGCTTCTTCGTTTGATTCTTTAAGAGCTTTATCATCATAAGTTACTTTAGAAGGAAATATTTCATTAAGAAGAGTACTTTTTTTATTCTTTTCAATAATATCAGAAACTTCTTTAGTTACTAGAGATTTAACTATATCGAGACCTTGAGTTTCACTATCAGATTTAGTAATATCTTGAACAAGCTTTTTTGTAGCTTCAAACATAGTAGAGTTATTAGAAGGTTGATTATTCTCTTCTACGGGGGTGCTAGTTTCATTAGTATCAACTCTATTACTTATAGCAGTTATACCAAAACCTGCATTAAATTGTTTTCTAATACCTTTATCTCTATAATTACTACTATTTTCTTGGTCAAGATTAACTCTTACTAAATTATTACTTATAATAAAATCGTTATAACTTTCAGCGCTAGTATGAAAACCAGGAATATTTTTATAAGCAGGTATATTAATACTAAATTTACCTTTTTCTACATGAATAAAACTATTATGAATAAGAATATTAGAATTATTATCACTTTCAATAAGAGTTCTATTTATATTAAATCTAATATTATCTTTAATTATTTGTCTAAGTTTATCGCCTACTTCATTAAATTTATAATTAACAGGTTTACCACCTTGTTTTTCAACAAATGGAATTATATCAGGAATTGGAGTTCCATTAGTTCCTTTCCTATAAAATGTAAATCCAACTTTATATCCATAGTTAATATAATAAGTTCCACTATTATCTTGACCAAATGTGATACCATTAAACAAACCTTGGTTGCTTACATTGAAAGCAGTGTTTATAAAGTTTCTAAGTTCATTCCAATCTTCAGGAGATTGAACATTTTCTATTCTAGCAATAAGTTGTTCAACAACAGTATCTACAAGTTTATCAAACATTTGACTTCTTGGAATAGAAACTTCTTTTCCTTTTCTAATATAACTTCCTTGACTATAATGTAATGGAAAAGCTTGAATATAATCAATAGTTCCATTTTGATTTTCTATAGTCATATAAGTTTGTCCATTTCTAGAACTATAACTACTTGTAGAACTACGACCACTTGATATAACATTTCCTCCACCAGTTCCAACACTTATTCTAGCAGAAACATTAGGAGATAAAGCTGATTTAATTGGAATAGCAACTTTTTCTGTAGAATAAACATTTCCTTCAGAATCAGTTTCATTTCTATCAGTAGCTCTAATTATTTCTCCACTATTTATAGTATTTATTAGATAAGTAATATCAGGTTTGTTTACTAAATCAAGAACTTGATTACATTGACTTCTAAGTTTATCATACCATTCATCAAAACTACTAGAAACAATATCTCCATCTTTAGCTAAATCTGCATTATATTTCCAAAGTTTACCAAGACCTTCTAAAGCTCGTTTATAAGTAATACGATTATTATCTACTGACAAATAACCAACTCTAATAGCTTCTTTAATCAAAGGATGGTTTTGAAAAGCTTTAATATCATCTTTAGTTATTTCTTCAAAAGCAGCTTTATATATTATGTTATTTAATGATTCAAATTCAGGAGTATCTTTATTAGCTATAGATTTAAGCCAATCTTTAAAATCTCCATCATTGTTTTCATCACTTTGAGAAATAATATAATTCCAACCATCACGATTGATTTTCCAACGACCATGAACATCTATATCAGGTATACCAATATATCCTACTGTTATACCATTATGTTTAGCTAATAAAACTTTAGTACTTTTACCAGGTTTTTGACTAAGTTCAAAAGTTATTTCATCGTTAAGTTTAAGATTCTTTAGTTCATCTTCTGAATGTTTAAGGTCATTAGGGTCTGAAATTATTTCATCAAGATTTGTATCAATACTTCTAGTAATATCTTCTCCAGCAGTGTTTATAGGTTTAATAAAAGCTTTATTCGCTCTAGCAAGAAAATCTATTCTACCAACTTCAGAATCATCTATAAGTACTATATCATTTTTAGCACTATCTGAAGTCAAATATGCTTTTACAGCATCAAATATAAAGTTGTTATATTCTCCATTACTAGGTATAACTTTTTCTGCCCAACGAAGAACATCTTCAAGTTTAACATAATATTTATTATTAACAGGTTTAATTTGAGAATTATCAGCATATTCTTTAACAAGATTGATAACTGATTCTGCAAAATTAGCACCTATTTGAAAAACACCATTTACTACAGTACTACTAGAACTAATAATAACGTCAGCAACAGCAGAAGCTTTAGAATCATTACTTTTAAGTTTACGTTTAAACGGAACTAATACAAATTGAACAGCGTTTTTAACAATATCTTCATCATAATTAGTTTTAGACATACTATCTTTAAGAACTTGCTCTAATTCTTCTATAGTAATATCTCTATTAGCTTTAACTGCATTTATAGCAGTACTAATTAATCCTTGTCTAATAGCAGCAATATCTTCAGCATCTTTTGGAATAGATAAATCTACTACAGGTTTTGATTTTTGATTAGTTGGAGAATTAGTAGGAGTAGAAGGATTTAAAGTAGCTTGAGGTTGTAGCCCCCCCGTAGAAGAGGTTTGTTTATTGTCTTCTTCTTGACCTCCATTTTGTTTAGTTTCTTCTTCTGCTTGTTGAGCTTGAGTAGTATCTTGGTCATCTTTACTGCCAGGAACTGTAACTTCTCCTTTAGAAAATACTTCAAACGTACCATCATCATTTATTTCTATAGTAGGTAGTTTTGTTACTTTAGAACCATCTTGTAATATGTTTTCAACACCATCATATAAATCATCAGTTATTACTTTAGGGGAATTGGGTTGAAGAGTATATCTGTTAGTTGTTGTAGCTATTTTCTCAGCTTTAAAACTAACACCACTATCATCATTACTAACTTTACCTTTAACAAAGTCTATTGATATTGGTTTTGACATATCAATTTTTGACTTATTCTGTGTAGGTTTTTGCTTCTGTTGATTGCCCTGTGGCTTTGTTTCAGCCTCTGTGCCAGCTTGTTTTGTTGCTTGTGATGAATTATTCGTCTCAGCATTTTCAGGCGATTCTGCGGCTTCCTGTGGCTTTTCTACTGTTGGTTGTTCACCTTTACTTTCATCAGAAGTTTCAATTTCTTCAGTAGCTTCATCTTCAGATTTATCTTCAGATTTATCTTCAGCGGGTTGTTCACTATTAGGATTTTCTTTATTATCTTTAGATTTATTTCTAGCCTCTTCAATACTCTTATTTATATCAAGCATTTCTTGAACTTGAACACCAAGACGATTATTAAGATTATTAGATAAATCTAATACATCTAAAGCTTCACGAAGACTATTTCTTTCAGCATCATTTAATTCTGAAGTTACTTTATTAAATCCTTCTGTATCATCATTGTAATAAGCACCTACTGCATTTCTAATAACTCTAGAATCAGTTCTATCATATTTGCTAGCAAGTTCATTAATAGTTTTATAGCTATTATCTATAGCTTCTTTTCTAGCATCATTTAGAGTGTTATTTATAAAAGATACTTCCTGATTAAATGTTTTTGTATCTTTAACTATTTGTCCATTAAGATACCTATATTGAAGTTCAGCATTACTTCTACTTACAAGAAGTTTAGTAATACTTCCATTTTTATTTCCAATTTTATCTGCTTCTACAAGTCTTTTATTAAGAACCTTAGCATTTTCAACTTTAGCATTTATCTGACTTGCTATATTTTCAGTATCTTCAAAATTAGCTAATCTTTCATCTAGATTATTATCTTCAGCAAACTTTTTAAGACCTTTAATTATTTCATCATCAGTTATTGTTTCACCTTTTTCGTTTTTACCACTTAGAAGATTATCAAATACTTCACCTATAGGTGTACGTTCTCTATAAACTTCATGGTTATCATTCATTGTATTATTAATCATAACAGCAGTAACTAAACGAAGGTCGTCTTCATTTAGCATTTCTTGATATTCTTTGAGCTGACGATTAATAGTATCTATACTAACTTTTGCACTAATACTATTTTTAAATTTTGGGTCAGTAAGAAGACGTTTACGTTCAGCATAGAGTTCTCCCATAGTATTAGCGATAAGACTTTTACTAGCAGCAGCTCTATATTGGTCAGCAGTAATTTCGCTACCTAAAATCTTTTGAACTTCTTCGTTTTGTATAGATTCTTCAATAAGATTATCAAGTCTAGATATATTATCTTTAATAATCTTTTGTTGATTCTTATATTTAGTATTTGCATCAGCAATACTTTGAAGAAATTCTATAGGAACACGTTCATTACTTTTTCGAGTTAATTGTGATTTATCATTTAAATCTATAAGTCTAGCAAGTTCTTCTTCATAAGTATTAATAGTAGATTTCATTCTATCAAGAAGCTCTTGTTGAACTTGTTTAGAGTTAGATTCATTATCTACAACTCCATTATCTACCATTGATTTACGAACTTCATCAGATTTTATAAATTCTTCTAGATAATCGTAATTACCTTTATGTGCAGCATTTAAAACAATGTTATCTATAAAATCATGAGTAGCTTTTTGAGAAGCAGCAATTTGTTCATCAGGAGTTAAAGTTTTATCATTTTCTCCTGTAGCATAAGGATTTTCTCCTTTAGCTATTTTATTTTTTCTATCTATAAATAATTTAGTTTGAGTAGCCCAATTATTAATATCGTCTCTACGAGTTTTAATTTCACCTTTTTCACTTAAAGACCAAGGAGAAATTTTTTTACCTTCACCAGTTTTAGAATTAACTTTTTTGTTTTGTCTATCTTCTATAGTTTGTTGAAGTCTTCCAAATCCACTACCTAAATGATGAAATACAACTCCTCCTAGAACACCCCAAAAAGCACTATCCCAAAGTTGTCCACTAGCTATATATTTAGACATTCTATTATCAAAAGAAGAAGCAGGTTCTTGGTTTAAAAGATGTTTACCAACATACATACCTTCTTCTTGAGCTATATAGTTTATAGCTTCTTCAACACCTTCTGATAATTCACCAGCTATAATAGTTTTCTCAGAAGTCAATCTTCTACCAATATTCTTAGCTCTTTCTTTCCATTTATTTACAGCAGCTTCAGCAGCTTTTATTTGTTCAGGAGTTTTATTCATATTAGCAACTTCTTGTTTAGCTTTATTTACAGCACTAGAAAGTTTATAAGAATTTGCTCCTGATTTAAGTCCTTTCCAAAAGTTTCTAAGACCATACATTTGAATAACATCAAAAGTAATGTTAGCAAAGTTTATTTTAAAATCTTCATCAGCAGCTCTTTTAGCAATCTTTTTAGCAATAGCATCTTTATCGTTAGGATTACGTACTTCATTAGCCAAGTCTTTATTCTTACCTAAAAAAGCAGCATATTCTTTATCATCCATTTTCATCAAAGTTTCATAAGCGTTATCATAAGTATCTTTTTGAACACCTTGAGCTTCTTGATAATTCTCCATTGTTCTTTGCAAAAGAGCATTAGTAGTATTACTAAAAAATGTACCAAGTCTACCTGATTCACCAGCAGGTAAATCAACCAAAGCATTAACACCTTTTTGAAAAGTATTAAGACCTTTTGCTGTTTTACCTATTTCTTCAGCTTCTTGAGCAGCTTTTCTAACTTTATTTATTCCAGCTAAAGATTTAATTCCATTTCTAGTAATAGTTCCTACTTTACTTAAAGCTGCTGCTTTAGCACCAATAGATAGAAGTTTAGTTATTCCTGTACTTGGAATAAGAAGAGTTAATGAAGACATAATACTAGGAGTATTACTCATCCACCAACCAAAGTTAGTTAAACCTCCATGTAAAATATCAACATTAGGGTCTGCATAAATAGGAGCAACTTCTTGATCAAATTTGTCTTTCCATTCTTGAAGTTTATCACTTACAGGATTATTATAATCATCACTACCTATATTAAAAATTCCACCTATTATATCAGTAACAGCTTTAACAGTTCCTATACCTACTTCTGATACAAGAGTTTGAGCCATAGCATTACCAAACTTTGTAAGATTTGATTGTGCTTCAGCTCTTTGTGCATCTAAATCGTGAATACGATTAGGAATTATACCATATCTAGTATAAGCAGACATATCTCCATAAACTTCATTACCTATACCAGCAACATTAAAAGCTGTTTGAACAGTAGGTAAATCTGAAGTAGAATTTAAAGGAGTTTTAAAGAAATTATCTGTTTGAATAGTTTTAGGTTCTTTCCTACTACCTTTTTTATATTTAGGATTATCTATAGTATAATTGTTACCTTGTTGAAAAACATCATTTACATTCATAACTATTCATTGTTAAGTTTATTAATTATAAATTGAACTAGATACTCATAAGCATTGTTGAAATAATCAAAATCATATTTAGTTTGTTCATCTAATTTATCATAAACACTCTTATTTACAGTTCCATCATCATTGTATATATTACCTATTTTAGCTATAGATGGAGCTACACGTTGATAAGCTTCAGGTTCTATTTCTTTCATAGCTTGCATAGCTACTATACTAGCATCTTGTTTAAGATTAACATAATTTCTTTTAGAACCATCAGGATTATACATATTATTTCTTAATTGACTAACAGTATCATCCATTATAAATTGAGCATTAAGATATTTTTGTGCTTCAGTTCTATCTATAGTACCTTGGTCATGTCCATTAAAGTTGATAGTATATTGATTAGTTCCTTCTACGGGGGTGATAGTAGCTTTACCATTAGTTGCATTTTTATATGGTATTTCTCTACTATAACCATATTGTGACATTGTAGCAGCTTCTTTAATAGCTTTAACTTGTGTACTATTAGCCCAAGAATCTTCAAGAGAATCTCCAATTCTAGGGTCAACAATAAACAACTCAGCATTTTCAGTATCAATACCAAACCAATGTTTTGTATTAGGAATATAAATATGCCAACCAATTTTATCTCCACTTATAGCTTTTTTAATTCTAAGTTGAGATTTTTCTTCAGTTGACATATTCCTAAGCATAGCTGTTAAATCATTTTGCTTGTCAACATTATCAAGTTTTAATAAAGCAGCTTCTTTGTCATCATTATCCCTATAATAAGTTTCATAATCTTGAAGATTCATTGTAGTTAATTGTCGTAATACCCCATCTACTTCAGCTTTAGCACCTTCTTGATCACCTTGAGCTTCAGCTATAGCTTGTCTTTCTGTAATATAAGGAGCATCAAGTATTTGAACATCTGTTCTCTTATTATCAAAACTAAATTCCTTATTTATACTTTCAACATTACTTATAAAATTATTAACTTTATTATTTCCAGTATTAAGGAAATCAGGGTCAAAATTCTTAATTATAGGAGAAGTATAAGGTGTATCACCACGTCCGCTATGTTCAGCAATAACTCCATCTCCTATTTTATTTGCACCTCCAATTATGTAACCAAGTCCTTTTCCTTCATCATCATCAAATGTTACTTTTCTAACAGAAGAAAGTATTTTGAATTTATCAGAATCTGACATATCTTTTCTAAAATACAGTGTTGTAGCACCATCATTATCATTTCTTACATTAACTCCCATTTTTCTAAGCATATCATCATCTAAATTAGATATATGCTTAAATCTATCATATCCTGATTCTTTTCTTTGAACATCTTTAGCTAAAAAATCTAATCCAACAAAACTTCTATTTATATTTTTAGGAGATAATTTAATAGCTATATATTCAGAATTAGTACCACCAAGTTCATTAATAGTATTTTTAAATTCTCTAACATATCTATTAATATACTGTCCATCTTTACCTTTTCTTAAATCAAGACTATTATTTTGAAGACCATATAAAAAACTAATAGCTTGCTGTTGGTCAGGTGTAGCTTTATTAATTATAGCTTGATATTTTCTACCCTCAGTTTCAAGCATACCAACTCCTTTTTCAAGATTCTTTCTTTTAATAGGGTCATTACTTGTAAAACCTTTAGCATAAGTAGCTGCACCTAAATAATCGTTTTTGGATATTAAATCATTATAATGTTTCATATCCATATATTTAATATCTTGTATCATAATCTTATTTTATATTATTAACTAGCAGCACTTTGTATATAACCATTTGCTGCTTGTATATTATCAGCACCATTTGTTAAACCTAAAATTCCACCAAGTGTCCAACCAGCAGGTCTTCTAGCTAAACTAGCAGGAACTCCTGAATTATTTCCATTTCCACTTCCTCCTGAACCTCCAGTAGAACCATATCCATATCCATCAATATAAGCAGAATTGCTTCTAGTATCTACATTTTTAAATGCAGCATTTACAAGAACATTATCTATATTTTTAAGCATAGCTTTAAATGGAGAAGTTATATTACCTTGAGCATCAGTTATATAATCTAAACCTTGTTGTCTATCTTTTTCTAATTGAGCACGTTCTTCTGCTGTTAGATTCAAAGATGGGTCTTTAAGTTTTCTATTAGCTTCATCATACAACCATTTATAATCATCATAATTTTGATTAGTATATTGCTTAGCTACTTCATCTTGATTATATAAAGATATAAAATTACTTCTAATTTTTTCAGCAGTAAGTTCACTTACTTGAGTACTACTTCCATGAGTAATATCAGTACTATTTAAAGTTCCAAATTTACCACTTCCTACACCTGTACTTTCAGCATTAGATACTGCATTTCTTGTTTCAGAAGCTGAACTTTGAACACTAGGAGCTGCATCTCTTATAGCTCTTTCAGCTATTTGAGCAATATCTGCAATACGAACAGGATTATAAGATTGCTTCCATTCAGTTCCTCCAATTATATTTCCATTTTCATCATAAGTATCTTTATAATTATATGGATTTTGAGCTTTCCATCTTCTAGCAGTTAATGAAGTTATTTCTCCACTAGCAACTCGTTTGTCTATTTCATCAGATTTTTCTTTATAAGCTTTGGATGCTCTAATTCTACCTAAAAGTTCAGGTGAACTAACAGCTTTACCAGCAAGTTCTATAGCAGTATTTAAAGCTCCACTATAATCACCAAACATAGCAGCTTGGTCTATTTGGTTTTTAATACCTTTAGTATATTTGTATTTCCAAGCATCTTCAGATGAATCAAGTTCAACTTGTGCAAGAGCCGCATCTATAGCAGATTTCTTTTCTCTAGCTTCTCTACTCTTTTGGTCTATCTTATCTATAGCTTTAGTATAAGCATCTAGATTCATACGAACTACAGGTCTAGGAGCAACATATCCTAAACCTATAGTGTTATATTGATTTTGTTTTGTTTCTTCAGCCATATCATATTATAATTATATAGTTAAACAAATATTCCTAATAGCGATTAAACTATTAGGAACAAATGTACGAATAAATATTATCTTCTTCTAATTAAACGACCTCTATTATCATAATTAGAAAGGAATTGATTACGCTGCTTCCAATATTCATAATTTTTCATTGCAGCTTCCCATTTACTTCTAGCAGTAGAATAATCTGCATCATTAGAATAATTACTTCTTACAGGAGCAGCACCAGGATCTTTCATACCTTCAACATTGTTCATTGCTCTAACAGCATTTATAATTCTTGGACCAAATTGAGTACCAAATGCCATCATACGATAAGGAGTAGCAACATCACCAGCAGCAATAGTAGCCATAAGAGCATTTTCATCTTCATAACGTTGACGAGTACTATTAAGGAAGTTATTAGCTGCACCTTGCAAACCTTGTAGACTTGTACTCCAAGCATTTGAACGAGCAAGTCTATTAGCATTTTCAGCATCAATACGTTTATTTTGAATTTCAGCAACATTCTGATAATACTGATTTCTAGCAGCAGCATTTCTAGCTCTAACTTGTTGTTCATTCTGAGCAGCCATATTACGAAGTTCAACTTCTTTGTTAGCTTTCTCATTCCAAAGCTTATTAGTTTCCATCATAGCATCAGCATTAGATTGTTGCATACGTTGAACAGCAGCATTTGCGCTAGATGTATTATTAGCTATTATTTTTTGAGCATTAAGACGATTACGTTCTACAGTAGCTCTTTGAGCACCATTGTGATAAGTAGTATCAAATGCTACAGGAATTTCATCTATATAATTAGGAAGCTTATAATCATATTTAAGATTCTTATAAGCATTTGTATTAAAAGCACCTAAAGAAAGGCTTCCTGCTAAATCAGTACCAAGACCAATCCAATCACTACTATTAACACTCATACCATTACGATTCCACCAATTATCTATAGGAGCAACATTAGTTTTACTAGAACCTATATTGTTAGAATCATGACTTACAAAACCTTTTGGAAATATAGTTTTTTCAGCTTGACCTAAACTAAGATTACCATTATTATAAGTTCTTGAAGAAATTCCAGTATTACTATTTGGTAAATCTTCTATACCAGCATAATTATTATATTTAAAAATAGGATTTACTTTACCACCTGGTTTAAGTTTAGCCCTACCTCCACATTTATAACCTTTACGTTTTAAAGCTTCTTGAATAGCAAATATTCTATTTTTATTAGCTCCTGCTTCAACAGCTTGAGCTGGACTAATACCATTAATCATAGGTTGAGCAGAAAATATTCTAAGAGCATTACCTACTCTTTGAGCAACTTCTCCACCTTCAGCTTCAATTTCATTATTGCCAACTTTGATACCTATACCAGTTTGTCCACTTGGATTAATTTGCTCATGCGAACTCCCCCGTAGAAGGAATGTGTTGTTACCAATCTTCTGTGCAACTCCACCATCAGTTATCTTAATAGGAACTCTTCTTTTACTTCTAGCTTTACCTCCATAACGCATTTCATCAGTAGTGTTCCTATCTTCATAATTATAATTAGTAAGTAAATCGTTAATTACTTCTTGTCTTCTAGCTTCAGCTTCGGCATCAACAGCTGCTTTATATTCATCATAACTTCTACCTTGAACATCTTCTACTTGACTATATCCGTTAACTGTATCATTTACAGGTTTAAAATTAAGATTTTGTCTAATATTATTAGTTCTATTAGCAGAAACTCTAGATTTAGTTCTACCTTTTCTTTGAATAGTTTGAGCGGATGCTTTTGTTTGTTGAGTTTGAGATTTACCTAGATTTCTACTATCAGTTGTTTTATTATTTGATACAGCAGGAGTATTAGTAGGAACATTTTTAATATTAACCCAAGTATTACCTGTCTTATCTCCAACTTTAACATAAGATTCACCATCATCAGCTTTATAGATACTGTCTCTATGAACAACTTCTCCAGGTTGAACTTTATCTTTAATTATAATAGAATCATTTGGAGTTTGTTTAGCAACTTGAGCTGTATTATTACTAACTTGTTGTGATTGAGCTTTAACTTTAGGATTATTAGTAGGTTTCTTAAAATCTGTTTTATTATTAATATTATTAGATTTACTATTATTTGTATCATTTAATAATTTATAAGCACCGTATGCACTACCAAGTGCAAGAGGAACACCAAGAGCGGTATATCCAACAACTTTAGGAAAATCTTCACTCTTAGATAATCTATAAAGAGTCTTATATGCTTTAGTATTTTTTATAATATCTTCTCCAACTCTAATTCTATCTCCAACACTCATAAAAGGTATTCTTCCTTCATAAGCAGGATTATTATCAGTTCTATATACTGGAGATATTCTAGTATTGTAAAGTTTTGGTCTTATAGCATTATATGTAGAATTACTATTTATTCCAAAAGGTTTAACATTACCTCTATCAGGAACAATAGCAGTTCTTCTAGTAAGATAATTATAAAAACTTTTACCTATTTCTTTTGGTGATTGTGTACCTTTTAAACCTGTAACTTTATAACCTTTAGGCATTACAGGATTAGGACGAAATGACCTTTCTGTATTAGATATTCCTTTAAAGTTATTTCTGCCACCACTTATTATAGTTTCCAAACTTGGTAAGTTAGGTTGTCTTCTAAGGTTATTAACTGAAGGAGCACCAGAGAAAACTCGTTTAGCTTTATCTAATCTATTATAAAAACTTGCAACTTTTCCAGCATTAGAAATTCCAACAGTTGGAGCTATACCTCCTTGAACCTGTGGAACATAATAAGTTTTACCATTATAGTTAATTCTATCATATTGACCAAAAGTTTGAGCAGCCTTGCTATTTCTATATTGTTGAGCAGTAAGAGTTCCTTTACGTTTAATTTGAGAAGCTCTATCAGATTTGTCTATATAGTTAATGACTTTACCTATAAAACTGTTATCTCGTCTATATTGTCTATTTCTAGCATTAACTACTCGTCTACCACTAGCAACTCTAGTGTTATCAGATTCATTAACATTACGTTCTAGACGATTAGCAAAATTAGCAAAGTTATATTTACCACCTTTAGCAAACATTCTTCTACGGGGGTGCTGTGTAGCTGTACCACCTCTACGATAAATAAGGTCTTCTTCGTTATCATTATTATTAAGATATGTAGAATAAAGAGCATTAAGTTGTTTATCTCTACCTTGCATATCTTGAATCATAGTCTGCCTATTTCGTAAAGCAGCAGCTTTCCTTGCAGCTTTTCTATTAGCAGCTCCTCCTATTAAACCACTAGCTAAACTTGTAGTAGCTCCTATAGCTGCACCTAACCAACATTTAGGTCTAGCTTTACCACCACATCTCATTACTACAGTATTATCTGTTTCTGTATTATAGTCTTCTATTTTAGATTGATTAACACCTTGTTTAGATAATGTACCATCTAGTACACCTCCAATACCATTAATAACTGGAGCTATAGTAGAAGTAAAAATTCCACCAAAATTAGCACATTTTTTTATTCGTTTCATAATTTAATAAGGATTAGTTGTAAATGATATGTTTTCTAATATAAAATCTTTTGTATTAAATATGAATCTAACAACTATATATTTACCATATATAAGTCTTCGTTCATTATTAATATCTTTGTTAAACAATTCATATTTATAAATATTATCATTAGTATTTCCTACTATATATTTTTGTTTAGCTGTATCATAATAAATAAAATTAGTATTTATTTCTTGAATATCATCTTTATTAGATAATTTGTTTCTAAAGTAGTTTAAATACCATTGACCTTTACAATAATATGGAAGTTTAGATTGTTTAATATTATTAAAATCAGTACCATTTTTAATATCAAGTATTCCACTATAAGTAGAATCACTATAAATTATAACTTCATCACCTGAATAAATACTATCAACATCAGAATCTTCATATATACATTTATTAATAGCTTCTTTATAAAGACTATAATTTATAGATTCAAGTACTTTAATTGTTGAATAATTTGTATTAAATATAATATCTATATATGATAGATTATTATTATAACTAGGTATAAAAGAACAATCAGTATTTTTTAGTTTATTATACGTATTTACATTCTTATCAAATACATATAGATTAGTTTTATCTTTATTATTATCAAATAAATATGTTTCGTTATATGTATTATAAGATTTAGTAAATGTATAATCATGGCATGATATTAATGTTGACGTATTAAGATTATAACTTACTGTTAGATTCAATATTGTATTATAATCATCTTTATAATATATACAAATAAGAATACGTTTATCTTGAGTATAAGCAAATCTAACTGTTTCAACATTAAGTTTTTTGATAAAAATATCTAATTCATCAGATAAAGCTTTAATATCATTATCATATCTAAGAATAGTCTTATTATTTTTATCAAACCAGATATAACCAGCTTTACAAAGAATACTTTCTTCAATATTATCTAGTCCTCCATAACCGTATTTATCAGGGAAACAATCTTCATAACTATTATCGAATACATCAATCTTTTTAAGTTTAATATCTGATGTAAGATTATTTTTATTATCAAACCTAAAAAGACTATATTTAGTATGAACTAATAACAACGTTCCAACACCTATAAGATTTACTATTTCTCCTTTATTTTCAAATATATTTTTATATGAATCAACCTCAAATAATCTAAATGCGTTAGTATTATTTTCATCACTTATTTGATGACTTCTATAAATAGTTTGAGGAAAATAACTTTTATAAGTATCTTTTACGAAGTTAGTAAATGTTTTAATAGGACTAGAAGTATAACATGCTGGAAGAGTTAGAAAATCTTTTAGCTTTTGAGGAGATAATATATTATTAGTATAACTACCTAAATAATCACTACTACCATTCTTAGTAAAAGTTATTGCAGCAGTTTCAAAATCTTGTTTTATAACAAAATCATCAATAGGTATATCACTATAAACATAATCTTGAATCATAGATACACCATAATTAACTTCTGTATCTTCTATGTTACAAACAGTTTCAGATGTTGCAATAAACATTACAGGTTTATCAAATATAATAGATTTCTCTTTATTATAATAACCTGGAAGATATTTATTATCGTTATATTCATTTTTAGTATATATATTAGGAGTTAATCTATACAGTGTTTTAAATTTAATATTATTATAATTATCACTATTAATAATTCCATATTTTATATATGGATTATCTTTAGCTTCAACACCTTCTAAAATAACATAATTTTGACCTAATTTATTATAAACATATTTAGCAATTTTAGGAGAATCAGTATATATAATATTTTGATTATATATAATATTTGAATTAGTACCTGTAACTTTATTATTATATTTTACAATTATAATATGTTCAACATTTTTAATAGGTTTCTCATAAGTTATAAAATATCCTTTATAAGAGTCAGGTATGCTATTACAAACAATATTTAAAGCTTTTATTTTATTATCAATATTATCATCAAAATTATTATCTATAGGATAACCTAAAGTTGCAGTACCGTCTTTTCTAATAAAGTGAATAAAAGTTTTATATTTTTGTTTAGGAATAAGTGTTTTATTAATTGTAGTAATATTTATACTAGAAGCTTCATCTACAGTAATATTTTTTAAAACTATTTTACCTACACTATAAATATTTGTCATAGGTAGATGATGTGCTGTATCAGAAGAATTAAGAGAAATATCACTAGACTTTTCGTTAATTGCATATATAGTATTATAATAAGTTTTATTTACATGTACTTTCCAAGGAGCGTTTACCTGTGAATTATCTCTTGATAATCTAATATTTCTTTTACTATATACTAAACCTAGTCTTGTTTGACCCCATCCACCATTATAACCTTGAGTAAACAATGTTTCAATCTTATAATGACCATTATTAATGTCACTTTCAGATTCAGATTCATTAGCTTTCAAATCTAAATCTATTTTTTCATAAGATAGTCTATCAATGTTAGACTTCATAGCCCAACGACTATCTACTAAAGTAATTTGACCTGTAGTTGATATATAAATGTTTATAGTTTCTTTTCCTTTATTTGTATTTAGTTCTACTAAATCTTCAATAGAATAATTCTTACCATCATCTGGACCATGAACAGTATTATAATCTCTACCATCTCTACCATATAATTTTGGTGGAACTAATCTATGATTACCAAGTTTTTGTGTTATCAAATCATCGCATTCATTACCTGGAAAAGAAGAATTATGAATAGGTGCTATAGCATTATTAAAAGTATCTCCTATATACATACTATAAGTATACTCTATATAATTTTGTTCTTTAACTACACCATTGTCATCTAAAACAGGGTCTCCATCTTCAACAACAACACAGGAAGATATAGGTTCGTAAGCACCACTTTTACCATTCTGAATATATAAGTTTTCTGCTATATATTTCCAAAAATTATTTACTTCACTATATACATCTGTAGAAGTTTCATCACATACTTTATAATAACCATTATATTTACCTGATGTAACAGGAACAATTTTTACTTCTTTCTTTATATTTTTTATATTAGTAGAAGATAATTGAAAATACATATTTATAATAGCATAATTATAATTTTTGCTATCAGTATTTTTATCATATTTATCTTTTACAAACTCTTTATTTGAAGATTTCAAAGTAGCATATCCTGCAACTGACATATCAGAAACATCATGTTCTTGATAATTAGCAATATAAAGTCTATTGTTATAATTACATAATGATTTAACATTGAAAAAGTTTATAGGATTACGAATTAAATCATCTACAGAAACTTCTTCAATAAAATCATTATTATAAATATTAAAAGTATTAGTTTTACTTTCAAGATTATTTGTATCAAGAATAATTCTTCCAACAACTTTATCTTCTATTTTTTCAACACATCCTATTTGATAATCTTTATATAATATATCATCATCTGTAATATTTACAGTAATGTTTATATTTTTATTAGTATGTCCTATTTTATTAACATTAAACTTATCAAAATTTATAGTATCAGCTTGTTTGATACTATTTTGAATTTTATAATTATGTGTTATAATCTCATGTTCAAGTTTTGATATAATATGAATATCATCAGTTATTTGAAACCAATCAGTATAATCATGATTACTTATTTTGAACCTTATAAAAAATGTATATACACCACTTATAAGATTACCTGTTTCATCAATGTTATAATCTGTTGTAAAACTTGGTATATCTGGAGCTATATTATAATTACTAATATTATTATCATCAATAATCCAACTTTGTAAAGGATATTTATAATAACTATTAGTAGTACCATTAACAAATTGAGATATAGCTAAACAAGTTTTATTATTACTCATATAAGTATAAGTACCAATAAAGCTTGTATTAGGTATATATTTCCAATTATTATCACCTTTTATTTTATAAGCTTTATCATTTTTACTTTTAAGTTCATATATATTATTATTGTCACAAAAAATATAAAGTTTGTCAGATGTAGGAATTATTCCAACAATATTATGAGAATCATTATCTATAGTATTATCTGCATTATACCATTTAGTAATAGCAGGTTTTAATCCATCTTCAGCTTTAATAAATTCACCTGTATCATTAACTATAATATTTCTAGCATTTAAAATACTATTAGGCTTACAATCTTTATATCTATGATTAATATTAAATTCAGGAATTATATTCATATCTTAAATGTTTCTAGGATTAAAAGTAAAGTTATAAAAGAAGTTATTCCATTCACTTTGAACATCTTTATTTAATTCATTACGAACAGATGCAGCAGCTTTTGGACGAAGAGTATTCCATTGAATCCAAGGATTAGTTACAGGACTACTACTTTTCAAATCATATACTTGATGTTTACTTCCACGACTAAGATATTTAAAAAGAATATACCATGACAAAGCTTCAAGAAGAAGACCATTGTCATAAATATATGGAACTTCACAATCATAGTATTCGTCATAATATGTAGCAACTTCATAAGATACTACAATGATATAATCAGTATCAAAGTTCAATTCTATATTATTACCATCTAGAATATAATTATGATTACTATTACCGTTTACTATAGAAGCAACTTCCATATAATTAACTCCTGTTTTATTGGTACTGTCAATAACAGCAATCTCAGATTCTGTAGCATGTCTATTACTATCAGAACCTGAGTTACAATGACAACTAGAAGAATCTAGTTCAGGAATTTCACAACCATACTTATCATAAACTCTAATTTCTTTTGCATTATTAATATCACAAGGAAATTGAGCTATCTTATCACTAACTTCCAACTGTCTTTTCTTTTTAACAGAAGGAAGAATCTTCATTTGACTTAAAGCATCAATAGTCCAAGCAGCTACTCTAGGAATCCAATCACTTTCACTTATATTAAAGTCATTGTCTACTTTTGCTACTAGGCGTTCTATGCTTAACTGATTCTTGATTTTCATTTCTAATAAATTTAGTATAAAGAAGTTTATCGGCTTCAAGACAAAGACTAAGCTTAGTCTTGAGGTCTATATTAAGTTTATAAATCTCATTAACATCACCTCCAGTTTGTTTAAGAAGTTGTTCATTAGTTATACCTGCATATTGAGCTGGTCTATAATTAACCTTTTTAAATTTCAATATATAAGCGTTTGGAAGAGTACAATCTAACAAAGGAAGTTCATATATAGCTTCAGGTTTACGGAATATTCTATAATCAACACCATTATAAGGAAGTCCATTAGCTTTAGCCCATTCTTCTTCAGCTTTATTCCAAAGATGAACTCCTTGTTCAATAAGTCTCTTCTTGTTAGCTTTAGTCTTAGCATAATCTAGAACATTACTTTCTCTTTGTCTATAAAGATTACGATTAAAACATATCCAACCAATACGATTATCATAAACATAACCATAACCTTGAAGAAGATACTCTTGGACTTTAGTATAGAAAGTTTTAATTATATGGAGATATTGCTTATGATTAAGTTTAAGACACTTTTGATAACTAACTTTACATCTATCAATTTCAGCAATTCTTTTCTTTGCTTTAAAGTAATTAATAATCTCTAGTAGTTTAGCTCTAGTTTCATTATTAATATTCTCATCTCTATATAATATTCCAAGTGTTGTTAATATTCTACCATTAATATATCTATCTTCAACAAACTCAGGATAATCTGTAAGATTAGTCTTAAACTCTGAAAGCCATTCAACAAATTTATCTCTCTTACCTTTACATTCAGCTTCAAGTTTATCTTTCTCAATAAACATAGTTTGAAGAGCCATTTTAAATGCAAACTGCATACTATTAAAATACTGCTTGGTACTTATAGGTTTTTCCATTGTTTAAAATTTAATATTGTTTGGAACTTCATCTGTTTGACGAACTTGATTTAAAAGGTCTCTCTTATATATAATCTCTTTAATTTGACCTACCATATCTTCAGATAAAATCCATTCATTATCATCTAAAGCTACATCTAATTCGTTAGCATCACCATTCTCAAGAATTATTTGATTAGGATATTCAAAAGCTGATTCAATAACTATAGCTCCTAGAGTTAAAGCTTTATTATTAGATGCTGGATATATATAAATATAATCATTAATATAATCATAACTAATAGCTCCACACATACCAGGAAGACTACCTCTAAATCTAGCAACAGTTTCTTTTATAAATGGAATTTCTCTATTAGTCTTATAACCAACTGTACTAACTCTATCAAATGGAAGATTATTTGTAAGCCTAACAGGTCTTTGAACTTTTTGTTTTGTACGTTTAATTTTATCAACACTTACTCCATCTGGAAGTTCAATATCTCCATCGTTAACACTAATAAGACTAACTCTATATCGTTGAGTTAGTCCTTTATCAATATAATTGTGATTCTCATAACTACGTCTAATAACTTCAGCTCTAGTATGAATAATTAAAGATTTTATATTATTACGTAAAGCTTGATTATTAGGTTGACCTAGACTATGAGCAAACTCACTAACAAGTTGTGCAATACTAGCCATTATATAATTAGTTTAAATATTAATACTATCAAAATTAGCTCCCCCGTAGAAGGAATGTATGACATGTTACCTTACTATACCTTACTTGCGAACATCAACATTATCTACATGAGGAGAATTAAATACATAACAATCATTATTATATCTAGCAACAGTAAATATTTTATTTTTAACAGACCTATTCTACCATTTTTTTTAAATTATACTTATGTTTATCTACTAGCCTGACTATAACTTTGATTACTGTCTTTAGTTTAATCCTACAACAACAATAAATACTATTATCAAAAGTTCTCCAAAAAGAAGTTTACTTATTATCTATATTATTATCATTATCGTTATCACAAACATCAAACATATTACGTATTCAATCACTTGCAAATATAGACTTTTATGACATTAAATCAAAATTATAATACTCTAATAGACATGCCTGTGTGCGCACACAAACTGCATAATTTGCAGCTTGCTATTAGTTAATCAGCTAACACATAATAAGTTATTAGGCAAGCCGATATGCAGTAGAAATTATTATAAACAAAAACTCCTAGCAACAGCATAACTATTACTAGGAGAAACAATTTATATAAACCAACGAAAAGAAGCTTATTGAACAGTATCAGCTTCCATATAACCTTTATCTTTCAAGTTCTTTTATGCAACATATAGCATTTTATAGGCTCTAGTCTTGGGTAGATTGTTCTCACAAACTTGAACCATCCATGTTGGTCCACTCTGTACCGTTCCAGACTATGTATCTTTTAAGGTTTCTGTCATAGTATTGGAAACCCAAATTAGTATTAGCTTCAATAGTCGGTCTTGATGTACTATATCCTACTTTATTAAAATTGGCATTATAACCATAAACATCGACATAGTCTTTTCCATTATACACATTTAAAGTTGTTGTTTTTTCATTATATACGGTGTGCCCTTTGTTAGTTGAGGCTAAATATTTAAAATTAGTATTTACCTCTTGATTGTTTAAGGAGACCATACGATATAAACCTAATGTGTCTGTTTTATCTGGTTTTTTATTGCATATAAGAATCATGCCATCACCAATAACAATATCATTAACTTCTATAACGTTGTAAAGATTTGGAGAATTAATCAGATTATTAATATTACTATTTGTTCTAAATATCAAGACTCCATCAATATTAGTTATATTTATTTTTGTATTCGAAAAAACTCCAGGTATATTCCTTTCACACGAAAACCCTTTACTCCTTACATAGAAAACATTAGACATAAGTGAATTAATAGTAGTATTTATTCTTTCAATACGAAATTCAACTCCAGTATCTTTGTTTATAGCATTGGTTATTACTGCACTTTTAATATTGATGTTGCTTAAAGAAATGTTAGGAGTATAGGCGGCAGATTGATATACTAATATATTATTAATATACAGATTGTCTACAGTTGTTTTTTCGGCATTAAAATTTTCTACTTTAATAGCATTATATGTTCTATTAGTACATTTCTTTATAATTACATCATTAATATATAAATGTTTGTCTTTAAACAAGCTTTCATTATTAAATGTGTTATCTAATGATATGTTTATCGGGAGACATAGCTGATTCTCTTTATAGTCAAAATCAAATTGAATATTATTTAAATATACCTTGTTCCTAATCCCTGAAGAATTTATTCCATAATAAGTGTTTCCGACGCATTTTATATTTTCCGCATAAGCTTCAGCCCTTTGAAAATCAATAAAAGAAAATGAACAATCTCCCTCTATGTATATATCCCTGACTTTTACTCCAGCAGCTTGTACTTTTATTGCTCTTTTTGAGCAATTATAAAAGTTGCAATTTTGAACCAAGCTGTTACTATATTGCAAATAATACTTTTCATCGTCTGAACCTATGAATTTGATACCATCACCATCATTTTCAACGCCTTTTATATTCTGTATATTGCAATCTATAATTCTACAATTTTTGAATAATTTATCAGAATTATTTGAAACTACAAATTGTATACCCGATGCATTAGTTTTGGCTATTATATTATTTATGTTTGACCTTAAAATGTTAGAAAAAGAACAATCACCAACAAGCCATATACCATTAGCATTGTTGGTCTGTTCATTGCCATAATTTTCTATAACAACATTGTCTATATATGCCTTCGTTCCATCACATCGAATAGCATATTGTTTTTCATTTTTTCCATCAAAATGTGATGAATAAACATATAAAGAACAATTATCAGCCTTGAGCGAACATTTTACAAAATGTGCAGTATATATAGACAACGAAGTTTCAGAGCTATATATAGAACCATTCTTTAAACACCCTCCATTAAATTGTAGTACACAATCATTAGGAATAATGACAGTAGCCCCATTCAAATCAAAATCATACCTAATCTCATAAATTGTATTAGTCTCATTTATCATCTCTTGGGTAAGCACATTCTTTCTTTCTCCGTTGATTGTTTGCCAGTTCTTACGTAGAATCTTATAGCCTTTCCCCGAAGCATTCAGACTGTCGTATGCCCTATCTTTCAGTTTGAGCACTTGTGTCTGCGGTGTGTCTCCTTCTGCTGTAATATCTTCTTCATCAGAGTTATTGGTAACATTACCACTAACAACAACCCTATCACCTATCTTATCTTGCAGTTCACCAATAGCGTTTATTACATCTTTTGCGTTAGCCTTAGTTGCTATATTAGTATTGATACCTGATACAGTATTGTTAAACTCATTTTTATTTACATATTCTGACAAATCAACTTCAGCTTTAAATTCACCAAGATTCTCCCAAACATTATCAACATAAAGATATTCAATATAAACATTGTTACCTTGACTATCTTTGTTAGGAATAAGATAAATCTTATTAGTTTTAATATCAGTAGTAGGAAGTTCTCTAACTATCAAGAACAATGTAGTATCTATATTACCTAATTGTTCAATAGGAACATTACCGTTAGAATCAAGACTAGCAACACCATTAGCTTTACCAACAGTGTCCTTAGTCAGCATACTCTCTACAACTTTAGAAATGTCAGATTTAATAGAATCAAACTCTTCTTTAGTAATAGGATCTAAATCACTGAAAGCTTTATAAATAGTATTACGTTTAGCATTACTTATAGCAATACTACTAATAGCTTTTCTAAGGTCATTTTTGTTAATCATAAAAGTTTAATTTAATAGTTTATCAATTTGTTTATAATCCCAACCTAGTTTATTAGCAATAGGTTTAAATATCCAACTCCAACTAACAGGTGCTAATATAGCAGAATTAACTAGAACTTTAATATCAGTTCCAAGAAAATAATAAATAGCAGCTATAACTATTATAGAAAATAGCAGAACTATTCTTTTAATAGGAACAACTACATTACCGCCTGCAACTTTAATCATAAAGTTTATTATAAGATAAGTCATAATGTTTACTATAACACAATAAGTAAAGTCAAATTGACTTATCAAAGCATTAATTATATTATTTATAACATCCATAGTTTTATTAAGTTTATATTAATAATAGTTCCAATAGTAATAATGATACTATATCGAACAACATCTTCAATTTCAAATTTAGCTAGTCTATAATGTTTCCATTGATAATATTCTCTAGCAATCATTATAACTTCAGCTATAACTCCAATTACAATAGAAACTATAAGCCAACCTCCAATACCAATATAATCTCTAGCGTTAAGTTTAAATAAATTCATAAGATTAATATTAAGTTTATTATAAATAAAAATAGTAGTATCACAAGTATGATTTCATGTAATACTACCATTCTAATTAACTACTAACCTATAAAACATTTTAAGCATTTCTGAGAGCATTTTATTTGTTTACCTTTACTCTTTACCATACGGCAAATTTAAAGATTTCAGAGCTAATCTATGAGCATCACAGAGGTTAAATTTCAATGATTTCAGACAACCATAATAAACTTACTACTCTTAGAAAATCACTTAAATTTATACCAATTAATAGGAACTCCTTTACGACAAGTATCAGCATACCAACGATTAAATGCTATACCATCATAACCATCAACATCATCAAGAACATCTTTTATATATTGAGCAAGATAATTTTCATTAGGAACACTCTTACCTATATAATCAGCTTTACACATATTAGCTACAAATACTTTATCATAAAGTATATCGTTATCTAGATGTATATTATATGCTTTAAGAATATTATCAACCTGCTCTTCTGTATAAGGAATAATTTTACCATTACTATCTTCCATTTGACTAACAGCAAAATCACAAAGATGTTTATTAAAATGACGACCATTATATTTAAGATATTCAATCATATCTTCAGGAAGTTCATCATAAATATCAAGACTATCTTTATACATAATACAATTAGTTTAACGATTAATACTAGCACCCACGTAGAAGATGTTAGATGTAGATAAGCTACTAGTAGCATTAGCTTCATAACATTCTTCTACGGGGGTGTTGGTTTATCTATAACGTCCTATTCTTCTAGGCTCTCTATCATCATAATCATCACGACGGCTTCTATAATCCCTATCGTCATAATCATAATCTCTCATTCTATCTCTGGAAGTATCTTCTCTAGCTTCACTAGCAGCTATACATTCTTCAAGTTCTTCCATATATTCTTTCATTCTTCTAAGTTTATCTCTCATTTGAGATATACTTTTATGTCCTGTCTGTACCATAATCATCATATTAGTTTAGTTTATTATTGTTACTTACTATATCAAGTATCTTATCTAGTTTAGATTCAACACCTGATACCTTATCTTTAAGTGAAGCTATTTCTTCATCTCTAGCTTTATCTTTAGCATAATTAGTATCAATAGATTTAAGAATACTTTCAGCTTGTTCAGCTTCATCTTTAATATCTTCAATATGTTCTAAAGTATAATTAGCTTTATGAAGTATAGATTCAACTTCTGCTTGAATTTGTTGTTTAGTCTCAGCAATTATAGTTTTACCACCTTTATATGTAACTATAGAACTATTGCTAGGTATATTATTAAAGTCAGTTGTTACATCACCAACTTTAACTTTGATGTTCATAACCATTTGATTAGTTCCATCTGTAGCAAACTGAGGAATTGTAGTACCAACAACTTCTCCAATATTATATTTAAGTTTATCAGTCTTATCTAAAATATAAACAAGACTACCTTGATTTAAAGCTGAAAACATTATATTACAAGTTGAAGTTTATTATTCTGTTTATCAAATACTACTATATGCAAACCTTCAGTAAGAGATGTAAGAGCGTCTCCACTAGAATTAAGTAGAGGAAGTGTGACATTATTCACCATCATTTCAAAGCCAGTTGCAGTAGTTGTAGCAGCATTGAAATTAATTACCATTATACCTGCAATGCCCATAGCTCTGAAAGTATGATTTGGCATACTAAAAACAGCATTAGCAGTTGCACTGCCAGCAGTCGTTTGAGTAGCTGCTACTAGTGGTATACCTCCACGATTACCAATGTATTCATTATATGTTGCCATAATTTTACCTCCTATTTAATTCCAAAATCCATTTAAACCATTACCATAAGTTCCACAACCATAATAGCCCATTTGAGCAGCTACACAATTAGGAATAGCAACAAAAGGTTGATAAGGTGTAGTAACTGTGCTAGGTTGAGAGCATTTAATTTCGTTAACTTCTTTCTGAATACCAGCTAAAGCTCCACTTAAAGGATTAACAGCAGCAGCTATCTGTTGACCAAATACAGCAGTCTGATGTTCAGTAGTAAGCTGAGTTTGAAGAGCATTAATCTTATCCTGCATTGCAGACTTCTCAGAAGCATCAAGTTTAGCTATAATTCTATCTCCCACTACATCAACAGCTTTTTCTAGATTACAAGTTTGGTCTCTAAGAGCATAACCAACATCAGCAAATCCTCTTGTAACAGCACTACCAACACCATTTACAGATTCTTTAATAGTATCTGTTTGTTGCATATTTAATATTTGGTTTTGATGATTACCATCACTTATAGCAGTTTTAAGATTGCAGCAACATGTTGCAAGCTGACTAGAAAGAGTCATTGTATTCTGAGTACCTGCATTAAGAAGAGCACCTGTTGAAGAATCAATTTTACAACCAACTTGAGTTACAGCAGTATTAACTTGATTAATAGCAGTCTGAATCATATTAGTAGATGTATTGAACATAGAAGCGAGAGATTGAATTGCATTACCATTGTTATTAATTGCTTGCATAAGCAAATCTCTACCATCATTGTTATTAACAAGATTAGCAAGTGGACCTAGACCACTACATCCGTTACCATTTCCACCAAGATTACCAAACAAACCACCATTACGCATAAGAGGATAAAGGAAGAACAGAAAGATAACCCAAATCCAATTACCATTACCAAAGCCACCACCATTATTCATAAGAGCCATAAGTGTAGCTAAATCACTAGTTGAAGAGTTTCCTTTATAATTATTATCAGGAAACATAAAAACTTTAGAATCGTCCATAAGTCTTAATTTAATTTAGTTAATAATGTTACTTGTACTTGCTAGCATTAGTACATTGCAAATATAAGAAGGTGGATTTATAGCTACAAAAAATGGATAATCAAGTTATCACTTAATTATCCATTCAATATTATGTTTATTATTAGCAAACTTATAAACGTAATTGTTTATTATTTGTTAATTAAATACATATAGGTTCAACATCTTTATTAAGCAAAGTAGCTTGTGCTGTAGCAAGTCTATAAACTCTAGATATAGATAGATAATTATAAGCTAGTTTTCTAAGATGTCTTATAGAAGCAACATTTCTATTTAGAATTTGAGATATGGTAGTAATACTAAAACCTGCATGTAACATTTGTTCAACAACCATAGCTCTAGCCATTACTATGTTTTCTTCACGAGATTTACCAAGAATATCGTCTCTACTTATACTTAGAGTTCCATTAGGAAGTTCAATAGCACAACATTTAACAACATTGTCTATGACCCTATATATTTCTTTCTCTTTATCATTCATAATATCACTAGTTTAAATTGATTAATAATCTATTCTTATATTTTATAGGACAATTATTAGATAAAAACAATTCACATGGTTGTATCCAATTACCTTGTTTATATTTAAAGATGCTATTTTACCATAATTTAAATTATTAATTAACCATGTTGTCTATTTCATTGTTAGTTATACTAGGAACTTTTATTTCAGCAGCACTAACTTCTTTGAGAGTTGAACCGTTCCAACGATAAAGTTTATCTGTAGACTTATTTACAAATATTTTACCTTCAAGTGGAACAAAACTATTATCTGCATAATTATCTCTACCAGTCCAATTAATATAATATTTATTTGTACTTGAACTAGAACTAACAAGGAGAGCAAATTTATTTGCAGAAGAAACATATACTACAGTACCTTCTCCATTATAAGATTCTTGTAAAATATTAGCTGTTTGTACAATATTAGCAAATTCTACAACATCGTCAAGATAACTAGGTAATTGAGAAGACTTAATCTTACCATCATTACCAAGAGTAACTGCATTACGTTCAAGATTTGTAATCTTTTTTTCAAGGTCACTAATCTTTCTACTTAAAATACTTATTACAGATTGTATTGTAGGATCAACAAAAGGATTCCAATCAGTCCAAGCACCTTTAGGACTAGTAAGATTAGGTGAATTTATATTATAACTTCTATAACATTTATATATTTTATCATCACTATGAGCACTAAAATCAAATTGTTTAGTATCGGCATTATAAAGACAATGAGTTGTCAATATCTGTGTTACAACATGTGACATGTCATCACCAATTATTTCAAGTACACCAATAAATACGTTAACGCTACCATTAGTTGTATTTTTAGGTTTAGTTACAGCATATATTAGAGGCTTGCCTTCATAAGTATCTTCTAAATTTTTAATATTATCTATATTATTAAAACTTATAGAAGTAATACCTTTACTTAAAAATTGTGTCTTCAGTTTATCTATAAGATGTTGAAGACCAGTACTATCCAAAAACTTATTTTGAGCCATTATGTTATGTAGTTTCGTTAAACATGTTATCTATTTCTTCGTTAGTAATAGTATCTATAGTAATATCATCACTATTGACACTAACTTTAAATGGAGACATTTTATCTCCAATTTTTTCAAATAATTGTGTTACTACTTTCATATCAACTACTTTTAATATAAACTCTATGTTGCTTATGCTTTTCAAGCCATTCTTTATATTTCTCATAAGTAGACTTGTTAGCAGTAAATTCTATATTATTATTCATAATTGTACCATTTACTTTTATAGCACCATCAGGAGTTATAGTATATTGAAAACTTGTATCATTAATATTCTTATCTATCAAGTCAATTTGCTTATCAACATATTCTTTAAATAATGTTGCTCTAGCAAAATCTTCTGAAGCATAAGCTGCACAAGCAGATTGAAAAACATTCCAACAATTAAAAACTATACTACCGTCACCTTTACAAGAAAAAGAACAATCATCTAGAATATGTTTACCAAAGTTAGCAACAAACACGAGAAGTTTGCGATAAGTTGGAATCCAACTAACTGGAATAGTAAGGTAACAAACATCAGAATCTATAACATGATTTTCTTCATGTTCACCAATAGTATAAACTTCATTATAATTTGTATCTATATCGTCCATATCATCAAATATTAAATGTTATATCACTGATATTGTTTATATGATTATCATCTAGCATCGCAACATTATCATAACAATGTTTAAGCATCTGTATAATACTAAGTTTAATAACCTTACTTCTATTCACAACATACCCTTTTTCTTCAAGAACGTTTATAGTCTTAACTATATGTTCTTCTTTATCACATAAGGAGTTAACAGATTTCGTTATTTCAATATTATTAATCATAAGAACATCTTATTAATTAAATACTTTGTTACTAACATAAACAGAATGTTCACCGAATATTATACTAAGTTTATTACCTATTTGTCCAATACGAACAACAGGTTCTTGACCATTATATATAATATTCAAACATTCTTTTGTTAAATCATCTATCCAATCTTCTTTTAATTTAGTAGAAACATTAATTGAATCAATTTCATAAGCTGAAAGAATATTATAAAGTCTATAGTATTCAGTACTGATAAGTTTAAACAAATTCTCTTTAATAAGTTCTTTATTCTTATCTACGTTGTTATGTATTATAACATCAGTACAATGTCTTTCTATAGCAACTCTAAAACTATCAAATGCTATCTCTATAACATTTTTAAGTTTAGCTCTTTCTTTACTATCAGCATCTTGAAAAGTTTTATCTAAAACTTGATTAAGCTTAACTACATTCTCGCTAACTTGTTGAATAGCTTGAGCCATTTGAACAATAGGCTTATTTCTATCCTTAGCTTTAAAAAGGTCAACAAGTCTAATTATCAAAGTATAAGCAATAAATACTCCACTAGAAATTAGAACTGTAACATAAGATGAATCTTTAACTGCTTCTCCAACTATTTGATTAACTGTTTGAAGTTCATCCATATCATTATAATTAAAATACTAGCTCCCCCGTAGAAGAGGTTGCTAGTATTTGATTATATATATTATTTAAGCCCGAAAGCAGTTTTAATAGCTTGAGCATTAGCAGTTAGAACAGCTATATGAACAAGCTGATTAACTGTCTCTGTATTAAGCTGACGACCATACTTTCTATCATTAGAGAAACGGAGAGTAATAATCGTATATTTACCTTCAGGAACATTCATTGGATAGCCTGGATAAATACTAGCACCATCAGCATAAGTATTATCAAATCCACGGTTCTGAGAACACATAGAAGCAAGCTGACGAACATAAGCTGCATCACATGTAGGGGCTGCTGCACGAGTATTCTCTACAGTAGCAATACTATAAAGGTCATCACCTGCACTAACTTCCCACTCGGTATAATCACCAGCTTTAGCCCTTATTGTCAGTACTCCAGAAGCGTATGTAATAGTAAGACCAAATTGAGCTTCATCAAACTTTTGAGTAAGTTGTTTCTTCAACTCATTACCAAGCTTATCCTGTGTATCAATTTTTTCACTACCTTTTACAGTAACAGTCCACTTATTACGCTCATTAAAGTGCGTACCAAGCTTAGTAAGAACTACTGTGAAATCTAGTCCATTAGATACTAGTCCATCAGCAGGAAGATTAACCTTTCCTACAAATGTTGCAGGAACATATTTACCTGTCTGCTCAGCTGAAGAACTAACTTTAAGGTGAGATGCATCTACAGGAATTGTAATAGCATTTGAATCTTTACGACCAAGTGCTAGAACAAAATCCTTATCTCCAATAGTAGAAATATACTTACCATCATTCGGAGTATAAATACCAAGCTGACCATCAGTAGGAGCTGAAGTAGCTAAAGTAGGATTTGTAACTATAAGTAATTGTTTCATATTATTAAAAGTTTAAATAAATTATTGTTATTGAGCAGCTTGAGAAACATCATCTTGACGATAATTATTTCTCATAGCTTCTTGTTGTTGAGCACGTTCTTGAGCTTGTGCAGACAATAGACTACCACTAATACTAGCGTGATACAAATCTACAGCACGCTTCACAATATCTCCATGAAGATATTCAGGCAAGTTACAATTAGCGTTAACACTTCCAACATCTTCAGCATATTTGACTGTAGCAGGTTTAGCTATATAAGATACTCGAAGATTAGAAGGTATTACTCCATTAGGAATATTACTTTGATTATTCTTCTTCCTATCTATATATATTTTTATCCTAATATGTCCTTCTTCCCTATTAACTATATGAGCTATAGGACTTCTAAAAGATGGAGCTAGAATAAAGTCATTCAAAGCATCTGCAACATAAATATCATCTATAATTCTAATAGGAAACCAATCAGTTTTAATTCTTGTATTTCCAACACTACTACTTGTATAATAATTAATGTTGAAATCACAAATATACATATAATCAGAAGGAATTGCAGTCTTCTCTACTTGAGGTTTATGATTACAAGTAATATCAAACTCAAATCCAGTAGTCATAACAGTTTGTATAGGATTTACTCCACTATTAAGAGTAAATTCGTTTCCATTATATTTGTATATTTGTACTTCAGCATTTTTATATAAAGTACTAAGAGCGTTTATTTGTCCAATCTTAGAATTATCAGTAATAACTCTATCGTTAGTACTAGCTATATTTCTCTTGATGATTTCATTAACTACATCAATGATAGCCGTATTCAACAACAAGTCTATTTGTTCAGGCAGAATAGCACGAACATTCTGCATGCCCATTTGTTGAGCTAATTGCCTAAACATTATGTGCATATCTACTATATTCATAACTCAAACTATTTAGATTAACTTTAATTTATTCTCATACATAACTTTAACTGCATTGTTATTTGGATTGTTGAAATAAGCAACAGCTTCATTAAGATTTGCTCCAATAAATCCACCATCAGCAGTAGTTATTTGTTGGTTATAAGTAGAACGAATAAGTTCACCACGTACTATCAAAGTTTCAATAAACGCTTTAAGAACTACATTCTTGTCATTAACAAACTTATTAAACTTATCAGGATTAAGATTAGCATAATCCATAAGTTCTGTAGTCTGTCTAATCTTATCTTTGTTAAGAGCAGCAGCAATATTCTGATTAGAAGCTTTACATACTGCAATATAAACAGCTTGGAATCTAGATGGCGAAGAATCAAGTTCAACTATATTACGTAGGGCAATCTTACGCTCCTCAACAAGCTTCTTTTTACGAGCTTCTTCTCTAGCCAAATCTTTAATATAAAATCTAAGATTTTGATTACCATTAATAAATATAGGGTCTTTAGCAACTTCACTATAAAGAATACAATGACGATACAAAATATACTCTTCAAGATTTACAGGATAACCATATTTGTATTTAGTACTTTCAAGTATATCAAGTTCCTTATCACGTTTAACAGCTCCTTTATAAAGTTCATCCAAGTTGTTTTTAGGAATACGATTATAAGCTGCAAGTATTTTATCTTCTTTCTCTTTAATAACAAGATAATCGGACTTGTGATAATAAACAAAACTTGTATCAAGTTTAGCATCGCCTCCTGTAATTGTAAACTGAATATTACTTAGATAAGATTTTACTCTACTTACAAAATCGTTATGAGTAGCACTAATACCTAGAAGACTTGGAAAATATGCTTCAATTTCACCCTTATGACCCATAAGAGTTCTAGTAGAACGAACAGAACTTCCTATTGTAGCTTTAACTGGACCAAGACTAGCCATATTAACTCTACGATAATTAGAATAATTACTAACAAGAGAAACAATTATAGTTCTATTATCAGTATATTCTTCATTTAAATCTTCTTCAAAAAACTCTTCAGCAGAAGTTTCCACAGGACTCTTAGCAGGAGTTTCTACAGAATCAGCAGACTTATTAACTTCTTTATTTTCTACTTCGCTTTCTCCTGAATTACTTTTGTCTTCAGGTTTACTCTGAGGTTTATTAAGACCTCCTCCATTAAATGTTGGATTAAATTCAGTCATATCTCTATTATTATCAGTTTAAATTAAAGTACACACTTGAGTTGGAACATCTTAGTAGTCTTATCTACTTGCAGACCGTATGAGTTCTTAACCTCATAACGTGAAGCATCAACATCAGTTGAAAGAACATTAGTTGGGAATCCACCCCATGAAGCAGGAATTGGAGTAAGACCTTTATATACACCAGCATTATAAATTTGACCCTTTTGACGAACCTTACGAACATTACGACGACCGTCATAAGTAGACATATCAATAAGGAATGCTTGGTGAGATGTAATAGGAAGACCAGTACGAGGATGAATCATACCATTAGACTTAGCGTTCTCAGCAAACGTTCCCTTATCAAGAAGTGGAAGATGCTTCATAGTAATTACGTGACCATCAACAGTTTTATATTGACGGAAGTATTTACCATAAGAAAGACCATCACCTGAAGTCTCAATCATCTTGTCACCAAGAGGAGTTACAAATCCCTCAGAACGAGCATCATTACGAATAGCACGGTCAAAATCTTGCATAAATCCTTTACCAGCACAAAGAATAACTTCCATAGAACCAGTATCAGTATCCTTATCAAGAACATCACCTACAGTACGCTCAATCTTATTAAGAGTAAGCTCTTCACCATAAGTATCATAGTTGCTCTCACGACAAATCTCTTCCATACCTGCTGTATGAGGAATTGGTTGTCCATTATCAGGGTCAACAAGAGTAATTTCACCATTCACAGTCTTATTATATTGAGCAAACCAAAGACGTTCCTCGTCCATAATACGACATTGAATGTCAAACTGACGCATTTCTTCATTAATCCAAAGGTTAGTAGTACCACCACCTTTAGTCTTAAACTCATAAGTAACTACAGTGTTACTAATATTACCAGCAATCTCTTTAGAGTAACGGTGGAACTCAAGTTGAGAAGTCATCTTACCAGGTCCCATAACATTACTACGATTACCTTTAGAATAACTCTGAGGAATAGTAGGAGCAGTCAAAGACCAATAAGCACCAACTTTCAGATTGTCAGCAGAAACATAAGCATTTGGATTAGGAGTTGTAAGACGAAGACGATAAAGATAACCACCATTTGGTCCTTCACCAAGGTCTTTCATAATACGAACTTGAGTAATACCATCAGGAGCAATCAAACCATATTGCTCAATAAACCAATGAGTCTTAAACTCAACATCAAACATTACACCGCCTTGTCCAACATTACCTGTTGCAGCACAAGCAAGAACTTGGTCATTAAACTTCATACGACCCATAGTCTTCCATGTCCAATCAACAGTATCAATATCTACTACACCAGCTGAACCTTGACCTTCAGTAAGGAATGTCAAAGGAAATCTATCATCATCCATACCATAAGTATAGGTGAGAGTAGAGTTAATCTCAGCAGGTTTAGTAAGCATTAGATGAGCAATAGTTTCCTCATTAGAGTAACCTCTATCATCATAATTACCACGTTGTACTTCTCTAAGTTTATACATAATAACTTTAATTTAATTAATAATTAGTTTACATTAATCAAATACTAAATCGTTAGCATTGAACTTATTATTAGTTGGCTTTGTTATACGTACAGTTCCATTAGTACTTTGTTGCTTGGTTTTAAGTTTAAGGACTTTAACTTGATTTTCCTTAATAGCCATATCAACAATATCTTTATAAGTACCACCTGTAAACAGAAGCCAATTATTAATCATATTCATTTCCACTTGCTTCTCAAATGGAAGTTTGTCAAACAACATTTCAGCAGCAGAATTATAAGTAGTACCTTCGTTATCAGTAACAGGTCTAGAAACAAAGTCATAAAAGTCATCTAGATTAACTGTTATCTTCTGACCATTAACTTCTTTTACAAAAGTCTCAGGAAGAGAATACTGACCAATAGTTCTACCTTTAATCAGATTATTTACATAGTTATAATATTGATTAGCTCTTTCAATTTCAGCTTCTTCTTGAGCTTTAGCTTGTTGAGCTATTTGCTCACGAAGTTGTTTATCTTTCTCTTGAAGAGCTTCAAGACAAGACTTAGCTTCATCATAAAGAGCACCACTATCTTTAAGATATTTAATATAATTCTCATTAACAGATTTATTACCAAACTCTTGAGCTGCCATAAGAATTATATTCTGCTGTTGAATTTCATTATCTTTATCAAGCTCAACTCCACTTCTATCAGGAATTTCACCAAAACCTTTAGCGTCACCATGAATAGTAATATAATCAATAAATGATTTAACTAGAGGATTATCATTATAAATTCTAGTATAAGCTGCTTGCTCAGCCTCAGCATAAGAATTAGCAATTACATCACTAACATAAGCTTTTATTCCATTAACATCATCTGTATATTCAATAGGATTACCATCTTCTCCTGTTATCTCAAGACCAATAGCTTTCTGAATATTAGCAAGGTTAATTTCTGTATCATCACCCTCTTCAACTTCAAGAGATTTAATCCAATCTTGAACATCAGCAGCAGCTTTAAATACATTATTGTTACTATCAACTAAGTCACCATTTTCAGCAACAGTATAAACTTGACCATCAAACTCAACTTGAGAACCAACTTCTAGCTCCCCCGTAGAAGAACTTTGATTGTTATTATCTCCTTGCTGTTGACCTTGTTGACCTTGATTGCCATTATTACCGCCATTGTTATTATTGTCTGGCTGATTAGCTGGAGGAGTTGTTGGAGGAGTTGTTGGCTGATTATTATTATTCTGACCATTAATATCAGCAGCTCCATTAGTACCTCCGTTAATATCGGGAGCGTTCATTGGATTCTTATCATTTGGTGCAGCTTGACCACCATTATTAGCAGGTTGCTGATTAGTACCATCAAAATCTATCTCCATAATTAATTAATTTTTTAGTTAAACAATAATTTTAATATTTATGTTAAGTGCAAAGTTATACACATTATTTATATATACAATAACTGTTTTATCTTCAATTACAATATTATAAGTTAAATAAGTATTTGTACTAGTATCAATATTAATTAATACTCTCAAACTAATACAGGCAGCTTTATCAGTTAATTATCAAATCTATTTGCTGATAGTAGTCTTATCCGAATATAAATATCTCTGTAGACCAACTTCTTTTTAGCTCTGTGCCACTCAATATATTCAGATGATAGATTAATCAACTTTGATATTTGACACGCTTAAATCGTGTTTTCAAAATATTAGTTTTCGTACTATAAAGACAAAAATAATCCCCAACCGTAGTTTCACAACTAAGTTGGGGAATAAACAAATATTTAACAACATTATCTCAACTATGGTTTATTTATCATATCTATTCTTATTAGTCTTAGCTATCTTTAAATCATTCTTCATTTGCTCACGTTTAAGTTGCCTATCAGCAGCAGCATTATATGTATCAAGAGCTAAACGTTGACGTTCAAGACCAAGTTTAGATTGTTCAATCTGTTGTTTGATTTGGTCTCTACTTCTTTCAAGATTCATTCTAGCTTCATTATCATTAGTTGGAGTACTATCTGTCAAAGCTGCCATATCAACATCAATATATTTAGATTGAAGTTCATATTGAGCTTTAAGCATTTCAGTTTTTCTATCTTCCTCACCTTTAGCTTGAATCTCACGAATCTTATTTTGAACTTCTTCTTCTTTAATTTGAAGCTCCATTTGCTTCATTTGTTCTTCATGCTGTTGTTTAATAGCAGTAAACTTATTAATAGCATCTTTTATCTTAGAAACATTATCACCTGTTATAGCAGCCATAGCCATATCAAGGTCGCCATTTTGTGCAGCACTAAATGCCCATTGACGAAGTTGTTGAAGTTTATCTATTTCTTTACTATCATTACGAACAGTAGTTGCAAAATCAGAAGAAATAAAAGAATTGACGTCAACTGAAACAAATCTTTGTTTACCTGTTTCATCTAAATAAGAAGTATTAAGTCCATCTATAAATGCAAGTTTAGCGTAATCCAAATCTCTATTATAATCTATTCTACGATAATCGTCAAATGTTTGAGTTATAATAACAGAACCCATTGCAGATTGAGAAATAGCTTGTTGAGTAGTATTAGCTCCAGCTGATTGAGTAATTTGACCATAACGTTGAGCATTCATGTCAACCATTTCTCTAGCTTCAAGTTTAATACTTTCCATAAGGTTAGTAAGCTCTGTAATATATTGACCCATATTAGCATTAAGCAAACGAACTTGTTGCATCTTAACACCACTCACATCTTCTTCATCATCAACAGGTAGAGTTCCTGTAGCTTCTAGTCTATAAAGAGCATCTTCTGGATTAGCTAGAAGAGATTTAGGATACATAAGTACGAGCATCTTATTCTTAGCTATTACCATTTCACGATGATAACTAATTATATTACGAAGTATTTGGAAAGGAGTAATTGTTTCTATAATACTAAATTTACCCATAAATGGAAGAACTTCCATAATACCATTATAAGGAAGCTTTCCATTACGATTAAAAGCTATAGGTCTAGCTTTAATTGGATAAACAGCATTATACCTATTACCAATTCTATAACCTTCATAAACTTGAATCTCATATTCCCATTCAATATCTATATCTCCTGATTCAGGATTAAGTTGATAATCTTCTTCAACAACTCTTTGTGTTTGGAAACCTATTTCGTTAACATAAGTAAGAATACCTCTTCTAGCCCAACCTTTCCATACAACATGCCATACTTCATAAAGTTGAGTATTAGCTTCATAAGGACTTAGATTATTATTCTTAAAGAATTCTCTTTCTTCTTTACTAAACTTATCACACATATCAGCATAATAACCTTTATAATTATCATACTTTAGAAGTCTAGTAGATTGAGGAGTATCTATAGATTTATCATAATATTGTTCTAGAAAAGCTCTATCTTTATCACTCAAATCCTTGTCAAACATTTCAAGTATTTGATTGTAAGACATCATAATCTTTCTAGCAAACATATCATGGTCTTCGACAAAGAACTTGTTGTTTGGAATAGGATAAGCTTCAACTACAGGAACAGCTTCTTTAACAATCTTATTACCTCTAATCTCACTATAACTATAACATTCACCTAAAGCACAGAAATTGAAGAAGTTTGTAAGATATATCTGATTATCTTCTGTAATAGCTCTTACATAATCAAGAACATCTTGACCTTGTTTAGATTGTTCATCAATATAATCTTGATTAAACTTCTCCATAAACTCTTTCTCGTCAGGCATAGCATCTTGTGGATTAACTTGTTCAGGAGGAGCACCATTTTGAGCAGCTTGTTGTTGAAGTTGTTGAAGTCTTTTCTGAAACTCTTGTTGAAAAGCTAGTTGAGCTTGTTGTCCAACAGCTTGTTTAAGTTTCATATCATGATTAATTACAACTTCAGGACTACAACTACCAACACTAAATTGATGAACACCTTTGAAATATTCACTAATATAACGTCTTACAATATCAGACATTATATCTAGATTCCTCATAACAGCAGGAAAACGTTTATATTTTTCCTTAGTAGCATTATAAGGATTAAGAGTTTTACGATAAAACTCGTCTGGAATATTACCATGAAGAATGTTAAGTTTTGTCTCAACATCCGTTCTATCATTCATACTTAAACCTAGACTAATAATATAATCAATAGAATTAGCATACCATTCAGGTTTAGCCTTAGTAGCAGCATCTACTTTCTGTCTAGGAAATTGAAAAGTAAATTTACTTCCGTACATATTTATATCTTATTTAAAATAATATCTAGGAGCAAAAGGTTTAAAACCTATACCTCCAGTAAAATTAAATGGATCATATTTTGTATTAAATCCTTCTCTTGCATCATTAACTAAATCTCTAAGATTTCCTAAATAACCAACACCATCTGCATAAGTATCAGGACGAATTGTTGCATTTCTAAATTTAATTTTCTTAGGAAGAACATTCATTTTACCTAATCCTCCAATAATATCAGTTCCAATACTAACTAAATTTTTTGTAGGATTTTCACCAGTAAACATATCATTTGCTACTTGTAAACCATTAGTTAAAAGAGAAGCACCTAAAACATAAGGATTGCCAGGAAGAAGCATACCTGCTGTATTAGCAACAGCATCAATACCTAATAGAGTAGGATACCAAGCATTATAAACTTTTTCTTTTTGTTCTTTTCTAGCAGTTTGAACATCTTTAGAAAACTGTTTACCAAGTGCTGCTTTTTGACCATCTACAATACCATTTAAAGCTTCTTGGTCTTTATGATATTGTTCAGCATGTTTAGCATTTGTTTCATATCTTTTTTCTCTAATAGCTTTATCTCTAATTTTACCAGCATTTGACATAATAGCAGCTTGTCTTGCAACTTTTTCATTATGTGCTATTCTAGCAGAATCATCAGCAGTTTTGGCATGTTTTCTTGATGGAGCTGCAACAACTCTATCCCTATAATAAACTTTACCGTCTATAATAACAGCTCTAGGATTTCTAGTAGCATAAGGGTCGTTATTTTCATTATCTAGTATATACATATCAAAACAAATCTCTATTATAAAAATTATCACTAGTTTCAAGAATTTTCTTCCTAGCACTAAGTTCTTTAGCAGCTTGCACATCACTTTGTTTCCATTGAAGTGCATGAATAATCATTTCTGAAACACGGTCAAAGTTACCAACACTATTCCATTTCTTCAACTCTAGAATAGTTTGATAATCATAAATAGTATGAAAAAATAATTTAGGTTTACCATGTTCATCTTTGCCAACTTCACTATAAAGCATTTCTTTAAGCATACGAAGTCCTTCAAGAACTTTAGTAGAACCTGCTCCACTTCCACCTCCCATATTAACACCATAACTAGCACTAACATGAGCTTTAAGACTAGTATCCCATATTTCTACAGGGTCTTTCATCAAATATTTGAGAGCTTTCCATTTAGTAAAATTACTAACAGTTTCACCACGATTGACCTCAACACCAGTAGTTCCAATGCAATTATAATATCTAGCTAGAAGATAACATATCTTATCAGCTTCTTCAAGTTTCTCAGGACGACCATAATAGGCGCAAACTAAAGCTGTTTTAAAGTTATTATAAGGAGAAGGATTCATCCAAACTTTAATACTATTGTGAGAGTGTTTATTAGTAATAGCTGCTTTCTCTTTATTAACACCAACAGGGTCATAACTAATACTATAAAGTCCAGGAGGTGTACCAAAAGTAAGTTGACCTTTATAATCTTTGTATTGTATCTTCATTGGATTAAACCATTTACGAATACAACCGTGAGGATGTTCATTACCACGTCTAGGAACACCTTCAATCCAATCATAAAAATCTACATTATGTCTGCCACCTTCTTTTTCTATTCTAGCATTAGTTTTAAATTCAACTCCACCTTTGTTGTCTTCATACAACATTCCATCAACATAAAACTTATAAGCATTATCAACTCTAAGCTTCTCTTCCCATTCCATAAGTTCCTCACTACTAAACAGATTCTCAGTAGCAGAACTAAATGATTCAGAAGGCATAAGAGCATACTGACCTAGATAGTTAATATAATCAGCAAAAGTTTTAGCTTTTTCTTTTTTAATTTTACGTTCACGAAGAGCAATACGAATACCAACTTCGATATCTGAATTACCATCAGCATCCATAGCTAGTTTATCACCAAGTCTACCTTGAAGACCCCAACAATAAGCTTTAAAATAACCACAAACTTCATTCCTCATGTCTTTATCCCAAACATTTTCAAAAGGCATAAAGTTAAAAGATTGAGGACTATAAAAGTTTTGTTCAAATATTTGCATATTACCACTAGTAGCAGTACCCCAAGCACATAAGTTACCTGTTGTATAACTACCAGTTCTCATAGCAGGCTCAGTAACATTCATAAATTCATCAAAGTTATCCATTGTAGAAACCTCTTCAACTTTAACTTTGACAGCATCTTTACCAATAGCACAATCAGGATTATTCATCGCTGAAACACTAAACAAAGCACTATTCCAAGATTTAGGAGATACTACACCATTAGGAAGTTTATAACCTAATACAAAGTTTTCATTATTAAGAGAAAGAATACCACGCTTAAAGAAAGTTTCATTCTCATAGAAACGAAGATTAGCAATAGTAAAATCAGTAAGACCACCTTTAGCAGTAAGAAACTTTTTATCAACAGCCACATGAATACAAACCTTATTAGGAGAAAGATTTATTTCATTAGCACTATCAGCAGCCATAATATAACTAAAACCTCCACGTCTAGTTTTATCTATAAGAAGATGAAATCCATTAAGTATGGCAAATTCCATACAAGCAAAAGTCCAAAATTGAGCATCAATAAATTTAGGAAAATCATAATGTTTTTTAGCAACACTAGCTTTATCACTATAACTAATACTAGATTCATCTAGCTGTTCCATATTAATATAATTAAGATAATTATACATAGAACCACTAATATGAAGATTTTCTAATTTACCATTACGAATCAAACAAGGAGCATCAAAACCATATTTTCTTCTATATTCTTCTCTCTTACGAAGTTGTCTATGAGGAATACTATCTTCCTTAAAGAAAGTGTATTTGTTATTAGCTCTATGAAAATCAGCCATTTCTGTAAGTTTGTGAGTATCTACAAACTTATCATTAATGTTAATATCCATAAGAAAACCTCCACTATCTCCAATCATAAACAGATTATTAGGGTCATTATAGCCTACATCTCTAGCTCTTTTATAACGACTTTTATTCTCAAGAATATAATTCAGAAAAGGATATTCTCTAATAAATTTATTATCTATATCATATTGTTCCATATCTATAATATACTTATAATAAACAAAATGATAGATGCTGCACCAGCAACACCTATCATATTCCTTTGTTTAGTAACTTTCTTAACTTTAGTTTTAAGTTGACCTATAGTTTTATCATTATTAGCTATAATGCAACTATCATTATAAACTATATTTCTAAGAACCTTATTAGCTTCTTTTTCATATTTAAGTTCCACTAGTTTACTATTTACTATACGTAAATCATCAATAGAAACATTAACTGAATCTTGATTAACTAGCTCCCCCGTAGAAGGAATGTATGGATTACTCCCTGATAAGTCTATAGAACAACTTAACAGTACTATCATTATCAAGTGCTTTAACTTCAATAATCTCTGCATCTTTAATACTATCTAATTTATTAAGTTTATTTTTATACTCTTTATTTACTATCTTAATACTATCAATAATATGTTTATTATTATCAATTCTTTCATTATATGAAAGACAAGTATTAATACAATATCCTATTAACATCGCAAATATCAATGCCGTGATAAGAGGTATAATTCTTTTAATAATACCATTTATATCATCCATTACATATCCTCTTCATTAATCAAAGTATAAGTAAATGATTTACAACCAGTATAAGCAATCTGTTTCTTAGCTACAGCTACAAGTATTACAAGATTACTAGCACTAGCTACAACTTGACAACCTGCACTCCAATTATTAATAACTGTAGATTCAAGACCTGCTTTATGAATGTTGATTCCAAATACACCTTCATCTATAGAAATTGGATTATAATCGTATGTTTCATCATGATTATTATCTCTATAAACTTTAACAGGTTTTCTCTGAACTAAAGCTTCATACTTACCTTTATGTTTACCTAGTTGATAACAACCTCTATATTGACCAGGAACAAGTATAGCACAACCTTTAACATTAGATGGATTTTTAAGCTCTGTTATACCAGGGTCTGTAGTAGCAGGAAAAACATATCTTATAGTTTTATTAAGTTCATCATTATAAATTAAAACTATAGCATCATCAAAAGTATTTGTGCATTTATTACCTTTAGCTCTAACACCTATAATATTAAGGTTATACTTACCTTTTGTAAAATAAACATAACCTTTACCTTCTAAAAGTGTTTTGAAATCATATTTCTTACATTTATTAATTAATTCTTTATTCATAACAATTTAAAATAAACTAAGTTGATTATTAACTTTATTACTATTACTATCCAAAAAAGTTTTTCTATCTCTTAATATAGCATCTACTTCATTACGAAGATAATTAATATGATACCAATTTATAGTTTCCTCACCATTTTCATCTATAGGATATTGATTATTTTTATCTCTATAAGGCATACCATATTGATTCTTAACAAAAGGACTTCCAATATGACATAGACCTAGACCTACACAAGGAATATCTAGAATAAGCTCAACCATTCTAGCATAAGTAGAAAGTTGCATAGTGTAGTGCATACCATTACAATTATCCAAATGAGAAAGAGGAGGTAGCATTTTTTCATCTTTAACAATATATTGATTAGTTAGCTGAGCAGGAGTTGTAGACTTATCTTTCTTAAAATATCCAGCTTCAAACTGAAGACCATTTCTATTAGTTTTCCAATCTAGAATTACAAATCTATCCTCTTTAATACATAATATATCTATAGTTCCACTAATTAAATAATCAATAAGAAAAGCACCAATTTCAGAATAAATAGTATAACCTTTATTTATATAGAAATTAAATACATCATAAATCTTTTCATACTTATTATTAGTAGCTTCTTTAAACTTATTTAAATCTAAAGGTCTAGGAATCATATTAGGAATATCTGCAACTGTAATACAACGACCACTTTCAACTTGATTAAGATATTGTATAGCATTTTTAAACATACTATTTTCTTTAATAGCATCTTCTATACCATTATGAGTTGCAGTTCCTCTAGAGCAAGCTTCATCTGTTATAGCCTGCCATTGTCTTTCAAGTTCTTTAGAACTAATACCTAACTCTCTAGACTTCTTTCTAAGCCAATACTTTTTATCAAATTTAGGTGTATAATTATCGTGTATCATAGTAGTAACACTAATATAACTATTACCTAAACTATCAGTATATTTATGAGTAGGTTCATCAAAATAAAGATAATCACTATTATATCTAGAATCCATAACTTATTAATAATTACTAGCATCCATTGAACTTAATACAGCATTACCTCCTCTAGCAACTTCAGTTTCTTTTTCATACATAAGATTCTGTTTAGCTTCTTCTAGTCTTTTAATTATACTAGGAAGTTCACTAGCTTTCTTATTAACATTGTCAACCATTCCTAGAATGTTTGGTAAATCATCAAGAGTAAGACCTGATTGAAGTTTTTCATTAAGAATAGTATTAATAGCATCAACTGATAGATTTATATTATGAATACCTTTTTGAATATTCTCAACAACTTTACCAGCTTCAGTTATATTTTGATAATAATATCTTTTAATTATCTTTTGAACAAGTTCATCAGGAATATAATCATCTTTAAGACCTGCTTGCTGAATAGCCATTTTCAGAGATTCAGCATCACTAAGTCCACTTTGTTTAGCAGGAGATTTAGGATCTCCAAGATAATAAATAACTATACACTCTCTAATATAATTAGACTTATCTTTAGTCTTATCTCTAGTGTATAACTGTTTAATATCTTTATCCATTAATTGACGAATAGTTGGAGCAACAGGCATACCACTATCGTCAATTACTAACATCTTATCTATTATTAAATCAGCACTAATCATACAGGTTCAATAGTTTCTTCAATACAAGTAAAAGTTCTAAAGAAATACATCATAAGACGTGCATAGGATTCACCATAATTTTCAACATAATAATTATAAAGCTTTCTATTATCTGTAATAGACATTGAAACTAAATAATTATAGTGTCTAAGATACTTATTCTCAATAAGATTGTCAATAACAAGCTTCTTACGAAACATAACATATTCTTGTTTGCTCATAGTTTTCTCAGCTTGTCTAACAACATCAATATTATCTATAATGGCTTTCTTATTTTCATTATATCTAATAGTACCAATAAAAGGTAGACTTGTCCATCTACCTTCTTTGATAAAATTAGAAGCATCTAGCTCTAGTTGTTTAATTAAATCTAGAGCTATTTCCTTATCTATAATGTTATCATCAATAGCCTCAAGAACATCTTCTTTTCTAACTATTGTAACATCATATCCTCTAGGAAATTTTCTAGTATTTTTATCACTTGACATACTATAAGGATTAAGATATTACTTATCTAGCTCCCCCGTAGAAGAGGTATTGATAAACATAAGCTTACTACTACTTTTACCTTTTAGTTTATCATTAACTTTAACTCTACATCCATGAATATAACTATTAGGAACTACTTTGAAACTAATAAAACAAGCTTTATCTTGAATCAAAATACTATCTTTATAAATAGTAGGATTCTCATTGACAAGAGCAAGGAAATAGTTAATATCCAAAACATTGTCTTCTCCAGCTACAGTTTGACTAATAGCTATATCACTACCTGTCATAATAAGTTTATCTCCAAGATGAAGACCTGCTACAAACTCTTTAGCATTAGTGTCTGCTGCTGTTTTAATAAACAAAGGAATACACATACTAGTTCCATTATTCTTCTTCTTAGCATTTGAAATAATAACAGAAGGATTTTCTTTACAAACAAGAGCAATCAAAGAATAATTAGGAGCTACTTGAATAGAATTAGTTTGGTCAACTAAATACTCAAGAGGAATCTCACTAAGTTTAGTAGGAAGATTGTATTCTAACTCTACATTCTTACCTGTAACATCTTTACTAAGTTTAAATTTAATCATAAAGTATAAGTTATTTAATTTTTAAAATAAGACTACTATTGAAACTAAAAGTCAACTTATAGTCCGTTATTATGATACAAATATAGATATTTACTTAATTGTATCAAAATCCATTAAGTTAATTTAACTTAATGTGAAAATAATCATATAAATTTCATTTTATCAAACATATATAATAAAGGTATAAATATAATAAGGTATATTTGCATTAGGACCGATGGGTTGGGTTACGGTGGTAACGTAATAAGGAGTACTCAAATAGAGGAAACTTCCAACAGCTTTCTGTATTAAGCATGGATTGTTGTAGATGTTCGGTAGTGATAAACGAGAACAGGTCAACAAATACCTTTAATACCTAGTCTAGATACTGTTCAAGATTCTCTACAATTAATAGTAACCAAACTATTGTGTGGACACTCTTGCTTGAATGGGAAAGAACCATCAAGGAGAACTCCTCCCTTAACACATAGGAGAACTCTAAAGATATATTACATGAGATTTAACAACAAGTTGTTATCACTCTTATAGTAATAATCTAATGACTACTTATGCTCATAAAATTACTATAGATAATCATAACGATAAATAATTACGTACTTAATATAGAAAGCTTGAATGTGGTCTATCCACTAAAGATGCTACGAGTTGTGAAACTAGTAGCATTTTTTATTGCCCTAAAGTTAACAATATTAGACATAATAAATATAATAGCTCCCCCGTAGAAGGAATATGTGATGTATAAACTCTTGCTAATTATAATTAGTTATACTAGTCAAAGAGTTAATTATATCATAATCTCTTCTACGGGGGAGTTAGTTTTACTATCAGTGAAGATGATGAAGAAGCGTCAGCTTCTGAAACATCTGAACGGAACTCTAGTCATCAAACATTTAGCTCTACTAGCAGTAATAGCTATAATCATAATAATATAATTGCAATTAGACAATAAGATAATAATGAAATTATGACTTGAGCTTATAATGATAGTAGAATTAAAACTAAAACTAGAGTTTTAGATAGAGATAATATTGATAATTATAATAATGAATATTATGGTTATAATAGTTATTATTATAGTAATAATAGATATTATATAGAATATGATGATTGTGATGATAATGATTTAAATGATGATGAAGAAAACATAAAAGTAAAAGTGAGAATAAGGATAAAGGTAGTCATAATATTAAAACTAAAAGTAAAACAATAATACATAAATAATATAGTTTATAGGTGTGAGTGAGGAGTTGATAAATATAATAATGATATTAATAAGTATAATATAGAATGTAATAGTAATAGTAATAGTAATAATAGAGTAAAAGATAATAGAGAATGTGGAATATCGGATATTGAATATTGAATGTTTATAGGTGTGAGTAGGGGTGTATGTACTGCAACCCCTGGCTCTCAAAGTAAGAGTTGAACCACCCCCGTCCTCGACAACAATAAAAAACCAACTTCTCACATCAATAAAAAACCAAGTCTTGGCAGAAAAGGTTTCTGCCCTTGAACAATAACCATTAAAACTTATCGTCATGGAAAAGAAATCATTAGTACTGGGTGTTAACGTTGCAAACATGTTTGTTGACAAGGAAGATAGACTGAAGTTGGTCTTCAAGTTTAAAGAGATGTTTGAAGCTCGCAAGTTAGACAAGACTACAGGCGAGTTTATCATAACAAAGGACAACGAACTGTCTTTTACGAAAAAACAGTTCATATTTAAACTAAAAGACGACTTCATCATCAACGTCATAGCAACAAACCTGAAGTTTGACCAACTATTGCCGATTGAAGTACTTGGCATCTTCAAAGATGTCAAACTTACTATCGAGCGTACTCGCCTTGAAGAAGGTGATACATATCTCGATATGGACGGCAATGAACAAACTGCTGATGGCACAGTGTTTCTTACTGAACTCAAGAACATTGAGTTCACAGACGATAACATTGATGCAATCAAAGCAGCAATAATCGGACAAGCTTCTGAAGAAGACAAACCAAAGGTTGCTGCAATGCTCAACATCGTACTCTAATTAGTTTGGCTATTCATGCTGACCACCACAAAGGTCGTCGGCATGATTAGCCTGCTAATCATCATCGTCTGACAACAACTAAACAAACAGTTGACAACAATAAAAAAACAAGTCTTGACACCAATAAAAAAACAAGGTTCGGTAACAGCTTACTGAAACTGTTGTAAGACTTGTATAAGAGTTTTATAAGAGTTTTAATATTGCAGCTATTGAAGCTGCTGTAAGTCTTGTTACTGATGGTTCATCTTGACCATCTAAAACATTTAGAGGTATACCTTAAATTCATCAAGGTATTAAAATATGTGATGATATAACTAATTTAAATAATGGAGGACATTATTATGATATTAACAGAAGAAAGAACATCTACCATTAAGTTTGGTAGCGAATTTACACATGTTGATTACTTTTGTGATAACAAAGTTATTGTTGTTGGATTTAAGTCTCCTAGAGAAGCAAAACTTTTTAAAGAAGAAATAATAAATAAGTATGCTTCTATGTTTGAAGTTGAAAGAAGTATATATGCGGTTATGCTTAGGGCTTGTGATGGTGTTACTATCACTAACGTAACTAGAGATGACTCCTTGACATTGTTGTCAATATCATTAAGTTATGCCTGCTCTTTTGCAAGCTAAAACTACTCTTATCTCTCCTGATAATCTTGTTATCATCGGGAGAGATAATACTCTAAAAACAACAAATAAAATAAAAACAATAAGTATAAAACTCATACTCTTATGAATACTATCGAATTAAAATTCAATGAGAAGCTGCTTAATACTTTAAAAAGCAGAATAAAATATGTAGGTACTGGTAGTGTTAAAGTTAAAGGTGACATTATAGTATTCACCCATAATTCTAATGCTATTCTTGTATCTCTTATAAAGAGAAAAGATATAGCCGTAACTGAAAACAATATACAAGCTATGGCAAAGTGTTTAATGTTTTAAAATCATATTATGAAAACGATGAAAATTTATAACGGCATTGAAGAAATAGTAAACATAAACAATAAACAATAAAACACGATATGATTATAAGTAAGTTAGAAACCTACGAAATTTATAATAAAGTTCGTAGAGTTAATCATTACAAAGCAAGCAATGCTGTAGTGATTGAGTTTGTAAATAAACAAGATGCTATTGATTACACTAAATACTTTAATCGTATGCGTTATATTCATGCAGAATGTGATAATACTTCTGTATTGATATATGCTAAAGATAAAGATTATATTGTAATAAACAAAGTCTTTATAAACAAAAAAGACAACATTACTATATTGGAAATCAAAAAATTTTAATTATGAAAATATACCATTTTTATAGTAGCATTGAAGAAATAGTAAATGCTGCTGTTAAAGCAACTGAAGTTGAAATCGACCATCTATTTTTTATTCCTGAAAAGGAAAGTAATAATGATGGTTGGTGTGATGCCCATAGATATGGGTATAATTCAAAAACTGGTAAATGTTATGATTTAGGTATTACTGATGTAATGCCTAAAATCGACTATACAGGATTTGTATTTGACTTTGTACCTAACGGCATACATATTGCTAAGAGAGATAGAACTACTTTTAAAGTAGATTGTTTTTTATATTCATCTACAGAAATAGATTGACATTATGAGAAAGTTTATACAATGTATACTATTAATGGTTATAAGTAGTTGTTGCTTTGCAATGACTATTATAGCCGTTATTGGCTATAATCAACTTGTATATAATACAAGTGATGGTATGGTCATATTCGTGATAACAGGTGTATTTATAAGCGGAGTAATATCCGCTTATGAGTTTATCAAAGGCTTTAACGAACTATTTTGTAAATAATCTTATAACTCCTAATGATAGTATTTAAGCTATCGTTAGGAGTATAATTTATAATAAACTTATCAATAACCATTAAAATTTTTAATTATGAACACTAATGAAGTATTGAGCCAGCTGAAGGCAGTAAAGGAAAACGAGAATGTAAAGGACTTGGTAGTTCGTAACATTAACACTAAGGATATGTCTACTTGGACTAGAGTTAGTGTAACTCTTGATAAGCCTGTTAAGGCTTATGTTGCCAATCAAGAAACAGGTGAATATGTTGTAGGTAGTAATAACATTATATATGTTAGTACTTTCTCTCTTATAGCAGCTATGAGAGAGAATCCTGACCTTGCTTTTGCAGGTAATCATCTTATAGAGCATCCAATGGCTATTGGAGTAGTCTTTAGTGGTGCTAAGATTGATGTTATCCTTGAAAAGGTAACAGAAGGTCAGGAATATAGCAATCCATTTAGCGATAATGCTGCTGAAAGTATCATTGAGCATGATAATTATTTTGCTCATATTTATAACATAAGACTCTCTGAAAGAGGGTTGAAGATGATTGATAAGATTGCAGATAAAATGCTCTGTTTCGATTAATAACATTATTGTGCTAATAGTACTAATATTAATATTGGTGCTATTAGCACTTTAGTAAAAACATGTATAACAAATAAACATCATAAAGATTATGATATACTTTTTTAAATCGTCTCATAAGGCTGAGACTAAAAGTCAGATAAGTGTTCTTAGTAATAGTTTTGAGCAAGCTCTTATAAGAGTTAGTCAATACTTTACTGATAAAGGTTTTGTTGGTAAACCTATACAAATTAGTTTTATTATTGGTATGCTTATGTGTATTAGTAGTATTAATTGTTCTGCTGCTAAGAGTGATACTCTTGCAGTAAATAATAGTCTTATAACTAAAGTTATAAGACATAATACTACTACTAGTAAGGGTAAACCTATAACTAAGTATTATTTTGTATATAACGGTAATTTAGTTTCTACAACAAAGACTGTTGTAGACAAATATGAGCTTGCAAAAGCTTATGGTGTAAGAATTGCTCTTATTATCATCAAAAATAAGAGAATTGCTTTGAATTAATTCATATAATAGTTATCTTTGTTCATGTTAAACTAATAAATATTATAATATGAATGAAGATAACTTTATAGATGAATTTACTCTCGATGAAGTAGAGGTTGATAATGATTGTATATCTGATGATATAGATGATTATGACCTCTATGGTCAAAGAATGGTTGGTGATGATAAGGAATCAGATACTAACATTGAATTTGAATAATAATAATAATAAAAGATTTATTATGAGTAAGAACAATCCTACAAAAGCTGAAAAGTGTAGAAGCACTAAACTTAGTAAGTGTGATGTTTCAACATTGGTTGGAATTATCCTTAGAAAAGATGCTAAAGAAAAGAATTTAAATTATAAAGTTAAATCAATTAGTAATGAGAATAATATTCTACATGAAACTGTAAGTGATTTAACAGCTAAAGTTTATTCTCTTGAAAGAGAACTTAAAACATTTAATTCTATATTTGCCACAAATAAGCAAATTCTAGAAGCCACTAAAAAAGACAATAAACGTCTTATAGAACATGTAAATGAAATGGCTTTCAAATATAGTAAAGCTAAACATAAAGCTATGTATATGTATATTATAGGTGTTATACTTATTAATATTGCATGGATATGCTTTAGTGTGTGGTAATTTTTCATTATTTTGTTTTTATTATATTTTTTGTTCCACTATTGCTTGTGAAAGTAGTAGTGGTTTTATTTATAAACTAATTAAAAAAGATAATTATGAAAAAGAATATAATTTTAATAATAATGTTTGTTGTATTAGTATGTGCTGGAATAACTATTTATTTTCAGCATAAAACTATAACCGAACAACATAGTACTATAAATGATTTCAGAGCATATTATAATGCTGTTGAAGATTTATTAGATACTATTGATAAAGACGTAAACATTACTGACACTTATATGTGTGGTGATGTAGGTTATAACTATTATCAAGCTGTTATTAAAATAACAGATTGTAATAGAGTTAAACTATCTAATTATAAACCTATAAATAAACAATATTATGGAGAATAAAGTTTCTAATGAACTTCTTAATCTTTTTCTTAATGATGGACATCAACTTCCTAATCCTCCTGATGTTGTAGAACTTCCTGATGATGTTGTAAAAGATATTTGGGAAGACCATGAAACTGACTATTGGGTGTCATATAATAAAGATAACCCAGTAAATTAATAATATACTTCTTCTCTGTGGGCTTCAAATCAATTTGACGATAGATTTATCAGATAAGAGATTTGAAGCCTTTATTTTGAATTTTCAAAAAATTAAATAAACAATGTATATCTTCTAGTAAGTGTAGTTTATACTACGGCTTATGGTGCGAAACCAGCTAGAAGAACTAAAGTAGTAAGAGATAATACTCATAACCTCTTCTACGGGGGAGTTAGTACTGCCCTTAATCATAAGTGTACTAATGTAACTAATATTATTAATAATTTAAATTTACTGTAAAATGGCAAAACATGATGAAAGTAAGGATTTGTTTAGAGTATCTAGAGTTTGTGGTATTGATTATAGCGATAAACTCATAAGGATTCGTGATAAATCTAGAGTTGGTATTAAAACATGGGGAAGAATTGATTTTCTTGTTCATTATTGTGGCTGGCATTGTATATATGATAGAACAGCTACAATAATTGATAGTTCTGATGAATCTGGTAAGAGTTATAGGGAAATCAAAAAAGAGAATAAACAACATAAACTAAGTAATAAACGTGATGGAAATAAGAGGTCTAAAGCTGAAGCTTAAAGTTAAATCTAAAGCTAAACCTAAACCTAAACGTTTAAATAGTAAGACTAGTTCCCCCGTAGAAGAATGTTATAAGCGTGTATCTCTACTTGTTATTGGTACTGTTGTTTATAAAGATAATTCTTATTATGCTCATATATCTAAAAATGATTTAGATGGTAGATTATATCCTAATTCTACTATACCTATTGAAATTAAAGATTATGAGATTCCTTTTACTGACGATAGCTATAATCTTAGATATAGAACTGTTATATTTGAACGTGGTAATGAACTTATATGTCGTATATTAAGTTTGTTTACTGCTTCTATTAATAGTTCTTATTCTGATAAATATGTACCTTTTAATCCTAATTGGTATATAATTGGAAATATTGTCGGTAATGGTACTAAACTTAAATTTGAATTTAAACATTTAGGCAATAGAATTGATATTAGTGGAAGAATTAAAAAAGATAATATAAATGATTATGAATAATGACAGTAATAAGATTAAATGAAGCTAGTAAATCTAATCTTAGAGATAGTTCTGAAATTACTAATTTTACAGATGACCAACGTAAAGCTTATTTTGAACTTATAAGTTTTATTAATGAGCCTTATAATCCTAATGATTGGAAACGTGCTCTTGTTGGTCCTGGAGGTGTAGGTAAGACTTATCTTGTAAGAACTATTATTAAGAATTGTAATATTTCTTATTCTATGATTGGTCTTGCTACTCCTACACATAAAGCTTGTAGAGTTCTCAGGACTTCTCTAGGTTTAGATGTTAATTGTAAGGTAAATACTCTTCAATCAGATTTGGGTCTTAGACTTAATTTTGATGTTGAAAAGTTTGACATCAACAATCCTCCGTTTGACCCTAAGAGTAAACCTAAAATAGATGAATATCAACTTTATATAGTTGATGAAGCATCTATGATTAATAAAGGTTTGCTTACATATCTTGAACGTAAACTTAAAGAGAATAGAATTAAACTTATTTATATTGGTGATGACCATCAGTTAGCACCTGTAAATGAGAAATTTAGTCCTGCTTTCAAAGGTATTAAAACTCACAAACTTACTCAAATTGTAAGACAAGAAGAAGACAATCCTCTTATACCATTACTTGATATGCTTAGAAAAGATATAGATAATAAATCTTATGATTTTCTTAATTATATAAGTAAAGTTAAAGAAGGATTTGATGAAACTAACACTAAAGGTTTTAGAGTTTTAGATTGTCGTGATTTTAACGAAGAAGTCATAACTCAATTTTCAGACCCTCAAATAACTACTAATACTGATAGTGTTCGTATTCTAGCTTACACTAATATGTGTGTTTCTAGTTGGAATAAGTTTATTCGTGAGATTATAATTAAAGATGGTGAAAAATCAATTATAACTAATAATGATTTGATAACATCTTATACAACTATAGTTGACGAATTTAACTCTATTATAATTAGAAACAGTGAAGATTATATTATAAACGATATTGTAAACTATAATCATCCTACTTATAAAATTAAAGGTTTTATGATTAAATTTCAAGCCATCCATGGTGGTGAAATAGCTAAACCTTTATTTGTACTTGACCACACTGATGGATTTAGTGTGCAAATGTATATGAAATTAAGTAATAGTTTGATACAACATGCTAAATCTGCTAGAAGAAATATGAGAGCTGCTGCATGGAAAGAATATTATAAGTTTAAAGAAGGTTGTCTTCTTGCAACAAATATTGTTCGTATTAATGGAGAGATTCTTTATTCTAGAGATTTAGATTATGGTTTTGCTCAAACTGTTCATAAGAGTTAGTAACTTGGCTCTTATAAAATTCCCTTAACTGCTGGAACTTCGTGAAGATGATAGTGCTACAACATAAGATGAAAATCTAAGTGTGAATGCTTGAAAAACTATTGTTATATGATAATCAGCAGCCAAGACCCTTGATACTGTTAGTGATAATAGTATGGGTAAGGTTCATCGACTATCCGAAAGGAGTAGATTGCTAAACAATCGAAATGGGGAAATACTATTCATAATAGTATAAGATATAGTCAGGCTTAATATGAAAGTATTAAGGTTATGCAAGGTAGTACTTATGATAATGTTATGATTGATGTTAATGATATTGTTTATGATAAGAATGGTAGACCTTATACAGATGTTGTTGAAACAAATAAGCGTTTATATGTAGCTTTATCAAGAGCAAAATACAAGGCATTTCTCAAATTTGGATAAGCGTAGACCCATATTCCTTTAGCTCTGACGGCTTGAATGTCTTTAGCTGATTAATATATCAGCAAACACATTCAAGCTCGTCAGATTGAATTTTCAAATAATTAAATAACTATTAATATTAAAGATATGTGTCAAGAAGAAGTAAAACATGAAGTTGCTGAAACTAAAAAATGTTCTGTTTGCGGCGAAGTATTACCAGTAGATATGTTTACAAGACGTGGTGTAGGTAGAGAAAATGTTTGCATTACATGTAAACGTAAACAAAGTGGTAAATCTGAAGCTTTAGCTCAATTTACTCCTAGAGAGCTAATTGAAGAGCTTAAAGCTAGAGGTTATAAAGGTAAACTTACATATACTGTTGTTAAAACTCTAAATATTTAAGTTATGGGTAAAAATAGAAATAAACATAGAAATCTAGTTCCTAATATTTATAGACTTAGGATTGAGGAGGTTATGTATATTGTTGATGATAAACACATAAAATGTATTATTAAATATGTTAATCCTATAACACTCAATTTACAAACGTCTAATGGTGTCGCTAATTGTAATCCTAATGATACATTTGATGTATCTGTTGGTAAACATTTAGCTGAAAGTAGAGCTAAATATAATATGTATAGAGGATATAAAAAATACATAGATGTTCTATTAAGCGATGTATTCACTAAATATGATAAACTTCTTGAAAGAGAAAGTAAGCACATTCAAGATATTATAAATGAATTGTAATAAATGTCCTCTTAGAATGTTCAATAATAAGTGTTATAATCTACAACCTACAGGTAATCCTATATATGGAAATGCTATTGTAGTTCCTAATGTAGATTATAACGCTTATAAGAATAAAGGAATGAGTTTTAGTAAGTATGTAGAAGTGATTAAAGATATAATCTCTTCTACGGGGGAGCTAGATGACTATTATGTTATTCCTCTTATACGTTGTAGACTTGCTAAAGAATGTCCTGTAAATAGTGAAATATTAACTAATTGTTCTGCTTATTTTGCTAGAGAAATAGTAAGATATAAACTTAGACATGTAATGCTTCTTGGTGATGCTGCTAAGTTTTGGCTTAACATAGATAATATAAGTTCTTATACAGATTCTGTTATATGTGATTCTAAAACTAGAACTATATATAATGTTTCTTACTCTCCTTTTATCAAATACATAGATGATAATAAGTTTGAAGATTTCAAATCTCATCTAATTAAATGGTATAATAGTATTAAAACAGGTATTTATGATTATGATATTATTAATATATGATTCGTAGTTGGGCTTATGACGTAGAGATATTTCCTAATCTATTTAGTGTTACTTTTGTTAATATTAAAGATTATCTTAAAGTATTTGCTGATTGTGGAACTAATGCTCTAACAGATAAATATAAAGTAAGTGAAATTAAATATAAACTTGAAACAGTTGAAAGTAGAATATTTTATATAAGTGATACTGATGATTCTCAACTTCTTAAACTAGTTTCTTTTATAAATGACATGGAAGCTAGATTTGATGATAATGGTAATCCTATTAGATATGACTTATTTGGATATAATAATCAAGCTTATGATGATATGATGATTAAAGCTTTTCTTATGAACTTTAATCGTTATGATTCTTCTGCATCTCTCATAAAGTATCTTTATGAATTAAGTAAAAAACTTATTTCTATGCAAGATGATAAATCTGCATTATGGGCTGATAAAGAACTTGATTATATACGTAAGTATAGACTTCCGTATGCTACTGTAGATTTGTTTAAAGTTTATGCTTTAAATAGTGCTGGAGTAAATATAGATAAAGATGGTAATAGAAACAAATTTGGTAAAAGTCTAAAGATGGTTTCTATTAACCTTAAATGGCATGAACTATTAGATTTTACATTACCTCCTATTAATGAAGAAGAAGCTGAATTTTATAGGAAGAATCCTACTTATAGAGGATTTAGTGTTGAACAACTTAATGCTTTATATACTAATGACTTTGATAGATATGTTCTTCCTAAATATGTTAAGCCTATGCTTCATTATAATAAGAATGATGTTTATATAGTATGTGAAATAGCAAGACAAAAACCTGAAGAAATAAAACTTCGATATAGTCTTGGTCATGCTTTCAATCTTAATCTATTGTGTAGTGCTAGAAGTAATATAGCTGATAAACTTTTATATAAGTTCTATTCTGAAATGAGTGGACTTAAAGTTGAAGCTTTTAAGAAACTTAGAACTGAACGTACTCGTCTTAGTTTTAATAAAATTATATTTCCTCATATATGCTTTAAAACAAAGCAACTTCAAGATATTCTTGCAGATATGAAACAAATATATATTTATCATACTAATAAAGATGCGTTTTGTAAAGAGTTTACTTTTTATGGTACTACTTATACTTTAGCAACTGGAGGACTTCATAGTCAAGATAGACCGTGTGAACTTAAAAGCTATGAACACAAGTGGTTTTACATCCACTACGACGTGTCTAGCTTCTATCCGAGTGTGATGGTTGCTTATAATATAGCTCCTAAACATCTTAATCAAAGAGTTTTTACTAAAATGGTTGATTATTTTAGAACAACTCGTATTAAGTGTAAACACACTAAAGATGAAGTAGAACAGTTTATCAAAGGTGTTCATAATAGTCTTAGTGCTGAAGCACTTAAAATTGTTATTAATGCTATATACGGAAAATTTGGATTTTCAGATTTTTATCTCTATGACAGATTTGCCCAAATGCAAGTTACTATCAATGGTCAACTTATGCTTTTAATGCTAATTGAAGCTCTTGAACTTGAAGGTATTCATGTTGTATCAGCTAATACTGATGGTATAATTATTAAACTTCCAGCAGATAAAGAAGAAGATTTCAAAAGAATAACTGATGAATGGTGTGCTCAAAATAAACTTGAAGCAGATAGTGAACGTTATAAACTCTTCGTTGCTAGAGATATTAATAATTATGTCAATAAACAACAAAATGATAAACTTGAATATAAAGGTGCTCTAGACCCTAAACAATATATTAAAGATTTGAAGAAGGGTTATGATATGCCTATTGTAGCTAAAGCTGTTTGTGATTATTTTCTTAATGGAACTCCTGTTATAGAAACATTAAAGTCTCATAATAATATTCTTGATTTTTGTAAAACTCAGAATGTTGGAAAGCAATTTGATGTAGTTTATGATAAGGTTATTAATGGTAAAGTTAAGACTATAGAAAGTCAGCGTCATGTTAGATTTTATGTCAGTCTTAATGGAGTTATAATATATAAGAAACATAAAACAACTGAAGCTAAATCTGTTCTAGCTAGCGGATTACCAGTTACTATTCTTAATAGTTTAGATGATAAATCTATTGAAGAAAGAGGTATAGATTATAAGTATTATTATAACGAAGCTTATAAGATTATAAATCCTATAAAACTTGGTATATCTCCTAATAGAAAAGGTGATAGTAATAAGAAACTTCTTAGTGGAAAAGTTATGCTTAAACGTAACTTTGGTTTATATAATAGTTTATTTGATGATGAAACTAATGAATAATATAACAATATGATTGAAACAGAACTATTTAATGTTGCTGTTAATCAATGGAGAGATAAAAAAGGTAAAGGTACTATGATTTGTCCTAAACCTCTTGATTGTTCTATTCCTTTGGTAACAGTATTGACAAATGTACTAACTCGTAGTCCTACTGCTAATATATTAGTATTAGTAGATGGATTTACTGATAGACTTGAAGTTATTAATAAGTTTAAAGAATTAAATGATAAAGGAGAAACACTTCTTCTTTCTAAATTTAATGATAAACATATTTCTATTCATAGTCAAGATTATAATGATGGTAATGAAAGAAGAACAAATGTTTTTCTGACTATATGTTATAAGACTAGTACTATAATGGAAGCAACTTATGTAACTTTAGGTCTTAGTAGATTTAAACTAGTTATTGTAGATAAAGTTTTAGATAATGAATCTATGACTTATTTATCTAAAGTTTGTCCTACTCTTGATACATTTAGACAACAAGAACTCGATGCAGTTCGTATTAACACCCCCGTAGAAGAAGTATTGATACCTCTTCGTCTTGATTCTAATTCTGAAGATGCTAATCTTCTAGATAAATATAATAAAGAAATTTCCACATCTATAAATATATTTGGAAGTTTTGATGTTATGAATGAAGCTAGAATTGGTAATAGTAAAACTAATACTTCTGCTTTGGATGTATGTAATCGAATTGCTAAAGATAATGGTTGGGATTTAAATCTTGATATGAGTATTGAAATTAATCGTGAAATTGATAAGTATTATAATCCTCTTGCTATTAATGATAGAGCTTCTAGAACATTTGAATTGATTCGTCTTAGAAGTAATCTTCTTAGTGACAATAATATAAAACTTAAAGAGATTAACGATATAGTTGAAGAAAATAAAGATAAAAAAATTCTAATCATTAACAAACGTGGAGAATTTGCTTCTGATGTAACTAACTATCTTAATACGCTTAATGATAAAGATATATGCGGTAATTATCATGATAAAGTTGAAAATGTTATAGCTATTGATGATAACGGTAATATTATTTATTATAAAAGTGGTGCTAAGAAAGGACTACCTAAGTATTTAGGTGTTACTAGTCAGAAGAAACAATCTCAACGTAATTTCAATCTCAATAAGATTAATGTGCTATCTACTTCTAATTCTCCTGATAAGGAGTTAGATATTGATGTAGATATTATCATTATAACAAGTCCTTTATGTGAGGATATACGTTCTTATTTATATCGTATGAGCAATCTAAACGTGTCTAATCCATTAAAATTATACACCTTATATATAAAGGGTACTATGGAAGAAAAACGTATAGAAGAAAGAGAATATGACAGATATAGAAATGTAACCACAAAAGAAATTGATGTTGATATTGAAAATAATAATGACTGTATTGTTGTAGATTAAAATAATGTTTGTATATTTGCAATGTAAAACAAAACAAGCTCTTTGATATAATGAATAAACAAGAAGAACATAAAGTTGATAACAATAATCAACTTGCTAAGAGTTCTACTAATAACTTGGGTGTTATTAATCTTCTTGATGAAAAACAATTAGCTGCTGCTGAAGTTTTTCTTAAAAAGATTATAGCTAGTGATAAAGGCGGTGTTAAAAGTGTAAATGAAGGTCTTGCAGTTCTTATGAGAGCTAATGACTTAAATCTTCCTTTTAGTACTTGTATAGAACATATCCACGTTATTAATGGTAAAACAGGTGTAGATGTTCATATCATCAAATCGTTGTTATCGAGGGCAGGAGTAACATGGGAAATGACTAAAGATTATGCTCCTCAGTATCAATATACTGACGGTAATACGATTTATCTTGAAACACAACTTCCCGAATATGTTGTGAGATGTAGAACTCCTAAAGAAGCTGAAGAAAAAACTACTGATGATAAAGTAGGTGTTTATCCTCTTAGATATTATGCAGATTTGAAGGGTAATATGTTTAATGAACTTGAACTTAATGCTCAATGTGTTAAATGTATAAATCGTTTTCAAGCTATAAGTGTTGCTAAAGAAGGTAAATATCCTGTTATCAGAGTTCCAGCTCAACCTATTGATTTTGTAACTGAATATACTTTTAAAAGATATAAAGTTATAAATGGAAAAGAAAGAGAAATAACAGCTAAAGGTCATTTCAGTTTTACTGAAGCTCAAACTGCTGAATTATTTATTAAAGATACTTATAAAAAGTATGCTAGAATAATGATTGCTAATAGAGCTTTTGTATTTGGAGCTAGAGATATAGCAGATGATTTGATTATGGGTGTTATGGAAACTAGTGAACTAGACGTAGTAGTTGGTAATTCTAATCCTAGTACCGATTACTATGAAGATTATACAGAAATAAAGGATTAAACAACTCCTGTTGGAGATAATAATAATTAATTAATTACTAACAATTTAAATTTTACAATTATGACTAATTCAAATTTGAAGTTCGGTTTTGGTTTTTCAGCAGTTAATGATTCAGTTAAGGCTAGTGCAGTAGAGGTTAAACCTCAAATGATAGTACGTTCCACTGATGGTGCATTTACACTTACAGCTCCAGCTGCTAAAGCTCTTGGTATTGCTCCTGGTGATTATGTAATGTTTATGAACAACATTGACCAGATTGAAGCAGCTATTGCAGCTAAGAATCCTGATATTGTTAAGTTTGCAGAAGATAATGGTCTTTCACTTGATACTAAAGCTGATGTTGATTCTATTGTTTCTTCACTTACTCAGTGGGTTATCGCTAAGGGTATTGCTAAGAAGAAGGCTAATGGTACTCCTATGATGTGTTCTGTTCGTATGACTAAAGCTGATAAGGCTGCTTGGTTGAAGGAGAATATGGCTGCATTTGTAGCTGAGAATCGTGACGAGCTTATTACTAAGTATGAGCTTTCTGCTGAAGCTACTGATGAAGAAATTGCTTCTAATGTATCAGTTGATGATGTTGCTTCTCCAATGGTAGAAGACTATAAGGGTTGCAAGGTTGCTACTACTTCTTCTGCTACAGGTGTTGGTGTTCAGGTTAACTTTACTTATGCTGCTCTTTGGAATCAGCTTAAAGCAGACCTTGAAGATAAGAAGTCTAAGAACCGTATCTTCGATGTCGACCTTGATACTACTATTAATACTGTAGTAAACAATGGTTTTGAGGATGTTGATGTAGTTGCATATCCTATCAACTTTGCTGAAGATGTAGACCCTATGCGTCGTGGCGAAAATAAAGATTAATTTCTTGTTTATTCTTTAAATTAGAAATTAAATAGTAAATTTGAGGGAGAATTACTAACAATAGTAGTTCTCCCTTTTTATATTAATATTAATAGTAATAAACTTTAAAAACTTAATTAAGTTATGGTAAGTACAGAAAATGCAGCTAATGTGAAGGCTACTAAAAGAGTTAGAAGAGGTGTAAGTAATGCAACTAAAGCTGTTTCTCATCTTAAATTTCATGAGAAAGATGCAGCAGCTAATTATTTGTTTGTAGGTCAACTTTCTGATGTAAGAGTTGAATCATCTGTTAATGCAGATGGTAAGACATTTACAGGTCTTGAAGTTCCTCGTCTTACATTTGAGTTTACTTCTTGTCACGCTAAAGCTGATGAGAAGAGATATGTTTATCAGACATTGTTCCCAGTTGAAAGTAATGTTGATACTATCCCTGAAGGTAAAGATGAATGGAGAGTTAATGCTGTTCTTGCATGGATAAAGCATATTCTTGATGTATTCTATCTTAAAGGACGTGAACTTACTCCAGATGAAGAAGACTCTCTTTCTCTTGACTTTATAGACTATGAAGAGAACAATGGTATTATTGAATATGTATCAGTAGAACCTGAAGCAGTTCTTGCTGCATATAAGAAATTGTTTGAAACTGTTGCTGCTATGATGAATGGTAGCTATGCTGATAAAGATAAAGAAGCAACAGGTAAAGCTTGTTATAAAGATGCCAACGGTAAGCATCTTCCTGTATGGATGAAACTTCTTCGTTATGTAAAGAACAAGAAAGGTGATTGGACTGCTGTTTCTCGTGGAGAACTTTCTTTCCCATTATTTGTAGGTGAAGGTTGTCTTGAACTTATGAAGTCTAAAGAGTTCCCTAAAGTAATTCGTATTGATGTTACTAAGGAATCTATAACTCCAAAGGAAGTTAAGAAAACTCCTACTATTGGAACTCAAGCAATGCCTGGTATGCCTGGTGCTATGCCTATGGGAGGTGTAGTTGGTGGTTCTGATGTTAATATCACAACAATGACCAACGAAGCATATTCAGAAGCAGATAGTGATATGCCTTTCTAAACTCTAAATAGTACTGCTAATGGTTGAGGTGATAGATTAATTTCTATCACCTTTTTTTTTTGTTATTACAAATCGAATATTTATATTTGTAATACAAATAACAATTAACATTACTAACAAATGTATAAAAGAACTCCTAATACGTCTAAACTAACTAAAGCTTTTATTGAATCTAAAATATCTCAAGAAGCTATAGTTAGTAAATATCTTAATATACCTATGGAAGTTGTTCAAGATTGTATTAATCATGGACATCTAATTAAATCTGTATTCCGTGATGATGATTATAACAAATCTATGGGTATTATATATAATAGAAAAGGAAGACTTAAAGTTCGAGATTTTGGTGGTTTTGGATTTTTTGATGATGTATATGGAGTTGTAGCTTACGTATTATCTAATATTTATGATAGACCTATAAGTACTGACAATAAGCAAGATTTTTATTTTGTTCTTAAACATATAGCTAATACTTTTTCTGATAATATTGAAGGTAAAGTTGTTGACGAAAATATTGATAAAGATATAATAAAAGCTTTATCTAAAGGAAGAAATAAGAAAGCTATAATAGAAATTGCTCCTAGACCTTGGAATCAACAAGATAAAGCTTATTGGAACTCTATTGGTATTAATCTTAATTTTCTTAATGCCAATTTTGTTATTCCTGTAGACCAATATTATATTAATCGTGTAACTAATCCAGACCCTAAATATTATTATAAAGAGTCTGACCCTTGTTACGCTTATATGCTTGGTCAAAATAAACAAGGTATATATCTAATTAAACTTTATTTTCCTTTTAGGGATAGAAGTAAAGAACTTAAATTTATTACTAATTGTAATGTACTTGAAGGACTACCTAATCTTGAAAGAAATGATTATGATTATATTATCATAACAAAATCTAGTAAAGATAGATTAAGTATAGGAAGTCATCTATCATCAACATTCTTCTACGGGGGAGCTGGTGATAAACTTCATATAGGTGTCATAAATCTTCCTAGTGAAAATTATAAACTTAAAACTAACGAATATGAGTGGTTGAAGAATAAACTTAATGAGAATGGTATTATTGTAAGTCTATTAGACTTTGATACTACAGGTCGATGTGGTGCTAAATATCTATATGAAACTTATAATATACCTTATATCTTTATTACTAGAGGCGAATTTGGTCTATATAATTATGGTGGTAAAGATTTTAGTGATTTGCACAAATGTTATAGTATCAAACAACTTAATCAATTTATTAATGAAACAATAACCTATGCGGAAATCAAATTTAAATCTGAAAATAGTCAAGTTTCCTATATGCAGAGATTATCAGATATTAATTTGCCGTACTAATAAACTTAGTCATAATAGAATATATATGACACATATTAATGGTGTTGAAGAAGATAAAATTATGTTTGGAGAAGAACAAATTCTTAAACGTGGTGATAAATCTTTTAAAATATCAAAGAATAATGTTTATTTTTATGGTAGTATAAACTTCAATACTGATAGTCCTGATTATAAAGAAATTGAAAACATGGATATGTTTGATTCTACAGATACTAGAGGTATTGAAGTTCCTGTAGATTATATTTATAAAACACATAGTGTTATATTAAATATAACTGAAGATAATCCTAAACCTAGGGTTAAAACTATTGATACTTTTAATTTCGCTAGAATTTGTCAATATAAACATGGTTGTTTAGGTAAACCAACTAAAGTAGTAGTTTTCAGATATGATAGATGAAAGGTATATAACAGAACTTACAAAAGTTGAAGCTAAATGTATTCAAGATGAACTTAAAAAATGTACTCCTAACAAATTAATTCAAGATTTATTTAAACTTATAGATTGTTCTAGAAGAAGTCCTCTTGATAATAGAAGACTTATTCAAACTATAGACTATCCTTATAGACTTTATAATGCTTATATTCTATTTATTTTAAGTAATTATAAAGTTCTTAAAGAAGATGTTGTTAGAGAAAATTGGGAACATATTCATAATAATAATCTTGAATATGAGAAACATTTTCCTAATGTTGTTTATAAAAAAGATAAACCTAAAGTTAAAAGAAAATATGAAGTTAAAGGAAAATCTGAAGTTAAAGCTAAACTTGAAGACGAGCGTAGACGTAATGTTAACGCTAGGATAAGTGGACTATTTAAATTTAATGAAATGAAATGAAACTTTATAAACGTAATGCTCAAGGTAAAATTTTAGAATGGGAAATATATAAAGAAGATGGTAAAATTGTTTGTAATTATGGTCTTTTTGGTAAAATTCCTCATACTGAAATATTAAATCCTAAAAGAGTTAAAGCAAATGAAATAGAATCTAGAATTAAAGCTAAACGTAAGGAAGGATATAAAGAAGCTATTGAACTTAAAGATAATGCTCCAATGGAGATTGCTAAAAGTTCTTTAGCTTCTTTTCTTGATATGTATTTACCTAAAAATAATACTACTCAAGATGGTTTTGTTCTTCCTATGTTAGCTAAAGTTCTTAAAGATAACAAACCTTTTACTAAATCTGATTATATAGGTCAATATAAAATCAATGGTCTTAGATGTATAATTGGTGCTATAAAAACTAACGATATGTTTAAACCTGTTAGACTTACATATCATTCTAGAGAAGGTGTTGAATGGAAACAATTATCTTGGATGGATGATGTTATTCTTCCTTATATAGGTACTCAACTACTTAATATGATGATTGAAGAAGGTGCATGTCTTGATGGAGAAATATATCTACCTGGTTATCAAGTTAACGATATTAATAGTTTTGTTAAGAATCCATCTCTTCCACAACATTATAAACTTCAATATTGGTGTTATGATATATGTTGCGAAAATATGAATAATGCTATTAGAGACAAAATTAGATTTAGTCAAATTAATAGACTATCTTATGAATTTGATACTATTAATAGTCATCTTAATAACAAATCTCAATTAGTTGTTGTTCCTAATGTTATTGTAAATTCTATAGATTCTGCTACATCTTATAGAGATAAATTTATTAATCTTGGTTTTGAAGGTCTTATTATTAGAAATACTTCTGCTGAATATCAATTTGGAAAACGCAATTCTGCTATGTTTAAATATAAACGTATAGATGATGGTAAGTTTCCTATAATAGATATTATTCCTGAAGGTATTCGTAAAGACCTTTGTAAACTAGTTCTTAAAAATGATATAAATGAAGAAAGTTTTGAATGTACTCTTAATGCTCCGCACGAGTATCAAGAAAAGATTCTTAAAGAAAAAGATAATTATATTGGAGTATATTATGCTATAGTTGAATTTCGTGAAAGAAGTGGAGTTAAACAAGTTCCATTTCACGCTAAAGCTATAGCTATTAAACATAAATAAATTAATATGAATTTAGCAGCTTATGATAAAATAGATAATAATGTTAATCAATCTAATTATTGGATTGATATTAAAAGAAGAAAACTTGTAACCAAAGGTCTTTCAAAAAGAAAATATTATTGTATAAGTAAAAGATATGATGATAAACTTAACATTTATAGATATTTTCTTATAATTCTTGACGATAAACCTACTGATAGAAAAGTAAGAATAGTTGATGTTGATTCTTATGGAAGACAAAGATTTGCACTTGGTGATATATGGAATCAAACTGTTCTACAATATGCTACATCTGATATTTGTGTTCATCTTAATACTGAAGTAAACGCTGATGATGGAAACATATATGAGATTGAATTTAACTAGCACCCCCGTAGAAGAATGTTGATTGATTGATGATGGCATGCTTTCTAGCCTTTCTGCCTGCATCAAATTGCTCTCCTGATAGATTATTCATCTGTCAAGTTATCTCTCGTTAGAATTAAAATTCTGAATATTTAATTTAAAAATAAAATAAATCATATATTTGAAGATATGAAAAAAGCAAATAGTAAAGTAGGTGCTGAACCTAGAATTAAAAGAAAATTTAATAGAAGCGAAGGATTTCATGTTGGAGTTCATCGTGATGAATGGGGATTATTTGATTCTAGAACTAATCCTTATTGTTTTGTTAATGGTTATTTCTTTACTTATGGAAAATGGTTTATTCGTAATCATACTACTTTAGAAGATATTAAAAACTCTTGGGAGGATTATTCTTATAAAGGTAATATTTATAATGCTTGTTTTGGTATAATAGATAGAAAACGTAAAATAGCAGTTATTAAAAATAATACTCAATATTGTTATTGTTTACAATCTGCTATTCCTGATAATTATACAATTATATATGTTAACGAAATAAGATATTTTGATATAACAAAAAATCTTCATAAACTTTATACTGAACATTGCAAATATCTTATAGATAAATTCGTTAACAATTGTAGTGATTATTATCATGTTATAAATAATAATAGAGCTAAAGTTATATTTAAATCTAAATATCTTCAAGACCAAATAGATAATATCAAACGTAGACTTAACAAAATATCATCTGAACATAATATATCTAGAACAAAAGATTTATTTGCAGGTAAAGAGTGTTTTATAAATGTAAGTAAATCTTGGACTACTAAATATATTAAAGTAAAATATCCTACAATTAATCAAATAATTAATGATACTATTTTTACTGATGAACAAAAAGCTTATATTGAAAAATGTAAATTTTATAGTGAATATCGTAAATATGGTATTGTTTGGAAAGATATTGTTACTAAGACTAAAGAAGAAATTGAAGATAAAGTAGCAGAAGAAGAAAAAGCATTTATAGTACGTTGGAATAAAGCTGTAAAAATAGGTGAAGAGAATAAACGAAAAGCTATTGAAGAATCTAATTGTGAACAAACTTTAGAAAACTTTAGAAAAGGTATTGTTTTAGGTACTTATATTACTTTTAAGTCCCCCCGTAGAGGAGATAAATTTAAAATATATTGGTTTGATGAAATTATTAGAACTAGAGTTTTTAAAAATATTCAACTTAAACTGAATACTAAATATAATATTGTTATTACAAGTAATAATGCTTCTGTTAACTTATCACAAGCTATTACTCTATTTAATGTTTTATATGATAAATATTTTAGTCATTACGATTATACTAATACTGATGATTACTTTATTGATTTTACAAAAAGAAATATAAAAATAAACTATTATAATCTAAGACATATTTGTTTTACTGAAAAGAAAACTGATGATGGCGAAAGATTAGGTTATATGGAATGGAGAATACAAATAGGATGTCATACTCTTTGGCTTGATGATATTAAAGAATTTTGTAGATATTATCATCTTGAAGATAGAGTACATTTTGATTGTAGTGCTAGAAATATTAATCAATTAACTAATAAATAAATAATTATGGCTAGAAATAGAAGAGGTAAAACTTATGTAGTTCCTGTTAAAATGAGGACATTAAATAATTGTGTCGATGATAGTCTTATAGATGAAAATGTAGTATCTTTTAGAGATATTCAAGATAAACTTGTTAAAATATATGCTAAGAAAAACCATGATTATGGTGATAGTTTTAACGAAGGTTGTAATGAACTTGGTGTAGGTTATGCTTTTAGTAGAATATTTGATAAAACTAAAAGATTTCAAACTCTTGCTAAAGGTATCATGAATAACAATCTTAGTATAGAAGTACAAGATGAAACTATAGAAGATACTATTATGGATTTAGCTAACTATTGTATGATGTATCTTGCATGGAGAGATAAACATATTTCTATAGGAGAAGTAGAAGCTAAACAAGATGATATGCAAGTTTCTTCTACGGGGGAGTTAGAATCTAATACAGATACTAATAATACTCAAGAAACTGTTAAAGAATATCATAAAATAGGTTCAGAACTTCATAAAATAGGTGCAGAACTTCATAAGGCAATAAGTAAACTTATGTTGGAACAAACAGATTGTGATTGTACTAATGAAGTTATAAATATTTATGGTATTGATTTATATAAAGATAATAATAATTATGTTTATATTAAGACTATAACCGATGAATATGTAAATGTAACATTTGAAGACCATCTTGTTAAAGTTACACCTAATGATTAAATTGATATGACAAATAAAGAACTTATAGTTAAACTACAAGAAACAGTAAACGAATATGGTAAACTTCCTGTATATGTTTCTGATGATTGTTCAGGAGATAATGTCTCCGATATTTTATGTGATGGTAAAACAGTAGTAATATATGATTTTTAAACTGATAAAGATTATGACAAATATTGAATTAATTAAAATATTAGAGAAGTCTGTAAACAAGTTTGGAGAGTTACCTGTTGATATTAATATTATTAATTATGTTGACAGTAGTAAACCCTATAATCTTGAAGATGTTTTATATGATGATAATTCTGTAACACTTTATAATTATTAAACTTATGGCAAAATATCGAGTAATGAGAACATATCATCATAGCGAATATGCTTATGTCGAAGCTAATTCAGAAGAAGAAGCTAAAAAGAAAGCTATAGAAGATAATTGTTGGGAAGAAAATCCTAATGAAGTACTTCTTGGTTATGAATATATTGCTATTAAAGATGATAAATAATAATATAATATTTAAATAGATTATGAAACTAATTAATCAAAATGTAGAAGAATGGCATTGTGGTTATACTTTGCCTGAAATTTGGTCACATATTGCAAAATGTGCTAGAGTTTGTTATCAGAGTGAACCACGTAATAATGGAGAGACTGATGAAGAGTTTGTTAAGAGAGTGATTCTTCGTAATCATTCTCTTGAAGAAATAGGTAAAAGTAGAAATTTGCAGTTAAATCTACATCTGAGTGTACTAGAGCAAGGAACTGTTTATCTTGATATTCCTTATTTAGCTAATAAAGAAAGACTTTGTGTGTTCTTTTCTAATACATATAGTAGATTTAAATGTTATAAAATAGAAGATAGTTCTGATACTTATAATATTGCTATAACAACTAATATGAGATTTATTATTGAAAATGGATGTACTGATTTATTAAATTATCTTTGTACTCCTACAAAATATCATTATCTCAGAACTACATTTAATATTACTACAGATATTGGTGTAGCAAGAGAACTTGCAAGACATAGAACTCATAGTATTAGTGAAGAATCTACAAGGTATTGCAATTATAGTAAAGATAAATTTAATAATGAACTTACTTTTATTAAGCATTGTTGGTTAAATGATGAAAAACTAAAACTATATGGAGATTATCATACTATTATAAGAGATAAATCTCCTGAAAGTATATTCATTGCTAACTTAAACAATGTAGAGAGAGATTACTTAGATTTAATTAAACTTGGTTGGACACCTCAACAAGCTCGTCAAATACTTCCTCTAAGTACTAAAGTTCAAACTATTCATACAGCATTTGAATCTGATTGGGCTGAATTTATTTCTCTTAGAGCTGATGCTTGTAGTGGAAGTGTTCATCCTAATATGAAAGTGATAGCTAATAAGATTATGTGTTTAATGGCTAAACAAAATGCTACATTATGATATTATTGTTCCTAATAAGTTAACTATGGAAAGTGTTATTAAATCATTAAATGATTTTGTATTAAATGACGATATTAATACACATAAATATAATGATATGGAACGCTTTGAGCTTGAACATCATGCAGTTAATAGGCATGATAGAAGAGTTATTAAAAGTAAGTATAGGAAACTTAATAAGAGAAGAAATAGTAGGAAATTATGAAAAAAAATAGTTATGAGAAAATTCTATATTGGTAATGTTACTCCTGAAGCAAATACTATATTTGTATTTGGTAGTAATCCTGAAGGAAGACATGGTGCAGGAGCGGCTAAAGTGGCAAGAAACCAATTTGGTGCTATTTATGGTCAGGGTGAAGGTCTACAAGGTAATGCCTATGCTTTACCTACTAAAGACCTCCGAGTGAAAGAAAATAGAGGTCTAAGAAGCATTTCAAAAGAAGACATTATAAAGTCTATTAAAAAGCTTTATGAAACGGCTAGACAATATTCTGATAAACAGTTTAAAATAGCTTATAGAAATACTTATTCTGCTTCTCTTAATGGATATACTGGATTAGAGATGATAGACATGTTTCTAGAAGCTGGTACAATTCCAGATAATATCATATTTAGCAAAGAATGGATAGATACTGGTAAGTTATAATAGAAAATAGTTATGGCTAAAGTAATTAATAATAAAACTAATAAAACATGTTAGGAAGTCACAATAGTTTATCCTACTTACCTTGTAAAAGGTGGTGGATGTATTTAATTAATTGGGCATCTAAATGTCAAAGTAAAACTCTTAGTGAGCAATTTCATGATGGAGTTAGATACTTTGATATTAGACTTAAATGGGATGATAAAGAAGGTTGGGTAATTGCTCATGGTATTATAGAGTATAAAGGAAATATTAGGAGAGTACTTGAAACTCTTGATTCTTTAGCTGACTTCTATGATGAAAAACTATATGTTAGATTTCTTCTTGAATATAACAAAAGACCTGATGATGAAGCAACTAAAATAATTAAACTTAGGAATTTTGTCAGATATGCAAGAGGAGAATATTCTAATATTATGTATCATCTTGTAGAAACAAAATGGGATGAAAAAGTTATAGATAGTTATTCTAATAATATTAGTCTAATTCATTATTCAAGTGTTCTTGGACGGAAAAGATTCTTTTGGATTCCATATTGGTATGCTAAATTTCATAATAAAGAAAATAAGAAAACCTTTAAGAATAGTCTTGAAGATAAAGTTAATAGAGTTTTAATGTTAGATTTTGTGTAATATGGCTTGGATTATAATGCTTAATTATGAAACATGTACAATAGATTGTCTTGAAACAGATGTTCTCTATGAGGATAATACAGAAATAGAAGAATGTCTTATAGCTAATCATATTGACCCTGATACAGTGGCTTATATGTCTACTGAAAATAAACCTTTAGTATATAATGTTAATTTACAAGAAACAGAGGAGGTATTTGAATGAGTAATGATTTTAAATGTTTTATTGGACTTCATAAAGATGAAATCCATAAAGAACTTGAAGTTAAGAACAAAAACAATAATGTTGTTGGTCTAAATGTTGTAAGTAAATGTGCTAATTGTGGACGTATTAAATCTGTATTTATTCCTACAGATATAGATTATGTTCAGAATAGTAGTACTCGTGTTAATCAAAAATAAATTATAATTATGAATATATTTGAAATACAAGAAGATTTACAAGCTTTAATTGATACTCTTGAAGCTAATGGTGGTGAAGTAGATGATGAACTTCTTAATCAATTTACTGCTACAAATAATGATTTTAAAGACAAATGTCTTTCTTATGCTGAAGTTATTCAAACTCTTAATCATGATTTAGTTATTATTAAAGAAGAGAAAGATAGACTTGATAGAATTAAGAAACAAAAAGAGAAATCTATTAAATTTCTTAATGATACTCTTGTTACAGCTATAGAAAGATTTGGTACTCCTGATAAAAAAGGTAAACGTATTATAGATTATGGAACTAAGAAACTTTCTGTAAAAGAAACTAAAAGTGTAGAAGTTAATCAAGAAGTTATTGATTCTATAATGGATAACTTTAAGAAAGATATTCAATATCTATGTTTTAATAATACTCTAAATACAGGAGATTCTATAGATAAAGAAGCATTTAAAGATGAAATAAATAATGTAGTCTTTGAAGAATCTGATGAATCAAAAAGTATTGAAGATTGTGATTTAGATAACATTCTTGTTTCTACTAATGTTACAATGCCTTTAAGTAAACTCATTAATACTGAAGGTTATAGTTTTTTAGTCAAAGCTGTCACTTCTTCTAATATTTATGATTTTAAAGGTTCTGTTCTTAAATCAGATATTAAGACTTTATGTGAGAATGATGTTGCTAATAATCTTGGCAAAATAGTTATAAACAAAAAAGTAAATATTAAATAATATGATAAGTAATAAGTATATATTTGAAGTTAAAATAAAAGCTGCTGATGGTAATCTTTATTCATTTTTTACTGTTAGTGTAAATATTTTAGATGTGCATTATAACTTTGATGATAAAGTTTATAATGGTCAACCTTTTGAAATAGTAGAAGTTGAACGTAAAGATAAGATAGTTGAAGGATATACATCTAATTTGGAGTTAAATCCTGATTATAAGCCAGTAAAGGATAATTCTGAAGAAGACGAGATAGTCTTATAAGCTTGTTCTTAGAGTTTAATAATGTGTATAACTATAAATCCTCCACAAGTCAAATAATAACGGCTTGTAGAGGATTTTCAAAAAATAAAATAACTGATATGAGTAAATATAATGTTAATGGTTTACCTTGGAGAAATGGTCTAGGTAAAGATGTAACTATGTGTGAAACTTCTGCTGAAGTTAATAAAACTGCTGGTCTAGATTGGACTGTTGATAAATGTCCTCTAGTAGCTAAAATGCCTTTTGGTATAGGTCGTAATAATGAAATAGACGAAGATTCTTTTGCTCACAATGGCAAAATATATCGTGATTGTCCTAAAGCTTTTGCTACTTATAGAACAGATATTAATGAACCTCTAGGTATAGTTAAATCTCAATATGAAATAGTTCAAAATGCTGATGCTTTTAATTTCTTTGATGAAGCTATAGGTGAAGGTGGAGCTACTTGGGATAGAGCAGGTTATTTTGGTTATGGTAATAAAGTATTTGTAACAGCTAAATTAAATATTGATAGTGATGTTGAAGGTGACAAAATCAACAATTATTTGGTGTTTAGTAACAGTCATGATGGCAGTGGTTCTGTTAATATTCTTCTATCTCCTATTCGCGTTATATGCACTAATATGCTCAATGGTGCTTTAATGAAGAATGATTGTTATATTAGACTTAGACATACTAAGACTGTTAAAGAAAGACTTGAAATAGGAACACAAGTTCTTAAAGTTGCTTGTGAAAGAGCTAGAAGTGCTCAAGAACTATATAGAGAAATGTCTAAGATTAAACTTGATGATGGTGCTGTTATAAAGTATCTAGCAAATATTAATCTTAATGACGAAGAACAAGAAAAGTTAATGTCTTATGATTCTAAACATGGTTATGATAGATTAGTTAACAAAGAATATAGATGTCTTGAATCTACAGGAATAAGTACTCGTAAAGCTAATATTATATCTGGAATGTACGAATATTATAATGATGGTATTGGTCAAAAAGATATATATGGAAATGGTTGGGGAGCTTATAATGCAGTTACAGGTTTTTATTCTAATGTTGCTAATCTTGAAGGTGAAAAGCGTATGGAATCTCTTATATGGGGTTCTGCTAATAATAATATGCTTAAAGCAGCAAATGAAGTAATGAAATTAGCTATATGATGACTATAATTAAAACTAAATATAGTATTGGTGACGAAGTTTATGTTATAGATTTCTCTAGAGGAGTAGTTGCTAAAGGCTATGTTTCTAGAAAACTAATACAAGTTATATCTGATGAAGAAACTTATGTTTTTCTAGATATAGAAGATGTTAATTCTAGACCTATTGTTCAACAAGTTAATGAGAACTTTGTTTTTAAAACTAAACAGGAACTTAAAGAATGGGTTGAGCAAATAGTTAAATAGCTAACTATCTATACTAGTAATACTAACACCCCCGTAGAAGAGATATTGATG
>ERZ773186.94-NODE-94-length-85846-cov-11.897577_pt1 | contig 85846 bp, 68 predicted proteins | sample MGYA00581000_ERZ773186 | MGnify/ENA primary metagenome ERZ773186 (study PRJEB29015, sample SAMEA2737752) | human gut metagenome | biome: human gut; feature: human-associated habitat; material: faeces | place: China | collected 2012 ...
TCGGCATAACATTTGGATGCCTAAAATTTATCCCCACTAAATTTCTACTGACCCAATTATATCCCATGATTCTCCGAATTGCAAAAGAGTTCTCCAGCGGAATTCTTCTTGCTCCGTTATTTTGGTGTAGTGGGTAAAAACTTTCATCTGATGAATTATGAGTTTTTTTATACTGGGTCATTTCCGCTTCACGCCCCTTACGGCTTCGGCGTCGAGAGGATTTTCCGGCCAATAGTGCTTTGGGTAACGTCGCTTCAACTCTTTGCGCACCTCAAAATAGGCATTGCTCCAGAAGCTGTCCATGTCCTGGGTCAGCTGCACAGGCTTGAATCCAGGCGACAGGAGTTCCATAAGCACGGTGCGTTTTCCTCCGTCGACACAGGGCGTGTGGAGCATCCCGAAGCATTCCTGCAGGCGTACGCTCAGCACCGGTGCTTCGGCGGCTTTGCGGTAGTCCACACGGATTCTGCTGCCTGAAGGCACGGTGATGTGCGATGGGGCGAGTCGGTCTACCTCTTGCTGCATGTCGTAGGGGATGAGAGCCCACAAAGCATCGTGCAGATTTATCTTTTTCAGCTCGGCTGCCGTTGTCAGCACTTTTCCGTTCTGCTCAATGTAGAACGGCAGCCATTCAGAAGCTGTCGACAGGACGTGTTCCGTAGACAGGTCGGGTAGAGCCATTTCCGGATGCCATTCCGCCACCGCGTCCACACGCTTTTGAAGCCTGGCAACGTCGTCGCTCCAGTCGAGCAGTCCGAGCCCTTCTTTCTGCACAGCCTCGCAGACCGTCGAGACAACAGCGCTTTTGTCGGCATTGTGCAGAGGCTGGCTGTCGACAGTCAGCACCCCGATTGTGCGTTCGCGCAGCATCGCCACACCGCCGTTTCGAGAATCCCAGAAAATACGTTCGCGTTGTCGTGTCTCGATGTCCTCTGGCCGCAACGGTGTGGCGAGAAACACCCTTCCGCATTTTTCGGAAGCGTTGAGGGCAGCCACCGCCAGCCAGTCGTAGGAAGCAAGATTGCTACCGTTGTCAATCTGCACGTTGACGCCCGAAGCCAGACGGAAGTGCCCGATGCTGTCAATGGCTTTAGCCACCCGTTCAGGATATGCCGTCGCCACAAGGCAGCCGGCATCCTCCGGGCATATATCGTCGTTGCATTCTGTGGCTTTGATCATATTTCGATATTCCTCGGCAATCTGCGCTATGCGCGACCATCTGCCGAGTCTGTGCTGTCGCCGCGCCGTCCGGAGCAGGCTGATGCGCAGGCATAGGTCGGCGGAAATGTCGTCGGTCAGAGGATCCTTCTCCTCCAGTATGGCGGCAATGTCGCAGGCGAGACTTTTCTGCACAGGCGATTCGGCGCGCACCATCATTTTTGAAATATGCGGATGGCACGGCAGTTTCGACATCTGCCTGCCGAGGCTTGTTATGCGGTTCTGGCTGTCGACGGCACCAAGCGTTGCCAGCAGTTTCCGGGCTTGCGCAACGGCTGATGGCTGAGGTGTTGTCAGCCATGGCAACGCCTCTGCGTCGCTTTCGCCGAAAGCCGCAATGTCGAGAAGTGTAGGCGCAAGGTCGGCATCAGAAATCTCAGGACGCCTGCGCTCGTTCATGCGATGCTCGGAGGCCTTTGTCCACAGTCTGTAGCAGACTCCAGGAGCCACGCGTCCAGCGCGTCCCGACCGCTGCGTCGCCATGTCGAGGCTTATGCGCACCGTCTCAAGGTGGCTAAGTCCCGACCGGGGATTGTAGACCAATTGCCGGCAATATCCCGAGTCGACCACAATGCGTACGCCTTCAATCGTAATCGATGTCTCTGCGACAGGCGTTGCAAGCACTATCTTGCGCTCGCCTTTGCCCGATGGCGCCACCGCCCGCCTTTGCTGCTCCGGCGACAGATTGCCGTAGAGAGGGAATACGGCAGTCGGCGACAGTTTGTCGGCAAGCAGCCGCTCGCATTGCGCAATGTCGGCTTGTCCGGGCAGAAAAGCGAGAATGTCGCCCTCGTGCTGGCTGTGAGCCTTGTTTATCGCTGACGCGACTGCCGTTGGGATGTCGGCGGGCGAAATGTCGGTCGTCGCATAACGTGTCTCCACAGGAAACATCTTGCCCCGGCATTCGATGAGAGGAGCGTTGAGGCTTGTGCAGATAGACGACGTGTCGATTGTAGCCGACATGATGACAATTTTCAGGTCGGGACGCAGAATCTGTTGGCATTGGCGCGTCAGGGCGAATGCCAAGTCGGAATTGATGCTGCGTTCGTGGAACTCATCGAAGATTACAACCGACACCCCTTCGAGCAAAGGGTCGGCGATGAGCATACGCGTCAGAATTCCTTCTGTTATCACTTCGATGCGGGTGGACTCTGACACACGGTTTTCAAAGCGCACCCGGTAGCCAACCGAGCCTCCCGTGTGCTCCGACAACATATCCGCCATGCGCTCAGCTACTTGCCTGGCAGCGAGACGCCTGGGTTCGAGCATGAGAATCTTGCCGTCGGAGGGCAGGAATCCAGCCATGACGGTAAGCGGCAGGAGAGTGGACTTTCCCGCTCCCGGAGGCGCGGTCAAAACCACGCAACCGTTGGCTGTCAACGCCTTGTTGACGTCGGCGGCAATCTCAGTCGTCGGCAACGAGGCGGCGTTTCTGATTATGTCGTTAAATTCCATCATTGTTTCTGTCTGAAAATAAGTTTCGCCAGACCGTACACATAACGTCGGAATCCAGGTCGGTAATTAAGGATTTTGTCAAACCAAGCCATATGCCTGCCTGCTATTTTCACAACGATTCCCACATAGAGCATAGCGAACAGTGTGCCCACACCAACGATATACCATTGCCATGCTCCGAAAAACACATAGCAGAAAGCCACGGCGAGAACCACCAGCGAGCAGTCAACAACAATTTTTATCTTCGGGAAGTCGATACCTGTCACACAGCTTACCGCCACCGGGAAACCCTCGCCAGGCATTGTCACCGAGCCGCATCTCACCTCAAGGGCGATGCCAATGCCCAGGACGGTGCATCCCGCAATCTGCGCCAGTGCTTGCTCCGTTATGTCGTCGGGCAGAAGCCACGATGTGAGAGCCATATTCAAGTCGATGAGTGATCCGAAAACGAATCCCACCAGCAGCTGGAACAACTGAACCGATTCGAAGCGGCGGCGCAGCACGGCAATCTGCCCAGCCACCAAAATGGCGTTCATTATGTAAGTGTATTGTCCGATTGTCAGCGACGGAACTCCAAGTCCACGTTTGCCGGCAGTCTCGAAAACGTAAGGCAGAGTGGAGATTACGCTTGATCCCAACTCGCTCTTTACGCATACGGCGACACCGAGAGTCATTATAAACAAAGATACAAGCAGCCATAGGTGCTGCCACAAAAAAGAGATTGTCCGTTCTTTCTTATTCATAGATGAAAAATTGTAGATAATGATAGTTTTAATGACTTGTTTGGATGTGGTGATGATTGTTGCAGAATTGTGTCGAAAACGACATAACAAAGTTACAGAAAAAATGTTGAAAACCCCGTTGGAATACGCTGTTTGTTTTTTTTGTCTGCCTAAAATTTGCGGTGCCGTGAAAACTTTGTAATTTTGGCAGTGCAAACCAACACGGATATTTTTAACCCTAACATAAAACTTAAAATCTATGACAAAGCAAACATTTCTTACATTGGCTTTGAGCATGCTCGGGGTGGCGGCAATGGCGCAGCCACGCAGTGCAAGCGAGCCAACGTTGCTCATCAAGTCTTCTCAAGGACTGATGGCACCTGTGTGGTCGCCAAGCGGCGACAAGATTGCAGTAACTTCCGACAATTATGACGGCATTTGGGTTGCTGATGCCGACGGCAGCAATCTGCGTCAGGTGACCTGCTGCTCAGGTGCCGGCTACAAGATGCAATGGAGTGCCGACGGCACAAAACTGCTCGGCAGAACCAATGTGGTGTCCGACAATCGTGTTTTCCACGAAGTTAAGGTGTGGAATGCCGCCGACGGCGCAGAGACCACGTTGGTTGGCAAGACGCGCGAGCTTACAGGAACACCGTTGTGGAATGACGCCGAGCGTGTGATGATTTCAGGCGAGCGTGGCGCATCGAGCGTCAACACACGCAGCCTCAAGCGCACATCTGCGACAGCGGCCGATGTCTACACAATGATGGTCAATGACCCAGCAGGTGTGGCCGACAAAGTGGCTTCGTTGAAAGAATTCTCAGGAGCGATAATCATCAATCCGGCATTGTCGCACGACGGCAAGCAGGTGGCTTTCCAAGTTCCGGGCAAAGGCATCTTCACATGCAATTCCGACGGCAGCGGCGTGGCTTACCTGTGCAAGGGCTCTCATCCGGCATGGCTGCCCGACAATTCGCTGATCTACACCGTTGTCACCGATAATGGCGAAAGTTTTACGGGCTCCGACATCTACGCTGTCGATGTTGCCACAGGCAAGGCAGTCCTTCTGACCGCCAACACCGATATGATTCCGTTGACGCCAGCCGTGACACGCGATGGCAAACGGGTTGCTTTTGAGAACGCAAAAGATGCTTGCATCTATGAAATTACCCTAAAATACTGATAATCGATGAAAAAGAACAATATTACAAAAATGGCAATCGCTGCCGCCGCATTGATGACGGCATTCCCGGCTGCTACAACTTATGCTCAGAAATCAACAGGCTGGGGCGATTTCAAACTGTTTCTCGACCCGGGACACTCCGCAACTGAAAACCGAGGCTTGTGGGGCTATTCCGAGGCGCAGAAGGTGTTTAGCGTGGCACAGTATATCAAGGGATATCTGACGGAATATACCGATATGCCGGCAGAAAATCTGAAACTTTGCCGCAACAACGAGGTCGACATTGTAGGACTTGAGGAACGTTCCGACATGGCGAATGCCTGGGGCGCCGACTTCTTCTATGCTATCCACTCTGACGCTTCTTCCGACAAAAACACAACCGTCACTCTCTTCGGAGGATGGCGCAAGGATGGCAAAGAAATAGAGAAAACGCCTAACGGCGGTAAGGCTTTCGGAGAGATTCTCAACCCGAACCTTACAGGCGTGATGCGCATCACGACACGCGGCAACTGGTACGACCGTTGCTATTACGACCGTGCTCCTGAGACCCACGCCAACCAGTTCCCGTATCTGTCGGTCAACCGCCGCACAAATATGGCATCACTGCTCAGCGAGGGCGGTTATCACACAATCGCCTCTCAGCAGCAGCTGAACATCAATGCCGACTATAAGCGTCTGGAGGCTTTCGCCGCATTCCAGTCGATATTGAAGTTCCGCAACATGACCAATCCAGAGCAGACATTCCTTGCCGGTATCATCAAAAACTCAGAAAACGATGTGCCTATCGACGGTGTGACTGTAAAGGTCGGTGACAAGACGTATGTTACTGACACATGGGAGTCGACATTTAAGAAATACACCAACAACCCCGACCTTATCCACAACGGATTCTATCTGTTTGAGGGACTTAAAGCCGGCGATGCTGTCTCGGTGGAATTTACGGCAACCGGATATGAGCCAGTGACAAAAACCGTTGTGATAAAGTCGAATCCAGCCGGACAGTCAAACGACAACGTTACATGGCTCGACATCACGATGACATCCAACGCACCTGCGAAAGTGGCGTCGATTTCGGTGGAAGACACAAAGGCAGTCAGCCTTGTTGACCCTATCGTAATCACGTTCTCGCGCAAGATGGACAAAGAGTCGGTCGAAAAGGCATTCTCTATCGACAACGACGGCGAAGTGACATTGACATGGATAAACGACTATACGCTCAGCGTCGACGTTTCAAAACTCGTCCCGTTGAAGACCTACAACATCAAGATTGACGGCAGCGTTGCCAAGAACTCTCAGACAAACCAGCCGTTTGACGGCAATGGCGACGGCAATGGCGGCGACGACTATACGCTCTCAATTACAATGAAAGAGGCAGACACTACACCTGCGCAGGTGGTTTCTACCGACCCTGCCATCGACGGCGATGTGGCATACACGCTGCGTCCGGTGGTAAGAGTGGAGTATGATGAGATTATCGACTGGAACGAGGACAAGAACGCCGACTGCATGACGGTGATTGACCCTGAAGGCAACACTTATGCTGGCACACTGACTCATTCGGTTGTAAACGGCGCTTCGGTGCTGCAATATTTCTTCAGCGAAGACCTCCCTCTCGACAAGTGCTTCCTTGTTACAGTGAAACCGGGTCTTGCCGACTTGTCGGGCAACTTGACCGAAGAGTTCAGATTCCGCTTCCTGTCGGAGTACCGCCCTGTCGTTGAGTCGACCGACCTGCTTCCGCTCGACAACGTGACAGGATTCTGGGCGCCTGACGGCTCAGGCTCATCATCGGGCTTGACACAGGAAGCCAACTCGTTTACGCGCGCCAACATCGGTGTGCGTCCGGAAAGTCCTAACAGCGCATGCCTGAAGTATGATTTCGATCCTGATTTCGCTGCAGGCGTATGGCAAATCCGTGAGTATCACTCTTCGCAGAACATCGACGGCACAACCAAGGACGGCGTGCTTACGTTCTGGCTCTATGGCGACGGCTCAAACAACAGCGTCAGCGCTGCGTTGCGTGTGCGCACAAACAACAAGAACGGCGGCATCAAGTACAACTTGAAGCCGATCAACTATCGCGGATGGCATCTCGTGTCATGGAACCTGGCAAGCGATGAATACCAGCACTTCACCGGCACCGATGAAATCGCCGACAAGTGGCGTTTCGACAGCTTCTTCTTGAAACACGAGAAAGCTCCGGAACAGGCGTGGAAGGGAGAAATCTACTTCAACCAGATGCAGTTTGTCAAATTCGACGATACGGCAGTACGCAAGGCTGTGCTCCACGACTTCTCATCTGTCGAGACTTTGAAATCCGCCGATGGCGGCATCGTTGTGCGCTCGCTCGGCGATGTTGTGTCGGTGAAAGCCGATGGCAATATCCGCTCGGTAAATGTCTACAATGCATCCGGTGCGATGGTTGCTTCGGCAACACCTGCCGGACAGACTGCAATGGTTGCCACGGGCAATCTGGCAGGTGGCGTTTATTTCGTTAATGTAGTGGCCGACGGCGGCATCAAGACTGTCAAGATTGTTAGATAGTCAGGGACGCTTGATTGAATTAAAAAAGGCTGGATTCCGATTGGAATCCAGCCTTTTCTATTATCATTTGTCGTCGTCGGAGAAGTAGTCATTCTGAATGTCGTTTTCATTGAGGCGCACTCGCTTGTTCCATCTTTGGCGCGACTGCTTCTCGAAAGCGAACATATTGACGGTGCCTTCAATTGATGCTTCAAATGTCAAACTGTTTTTCACTCCAATCTTTCCAGCCTCAAGCGCTGCATCCTGGTTTGCACCGATGTAGGTGAACACCCAGCCCTTTTTGCACAGGCGGTCAATCAGTTTCTTCACCGATGCGCCGTCCCACTCGATGGAGTCGTTTTCATAGCCGTCGGTGATGATTGTTACAAGCACCTTGTCCTCCTTGCCTTTGCTTTTTTCAAGGTCGGTGACCGATATGCCGATGGCATCGTATAGGGCAGTCATTCCGCGGAGCGTGTAGTCGTTGGGGGTGAGAGGCGATGTCTGCTCGGCAATGGTGTTGCGGTAGGCATATTGCAGAGGCTCTCCGCCGCTGGCGAAGGAGAGCACGGTGACCGACTGCTCGATTTTGTCGCTTTTTTTGGCTTCCTCGCGGATGGTTGACAGCGTTTCGTTGATACCGGCAAGCGCTTGTTCGTAGATTGACGTCATTGATCCCGATGCGTCGACGATGATGAGATTGTGTACTTTAAATTGTGCCATGATTTTGATGTGTTTAGTAGTTAACAATGCTTGGTTGCGTAATTTTGACGCAAATATAAAGACGAAGAAATAAACAACAAAATTTAATGTGTAAAAAATACGCAAATATGCCGATTTTTAACTTTTGTTTGCGTATCCATGACACAATCGTGCGTTTTTGTCGGAAAATAGGCTTAAATTTGTATTGTTGAAAAATAAGGGGTAGAAAATGTACAGTTATGAATATCCACATCCGGCTTTGACCACCGACTGCGTTGTGTTCGGATTCGACGGCTCTGGGCTGAATCTGTTGCTTGTAGAGCGAGGGTTGAAGCCGTATAAAGGCAGATGGGCTTTGCCGGGCGGCTTTGTGAGAATTGACGAGACGCTGGAAGAAGGAGCATTGCGCGAGTTGCGCGAGGAAACAGGAGTGATGGATATCTATATCGAGCAGCTGCAGGCATTCAGCCGTGTGGACCGCGACCCTCGCGAGCGTGTGGTCACGGTGGCGTTTCTTGCATTTGTGCGTCAGGAAGGCTATGAGGTCATAGCCGGTGACGATGCCGCCAAGGCACAGTGGTTTCCGGTGGATATGTTGCCTGATTTGGCATTCGACCATAGCGAGATTGTACGTGTGGCACTCGACAAACTGCGGTGGAAGATCACCTATGAGCCGTTGGCATTCCGTTTGCTCAACAAAGAGTTTACGATGACACAGGTGCAGACCATCTACGAGGCGGTGCTCGGGCAGAAGTTCGACCGTCGAAACTTTTACAAGAAGATGACCGCCATGGGCTACATTGTGGCTACAGGTAGCGTGGGGCGAGGCGACAATGAGTTCGATTTTGCTAAAAATGACCTAATCTGTTGTGAGAAGTTTGAGTTGGCAGCGCGCGCGCCGCGCGGCAGCGGGCGTCCGGCTATGCTCTACACATTTGACGAGGCTAAATATAGGGAGCAGATAAACAATAAAAATGTTTTGTGATGGAAGAATACCATGTGAAAATAACCGTTGAGCGCGGCGGTGAAAGCCAATGTGTCAATACAACGGCGAAGACGGCGATTTACCTGTCGGTGCTCGGTTTTGTTCTGGTTGGCATCCCGTATGTCGGATGGCCATACCTCGCATTGTGTTTCATTGTTGCAATAAAGGCGTTGAGGCGCAAGCCGCGAGGACTGGCGCTGTTGGCGTTGCTGATCGACTCCCTTTGTCTTTTCGTGAAATACGTTATTGCCGTTTCATAGTAGAGAATCTGCACAATGAGCCAATGTATCGAAATGTAGTTCAAAATTTTATAAATCAGGTTCTCAACGCAGAAAGGGAGATTGGTTAAGCTGTAAAGGCAGAATTCATAATTGCCAATGGATATGATTGCTCTCAGCCGCATAAAAATGGATAATAATAAACATGAAATGACGACGGTTACTCTGAATGTGAAAAGGACGGGTAGATAAAGCGGTGGCGTCAAAAACGCATCTTTTTTCATACAATAACCAGTCGGCGGGGAGTAATTCCGATAAATATGTGTAAATTTGTGTGTGAATAAAAGGATATAACTATGTTTTCAGGAATAGTAGAGACTGCAGCCACAGTGGTTGCGCTGAGAAAAGAAGGCGGCAATCTGCACATCACAATGAAGTGCGACTTTGCCCCGGAGTTGAGAATAGACCAGTCGGTGGCCCATAATGGCGTATGCCTCACGGTGGTCGACCTTCCTGGCGACGGCACGTTTACCGTCACGGCGATTCAGGAGACGCTCGACCGCTCAAACCTCGGGTTGCTGCAGGTTGGTGACCTTGTCAACCTTGAGCGTTGCATGCCGATGAACGGACGTCTTGACGGCCACATCGTGCAGGGGCACGTAGACCAGACCGCAGTGTGCTGCGAGGTGCGCAACGTTGAGGGCAGCCGCTATTTCAAGTTTGCCTACGACGTTGATGCCGAAATGGCGCGCAAGGGCTATGTCACAGTAGAGAAAGGCTCCGTCACAGTCAATGGCGTCAGCCTTACGGTGTGCAATTCCCAGCGCGACAGTTTTGAGGTGGCAATAATCCCCTACACCTTTGAGCATACCAATTTCTGCCGCATAAAGGAGGGTACGGTTGTAAATATAGAATTTGACATCATCGGCAAGTATCTCAGCCGTTTGATGGAGTTTTCAAAATAAGCGATGACCGATTTTTATAAACTTGTTGACGAGCGTCAGAGCGACCGTGGCTACGACACGGAGCGCAGCGTGCCGCGCGAGGCGGTGATGCGCATTGTCGACGCAGCCCGCCGGGCGCCGTCGGCATGCAATTCCCAGCCGTGGCATTTCATCGTTGTCGACAAGCCGGAACTTTGTGCAGAAGTGGCAGATGCCCTGACGTCCATAGGAATGAACAAGTTTGCCTCACAGGCTCCATGCTTCATCGTATTGGTGCAGGAGGCTCCCAATTTCACCGCCCGTCTTGGCGGATGGATAAAGAACAAGCATTTTCCGCTCATCGACTGCGGCATAGCAGCGTCGTATCTCACCCTCGCAGCCGCAGATGAAGGCCTTGGCTCGTGCATGATGGGATGGTTTGACGAGAAGCGGCTGAAACGGTTGCTTGGAGTGCCGCGCAGCCGGCGAGTGCTGCTTGTGGTGTCGCTGGGCTACAGCACCCAGCCGTTGCGTCAGAAACAGCGTCGCGCGCTCGATGCCGTGATGGGCGACAATAAATATTGACTATGCAGAAGAAGCTGAAAAGTTGGATAGAGGCAACCCGACTGCGCACATTGCCCGTGTCGACGGCAGGAGTGGTTGTAGCGTCGGGCTGTGCCTATAGCGATGGCTCGTTCAAGTGGCAGCCGGCGTTGTTGTGCTTTCTTTTTGCCGTATTGGCACAGGTGGCGTCAAATTTCGCCAACGAATATTTCGACTATGTCAACGGCTCCGACAAAAAGGGACGTGAGGGATTCCGACGCGGAGTCACCGAGGGCGACATCACGCCGCGGGCAATGCTGCGCGCCACGTTTGGCACCCTTGCCACCGCCTGTGCCGTGGGCTGCTGCCTAATTCCGTTCGGAGGCTGGCAACTGATACCGATAGGCGTTGTGGTCGCTGTTTTCGCACTCGCCTACAGTGCCGGACCCTATCCGCTGTCGCGCGTCGGACTTGGCGATGTCGCGGTGTTGGTGTTCTTCGGCTTTGTGCCTGTTTGCCTTACGTATTATGTGCAGACAGGCGAGATTACCGGCAATGTGGCCGCTGCATCGGCAGCCGTGGGGCTGATGGGATGCAACGTGTTGATTGTGAATAACTACAGGGATATGGAGGATGACCGTGAGGCTGGCAAACGCACCACTGTGGTGCGCTTTGGACGCCGCGCCGCCGCCATTGCCTACCTCTTGTTCGGAATTGCCGCCGTTTGGCTGACAGCACCGTTGTGGTCAGAGAAGTTCTGGATATTTTTCATAGCACCCGCGATTTATTTGTGCCTGCATTACCACACGTGGCAACGCATCCGCCGCATCCGTGGCGCAGCTTTGAATCCGCTGCTCGGCGCCACCGCCCGCAATATGCTGGTGTATTCGTTGTTGTTGCTTGCGGTGTGTTTGATATAGCATTATGGCAGAATCCGGTTATATGCCCGACGACGCTGCCTCATTTTACCAGCAGTTGGAAACGCTGCTCGACAGCGGTTGGGAAATCCGTAAAAAATATGACGCGCTGCGCGACGTGTTCAGACGCGCGGTCAATCAAGAAATAAGCTTGACCAATTTGAATTTCTCGGGGACGTTTGCTAAACTGGACTATCTGATAAAGGAAAAAGGCATTCCCGAGGAAGAGTCGGTGCGTCTGCACGGCACTCGCCGCACACTCAACACCCTTTCTGAAATTTCCGACGGACAATTACGTGATTCGATAGGCAGCGATGTGAAGTCGGCGGCTATGCTTGTTGAGGCGCTGCTTGGCGAGCCGATTCCGAAGTCGCTGCGGCGTAAACTGCCCGTCGACGACAAGCCACGGACATGGGGCAAGTTTGACAGCGGCAACCTACGGTGCGTTGTCGACACATGGGACAACGAATATATCCACGTCACGGAAGAACGCGGCGGCTTGCCGCTGACCGTGTGCTACGGACAGCAAAACGTCTATCTGACACGCGAAGGCCGTGGCGACTGGTCGTATCTGTCGTTGCTGCTCAGACGCGGCGTGCAGCTCAACCTCGTGCGCGTGCGCTATGACAGCGAAATCTGTATGCCGGAACTGATAATCTACGAGCCCGACTATCTTGTGAACGTCACGACCATAGCGTCGTGTTTCGAGACTTATGCTGAATCGCCGCTTGTGGCTTTGGTCAATAAATTCAAGCCGCAGCCCAACACCTTGCCCATACATCTTGGAAATCTTTCCGGGCAGTATCTTGACGAGACGGTGCATCGGAGCACTCGCTCGTTTGAGGAAGGAATGATGGACTTTTTCAGAAACAATGCCGTGGGACTTGTGGCATGCGACGCTATGCGAAGCCGGGAAGACGTGGCGAAATTCTATGCCGATGCCCGTATGCAGAAAAGCAATGTAGAGAAGCTCATAGGCAATGACTTGCCCAAAGCCGTTGGCGGCATCGATATGAAAACGGCAGTGCTTGAGCCCACATTCTTCAGCGAAGTGCTTGGCATACAAGGGCGTCTCGACCTGTTGGTGGAAAAAGACGGCAAGGCGGTAATTGTGGAGCAGAAATCAGGAAAAGGAGCGTTTGTGCCGACCGCCTCGCCACATTATAATCCAAACCGTCCAAAGCCACAGGAGAAACATCTGGTGCAGCTGATGCTCTACCGCGCCCTGTTTGTCTATGAGTTTGACAAATATGCCGGACAGCTGCGCCATGTCATGCTCCTCTATTCGCGTTATCCCGAGGGCCTTGTGTCAACGGCACAGCGTCCGGAACTGATGCTTAGGGCTATACGGATGCGCAACTTGTTGGCATATAGCGAAATCCTATATGCTTCAGAGGGTGTCGGGATGCTTGACGGACTGACCCCTGAACTGTTGAATGAGAAAAACTCCAAAGGCGTGTTGTGGACAAGATACACCAGGCCCGAACTCAACGAAGTGCTGTCGCCGATACAGAATGCGTCGCCGTTGGAACGCGTCTATTTCTTCCGTTTTATGCAGTTTCTCGAAAAAGAGCATCTGCTGTCGAAGATAGGCAACAAAATCAAGGACAACAGCGGGTTTGCATCAATCTGGCTCGATTCGCTCGAAGACAAGATTGCTTCAGGCGGCATCTATTGCAACCTCACACTCGACACAGCAGCTTTTGCCGATTCTCCGGTGACCGACGTGACACTGCGGTTTGCCGATACTGACGCCGCCGACACCTCTAATTTCCGGGTGGGCGACATCGTGGTGCTTTATCCGTATAAAGAAAACACCGAGCCCAACGCCTGCGCATGGATGGTGGAACGCGGCACGATAGCCGATATCAGTGTAGACGGCGTCAGGGTGGCACTTCGCAATCCGCAGACAGACAGCCGCGTGTTTCCTCAGACCGACGGCATTCGCTGGGCGATAGAGCACGATTTGTTTGACTCGTCGACAAATGCCCTTTATGCAGGGATGCACAGTTTCCTGACCGCACCCATACGGCGGCGCGATATGCTGCTGTCGCAGCGCATGCCCGAGATCGATGCCGGCAGATGCCGCAAGGGCGACTACGGCGATTTCAACACCCTCGTGGAGAGAGCGAAGCAAGCCCGTGAGCTGTTTCTTGTGATAGGCCCTCCAGGCACCGGCAAGACGTCGTTCGGACTGCTTAACATCCTGCGTGAGGAACTGCTTGAGGCAGACACCAGCATACTGCTGCTGTCGTACACCAACAGGGCGGTGGACGAAATTTGCAGCAAACTTAAAGAACAGGGCATCGATTTCATACGTATCGGTTCGGAGATTTCGTGCGACAAGGCGTATCACGCAAACCTTCTTCGCAACAAAATCCAGCAATGCCGCACGGGCGACGCTGTGGCGGGGACACTGAAAGACGCGCGTGTGGTCTGTGCCACCACCGCAGCGCTTAACTCCAATGTTAATCTGTTTAAAATCAAACGTTTCGACCTCGCTATTGTCGATGAGGCGTCGCAAATCCTCGAACCCCACCTGCTGGGGTTGATGTGCGCGCGCTCAGGCAATGCCGACGCCATCTCACGCTTCGTGCTTATTGGCGACCACAAGCAGTTGCCAGCCGTTGTGCAGCAGACCGAAGCAGAGTCGAGAGTGACAGAGCCGGAGCTGCTGTCAATTGGATTGACCGACTGCCGCCGCTCACTGTTTGAGAGGTTGCTGTCGTCGTTTAAAACCGTTGACGGATATGATTGCCGCTATGTTTATATGCTTACACGTCAAGGTCGTATGCATCGCGACATAGCCGATTTCCCCAATGAGGCGTTCTATGGCGGCAGACTTGACGTGGTGCCGTTGCCGCATCAGCTGGCGGCAAACACAGCCTGCACGTCGACCGACGGCATCTGCCGACTGCTGCAATTGCGCAGGGTGGCATTTGTGGCATCGGAGAAGCCAGAAATGTCGGTTTCAGCAAAGACCAATCAGGTGGAGGCCGACATGATAGCCGCTATGGTGGAGAGAATCTTCAGGCAGGCAGACCGCTTCGACTACAGTGCGACGGTAGGAGTCATTGTGCCTTACCGCAACCAGATTGCAACCGTAAGAAACGCAATCGACAGATATGGCATCCCGGCGTTGCATTCCATAACAATCGACACCGTGGAACGCTTTCAGGGCAGCCAGCGCGACTACATAATCTACGGACTTACAGTGCAGCAGCGTTATCAGCTGAACTTCTTGACCGATAACGTGTTTGAAGAAGACGGAACACTCATCGACCGTAAGCTCAACGTGGCGATGACACGTGCCCGCAAGCATCTGACAATTGTCGGAAATCCCGACATCCTCGTCGGGAGCGCAGTCTATCGCAGGCTGATGGATTTTATGAAGAGCAGGGGCTGCTATTTCAATGTCGCGTGTGAAAAATTCTGCGCTGGAGATTTCAGCGTTTAGGCGTGTCCTGCAAAAAGATAAACATCAGATATTGCTACTTTTGCCGACCAATCGGCGAAAAAAGTGAAGCGGTTAACATATTTTTGTGGGTAGAAGCTGAAAAAAGTGATAAATATCATAGGTTTTGGCTGATAGAGTGATTAATTTTGCATTCGGAAAAATAGAACTATACATATTAAACGCTGTTAAGAAATAGAAAAAATTCAATCTATAGGTATGAAAATTAAGACAGTTATTGGACTGACAAAGCGAGTGGCTTTGTTAGGTTTGGTTTTGGGTGTCAGCATGACCTCATGTGGCAAGAAAGACCAGCAGGGACAGCAGCAACAAGCTGCTCCGCAAATCGGGTTTATCACAGTAACCAAGTCGAGTGCAGATTTGGAAAGCGTTTACCCGGCAACGATTAAGGGACAGAAGGATGTGCAGATACGTCCACAAGTTTCAGGATTCATTACAAAGGTTTGTGTAGACGAAGGTCAGCAAGTGTCGGCAGGACAGGTGCTGTTTGTAATCGATCAAGTGCAGTATGAGGCAGCGGTAAACCAGTGCAAGGCATCCGTTGCGGCAGCTCAGCAGCAGGTCAACAGCGCTCAGATTACCGCCAACAACAAGAAAAAACTTTTTGAGAAAAACGTGATCAGCGACTACGAGAACCAATTGGCTCAAAACGACCTCGCAGCAGCTAAAGCACAGCTGGCGCAAGCCCGCGCAGCGCTTGTCAATGCAGAGAAGAACCTCTCGTATACAGTAGTGAAGGCTCCGTCGGCAGGTTATGTCGGCTCGATTCCAAACCGTGAGGGTTCGCTTGCAAGCCCGTCTTCACAACAGCCTCTCACCACAATTTCCGACATCTCAGAGGTTTATGCCTACATTTCGTTCAACGAAAAGCAAGTGCTTGAGATGACACAAAACGGCAGCGTATCGCTTGCCAAGGCGCTCAGCGAGCTTCCAGCAGCAAAATTGAAACTCTCTGACGGCAGCTACTATTCAGAGTTGGGCAAGTTCTCGACAATGACAGGTATGCTCGACAATACCACCGGTTCGGCATCGGTTCGCGTGGCGTTCAAAAACCAGAACGGAATGCTCCGCAGCGGATCTACAGGCTCTGTTGTCATCCCGGCACACTACGACAACGTAATCATTATACCTCAGTCGGCAACCACCGAATTGCAGGACAAGAAATTCGCATACGTTGTTGACAAGGCTGGCAAAGTCACCGCACGCCCAATCGAGGTGCTTGCAAACAACGACGGACAGAACTACGTGGTAACCGGCGGACTTGAAAGCGGCGACCATGTCGTTGTTCAAGGCGTAGGCGTAAGCGTCCGTGAAGGTGTGCAGATCACTCCGGTCGACATGACAGGCAAGGATCTCAGCCAGGCAGCAGGCGCACAGCAGAAGTAACAGGAAAACAATAAGGAAAATTAGAATAAAGAGAAATGAAATTAGATACGTTTATCAACCGGCCGGTGCTCTCGACCGTGATATCCATCTTCATTGTGATTTTGGGTGTCGTCGGAATGTTGTGGTTGCCAATCACGCAGTATCCTGACATTGCGCCTCCAACAATCCAGGTTTCGACAACCTATACCGGAGCCGACGCCAAGACTGTGCTCAACTCCGTGATTGCGCCTATCGAGGAGCAAATCAACGGTGCTGAAGGCATGACATATATCCAATCAACGGCAACCAATACAGGTAGCGCCACGATTACAGTTTATTTTGAGCAGGGCTTCGACCCCGACATGGCTGCCGTCGATGTACAGAACCGTGTGGCAAAGGCGCAGAGTATGCTCCCTGCCGAGGTGACAAGAGTGGGTGTGATTACGCAGAAACGACAGACGTCAATGCTGCTTGTGTTCTCGCTCCTTTCTCCAAACGGCAAGTTTGAGCAGGAATTCATCGAAAACTATATGAAAATCAACGTCATCCCGCAGATTCAGCGTGTGAACGGCGTGGGAGACGCGATGGTGATGGGTGCCGACTACTCTATGCGTATCTGGCTTAAGCCAGACGCCATGGCACAGCACAATCTTATGCCTTCCGATGTAAGTGCGGCTCTCGCCGACCAGAACATCGAGGCTGCTCCGGGTCAGTTCGGTGAAAACGGCGGAACGGCATTCCAATATGTGATGCGCTACCGCGGACGTCTGATTACTCCAGAAGAGTTTGACAAGATTATCATCCGTGCCGACAAAGACGGCAACGTCCTCTATCTGAAAGACGTGGCAACGATGGAGCTTGGCCGTGTAAGCTACGGCTTCAAGGGCAAGACAAATGGTCATCCAGCCGCTTCCGCCATCATCTTCCAGACTGCGGGCTCCAATGCGACTCAGGTTATCAAGGACGTTGAGGCAAAAATCAATGAGGCAGGAAAAGAGCTTCCAAACGGATTGGAGTTCAACGTTTCAATGAACACCAACGACTTCCTATACGCATCAATCGAAGAGGTTATCAAGACCCTTATCGAGGCATTTATACTCGTGTTCCTTGTGGTTTACGTGTTCCTTCAGGACTTGCGTTCAACCATTATCCCCGCAATCGCCATTCCGGTGGCGTTGATCGGTACGTTCTTCGGCCTTTATCTGATTGGCTTCTCAATCAACTTGTTGACACTCTCGGCATTGGTGCTCGCCATTGCGATTGTGGTCGACGATGCGATTGTGGTGGTCGAGGCGGTCCATGCCAAACTCGACGAGGGCTACACCTCGGCACGTGTTGCGGCAATCGACGCAATGCGGGAGATAGGCGGCGCGATTGTCTCAATCACCCTTGTCATGATGCTTGTGTTTATTCCAGTGTCGTTCATGTCAGGAACGTCGGGCGTGTTCTATCGCCAGTTTGGTTTGACAATGGCAATCGCCATCGGACTGTCGGCATTGAACGCATTGACCCTGTCGCCGGCTTTGTGTGCGGTGTTCCTGAAACCTCACAAGGCAGATGGCGGCTCCAAGAAAGTGTCGTTTGTAAAGGCATTCCACGAAGGATTCAACCGCAATTATGAGAAACTGCTCGTCCGCTACAAAAAATGGGCAGGATTCTTCATCAATCATAAAATCACGGCATTCGGCGTTGTGGCAGCCAGCATCGTGGCGCTTGCCGCAATGATGATGACCACGTCGACCGCTTTGGTTCCTAATGAGGACACCGGCGTGTTGTTCTGTATGGTCAACATGCCGCCTGCAACGTCGCTTGATAAAACAGAGGCCACACTTGCCAAGGTGGACAAGATTCTTGCCGCCAATCCGGCAGTCGAGTCGCGTACGGAGATTCTTGGTTACAGCTTTATCGCCGGTCAGGGCAACACGTACGGTACGTTTATCGTAAAGCTCAAGGACTGGAGCGAACGTGAGAAAGGACAGGATGCAACAAGCGTGCTCGGACAGCTTTACGGCGCAGTGGGTCAGCAGATAAAAGACGCCACAGTGATGATGTTCCAACCACCGATGATTTCCGGTTATTCGGTAACCAGCGGTTTCGAGCTTCAGCTGCAAGACAAGACCGGAGGCGACATCAACAAGTTTTTCCAGATTTATCAGCAATTCATCGGCGCGCTCAACCAGCGTCCGGAAATCCAGCAGGCTTACTCAACGTTTAACCCGACATTCCCGCAGTATATGGTCAATGTCGATGTTGCCAAGACCAAGCAGGCGGGAATCAGTCCGAGCGTTGTATTGTCGACGCTGCAAGGCTACTATGGCGGTATGTATGTGTCGAACTTCAACCGCTTCGGTAAACTTTACCGTGTGATGATGCAGGCCGATCCAAGCGCACGTATCTCACCGGAAACGCTGAATCAAGTGAAAGTGCGTGTAGGCAACGAAATGTCGCCTATCACCAACTTCATCACGCTTGAGCGCGTCTACGGACCAGATATCATCTCGCGCTTCAACCTGTTTACCTCGATTTCTGTCAGCGGTACGCCAAATCCAGGCTACAGTAACGGTGACGCCATCAAGGCCATCCAGGAAGTAGCGGCACAGACATTGCCTATGGGCTACGGCTATGAGTTCTCAGGAATGACGCGTGAGGAGCAGAATTCATCAGCGGCGTCGACTGCAATCGTGTTCGGACTTTGTCTGCTCTTTGTCTACCTGCTTCTGTCGGCACAATATGAAAGCTACATCCTGCCGCTGTCGGTTATCTTGTCTATTCCGTTGGGCTTGATGGGATCATTCCTCTTTGCGAAGATTTTTGGTGTTAACAACAACATCTATCTGCAAATCGGTTTGATCATGCTTATCGGTCTGTTGGCAAAGAACGCCATCCTTATCGTAGAGTTCGCTCTTGACCGCCGCAAGACGGGAATGAGCATCGTGGGCGCCGCTATCGCCGGTGCGGCAGCGCGTCTGCGTCCTATTTTGATGACAGGCTTCGCAATGATTATCGGTCTGTTGCCGCTGATGCTTGCCAACGGTGTAGGCGCCAACGGTAACCGTTCGCTTGGAACCGGTGCTGTCGGCGGTATGTTGATTGGTATGATTCTTCAGGTGCTTATCGTTCCGGCATTGTTCGTTGCGTTCCAAAAGATTCAGGAGAAGATACAGCCGCTGAAGTGGAAGGACACAGACAACGCTGAAATCGACGATCAGATTGAGCAATATTCACGCAATTAATAAAGAGTGAAATCAATGAATAAAAGCAAATTATTAAGTGCAGCACTCGTAGTGGCAATCGCCACTACGACGGCAAGCTGCCATATCTATAAGAAATTCGAGATGCCAGAGGAAGGCATCGCCGGCGAGGTCGCCGCAGCCCAGAAAGAGGCTGTCGACTCAACGGCTCTCGGCAATGTGAAATGGGAACAGGTGTTTACCGACCCGCAGTTGCAGGCACTCATTCAGATAGCTCTCGACAGCAATGTCGATCTTGAGAACGCCCGTCTGAATGTGGATATCGCCAAAGCTCAGCTGCAGGGCGCCAAGCTCAGCTATCTGCCGAGCGTGGCTTTGACACCCAATGGCGGAACGGCTTCCTATGGAGGCTCGAAAATAACGAAAGACTCGTGGTCGTACACCATCCCGGCTACCGCAAGCTGGGAAATCGACGTGTTCGGAAAGTTGCTCAACAACAAGCGCAACGCCGAGGCGGCGGTGCTTCAGACAGAGGCATACCGTCAGGCAGTGCGCTCGCAGATAATCAGTGGAGTGGCAAACTGCTACTACACCATCGCAATGCTCCAGCGTCAGTTGCAGATTCTCAACGAGACATCGGCAATCTGGCAGGAAAGCATCAAGACGATGCAGGATTTGAAAGAGGCAGGACGCTACAACGAAGTGGCAGTGGTGCAGAGCAAGGCCAACTATGCAAGCCTGCTCGCAACCATACCGCAAGTAGAGGAGTCGCTTCATCAGGTCAACAGCAGCCTGTCGCTGCTCTTGAACCGTCCGCAGCAGACATGGGTTGTCGACTCATCCTATGAGCCGAGTTTCCCGGAATATATGGAGAAAGGCGTGCCGATGTCGTATCTTGCGGCCCGTCCAGACGTGCAGGCAGCAGAGCAGTCGCTCGCAATGGCATATTACGCCACCAACACAGCGCGTGCGGCATTCTATCCAAGCCTTGTAATTTCGGCAGGCGGCGGCTTCACCAACCTGCTCGGAAGCGTTATCGTCAACCCTGGCAAATGGTTCTATCAGCTTGCCGGACAGCTAACGGCGCCCCTCTTCAGCCGCGGACGCAACATCGCCACGCTGAAGGCAGCCAAACTGCAGCAGCAGCAGACGCTCAACACGTTTGAGCACACAGTGCTTGCCGCTGGAGCTGAAGTGGGCGACGCTTTGGTGAGCTACAACAAGAACAAGCAGCGCAGCGCTCTGCTCGTCGACCAGGTTGACAACCTGTCGAAAGCCGTTGAATACAACAACGACCTTATGAAGTACAGCACAGCCACCTATCTGGAAGTGCTTACGGCACAACAGTCGCTTCTCAACGCGCAAATGTCGCAGCTGCAATGTGAACTTCAAGTGCGTCAGGCAGCCATCAGCCTCTATCAGGCTCTCGGCGGCGGACGTTGATATAATATTAATTACCTTAATCAGAAAAACAATGATTAGTCCATTAGCATTTGTTGACCCGACAGCGAAAATCGGCGACAACGTAACAATTTATCCTTTCGCTTTTATCGACAAGGATGTGGAGATAGGCGACGGATGCATCGTGATGCCTAATGCCAGCATTATGCAAGGCGCGCGCCTCGGCAAGAATGTGAAGGTGTATAATAACGCAATCGTAAGCGCGTCGCCTCAAGATTTCCGCTGGAAAGGCGAAATGTCGTACGTCATCATCGGCGACAACACCGAGATACGCGAGATGGCGATAATCAACCGCAGCATCCACGAGGGCGGCGCCACCAAGGTGGGCGCAAACTCGTTTGTGCTTGCGGATTCGCACATCGGCCACGACAGCGAGATCAGCGACCATTGCGTGGTTGGCAACAACGTGCAGATTGCCGGAGATGTGTTTATCGACTCTTGCTCGATTCTTTCCACCGGCGTGAAAGTGTTTGAAAACAGCCACATTGGTAAATGGGTGTTTGTCAAAGGCGGATGCCGCGTTTCGGGCAATGTGCCTCCTTTCATCATCCTTGCCCACAATCCGGCTGTCTATTATGGCGTGAACGCAACGATTATGCGCAATAAGGACAACTTCAATGAAGAAGAAATCGACGATATCGCAAAAGCATACCGCCACATCTATCAGTGCAACGTGTCGCTCTTCAACGCCGTAAAACGCATTGAGGCCGACATCCCTGAAAGTAAGTCGCGTGATGCCATCCTTGATTTCATCAAGAAGAACGACAACAAGATTGTAGCATTGCCTAAACTGGACATGTATTAACGGTCGCAGTTGCAGACCATAAAAAGCGAGGCCGGGCAGAAATTGCCTGGTCTCGCTTCTTTTCGCGTTTAAGGCTCTTCTGGGTCAAAAAAATATGTTGCTGTCTGATAGAATGTTGGCATTCTTAGCTCAATTTTTTTTGAAAAAAATATCCCGAAAATTTTGTGGGATAGAAAAAAGGCATTACCTTTGCAACCGAAATCAACAAAACGTTGACTCCGTAGCTCAGTTGGTAGAGCAAATGACTCTTAATCATTGGGTCGAGAGTTCGAGCCTCTCCGGGGTCACAAAGCAGTCGCTGAAAAGTGGCTGCTTTTTTTATTTCTGCCGACCACAGGCAGTGGCGTACCTCCAGCACGCATCCGCGCGTACCGGGTTATGGAAGAGTGTTGTCGCTCCGCGACGATGGACATACCGATGTGGGACGGTTTTGTCAATGTCAATCAAATGGCGAGGGCAACCGCCGAAGGGCGGTTGTATAATCATAGCCCCAGGTTGGCTTGCCTACCTGGGGTCAGTAGCGGAAGACGAATCTACCGCCGAAGAGCGGTTGTATAAATCAAGGAAAATATTTTTGCAAGAAATTTTGCATCGGCGATTTCGGGAAAGTTGAGTCTGCGGAATCTACACTGCGGAATCGCAATCATCCTGGAGAAGCCGTCGTACCTTCCGCGCAGCATCTTTCTACAACCGCTCTTCGGCGGTAGTTGCGCATGCCACCAGTGTCACGGGGTAGGCAAGCCAACCCCGTGCTAACATGTGAAACCGCTCTTCGGCGGTTTTTCCTTTCCCGCAGCATCTCTCTACAACCGCTCTTCGGCGGTAGTTGCGTATGCCACCAGTGTCACGGGGTAGGCAAGCCAACCCCGTGCTAACATGTGCAACCGCTCTTCGGCGGTTTTCCCTCCGCGCAGCATCTCTCTACAACCGCTCTTCGGCGGTTTTCCCTTCGCGCAGCATCTTTCTACAACCGCTCTTCGGCGGTTTCCCCTACGCGCGGCATCTCTCTACAACAGTTCTTCGGGCGTTTTAGAGGATAATCGGAGATATTATTTTTATTGTGTTTGATTTGCGTTAACTTTGCCGTCGTTAAAGGATTCGGATATGGATATAACGCAAGGCCTTGTCGGATGCTGTCTTACCGTTGTGAATGCAGTTGCATTCATCGTGTATGGCATAGACAAATATAGGGCGCGAAACGCCAAATGGCGCATACCGGAGGCAACGTTGCTGATGCTGGCGGTTGTGGGCGGAAGCGTCGGAGCGTGGCTCGGCATGAAGGCGTGGCATCACAAGACACGGCACATGAAGTTTCGGTATGGTGTCCCGGTAATTCTGCTGTTGCAGATTGTGGTGGCGACTCTTTTATATGTGAATCATTGTGTGGGAAAATGTTATTAAAACTACTGATAATATGAAACTGAACAAAATACACCATGTGGCAGTGATTTGCTCCGACTATGAACGGTCGAAGCGTTTCTATGTAGACGTGCTCGGTTTGAAGATTGTGAGCGAGCACTATCGTAAGGAGCGCGACTCCTGGAAGGCAGACTGCTGGCTCGGCGGAACGTATGTTGTGGAGCTGTTCTCTTTTCCGAATCCTCCAGCGCGTCCTTCCCGTCCGGAAGCCGCCGGTCTGCGCCATCTTGCCTTCGAGGTCGACGACGTTGCTGCAGCTGTAGGCGAGGTTGAGGGAAAAGGCGTAGCCTGCGAGCCGATACGCACGGATGAATATACCGGCAAACGGTTTGTGTTTTTCAGCGATCCTGACGGGTTGCCTATTGAATTGTATGAGAAGTGATGCGGAATTGCAGTCAAAATGCAGCAATAAGCAGGTGATGTGGCGAAGATGAGAGGTAGGCAACCGGTACGTGTGCAATATTACGACTCGCCGTGCGGAGAGATGGTCTTGGCGTCGGTGGAAAAGGCTTTGTGTCTGTGCGACTGGAACGGGATGCCATGCGCCTGCCGCAACAAGCGCCGGCTTGCGCGCCGGCTGAATGCGGAATTTCTGGTTGAGACATCCGCCGTGCTCGAGCAAGCGAAGAAACAACTTGAAGACTACTTTGCATACCGCCGCAAGGCTTTCAACATCCCGCTGCGTCTTGTGGGAACGGATTTCCAACAGCAAGTGTGGGAAGCATTGCTCGGCATACCATATGGAGAGACTGTGAGCTACAAAGATATTGCCCTGAGAGTTGGCAATCCTGAAGGCGTCAGAGCCGTGGCGCAAGCCGTCGGGGCAAACGGCATAGCAATTTTTATTCCATGCCATCGCGTCGTGGGTTGCAACCATTCCCTGACCGGCTTTGCCGGAGGATTGGAGGCAAAAAGAATGTTGCTTGAAATAGAAAACAAAACGAAGATATTATGACCATACATCAGATTGCGTTCAGCCCCACTGGAGGCACACGCCGCGTCAGCGAGCTGCTGTGCAGCGGCATTGAGGCAAAAAGCATACTTACAGAACTTTGTGTAAAAGAAGAAGAGCTGTGCTTGCCAAGTATAGCAGCCGGCGACTTGGTGGTTGTCTCGATGCCGGTATATGCCGGGCGCGTGCCGGCATTGGCTGTGGAAAGGCTGAATGCCGTTGAGTCAAACGGTGCCACCTGTGTGATTGTCGCCGTTTACGGCAACAGAGCCTACGAGGATGCTTTGGTTGAAATGCAGGATGTGGCGACAGCACAGGGATTCAACGTTGTAGCAGCCGTTGCCGCCAACGCAGAGCACAGCATTTGCCGTATGTACGGCGCCGGCAGGCCTGACGCAGCCGATGCCAGAGAGCTGGCATCCTTTGGCAGAGCCATTCTTGAGAGGGTGCAAGGCGGCAAACCGTTCGGCCGTCTCGCATTGCCAGGCAACCGCCCGTACAAGCAAGGCTGCAGCGGACCTTTTCCTGTGGCAAACCAAGACTGTACGGAATGCGGTGTCTGCGCGAGCCAATGCCCGACAGGTGCAATATCTGCCGACAATCCAAAAGACAACAACAACCAGCTCTGCATCGGCTGTATGCGGTGCGTGTCGGTCTGCCCGTCGCATGCGAGGGGCATCGGCGAGTCTCTGAAAGTGTTGGCAGCCCGCCTTGAGCCGCTCTGCCGTGATAGGAAAAAGGACGAGTTGTTTTTGTGTTAAGCCTTTCCCGGCTTCACGCGGTTTCTTTCGAGCTCCTGAAGGCTTTCCATCTTCTTTGACTCAAGAAATTCGTAGATGCCGCACAAGTGCTCGCGTACGCGGCCGTGGCCGAATTCGTATACCTTGCTGACAAGTCCGTCGAGGAAGTCGCGGTCGTGACTCACCACGATGAGCGTGCCATCGAAGTCCAGTAGGGCTTGCTTGAGCACGTCCTTTGTCTTGAGGTCAAGGTGGTTGGTCGGCTCGTCAAGAATAAGCAGGTTGACGGGCTCCAACAGGAGTTTGAGTATGGCAAGGCGAGTGCGTTCACCTCCAGACAGCACCTTCACTTTCTTTGTCGACTCCTCTCCTCCGAACATAAATGCGCCGAGAAGGTCGCGAATCTTGTTGCGCACATCGCCTTTAGCCACGTCGTCGATGGTCTGGAACACCGTTAGCTCGCCGTCAAGCAGCGAAGCTTGATTTTGTGCGAAGTAGCCAATCTGCACGTTGTGTCCGAGTTCGAGTTTTCCTTCGTTTTGCAGTTGCCCCATAATGCATTTCACGAGAGTCGACTTTCCTTCGCCGTTTCGCCCCACGAAGGCAATCTTGTCGCCGCGTTCAACGGTAAGGTTGACACCGCTGAAAACATTCTTGCCGTCGAACGACATTGCCACATCGCTCATTTGCACAGGGTAGGCACCGCTGCGCGGACTCGGAGGAAACTTCAGCCGGAGTCGGCTTGTGTCTTCCTCGTCCACCTCTATGAGTTGGAGTTTCTCAAGCATTTTTACGCGGCTCTGCACCTGCAGAGTCTTGGAATACGTGCCTTTGAAACGCTCGATGAATTCCTTTGTGTCGGCAATCATCTTCTGCTGCTCCTCATATTGTTTCATCTGCTGTTCGCGACGCTCCTTGCGCAACTCCAGATATTGGCTGTAAGTTGCCTTGTAGTCGTATATCCGTCCCATTGTCACCTCGATGGTGCGAGTGGTTATGTCGTCGACAAACTTGCGGTCGTGGCTTATCACCACCACGGCTTTTGAACTGTTGCAGATAAAGTCCTCAAGCCATCCGATCGACTCGATGTCGAGGTGGTTTGTAGGCTCGTCAAGAAGCAGCACGTCGGGCGACTTGAGCAGCAGTTTCGCAAGCTCGATGCGCATGCGCCATCCGCCCGAAAACTCGCTGGTTGGGCGGTTGAAGTCCTCGCGCTCGAAGCCCAGGCCGAGAAGCGTTTTCTCAACATCCTCCTCGAAATGAGTCATGTCGATTGCGTAGAACTTCTCAGAAAGCGTTGACACATTCTCGATGAGCTGCATGTATTCATCGCTGTCATAGTCGGTGCGTGTCAAGAGTTCGTTGTTGATGCGGTCTATCTCCGCCTGGATTTGGTGCAGATGAGCGAAAGCCTGGCATGTCTCCTCAAACACGGTGCGGCCGTCCTCGGTCATCAAATGTTGGGGAAGATAGGCGATTACGCAATCTTTAGGCGCGGAGACAGAGCCGCGTGTGGCTGTCCGCACGCCGGCGATAATCTTCAGCAAAGTGCTCTTTCCTGCGCCGTTCTTGCCCATAAGGGCTATACGGTCTTTCTCGTTTATCTGAAAGGAAATGTCCTTGAATAGGGTGGTGCCGCCAAATTCGACGGTCAGTCCATCAACTGTAATCATAAATGTTTCTTGTGGTTGTTGAAAAAACGCTGCTAAAGCAGAGTCATGCCGCTGCTTTTGCGTATGCGTATCGAGCCGCTTTCTTTCTGCAAAGGTAGTGTTTTTCTTGGGAATTCGGCGGTTTGCCGGGTGAATCAGGTGTAAAGAGCCACCTCCACACCTTGACAGGCAAACGTTGTCGGGGGTGCTTTTTCGCTATTTTGTCCCGAATTTGTCCCGGCTGTTGTTGAAAAATAAGGCTTAAACGATTGAACGCCAATCATTTAAGCCTTTGATAGTCGGGGTGAGAAGACTCGAACTTCCGACCTCCACGTCCCGAACGTGGCGCGCTAACCAACTGTGCTACACCCCGAGTCCGAAAATCGAATGCAAAGGTACTCACTTTTCTGAATATTGCAATGTTTTTGCGGATATTTTTTTATTGCAGGGCAAAATTTTTATTTAAAGACGCGTTTGCGTCGGTGCTTGTCAATGCGCTTCAAGCCAGTTTGCGCCCGAACCGCAGTCGGCAACGAGCGGTACAGTTCCGCTGAACGCAGCCTCCATCTCTTCTTTTACAATGCGTGCCACAGAATCCTCTTCGCCAGGAACGACGTCGAAGTTCAACTCATCGTGCACCTGCAGCAGCATCTTCGACCGTATTCCCTCGCGGTCAAACCGACGGTAAATGCGGTTCATCGCGATTTTGATGATGTCGGCAGCAGTTCCCTGTATTGGAGCGTTGATTGCGTTTCGCTCGGCATATCCGCGCACCACGGCGTTTCGCGATGTTATGTCGGGAAGCATGCGGCGCCGTCCGAACAGGGTTGTCACAAAGCCTTTCTCTTTCGCCATCTCGATGCTCTGGTCCATAAACCGACGCACGCCGGGGAATGTCTCGAAGTAGCCTTCAATCAGTTGCTTGGCCTCGCTGCGAGGTATTTGCAGTCGCTCCGACAGTCCGAATGCCGAAATGCCGTAAATCATACCGAAGTTTGCGGTTTTTGCTTTCCGTCGCTGGTCGTCGGTCACGTCTTCGGTGCGTTCATGGAAAATTTTGGCGGCAGTGGCACGGTGGATGTCCTCGCCGGCAAGGAAAGCCTCCACGAGCGCCTCGTCCTTGCTGATGTTTGCCACGATGCGCAGCTCAATCTGCGAATAGTCGGCAGAGAAGAACGAGTGCCCGTCGTCGGGGATGAACGCTTTGCGGATTTCCCGTCCGTCGTCGTTTCTGATAGGGATGTTCTGCAGGTTCGGGTTTGTCGACGACAGGCGTCCAGTGGCCGTGACAGTCTGATTGTAGGTGGTGTGGATTTTTCCCGTGTGAGGGTTTATAAGTTCGGGGAGAGCATTGACGTAGGTTGACAGAAGCTTCTTTATCTTTCGGAACTCCAGGATCTTGCCCACGATGGGGTGTTTTCCCGACAGCTTCTCAAGCACCTCCTCCGTGGTGGAGTATTGCCCGGTTTTAGTTTTTTTCGCTTTCTCGTCGATTCTCAGTTTGTCGAACAGCACTTCGCCCACCTGTGCCGGCGAGCCCACGTTGAACTGTATTCCCGCAAGGTCGATGCATGCCCGCTCGATGTCGGCAAGACGCTGAGTCAGGGCTTTGGAGTAGGCGGCAAGGGCATCTGTGTCGATGCGCACGCCAGTGTGCTCCATGTCGGCGAGCACCTCGACGAGCGGCAGCTCGATGTCGTGGAGCAGATGCGCCATTTTCTCCTCCTCGAGTTTCTTGTCAAACACAGGCTTCAGCTCGAGGCATGCCGCGGCACGTGCGCAAGCCACCTTGGCTATATCCTCGATTTCAAGCGAGAGCGCCGGGTTGAACTTGTTGGCCTTTGCCGTGGCGGGCAGCTGATAGTCGGGCAGAATTTTTTTCAGATATATCTCCGCCAGCCGGTTTATTGAATGGCTCATCTCCGGTTGCAGCAGATAGTGCGCGATGGCGACATCGTAGTAGGGCGCCGCTAATTTCTCAGCAATGTTGAGCGCCACAACCATATCGAATTTCAGGTTTATGCCCACTTTCTCCACAGTTTCCGATTTAAGGATGCGCAAAATGTCGAAAGCCGACTCCTCGGTGGCTTCAAGATAGAAAGCCTCGTTGGGGCTCAGTGCCACAGCGATGCCGGCAGGAACAGCCTCCATGGCGTTTGGCGCGGTGCAGACCATGTGGATTCCTATTGTTTTCTGCGACAACGCCTTGTCGACAAGCTCGTCGATGTTGGCATCGGTTGCGATGATCGTTTTGCAGGTATGCTCGGTTGGCGCAGGCTCCGCCTCTGCGGCTGTCGCGTCAGTTATGTCGTCGCCGAAGAGCGAAAGTTCGCCGAAAGCGGGCGCAGGCTTTGGAGCAGGCTTTGCCTCCGCCTTGTCGCCGAGCACGCGCGACAGCAACGAGCGGAACTCCAGTTTGCCGAAGATGTCGCGGATGGCGGCTTCGTCGACAGGGTGGCGGCTGTAAGCCTCCTCGTCGAATTCAATTGGCACTTCGGTGCATATCGTGGCGAGTTTTTTTGAGAACAGAATGTTGTCCACGTTTGACTCCACTTTGGTTTTCAGCGCGCCTTTCAGCTTATCGGTGTTGGCGATAAGATTCTCCACGCTGTCGAACTCCAGAATCAGTTTCGACGCCGTTTTCTCACCGACGCCCGGGCATCCGACAATGTTGTCCACCTTGTCGCCCATGAGCGCCAGAATGTCGATAACCTGTATCGGGCGGTTGATGCCGAACACGTCGCACACCTCCTTCTCGCCGCGCACCTCCGCCGGCTGTCCCTTGTAGCCCGGACGGTAGATTTTCACAGCCGGGTCGACAAGTTGACTGAGATCCTTGTCGGGCGACATGATAAACGTTGAGAATCCGCGGCTGCGGCTCATCGTGGCAAGCGTGCCAATCACGTCGTCGGCCTCATATCCCTCTTTTTCCACCACAGGGATTCCGTAAGCCCGTATAATGTCTTTGATGTATGGAACAGCCACCTTGATATCCTCCGGCGTAGCCTCCCGTCCAGCCTTATAGTCGGCAAACATCTCGTGGCGGAACGTTTTTCCCGCAGGGTCGAAACACACGGCGATATGCGTCGGGTTCTCCTTGCGCAGCACCTCCTCGAGCGTGTTTACAAAGCCGAAGATGGCGGAAGTGTTCATTCCCCCCGACGTGAATCGAGGAGAGTATTTCATCGCGTGGTATGCCCGGAAAATCAAGGCATAGGCATCGAGCAAAAATAATTTTTTCTGTTCCATATATTGTAGGTGAATAGTACTAATTAATATAAAAAAATCAATGATTCGGCATTAATTCACCGTGAAATTACAATTTTCGCAGAATAAATGATTACTTTTGTGTCTTAAAAATCGTTTTATGACGAATTTTGATGAAATAAGAGACCTGATATCATCCGATTTGGAGCGGCTGCAGAAGATAATAAAGCAGTCGCTCTCAAGCAATAGTCCGCTGCTCAATAAGATTGTAGACAAGTATTTGGAAACAAAAGGCAAGCAGATACGCCCGATAATCGTTGTGCTCAGCGCCAAGTTTTTCGGCGCCGAGGTGTCGGACGGTGTGCTCTGTGGCGCAGCGTCGGTGGAATTGCTCCACAATGCCTCTCTGATACACGATGACGTTATCGACGAGACCAAGCAGCGTCGCGGCCACGACACCATCAACAACACGTGGGACAACCATATCGCCGTGCTTGTCGGCGATTTCTTTGTCAGCAATGCCCTTGCCTGTGCCATCCGCACCAACGATTTCCGTGTGATAAGCACCATCTCCGAACTCGGCAAGGAACTGTCGACCGGCGAGATTGACCAAATCGACGTTGCCAAGCATCATTCCATCGACGAGCAGACTTATTTCAGCATCATAAACAAGAAGACGGCATCGCTGTTCCAGAGTTGTGTGAAGGTGGGCGGATACTCTGTAGGTGCCTCCGACATCGACATCGCCAACCTGTCTAAGTTTGTGGAGCTGCTGGGACTGTCGTTCCAGATCAAGGACGACATCTTCGACTATTTCAAGGATGATGCTATAGGCAAGCCCACGGGCAACGATTTGCGCGAGGGAAAGGTGACGCTGCCGCTGATTTACGCATTGTCGCACACCGAGTCGCCGCGCCACGAAGAGATGCGCCGTCTTGCCGACTCCGACTCGCTTACCACCGAACAGATAGAGACGCTGATAGACTTTGCCAAGGCAGAGGGCGGAATCGAATATGCCTATGCCACGATGGAGCGTCTGCGCGCCGAGGCACGCAGCATCCTTGAGCCATATCCCGACAACGAAGCCAAGCGGGCATTCCTGTCGTTGTTCGACTACATAATCAAACGCCACCACTGATGTTGTTGCCGTATCTTGAACCGGGACGCCTCGAGGCAGGATGCGACGAGGCTGGGCGCGGATGCCTTGCCGGACCGGTGTTTGCCGCGGCGGTGATTCTGCCCGACGGCTACACCAACGACCTTCTCAACGACTCAAAGAAGCTTTCCGAGCATGCCCGCGACGCACTGCGTCCCGTAATAGAGCGCGACGCCCTGGCTTGGGCTGTGGGCATCGTTGACAACGAAGAGATTGACCATATCAACATTCTTCAGGCTTCGTTTCTCGCCATGCACCGCGCCGTGGACGGCTTGTCGGTGCGTCCCGACTTTCTGCTTATCGACGGCAACCGTTTCCGTCCCTACGACGGCATCAGCCACCAATGCATTGTGAAAGGCGACGGCAAGATGATGAGCATCGCCGCCGCGTCGATTCTTGCAAAGACCCACCGTGATGAGTTTATGAAACGCATCCACGAGGAATTTCCGCAATACGGCTGGAACGTGAACAAAGGTTATCCCACGAAAGCCCATCGCGAAGCCATTGCGCGTTTCGGCGCCACCCCCTACCACCGCCACACCTTCCGCCTGCTCGCCGAGCCCTCGCTGTTCCCAGAGTTGTAGACCACCACGCTCGGTTGCTATTAACCTATTAAACTACTCCGATGCTATAGGACGCTCTCCTATAGTTGTGATTTGCTTTAAAATCACTATCTTTGTTACTACAGATACAACAAATTGTGGAATGTACCAAAATGAAAATACAACAGAATGGTCATGATTTCACTGTAGGATAACGACGCTTGGCGGCGTCTACACTTGACTCCGCTATTGTATTCAAGTAGACTTCCTGCATTTTCTGCATCAAAATGTTTGCAAAACTCGTCAATGACACAAAATAATTCTGTAACTTTGTAATCGGTAGTCATATCAAATATTTTTTTACAACTAATTGATTTTCACCTATAAAGGTACAAAATATTTATGAGACTACCAACTTTTTTATAAACTATTTCTTATCCCGAACTGGGGTATAACATATTGATAACTTAATAAATCGCTTACAATGAAAGAACTTAAAGGAACAAAGACAGAAGCCAACTTGGCAGCGGCCTTCGCAGGCGAATCACAGGCAACCAACAAGTATACCTATTACGCATCAAAGGCAAAAAAAGACGGATATGTGCAGATAGCCCAACTCTTTGAGGAGACGGCAGGCAATGAGCGCGAACACGCCAAACTGTGGTTCAAGCTGCTTCACGGCGGCGCCGTGCCAGGCACAATGGAGAACCTTGCCGACGCAGCAGCCGGCGAAAACTATGAGTGGACCGACATGTATGCCACCTTCGCCAAAGAGGCACGCGAAGAGGGATTCGACCATATAGCGAAACTGTTTGAAGGAGTGGCGGCAATTGAGAAACGCCACGAAGAACGCTACCGCAAGTTGTTGAAAAACATCGAGGACAAGGTGGTGTTCTCACGCGACGGCGACTGCATCTGGCAGTGTCTCAACTGCGGTCATATCCACATCGGCAAAGAGGCACCCGAGGTTTGCCCCGTATGCGCGCATCCGAAGGCCTATTTCGCCCTCGTCGCCGACAATTACTAAATCATTTAGAATTCGTCATTGCGCTGATTGACGCAATGACGAATTCTTATTTTTCAGTAAAAATTCACTCTTTCCTTTTGCCTTCCAGATTCTTCAGCATTTCTATCAATTTGTATATTCCTGTTGATGGATTCTGAAATTCACACAACCTCTTAGCCCTCTTGACTGCTACATCCGTGTTGTTGTTTAAGAATGCCTTTTGAGTCTCTGTGAATGCAGCCTTTGAATAATTTTTCCAAACATTTGCGCTTTTCTTTAACTCCTTTATTAGAGAATCCGAGTTGATGGCAGCCTTCTGGTCTTTGCAATGGAGCAACAACCATATTTCAAAACAAGGATTACTTAACAACATTTGCGCCTTGCATTTCTGCAACTTCTCATTAATAGTCCGCACATCCATATCGTACATAAGGAACGTATTTACCTTGTCCAAATGTGAGATTTGGAGCTCCTTTGTCCGCTTCTCCACTAACGCCGGCGTTATTTTTGTGCCTTCTATATGCGAAACTATTCTGATTGGAGACCTGTACCACATTTTCAACAGATTGATATAGCCAACCTCTGTTTCGCCCTCGCAGATAACAAGGACTATTTTTCGCATCCGCAAAGATGGAGAAGCCTCTCTTTTACTTGCCATAATCAACCTTCCAATAATTGTTTGATACTCAACACAGAGGAATCAACATAAGGCACAGCGTCAAAACGACCTTGTATGTAACCCTTCTCCGCGTCCATGTTCTCACGGAAGTCCTTGAAATCATACAAAGAATACACCTCGGTCGCCCCCTGTCCCGTTTTGTTTACAAATACAATCTGGTCACGCCTCAACCTTTTGACATCAATCAGATTCGTATTGTGCGACGTGAACAGCAGCTGGCTACATTCAGAAGCGTGAATCAAATCAAGAATAAAATCAGCCAGACGCGTATGCAGACCCATATCAAATTCATCCATTAAGATTCCTTTCTTGTTTTTCACCACATCCAACAAGCGAATAAGTATCTGAAACAACTTCCGCGTACCGCTTGATTCTTCCATATCCATATCAAACACCACATCCTTTTGATTTCTATGGAACGTTTTAAAACGCAACACGTCAACGTTCTTATACGACATTTCAGTCTGACCAGGCATTGCAACCGGCACTATTGTCTGCTCCTTTCTTGCTTCAATATCTGTTATATCCGTGTCGCAAATTTCAAGAGCCTTTAGTATCACATTTTTATACGTATTGAAACTGTCCAGCACCAAGATGTCGTTCACATTCACAAGTCCAAGAAGAAATTGACTCATGAAATAACGATATAGCTTTTGAGCAATTTCACGATTCATCGAACTTGCGCGACTCAGAAAAAGATTCTTCTCTCCGGTATTGACAACCACGTCCGATGGCTTTGTCATAGCACCCGCCCCGAAAGCATATTCACCATCTGCGCCACGCACAAATACCTTCGCACGTCTTCCCTTTGGATAATGAAACAAACTTTCTCTGACAACACGTTCCTGCGTAAGTTCAAAAGCATACTCATATTCCACATCCCCACAAACAAAATCAATTAGGAATTTGCTTGGCTTTTTCTGCCAACCATCGAATTTGAATGGTTCAAAACCAAATGTCGTCCCCTCATTGTACAGGTGTGACTCAAGAATCATCCTACAGCAAAAAGAAATCGCTTTAAGAATGTTTGATTTTCCCGAAGCATTCGGGCCAAACAACCCGACCGTTTTTAAGACAGGCACGCCTTTCCACTCCATCACATTGTGGCTCAGCTCTCTGGCAAGAGCCGTATTGATGCTTGCCGCTCTGAAATCTATCCGTACCCTATCCCGGATAGAGAAGAAATTCTCAAATTCGATTTTAAGTATCATCTTAGTGTCGATTTTGCAGTTTTACTACAAATATAACCATTAAATCCACATACACCAAGTTTTTAATCCCACACATCAAATAAAAGGTTCGTTTTTTAACAATTTATCACATTCGGTGGCGCACCCAACACAGAAGTGGGCTGCATCCAGGATGCAGCCCACTTCTGTTTGTATTTGAGTCGGTTTAGAATTTAGCTCCTACCCCGACGAGGAAATTCACACCCTGGTTGCGCATGGTGAAGTAGTCCTGCCAACGGCGGTTGAACAGGTTGTTGCCCTGAGCATACACGTGAAGGATGTCGTTGATGCGATAGGTTGCGCCGAGACTGAAGTCGGACACAACGCCGAGGCTTCTCTGCTCCAAATTGACGAAAGCCGAACCGGCGACCGTGTTGCAGACAACCACATTTCTACCGCTGCGGAATTGGTATGCCACATTGATGTCAAGTTTCTTGATCGGGCGCACTGTCAACGCCGCATTGAACTGATGCTCCGCGCGGTCGTCGTTGGCGATGTAGCCGCTCTCCTTTCCTTGCGGAGTAAACATATAGCCCGCTTTCACCTCAGCCACACTGCGCAGCTTATAGGCAACGTCCAGACCCAGTTTCACGCCATTTAGATCGTATTGCGCATAGCGTACTGTGCCGCGAAGCATGTCGGGCGTAGAGAAATTCCAATCGCCGAGCAGCTCCACCGTCCCAATCTCAGGCACATACGCATCTCTGACCACAGCGAATCCGACAAACGGCGACAAACTCAATCCCTTGAACAACCCGATGTTCAACCGAGCCTCGGCGTCGACCAGCGTATATGTGTTTCCGATAAGCGCCATCGACGGATTGACATAGCGGTTGCGCTCTGCAATGACGTGCAGCGGATTCATCCGGTTGCCGCCCGTTGCCGACACGGCAAGCGACGCCCTGTTGTTGATCGTGTAGTCAAACCTCACGTCAGGAGCGATATGAAACACCGTCCCGCTGCTCGCAATGTCGAGCCGCGCACCGATGCGCAGGTTGATGCGGTCGTTGCTCTTCAGATAATATGGAGTCAGCGTCGTGACGCTCTGACGGCGGTCGTTGAGCCTTGCGCCGAACGTCATCTCCATCTGGTTGAAACCGCCATATTCAGCGATTCTGTTTTTGTAGCTCAGACTGTTGAACTCAGCGTTGACACCGATATGCGAATCCTCGTCCCAAACAAACTCCGCACCCGCATTGATGCTGAAATCATGCTCCGTCAGAGCCTTCTCGAGCACAGGCTCCACAGGGTCGGCATATCCGAAATAATTATATCCAATGCCGGCGTGGTATCCAAACGAACGCTCGTCGTTGGCACGGCTGAGCCATTGCAAGCCCAGCCCAACCTCATTGTTGCCCTGTTTGCGCTCCACGTCATCCTTCGAAGCAGGCAGCATCATTCCGTAGTAGTTGAACTTGCTCAGATGATACACCAGGGCGGCACTCAGTTCGCCAGCCTTGAAACGGCTTGAGAAATCGACGCCGATACGGTCTTCAACGAAGAATTTCTTCCGCGCCTCGCCGTTGCCCACCGTGAACGGATCAAACACTGCGTAGTTGCTTATCGAGCCGTTTGCCGAGTTGTGCTGCAGCCAAATGTTCATCGACATCTGCTCCTTGTCGACCACGCGGTATCCGAGGCTTCCAACCATATTCATATAGTTGCCCATTCCAAACTCCGCATATCCACGCTTTGTTGAAAACTCGAAGCCGTCAGCCTGCCGTTGCGGATTCTGCACCACAAGCCACGGGTTTACCGCAGCCGGCACCGCCCAGTCGCTGAATTTCAGTTTTACTTGAGAGGCTGTCGACGGCGCCGCGTCAGGCAGCGCCTCCATCTTCTCAGCCTTATGCTCCACCACTTCGGTCTCCTTTGTCACACTGATGGTTTGGTTCAGCTCGTCGGCGGCAGCCAAAGGCGTCAAAGCCGCCGAAGCCAGGATTATGCTGTATAATGCTTTTGTTTTCATCACTATTTCAGTGCTTTAAGTCGTTTTTCAATCATTTCCTTTATATCGGTCTCCTTACCCGGATAGTTGGCCTTCAGACTCTCAAGATATTCGCGAGCCTGGAATTTGTCGCCCTGCTTGTTGTAAATGTCAGACAACAGGATGAATCCTCTCGCCATCCAATATTGATGCGTCGTTTCGGAGTCGAGCAATTTGTTGACCACCTTCTCCGCCTTCTTGTAGTTTCCGGCGTTGTAATAGTATGTACCGAGGTCGACAGCCGCCTTCGAGCCATATACGCTCGTGATGTCGTTGTCGACAAGGCTATTTAAATCAGCCACCGCAGCCTCATGTTTTCCCTGCCTCATCTCAGCCGTAGCGCGGGCATATCTGGCCTCGGCACGAGCCTCGGCACCGACATTCTCGTCGTCGATCAGACGGCCGGCATAGAGAAGCATTTTCTCATAGTCGGCGTTTCCCTCAGCCACGCGCAGCAATCCGAGCGCCGCACGGTTCTTGTTGTAGGTCGACGTAGCCTTCTTCTCCAATTTCTCGAAACTCTCGCGCGCCTTTGCATACTGCTTCTTTGCAATCAGCAAATCGCCCTGCATCCCCAGCGCCGACTCGGCGAACGCCGCGTCGGGAGCCTTCTCCAACGCCTTGTTTACGTAGTCCAGCGCCTCCGTCGTGTCGCCGTTCTGACTGGCAGCCTCAGCGATATAGAACGAAGCCTGAGCCACACCGTTTCCGTTAGGATATTGCTTCAGATATTTCTTGAGGCCGTCGGTCTTCCCCTTGTCGAGATATTCGTTTTCGGCAGCCTCAAAGGTGAGTTGAGCCATCTCGCTCTCATTGATTTCATAGTTAGACCCCGCACTCTTCAGCAGTGCCGAGAGTTCTCCAAGACGTCCCTCCGAGGCATAAATGCGCTTCAGGTCGTCGACAGCCACCTTCGCCTCCTCGCTTGAAGGGAATTTGCGAATCAGCGCCTCGTATTGCTGTCTCGACTCCGCGGTCTTTCCCATAGAGTTCAGCAGCAACGCCAGCTGCAGCTGTCCCTTGCGCGCCTCCTCGCTCTGCGGATAAGCGCCCATCAGCTTCTCAAAAGTGTGCTGCGTTTGTGCGTGCTTGCCCTGCGCCTCATAAGCCTGCGCCTTTTCGTAGAGCGCCTTTGGCGCATAAGCCGACTGCGGGTATTTTGCGACGAGCTCATCCAACAGCGCAATCTTGTCGGACTGGCTGCCCTGGAGTCCACTCATCATAGCCTGCTGATAAACGGCATAGTCACCGTTGGCCGTGCCGAGCGCCAAAGCCTTCGAATAGAACGTTTCCGCCTTTGCGAAGTCGCGGTTGTAATAGTGGCAGTCGGCGATACGGTTGTATGTGTCGGCGCGCAACGTGCCTGTTATGTCGGCAGCATTGGCAGCCTTGTTGAACGCCGCCAGCGCCGTGAAATATTCACGCAGTTGATAGCTTGCATATCCCAATCCGTAGTTTCCGCGACCATAGTTGGCATCAGTGGCGGCGGCATTGATGACGTATTGATTGTAGAGCGTCTGCGCCTGCTTGTATTTTTTCTGCCGGTAGCGAGTTTCCGCAAGCCACAGCTTCACCTCCTGCGCCACCTTGGAATCATATTGAGCAAGCTCGTCGGCACGCGTCAGGAAGTCGGCGGCAGAAGTGGTTTTTCCCGCCTGCAGCTCGCGCATACCCAAACGGTAGAGCACGTTCTGCTTCGCCTTCATCATCTTTGCAGACGGACTCTTCAACGCCTCGATGCACAAGAGCGCGTTGTCGTAGTCCTTGCTTGTCATATATGAGTTTATTATATAATCCTCCACATTCGACGCATAGCGCGAGTTGGGGAACTTGTTCAAGAAATCCTGGAACAGCTTCACGCTGCTCGAGAACGGCGTGCGTCCGCCACGGCTCTGCGCCAATGCATAGTTGTAGAACGCCGTCTCGCGCGTAGACTCGTCGTAAGGCATCTTGTAAGCCTTCTCAAACGCCAGTGCCGCGGCATTCAGATTGTCGTCCTTCAGATACATCTGCCCCATAAACAGATATGCGCTCTGCGCCATCACATCGTCGGCATCGGTCACCGCGCCCACATGCGTTTTGGCATTCTCATAGTCGCCCTTGCGGAACTCGCACACACCCAGAGCGAAAAGCGCCGACCGTTCAGGCGCATCGACCGCGTTTACGTAGTCAGTCAGATAGCCAATCGCCTCTGCGCTGTTTCCCAGATGATACTGGCTTTCGCCCAGCATACGGTTCAGCTCCGTGGCCATCTCGACAGGCAGTTTTTTGTCGAGAAGGTCCTTGCCCGCGCTCACCACATCTGAATATTTCTCCTTTTTGAAATCAATCTGACACAGATAGAACTGCGCCTCACCCCAGAAACGGCTGTTCTTGCGGATAGCAGAAAACGCCTGTTCCGCACTGTCGTAGTCGCCGCGCGCATAGTCGACATAAGCCAGATAATATGCCGAATGCTCCGAGTATCGGCTGTCGGCGCGCAGCTGTCGCAATTCGGCGGCAGCACCGTCATAGTCCTTAGTGTTCAACCGGCAGAACGCCCTGCGGAAAAGCAAGTCGCCACGCTTGTCGGCGTCGAATGCCGAAGCCGGTATACCCTCATATCCGCGCAGAGCCGCAGCAAAGTCATTATTGTAGAAGTAATGGTCGCCGAGCGCCATTCTTGCCTCCAGCCTATGGATAGACGCCGGATAAGCCTCGACAAACCGCTCCAGCGCGTCGACACAGTCGGCATCGTTGCGCTGCATCTTAGCCATAGCGATATAGAAATCAGCATCCTCATAGACAGAAGCCGGCGCCTCCAGACGCTTCAGCTCCGACAGTTGGTCGATGCATCCCGTAAAATTCTTGTTGTCATACATACGGATGCCCCGCGACAGATATCCGTCGGCACCCGCCGTCGTTGTCGCATTCTGTGCCGACAGCATCGAAGCCGACGCCAGGCACAACATAGCCAATTTATGTCCTCTCATAATCGTTTTCTTACTATTACACAAAGGTACAACAAAGAAATGGAAGAAAATGCAAAATGAATAAAGAATGTTGTCAGTCAGCGCAGTCAGGCAAAATTTGACTTTATTATCCTTAAAAGATGAAAATTTATTTTTTTTATTTACCTTTGCGATAGCTTGTTTGCCTATATCCGCGGATATGCTACATGCAGTTGTTGTCACTTCACCGAAACCAACATTTAACTTTAAATTATATGAAACAGCTGTTACTATGCTTCATTGCCGCATTGCTGCTCATGCCTTCACCACTGATGGCCGACAATGCCAAGAAAAAAATCAAGACATTGGACATAACCATGGATATGCCCACCGCCGACATGGACCTCAACGCCGGAGAGGAGCTCGCCCTTAAGTCGGTGCAGACAGCCTACGGCGACCTTTTCAAGAGCGGCGTCATTTCGCTCATGTCAATCTCTTGGGACGGAGAGTTTGGAGAGAACAGCGATGAAATTCCCACATTCAAAGCCGGGTTTCCATACATTGCCACCATCCAGCTGTTGATAGATCCCAGCAGCAACTATCAGACCGACTACAAGACGATAAACGGCGACTTCGTGCTCTCTCCTGACAATTTCAAGGTCACAATCAACGGCAAAGCCACACGCCTCCTTAAAGATTGTGCCCCCTACGTTCCAATCGTAACGCTGTCGTTCACCGTGCCAGGCGGCAAGCCCGGACCACAGAATAAAGAGATTCCATTCCTTGAATACAACGAATATAAGAGCGAATTTCGCTCCACACTGCCTTATGTGTCGCGCAAAGAGGCCGACGAACTGAATCCCGCGCTCCATTCGTTTGACGTGTTGGTTATGGACAGACCCTACAAATTCAAAGAGCTTATGTATGATAAATCATTCACGACATCAAGCGGCCATAGCTACAAAAAACACAACATGCTGTTTATAAGCAAGATAATCATCGACATAAGCAACAGGGCTGACAATAACAACGTATCTGAATTCACAGATTTGCTTGGCTCCATGTTTTCCAATATAGAAAACCTCAAAGAAGTGTGGCTCAGTTCGAAGGTCGACATTCTTAAATACATCCGCGATCTCCACAAAGCCACTGTAGACCCAGTGTTTCCCCAGTACCGCCAGTATGAAGATCAAAGCTCAAAGCTTTACACCGCCAAAGGCACACTCTTCATCCCCGAGCAAGCAGCCAAGGCCGTGCTCAGCATGCTTGCCACCGACCCAACCGAGCCATCATACACCATCCGCACCTACAGCGGCGACGTGTATGCCGCGCAGAAAGCCGGAGTTTCAGCAACAAAGGTGCTCACTTGCACCAAGCACACCTTCACCGCCAAAATCAAGACAGCCGACCGCGTGTGCCAGTACCAGACATGCAAGCGTCCGTTCAAGTGGTATTATTCATGCAGCGTATGCGGCAAATGCGAATACAACAAAGCGCACACCTTCGGTGGAGGCACCGGCGCAGAATATATCTCCGTGCATGACATGTATGAGGACATAGCCAGCGACCAAGCCTACATCGGAGTCAACGCCGCCGGCGGACACGTGTATTGGAAGAGCTGCATCTACTGCGGCATACCCCACAACTACCATATGCATCATCTCACTCCTGCCGACCAGAAGATGATGGGCTTTGACGGATCGTTTGCTGAATACAAACAAGGCATGCTGGAAACGCTGAGGACGATTGAAGAACAAAGCCTGCTGCAAACCTCGCTGATGAGCGACGAGATGTTTATCCTCCCCCTCAAGTCGGAGGCGAATATGAGCGTATGGGCACAGGACGGTGTCAACCGCGCACTTTGCGACAACCTCATTGACGACAACGTGCTCGGCACCGACTACACCAAACCGGTGACCCGCGACCAGCTGCGCTCCATCATGACACGTCTGGTGAAAGAGATGACCGGCAAAGACGCCACAGCCGCCGCCATAGGACTCACTGACGCCACCCTGCCACAAAGCGGCATCGTCACGCGTCAGGAGCTTGCAGCCTACGTGCACCGCACGCTGATGTATATAGAGCGTAATTCCGACCTTGCCTATTCAGAATATGAACCAAAACTCTCAAAATATGCCGACAACGCACAGGTCAAGGAATGGGCAAAAGAGCCTATGGGTTTTTGCGACACCTTTGAACTGATTGACCCCAAAACCGCCACAACGCTTGCCCCCAACGAGACATGCTCCATCGAGCAAGCCCTCGTCACAGCCGAGCGAGCCACCATGGCGCACCGCACGGGTTGGTATATGGCAGCGTATATCGATGAAGTCTACAACTTCAAGTCGTCTGCCGGCCTGCGCAACCTGTACACGATACATTCCTCGTTTGGCAGCTGTGACCAGATTTGGACAGACCGCATAAGAAACGGCATGTATGACAAGCTGCCGTCTACGGAACCGTTCACCGGCTCGCGCTGTTATATCGACGCAGGGGTGATGCACCCGATACGCGCCAAGATGGGCAGGGACTATCACAAGAAAGACAAGTAATAAATAACCCCTCGGATAATTGCACAGATGATGCGTAAGTGTGCGGCACACTTACGCATCATCTGTGTAATTATCAGGTTTTTAAGTATAAAAATTGCTAAAGCGGCAACACCCTGCGCAATTAATCTCTATATTTGCCCGAAGATTTTAAAACAGAAAAAGATTATGGGACATATTGAAGAAGTCGCCGCCCGTCTGAAAGGACTGCGCGAAGCCCTCGGGCTGAGTGTTGCCGACGTGTGTGCCGCATGCGGTATCGAAGAGAATAAATACACCGCCTACGAACAGGGCACCACCGGCATTCCCGTAAGCACGGCAAAACGCATAGCCGAAGCCTATGGCGTAGAAATCATGGCATTGCTCTTCGGCGAGGAGCCGAAGATGAACAGCTACTACATCACGCGCAAAGGCAGCGGAGAGACAGTGGAACGCCGCGACTGGTACAAATACCAATCGCTTGCCGCCGGATTTTCCAACCGCAAGATGGAGCCATTTCTGGTCACCGTGCAGCCCAACCCCACCGCAGAGGTGCATCTGAGCAGCCACGACGGACAAGAATTCAACTACGTCGAGCAAGGCGTCATGGAACTGCACATCGACGGCAAAATAATGACACTCAACGCCGGCGACACCATCATGTTTGATGCCCGCCGCCCGCACGGCATGCGCTCCGTCGGCGACAAGGAATTGAAATTTGTCGCAGTGATTATCTGATTCTACAATTCATTTTTCGAAGAAAACGGTAAAAAACAATATGTTAGAGAAATTTCTTAGCAAAACGAAGTTCGACTCCTACGAGGATTTCATGCAGAACTTCAAGGTCAACGTGCCAGAGAATTTCAACTTCGGCTACGACGTAGTCGACGAATGGGCACGCACCAATCCCGACAAGCCCGCCCTGCTCTGGACCAACGAGCAAGGCGAGAAGATACAGTTCACGTTTGCCGACATCAAGCGCGAGAGCGACAAGGCGGCATCGTTTTTCACATCGCTCGGCATTGGCCGTGGCGACATGGTGATGCTCATACTGAAGCGCCGCTACCAATTCTGGTTCTCCATCATCGCGCTCCACAAAATCGGAGCCACCACCATTCCCGCCACCCACCTGCTGACGGCAAAAGACATCGTTTACCGCTGCCAGTCGGCCGACATCAAGGCCATCGTTGCCGTAGGCGACGACATCGTGCTTAAACACATCGACGACGCCCTTCCGAAATGCCCATCGCTAAAGTATCGCATCTCCACCGGTCCGCACATTCCCGAAGGCTGGCTCGACTTCAACAAAGGCTGCGCCGAGGCGGCTCCGTTCGTGCGTCCGGCAGAAGCCAACAGCAACGACGACATCTCGCTGATGTACTTTACCTCAGGCACCACCGGCGAGCCCAAGATGGTTGCCCACAGCTTCACCTACCCACTCGGACACATCATCACCGGCTCCTATTGGCACAACCTTCATGAAGACAGCCTCCACCTGACACTCGCCGACACCGGCTGGGGCAAGGCTGTATGGGGCAAACTCTACGGGCAGTGGATTGCTGGCGCAAACGTGTTTGTCTACGACTTTGAGAAATTCAAGCCCGTCGACGTGCTCCAAATGATCCACGACCACCACATCACATCGTTTTGCGCGCCCCCGACAGTGTTCCGCTTCCTTATCCGCGAGGACTTGTCGAAATTCGACATCTCATCGTTGAAATACTGCACCATTGCCGGCGAGGCACTCAACCCGAGCGTCTACAACGAATGGCTGCGTCTGACAGGCATCAAACTGATGGAAGGCTTCGGACAGACCGAAACCACACTCACCATAGCCACCTACCCGTGGCTTGAGCCGAAACCCGGCTCCATGGGCAAGAAAGGGCCGGTCTACGACATAGACCTGCTCACCTCCGACGGCCGCTGGGCAGAAGACGGCGAACAGGGGGAAATCGTGGTGCGCACCGGCGACAGCCGCCCGCTCGGACTGTTCAAGGAGTACTACCGCGACCCCAAACTGACACACGAGGCATGGCACGACGGCATCTACCACACCGGCGACGTGGCATGGCGCGACGAGGACGGCTATTACTGGTTTATCGGCCGCAAGGACGATGTCATCAAGTCGTCGGGCTACCGCATCGGCCCGTTTGAGGTAGAGAGTGCGCTGATGACCCATCCCGCCGTGGTTGAATGCGCCATCACCGGCGTACCCGACGAAATCCGCGGGCAGGTTGTCAAAGCCACCATCGTGCTGTCGAAAGACTACAAAGACCGGGCAGACGAGGCGCTGGTAAAAGACATCCAAGACCACGTGAAGCGCACCACCGCCCCCTACAAGTATCCGCGCGTGGTGGAATTTGTCGACGAACTGCCGAAAACCATCAGCGGCAAGATCCGCCGCGTTGAAATCCGCGACAAGTCAAAAAAATAACCGATATTGTAAAAAAGCCACATAGCCGCCGCTTTGCCACAACGACAAAACGACGGCTATGTCTTGTTTTATGAAAATAATTTCGTTTGTCGCAAATTAATTCTTACCTTAGCGCAAGAAAACAATAAATAACGCATCGATACAATGATGGAAAACAGATATTGTGTGATTATGTGCGGCGGAGTCGGAAGCCGATTCTGGCCGTTCAGCAAATCTTCTGCCCCCAAGCAGTTTATAGACTTTTTCGGCACAGGCCGATCGTTGTTGCAAATGAGTTTTGACCGAGTTGCAGAAATCGTGCCGGTCAGAAACATCCTCGCCATCACCAACGAACGCTACGCCCCGCTGGTGAAACAGCAGCTCCCCGACCTTGCCGACGACCAGATACTTCTTGAGCCCGACCGCCGCAACACGGCACCGTGTATCGCCTGGGCAGCCTACCACATCCGCGCCATCAATCCCAACGCGATGATGCTCGTCACCCCATCCGACCACTTGATACTCAAAGAAGACGCATTCCGCGACTGCGTGGTCAAAGGCTTCGACTTCCTGTCGCGCCAACGCCGCGGACTGCTGACCCTCGGCATCAAGCCCAACCGTCCGGAAACGGGCTACGGCTACATCCAAATCAGCAAGGACGAGGTTGAAGACGGCATCACGAAAGTCAAGACATTCACCGAAAAGCCCAACGAAGAGTTGGCAAAGGTGTTTGTGCAGAGCGGCGAGTTTTTCTGGAACTCCGGCATCTTCCTGTGGTCGGCCGACGCCATCATCGACGCCTTCCACGACCACTGCCCCGACATCGCCATGCGTTTTGACAACGGTCTTGGCAAATTCGGCACAGCGAAAGAGGCGGAGTTTATCGGCTCCGAGTTTCCAGCCTGCCCCAACATCTCCATCGACTATGCAGTGATGGAGAAGAGCAACGACGTTTATGTGGAATGTGTGGACATCGGCTGGAGCGACCTCGGCTCGTGGGGCGCATACTACGAGAAGTCGCCAAAAGCGGAGCACCGCAACGTGATCCACAACTGCCGCACCGTGCTCAACAACTGCGAGAACAACATCTTCGCTGCGAAAAACGAGAAACTCATCGTGGCATCGGGTCTCGACGGATATGTTGTGGCCGACAACGACGACATCCTGCTGATTTGTCCACTGTCGGAAGAACAGAAAATCAAGCAATACGTCAACGAAGTAAAGACCAATTTCGGCGACAAATACCTATAGCCGGCATCTGTCGGCATGACAAGGCGGACAAACCGCAAGTTTGTCCGCCTTTTTACGTGCGCTTAACCGATTTATGACTATTTTTGCAACAAAATTTAGAAACACAAAATAATGAAAAAGCTATTACTTATCGCAGTTGTCGCCGCCGTCACATTGGTGGCAGGCTGCAGCAATTCGAAAAAAGCCGATGTCGACGACGAAAACGTAGCCGTCAAGACCACAGGCGACTCCATCTCCATGTATCTTGGCACGCTCTACGGCGCGCAAATGGTGCAGATGGCAGACTCCACTCTCGACAAGACCGAATTTATCGACGGAATGAAAACCGCCCTCAACACAGCCTCAATGGACTCGCTGCAGAAAATGGGTATGGCACTGTCGCAACAGGCGCAGGCTGCCACAGGAGCGGAAAAGGGCAAACTGCAAAGCCGTCTTGGCGGAATGGGCATGGCTGCGCAATATATGCTTCCTGCCATTGAAGGGATGAAAGCACAATTCAAAATTGAGCTGAACAAAGCCGTTCTTCTCAAATATTTCAAAGAGGCGATGACCGCCGATAAACCCGTAGACACCAAGGCAGCCGAAGAGGCTTTGGACAAAATCATGAACCGCTTCTCTCCTATGCCAGGCAACAACGCCGTCGACACCAAGGCAGCCGAAGAGAACGCCAAAGCCGGCGCAGCCTACATCGAGAAAGAGATGAAGGCCGACAAGTCGCTGAAAAAGACAGCAAGCGGGCTGGTCTACAAAGTGATTAAGAAAGGCGTAGGAGCAAAACCCACCAAAGACCAAACAGCGATGGTAAAATACGAAGGCCGCCACATCGACGGCTCGGTGTTTGACGACGGACAGGGTCAAGTGCAGGAATTTCCCGTATCGCGCGTTGTGCCAGGCTTCAGCGAAGGCTTGATGCTTATGAGCCCCGGAGCCAAATACCGCTTCTATATCCCCGGCAATCTCGGCTATGGAGAGCGCGGCACAGGTGCCGGCGGCCCTATCGGCCCCAACGAGACCCTCGTCTTCGACGTGGAGCTTGTAGGCATAAAATAAAGCCGTTTTTACGATTATGCTAACATATACAGACATCCAGCGACTTGCCTCTGAAGGCGAAGGAAAATCCATCGAGTTCAAAGAAACTACAGGACAACTTGACCGAGGGATGGAAACTTTATGTGCTTTTTTAAATGGCAATGGTGGAACATTACTTTTTGGCATAACCGACAATGGAAAGATTATTGGACAGGACATCAGCGACAAAACACGAAGAGACATCGCTGATGCCCTTTTAAAATTCGAGCCTATTCCAGAGCTGTCAACATCGTTTGTCAGGACACAACAAGCCAATCGATACGCAATAGCTATTGAAGTAAAAGGACAGCAATATGCACGTCCTTTTATGTACAAAGGCCGAGCTTATCATCGGATTGACAGTGTGACAAGTGTTATGTCGCAGATGGCGTACAATGACTTACTTTCTCAACGTGACGACATCCGCCATCGATGGGAATCATTACCCAGCAACCTGTCCATAGACGACTTGTCGACAGATGAAATTGTCAAGACAATCCGTATTGGAATTAACAGCGGACGGATACCCGAGTCCGTTGACACCTCAGATACAATTTCCTTGTTACGGAAACTTAATCTGCTTGAAAATTCATCAATAAAGAATGCAGCAGCAGTCTTGTTTGCAAAAAACATGTCATGCCTGCCTCAATGCACCTTGCGAATGGCAAGGTTCAGAGGAATCGACAAAAATGAATTCATTGACAACCAAAGATTGTCAGGCAATATATTCCAACTTGTAGATGCGGCTATGTCTTTCTTTTTCAAACATCTATCACTCGCTGGCAAAATTGGCACACTTGAGCGGTCAGAAGATTTACAAATTCCCATCAACGCATTACGGGAATGCTGCATCAACGCTTTCTGCCATAGACAATACTCCTCTCCCGGAGGATCTGTGGGCATCGCTGTTTTTGACAATAGAGTAGAAATTGAAAATACCGGCACCTTCCCCTCCGAGATTGACATTGACAACTTAAATTCCGAATACGCTTCTTGCCCATCCAACCCTCTAATAGCAAATGTGCTATATATAAGAAAATATTTAGAGAGTTGGGGAAGAGGAATCAAACTTATAATCAATGAGTGCGTCAAGAGCGGACTACCAACACCAAAATTCATCTGCCAAAACAATTTTGTCAGAGTAATCCTATTCACAAAACAAGTTGGTGAACAAGTTAGTGAACAAGTTGGTGAACAAGTTAGTGAACAAGTTCGCGCCCTTGTCAATATCATTGGGCACAACGAGTTGACAGTTAAAGCAATTATGGAATTCCTTTCGCTAAAAAGTCGGCGATATGTTCTTGACAATTATCTGCATCCAGCAATCAGCGGAGGCTGGGTCAACAGGCTTTATCCAGAACAGCCGAATCATCCCCGACAAAAATACGTACTGTCTGACAAAGCAAAAAAACTGATAAAACAACCTTTGTAGGCATAAAATAAAGCCGTTTAGGAATTTTTGATAAATAATTTACACACCTACGGCAAAATAGCATTAATTTTGCCGTCTGAACAATTAAACAAGAAAACAATATATGGATAAACTGAGTTATGCTCTCGGCATGAGCATGGGACACAACTTCAAGGGCACCGGTATCAAAACGCTTAATTCGGCGGACTTCGCAGCCGGCGTGGCATCCGTCTACGACGGTGTCAAACCAGAAATGACCTTCGACGAGGCAAAGCGCATCGTCAACGAATATTTCGCCAAACTCGAGGCAGAGATGCAGGCAGAGGCAGCCAAGCAGGGCGAGGTGAACCGCAAGAACGGCGAGGCGTTTCTTACAGAAAACGCAAAACGCGAAGGCATCAAGGTGACCGAGAGCGGACTGCAATACGAAGTGCTTGAGTCGGGCAAAGGCGACTCACCAAAGGCCTCCGACAACGTAGAGGTGCACTACACAGGCAAACTCATCGACGGCACCGTGTTTGACAGTTCCGTGGAGCGCGGCGTGCCGGCATCGTTCGGCGTCACACAGGTGATTCCGGGCTGGGTAGAGGCACTGCAGCTGATGCACGAAGGCGACAAATGGCGTCTTTACATCCCTTCAGACCTTGCCTACGGTCCTAACGGCGCAGGCGGCGTGATCGGTCCTAACATGACGTTGATTTTCGACGTCGAACTTCTCCGCGTAATCAAGAAATAACAACAATTAAAAAAACAAATAAAATGAAAAAACTTATTTTTGCCGGTGTAGCAATGCTTATGCTTGCATTTACCGGTTGCAAGGGCACAGGCTCAAGCGACAAACAGGCACTCGCATCCCAACAGGACAGCCTCGCAACAGCGTTTGGTGAATATTTCGCCGCACAATATGCACAACAGGAAATGTACACACCTGACAGCCTCCGCCTCGACAAGGCAGAGTTTCTCAAGGGCGTGAAGGTGGCACTCGCCGCCGACACCACAAAGGCAGGAAAATCATATCTCGCCGGCCTGCAGATGGGCTTGCAGATGTTCAGCCAGCTTCAGCAGCTGGAGAAGGAATATGGCGTGTCGGGCGAGAAGGTGCTTGAGGCATTCAAGGTTGCCATCGCCAAAGATTCCATCGACACCGACATGGCCGTTATCGGTCCGCGCATCCAGAACCTTATCGGTAAGGTAAAAGAGGCCAAACTCGCCGACAACGCGGAAGCACAGGCAAACAAGAAAGCGACAGAAGGCTACCTCAACACGCTGAAGAAAAACGGAGCCAAGTCAATGAGCAACGGTCTTGTATACCAAGTGCTTGAAAACGGCAACGGCGCCAAGGTCAACGCAAGCGACATTGTCAATGTAGTGATTACCGTAACCGACAAGAACGGCACAGTGCTTCAATCAACCAACGGCGAGCCACAGCAGATGCCAGCCAGCCAGTTCGGACAGATTCATCCGATGCTTGCCGAAGGCATCACAGCAATGCACGTTGGCGACCACTTCAAATTCTACGTCAACCTGGGCGCAGAAGTTCCACAAAACTTCAAACCTTACGACTTCATCGTGTTTGACGTCAAGCTCGTAGAGCCGGCAGCAGCCGAAAAGGCAGAACCAGAAAAATAAAATCCTGTCAAGGACTCACCGAAGCACGCTTCCCACGTTTGGGCGAGCGTGCTTTTTTATTGATGCAAAAAGCCTTGTTTTAGTAAATTAAAGCAACATTTTCTTGCAACTTTGTCACCCAAACGCCAAATTCTGCGTAATTTGACAATCTTTTGTAATCGCGCAGAAAAATCTTAACAAAAATGCAATGAAAAAAATTTTGTTATTCCACAATATAATTCATACCTTTGCTCCAAATCACTAATTTAAAAATCATTTAGTATGAAAAAACTTTTACTCTCTTCTTTGATGCTCGCTGCCGGCATTTTCGCCGCATCTGCAGCCGAAGCAACAATTGATTTCTCACAGCAAGGCTGGAGTAATGAATTTGAGATAACCGCATCAACCCCAATCGGCGACAGCGGTATCAGCGTTGCGTTTGCCATGGGCGAAGGCAAAAACACTCCAAAGTACTACACTTCAGGCACAGCAGTCCGTATGTATTCCGGCAACACAATGACACTTGCCGTTCCTCAAGGAACAACCGTGACCAGCATCGCGATGAAACTTGCCTCTCAGACATACACTTTTGCTGACGACAACACAGGCTACTCCGCTTCTACCGGCACTTTCACCGCCGATCCTAAGACAGCCAAGACAGGCGCATGGACAGGCACTGCCACCGAAGATCTCGTGCTCTCACTTGTCAACAAGAAGAACAATGCAGGTAAATGGCCGCAACTCCGCATCGTTTCTATGACAGTGACTTACACAGCCGGTGTAGAGACCAAATGCGCCACTCCAAAATTCTCTTTAGCAGAGGGCAAATACTACAACCCAGTAGAAATCACATTGACAACATCTACCGCTGATGCAAAAATCATGTACTCAATCAACGGCGCAGCCGCTGCAGAATACACAGCCCCTATCGCACTCAGCGAGGTAGGCACCTACGCAGTGAAGGCTTATGCAGTCAAGACAGGTCTTGAGAACAGCGCAGAGGCAGTTGCCAACTACGAAATCGCAAACCCAGTAGAGGTTGGCAGCATCGCCGAGTTTATCATGGCAGGCGAGGCAGACGCCACCCCAGCTTACAAATGGACATTCCCAGTAGTCGTAACAGCCCAGATCAAGGGTGAAGGCTTCGGCGCAACTTACGTTAAGGACGCAGCCGGCGACGTTATGTATATCTTCGGTAAGGACGTTCCAGCCTACAACACAGGCGACGTTATCCCAGCAGGTGTAGTTGGCGAATACCAGAACTACAACGGCGTTTACGAAATGACATATCCTAACGGCGACACCTTCGCACCGGCATCAGGCAACGAGGGCTTCACACCAGCCGTTGTTGGCGCAGGCACAATCACAGCAGCCGACGTAAACAAGGTTGTTGTCATCTCCGGTACTTATGTAGAGACAACAGACGGCACAAAGACAACTAAGTCAATGCAGGACGCAACAGGCTCAGTCACTGTTTACTATCAGTCGAAATGGGGCGTTGAGTCAGCAACAAACGGCACAAAATACGATCTTCTCTGCGCAGTAGGCTTGTACAAATCAACTGTACAGGTTTATCCTATCAAGTTCTTGCCGGAAGGCGGCAGCGTTGAGACAGTCAGCACAGCAGCAGCTGTACGCGCTCTTGAAGGCGGCATCGAGGTTAATGCAGAAGGCAATGTATTGGTTGTGAACGCAGCCGGTCAGGTTGTAGCCAACCAGGCAGTAAACGGCACAGCAACAATCGCCCTTGCAAAAGGATTCTACATTGTACGCGCAGCCGACACAGTGGCAAAAGTAATCGTAAAGTAACGGATTGCAATAGTCAATAAACAAACCGTCCCGGCGATGTATGAAGCATTGCCGGGACGGATTTTTTTTGCGTTGCTGCGCGCGTTTACTTCTCGCGCATATAAAGATTTATCGGAGTGCCAGTGAAGTCCCATTGCTCGCGAATCTTGTTTTCCAGATAGCGTCGGTAAGGCTCCTTCACCCACTGCGGCAGGTTGCAGAAGAACACAAACGTAGGGATGCGCTGGTCTTTAAGCATTGTGACATACTTTATCTTCACATATTTGCCCTTGTTTGCCGGTGGCGGATATGCGCCTATCACCTCCTGCATATAGTTGTTGAGCTGCGATGTGGGCACGATGCGCTTGCGGTTGTTGTAGACCTCCACAGCCGTTTCCAGCACCTTGTATATGCGCTGCTTTGTGAGCGCGGATGTGAAGATGATAGGGAAGTCGGCAAACGGCGCGAAACGGTCGCGTATCGCCGCCTCGAAATGCTTTATCGCCGCCGTGCTCTTATCCTCCACAAGGTCCCATTTGTTGACACAGACAACGAGCCCTTTCTTGTTTTTCTGAATGAGCGAGAAAATGTTCACGTCCTGCGCCTCGATGCCGCGAGTGGCATCAATCATCAGGATGCAGACGTCGCTGTTCTCGATGGAGCGGATGGAGCGGATCACACTGTAGTACTCGATATCCTCGTTGACCTTCGCTTTCTTTCTGATACCGGCAGTGTCGACAAGATAGAAGTCGAATCCGAATTTTGAATAGCGCGTGTAGATGCTGTCGCGCGTTGTTCCGGCGATGTTTGTCACGATGTTGCGGTCCTCGCCGATAAACGCGTTGATTATCGATGATTTTCCAGCGTTCGGACGTCCTACGATGGCGAAACGCGGCAACTGTTCCACCGTCTCGTCTATTTCGTCTTTCGGCGGGAAACGCTTCATAATCTCATCGAGGAGGTCGCCCGTACCCGATCCGCTGATTGCAGAGAGACAGAAGGGATCGCCCAGTCCGAACGAATAAAACTCGGCGGAGTTGTAGCGCCATTCGTTTGAGTCGCACTTGTTGGCCACGAGAATCACCGGCTTGTTGGAGCGACGGAGTATCGCCGCCACCTTATCGTCGAGGTCGGTCACGCCGTTCATCGCATCGACCACAAAGAGGATTTCGTCGGCCTCCTCTATGGCTATCGCCACCTGCTTGTTGATTTCGCCCTCGAAGATGTCCTCCGAGTTTACCACCCATCCTCCGGTGTCGACAATTGAAAACTCCTGACCGCACCAGTCCACCTTTCCGTACTGGCGGTCGCGCGTAGTGCCCGAAGTGTCGTCGACAATCGCCGTCCGCGACTGCGTAAGGCGGTTGAACAGCGTTGATTTACCCACATTGGGGCGTCCTACAATTGCTACTAATCGTCCCATATCTCTTTTCCTTTCCTTTAAATTTTATTCAACATATCCGAATGCGCGCAGTTTGTTTTCGCGGTTGCGCCAGTCGGGCTCCACTTTCACAAAAATCTCAAGAAACACCTTCTTCCCGAAAAATTTCTCGATGTCGCGCCTCGACTCCATTCCCACACGTTTCAGCTTCTGCCCGCCGTGTCCGATTACGATGCCTTTCTGGCTGTCGCGTTCCACGTAGACCACCGCCATGATGTGGATGTCGGTTTTTCCCTCGTCATACTTCTCCACAATCACCTCTGTTGCGTAAGGCACCTCCTTGTCGTAGGTCAGCAATATCTTTTCGCGGATAATCTCCGTAACGAAGAAGCGCGCAGGCTTGTCGGTGAGGGCATCCTTGCCAAAATAAGGCGGTGACGGCGGCAGCAGTTCCACGATGCGCTTCATCAGGCTCTGCACGTTGAAATTCTCCTTTGCCGACATCGGAAACACCTCGGCCTGCGGCAACAGGGCTTTCCACTTGTCCATCACCGTCAGCAGGTCGGCGTTGCCTTTAAGCAAGTCAATCTTATTGATTACGAGCAGCACCGGCACCTTCTCCTTCGCCACCTTCGCAATGAAGTCGGCGTTTTTCGTAGCGTCCTCCACCACGTCGGTCACGTAGAGCAGCACGTCGGCGTCGGTCAGCGCGCCCTCCGAGAAGTTGAGCATGCTCTCCTGCAGTTTATACTTCGGCTTCAGCACACCAGGCGTGTCGGAAAACACAATCTGATAGTCGTCGGCATTTACAATGCCGAGGATGCGGTGGCGTGTGGTCTGCGCCTTCTGTGTGATTATCGACACACGCTCGCCCACCAGTTGGTTCATCAGCGTAGACTTTCCCACATTCGGGTTGCCCACAATATTTACGAAACCTGCTCTATGCTCCATATTCTTCGCTTTGCACAAAAAATGCGGAATACGGTACGGGAATCAATCCTGTGCCGCGTTCCGCACGGTTTTATTATTAAATTTTGTCTTGCTCTTTCTCTCTTAGCAGTCCCAGACAATATACATCGCGCCCCAAGTAAATCCGGCACCGAATGCCGTAAGCACGATTTTGTCGCCCTTCTTCAACTTGTCCTTGTTCTCGTCGAGACACAAAGGAATTGAAGCCGCGCTCGTATTGCCGCGATACTGGATGTTGACAAGCACCTTGTCTGTAGGGACGCCGATACGACCACCGACAGCCTCGATGATTCGCAAGTTTGCCTGATGAGGCACGAACCAGTCGATTTGGTCAACAGTCAGGTTGTTGCGCTTCATCACGTCGAGCGACGAAGTGAGCATATCGGTCACAGCGTGCTTATAAACCGCGCGACCTTCCTGATAAACAAAGTGTTCGTGAGCGTCTACCGTAGCGTGCGACGCAGGATAAGCCGAACCGCCGGCCTTCATCACCAAGTGAGACAAGCCTTCGCCGTCCACGTGGTAAACACCGTCGATTATGCCAACTGTCTGGTCTTCTGTCGGCTCCACCATCACAGCTGCCGCAGCGTCGCCAAATAGCGGACACGTTGAGCGGTCGTCATAGTTGGTCATGCTCGACATCATCTCAGCAGCCACTACAATCACTTTCTTGTAGAGTCCGCCACGGATGTATGCGTTTGCAGCCTGCAAAGCCACGATAAAACCGGCGCAAGCCGCCTGGATGTCGTAGGCATAGCAGTTTGTCAACCCTGCTTTGTGAGAAATAATCGACGCAGTCGATGGGAAGCGGTAGTCTGGGTTTGAAGTGGCGCAAATCACCAGTTCCACCTCGTCTTTGGCAGTTCCGGTGTTGGCAAGCAGCCGCTCCACGGCGATTGCTCCCATATACGACGATCCCAACCCTTCGCCCTTCAGAATGCGGCGTTCTTTAATTCCCACACGGGTTGTAATCCACTCATCGTTGGTGTCAACCATATGCGACAACTCCTCGTTGGTCAGCACATAGTCGGGCACGTATGAGGCTATTCCTGTAATTTTAGCTCTTAACATTATCTTTTTCAGATGTCTCCGTTAAACAAATTTGTCCTAAACGATTGCATTTAGGACAATTTTCTTCCACAATGGATTCAGCGGACTCCCGATTAGAGAGCAGCCTCTTTTTCGATTGCCACTTTTCCTCTGTAATATCCGCATTCGCCACATACAGTGTGATATACGTGCCATGCGCCACAGTTCGGGCAGAGTACCAAAGTAGGAGCTACAGCTTTGTCGTGAGTTCTTCTCTTAGCTGTTCTTGTCTTCGATTGTTTTCGTTTTGGATGTGCCATTTTCTTATTTATTATTTATTGTTATCCATTAATTTCCTCAATGCATCCCACCGAGGATCGTTATTTTCCTTCACTTCTTCAGTTTCAGCCTGTCTGCTATGCTTTTGCAGTTCAGCCACCATAGCCTCGTTGCATTCGCCGTCGGCATGCACATGCTTCATCGGGATTGTCAACGCTATCGTGTCGTAGATGATGTCGGTCAGGTCGTAGCAGCGCTCCGACTCAGCCACTTCTATCACTTCGTCGTTGTCGGCGTTGGTCTCGGCGGCATATTTCAGCGCCACGTGATAGTCGGTGTCGACATCAAGCACGAGGTCGTCAAGACAACGGTCGCACGCTGTGATTATTTTTCCTTCCATCCAGAATGTAAGGTCGAAAAAATCGCCTTTGTGCTCCACTTCCAACTTCACGTCGACATTGCCGCCACGAATTTCGCCTTCTTCTCTTTGCTGGAAGAATGCGTCGTCAACAACATAGTTAAACTGCTGAGTGCCAACAGGCATAGCCCGCAGTTCCAAAGTATAGGAGTGTAATTGTCCCATAATCGTCCCGTTAAAACGGCACAAAGATATAAACAAAATATCGAATAATCAACATTTTCAGCCGTTTTGTGGAATCTCAATCCGCTCTCGGCTTAATTATTTACAATTATTTATATTGTTTATGATTTATTCACTGCCAACACACCACAACTTCCCTGTCTGGAAGCAAGCCCACAGCCAAAGAAACGGCAAACGCCGGTCTGCACGCCGTTGGTTTGCCGTTGGATGGCAGTTTTTTACTTAAACGTGAAGCCTTGCAGCAACGTGGCCTGCGACGTGCCAAACAATTTTGACGCCGAGTTGTCGAAAATGTCGACAAGCACCATGGGGTCGTTGAACCGAGCAGGCAGGGTCACGCTGGTGAGTTTCGGACAGAAGAACGCCCATGTGCCCATTTCCACAACCGTAGACGGGATGACAAGCTTGGTGATGGGAGTGCGCATAAACGCGCCGTCGCCAATCTTCAGCAGTCCTTCGGGCAGCGTGACGCTCGACAGTCTCTTGCAGCCGGAATATGCGCTGGATCCAATCTCCGTAACTGTAGACGGCACCACCACCGATGTGATCGACTCGCAGCCCTCAAACAGGTTTTCGCTGATTTTCTTTATGCCGACGGGGAATTTCACCGTTGTCAGTTTCTTGCATTCGCTAAAGGCGTATGTCTGCAGGTCCTTCACCGTGTTTGGCAACGTAATCGACGTGATGGCAGTGCCGGCGAACGCCGTTCCCTCGATGAGGGTCACGCCCGGCTCGATGGTGATGGAGCTCAGGTTGGTGCAACCTGCAAACGCACCGCGCTTGATGGTGCGCACGCTCGACGGGACCTTCACCGACTTCAAATTGTTCATATAGGCAAACGCATACGGGCCGATTTCCTTGACCGACGACGGGATGACAAGCGTATGGGCGGTCTCTCCTTTAAGAGCCTCCGAGTTGATTTCCGTCACAGAACAACGTACGCCCTTGAAATTCACGAAACCGAGAATCTCAACGACTCCCGTTTCTTGGAACAGGTAGTCGTCGACGCCCATAAATTCCGCATATCTTTTGTCAGGACGAAGGCGGTAGCGCAGATGGTTGACAACGGTGTCGACCGAAGACGGCAGACCTGACGTTCTCTTTTGCGCCCTTTCCTCGTGCCACTCCGGCACCTGCACGTCGCCCGACTGGCGCGTAGTGTTGGGCTTGCTCTGACGCGTCACTTGCTCCACGCCCTGCTTCAACTTGCCCAGACCACGCTTCCACGACTGGGCGTCTATCGTAGCCGCCGACAGCACAATGCATGCCGCCACGGCCGCTATAACCAATTTGTTGTGTCTCATTTTTCAATTGATTTTTATGGTATAAACACCGCACGGATTGGCAGTTGGTTAGTACGGAGACTTCTTCCAATGACAACCCTGTCACGCCATGACGATGCGCCTTCTGCATTCAGCTTGCACGCCTGCAGCTTGTCTTCCATGTCGCACTCGTCGGTTGACCAATAATCGCAATAGATGTCATCACTGCCAAGCGACGGCAGAAACAGCATGTTGCCGTTTTTGAGGCTCGTCAGCAGGAAGCCGCGCTGACCGTTCATCTCCGCCTGTTCCCACGTGCATTTGCGGATAAGCATATACAGCTCGGGCACGGTAGGCATGCGCCACTTGCCGCCCCAATGCTTGCGCGCGGCGTCATACTTAGGGTTGCCGAGGATGGTTGAGCGGTACACTTTTTGGCCGTACGACACACTGCCGCCTCCCAGATTCGCCTTATGCTCCACTTCGCCCCAGCCGTAGGTTGTGCCTGCCTGCTCTGGCTTCGTGGCGCCGACGTCGCATGCCGCCCACATTATTAGCTTGCCGTCGACCTTGATTCCGAGGTCCACGTAGTCGTGGCCGTTGAGCGTGGCGGTGACAGGCAGCTTGCCGGTGATGTGCACCAGCCATTTCTGCGACATTTCTTCTATCATCTCGCGTTTGATATTGTGATGCTTCGGATCCTGCACGATGTCGCCTTCCTCATACCGTGCAAATGCATTCAGGGGAAGGAGAGCTGCAACAAGAGCAATGGCAAAAAAAGACTCTGAGTTTTCTCATATGGTTATTTTTATGTTTTGGTTATTACAAATTCATAAATAATTCTCCACCGGCCGTTCTTTTACTTAAATGTGAAGCCTTGCAGCAACGTAGCCTCCGACGTGCCAAACAATTTCGTCGACGAATTGTCGAAAACGTCAACAAGCACCATGGGGTCGTTGAACCTTGCCGGCAACGTCACCTTTGCAAGTTTGTGGCAGAAGAATGCCCAAGTACCCATCTCCATTACCGTAGATGGGATTACAAGCGATGTCAGCGAGGTGTCGCTGAACGCGCCGTCGCATATCTTCACAAGTCCCTCGGGCAGCGTGACGCTCGACAAGCTCTTGCAGTCGTAATATGCCCGTTCGCCAATCTCCGTCACCGTAGGAGGCACTACAACCGACGTGAGCGACTCGCAGCCCATAAACAGGCATTCGCCTATTTTCTTTATGCCGTCGGGCAGCTTCACCGTCTTCAGTTTCTTGCAGTCTTCAAACACGTAGGTCTGCAAATCCTTCACCGTGTTGGGGATGGTTATCGACGTGATGCCTGTACCGGCAAACGACGTTCCCTCGATGAGGGTCACGCCCGGCTCGATGGTGATGGAACTCAGGTTGGTGCAGCCGGCAAACGCTCCGCGCTTGATGGTGCGCACGCTCGACGGAATCACTACCCGCTTCAGATTCTGCATATAGGCAAACGCATACGGACCGATTTCCTTTAGTGTGGTCGGGATTACGAGCGTATGTGCGGTTTCTCCCTTGAGAGCGTCCTGGTCGGTGCGCGTCACGGCGCAGCGCACGCTGCCATATTTCACATGGCTGAGGATCTCGACTGTTTCCGTTTCTTGAAAAAGGAAGTCGTCGACGCCCATAAACACGGCATTTCTGTCGTTTGGATAAAGCCGGTAGCGGAGGTGTTCGATCACCGTGTCGACCGCCGCCGGCAGACCCGACGTTCTCTTTTGCGCCCTTTCCTCATGCCATTCCGGCACTTGCACGTCGCCCGACTGGCGCGTAGTGTTGGGTTTGCTCTGACGCGTCACTTGCTCCACGCCTTGTTTCAACTTGCCCAGACTGCGCTTCCACGACTGGGCTCCTATCGTAGCCGACGACAGCACAATGCATGCCGCCACGGCCGCTATAATCATTTTGTTGTGTTTCATTTTTCAATTGATTTTTTATGGTACAAACACCGCGCGCACAGGAATCTGATATGTGCGGGGTGTACGCTCGATGTCAATATAGTCATCCCACGACGTCTTGCCGACAGCTCTCAGCGAGCACGACTGCTCCTTGTCGTCCATGTCGCACTCGTCGCTCGACCAATATTCGCAGCAGCTGTCGTCGCTGTCAAGCGACGGGAGGAACAGCATGTTGCCGTTTTTGATGCTCGTCAGCAGGAAGCCGCGCTGGCCGTTCATCTCCGCCTGTTCCCACTTGCATTTGCGGATAAGCATATACTGCTCCGGCACAGTCGGCAATCGCCACTTGCCGCCCCAATGCTTGCGCGCGGCGTCGTATTTCGGGTTGCCCAACACCGTGCTGCGGTACACTTTCTTGCCGTACGACGCGCTGTTGGAGCCATCTATCTCCGCCTTATGCTCCACTTCAGCCCAACCGTAGGTTGTGCCCACCTGTTCGGGCTTCGTGGCGCCGACGTCGCACGCCGCCCACATTATCAACTTGCCCTCGACCTTAATCCCGAGGTCCACGTAGTCGTGGCCGTTGAGCGTGGCAGTGACAGGCAGCTTGCCGGTGATGTGCACCAGCCATTTCTGCGACACGTCCTCAATCATCTCGCGTTTGATGTTAGGATACTTCGGATCCTGCACGATGTCGCCTTCCACATACTGGCGCTGTGCGCTGAGCGGCATGGCAACTGCCAACAGTGCCAAGGCGACAAAAATTTTCAGTTTGGTCATATCGTTTTTTTATCAATATCCATAATCCGTTTCATTGCTCCAGCACCGGACGGATGGCGTGCTGGCAATTACGGTAGTCGGAATCAAGTTTGACGCCTCCGTAACCGGTGGTGTACATCAGTTCGACCGAAAGTTCCTTATCTTCCATGTCGCACTCGTCGGTTGTCCAATAATACCCCAGGATTTCATTGTCGCGGCACGACGGCACAAACATCACGTTGCCGTTTTTGATGCTCGTCAGCAGGAATCCTTTTTTGCCGTTCATCTCAGCCTCTTCCCATTTGCATTTGCGGATAAGCATATAGAAATCTTCGCTGGTGGGCATGCGCCACTTGCCGCCCCAATGCTTGCGCGCGGCGTCGTATTGCGGATTGCCGAGGATGGTTGATCGGTAAATTTTCTTGCCATACGACACGCTGTTCTCTCTGGTGCTGTTTTTCTTCGACACCACTTCCGCCCATCCGTAGCGCACACCGTTTTGTTCGGGTTTCGTGGCGTTAAGGTCGCATGCCGCCCATTTCACCTTCAAGCCAAGGTCGACATACGGATGCCCGTTGTGCATGCCGCTGACAGGCAGCGTGCCGGTGATGTGCACCAGCCAGCGGTCACTTTCTTCGACTTCATCGCTGACACATTCCCGCGTGATGTTAGAATGGTTCGGATCTTGCACGACGTCGCCTTTCTTATGCCGTCCAAATGCATTCAGGGGAAGGAGAACAACAATAAGTGCAATGGCAAAAAAGACTCTGAGTTTTCCCATATGGTTGTTTTTTTATGTTTTGGTTATTACAAATTTATAAATAATTTTTCAACACCAAACCATTCAGCACAAAAAAAATCCACAGCAATGCCGTGGATTTTTTCGTGCTGCTGCCTCAGACGCTATCTTACCAAAACTTTCTCCACGTGGCTGCCCACGCTCACGATGTAGAATCCTGCGGGGAGTGCGATTTCCGCGCCGTCGGCAAGCGATGCAGATGCCACCTGGCGGCCCGACGCATCGCTGACGATCACTTTACCGCCGTCGGCTCCGAAGATGCGCACACCGCCCTTGAAAGCGGTGATTTCAACGCTGTCGGCAGCCACATCGGCAACCGCGCCCTGGGCGTTGAACGTGAATTCCACAAGTTTAGACTTGCCGGAAACGTAGCTGGCCTGGATGCCCAACGTGTGCTCTCCACGGCTGACGCCCATCACTGGGAAGAACGTTGCGCTGGTCGATCCCAGATACGCGCCGTCGAGATAGAGGTCGTATTTCTGCACGTTGCCCACATTTGCGTCGGTCGCCTCTTTCGGCCCTACATAGAAGTCGTCGGCAAGCGAGAAGAAGCAGTCGTTGGAAATGTAGTGGAGCGCCAGATAGACGGTTTGTCCGGCATAAGCCGAGAGGTCGACCTCGTAGGTCTGCCATGTGCCTTTAGGCATTATGTTGCCGAGCCACTTGAACGATATCACACTGTCGTCGGTCGTGGAAACGCAAAGCTCGAATGTCTCCGGATAGGCTTCCGAATACGCCTTCAGGCTGATACGGCACACGTAGCCGTCCATCACGGTCTGCGCCGGAGAGATGAGCCATTTGTCGGCTGCGGCCTGCTGAGGCGAGAAGAATATCACCGCCTTTTCGCCCGACTGCGCTATCGCCGCTACGTCTGACGGCGCCATGGCTGGAGTGGTGGCGTAGGGGTTGAACACCATCGGTGCCACCGCCACTTGATTGTCGGGGGTGCAGGCTCCGGGGAAGTTGATGATGTTTGACGCCGAGCCGAGCGCAATCGGGTAGACCACGCGGCGGTCGTTGTCGACCGACTTCCATTCGCCGAAGCTCGTTGCGAAATCATCGTATGCCTCGAAATCGTCCTCGAAGCCGAGATCCTGGTTCCAGCGCACTTCGGCATTGACCTTGTCGGCGTCGGTCTCGCTGTCGGTCTGCGTCACGGTTATGTTGTACGGGTCGAAGATTGTTTCAACAAGAGCGATGTCGACCTTTGCGCCGTCGGCAATTTCCATCGACTTGCTCCACTTGTCGTAGCGGTCGACTTCGACCGACACGATATAGTTGCCTGCCGGCAGCGACGGAATCTCGACCGCGCCCTTGCTTATCACGGCGCTGTAGGTTGTCGACGCTGACTCGTTGAAAAATTCCATCTTCACGCCATCTACCTCCACATTGTCGTTGGCGGAAGCTGCGACGATGACCTTGCAGAACGTGCCGGCTCCCACCTCAAACGGCTGCTCGACGAGCTCGCTCTCGGCGTTCTTATAGACCGCCTTCACGCCAAGCGTATAGCTGCCAGCCTCAAGCTGGTCGAACGCAAACGAATAGCCGTCGGTCTCGCCCACCTGCTCTCCGTTTTTATACACAAGGAAACGCTCGTTGGGATTGTACGGCGAACGCATCGCGCAGCGCAGCGACTTCGTTGCCACAGCATCGCTGAAATAATCGGCCTGGCCCACGAAAAAGTCGTCGACCATAAGCATAAACGCGCCGCCGTTGGACGGGTCGCCGATATAATGGATGGCTATGCGCACCGTCTCGCCCTCATAGTCGGCAAGCGAATACTCCTTAGCCTCCCACTCTTCGTAGCCCACAGTCTCATAATTGCCCGACGAGATGACCGTAAAGTCAGACGCCTCAGGGTTGTCGACCGTAGTGATGCCCACCTCGAAACGCTCCTTATAGACATCGGCAGCCTTAGCCATAAAACGCACAATATTGTTCTTGCCGACAGTGACTGCCGGCGAAATCAGCCAATCATCATTGGCAGAACCGCCATAAGTGCGCACAAAGCCCACATACTGCTTGCCGTCGTAAGGACGCAGCACGGGATAATCGGTCCACCACGACGGCTCCACCACAAGCGGATTGATTACCTGCGCATACTGCAACGTGCCGCGGTTGGGATAAGAGCCCTGAAGCGGAGCGGCGGCAGCATGGTCGCCGTCGATGCCCGTCCACGGCGAAAACTCCGTGTCAAACGCCGTATAGCTCTCGAAATCATCGAAAAACACCGGATCCTCACGGTTCCACTGCAGCGTCACGTCGTTCTTGCCCGTCATCGGGTCGTGGCGCTCAGCCAGCTTGAGAGCAAACGGATTGCGCACGTCCTCCGTGAGCGTCACATTCAACGTCATGTCGCCCGTCACCGGAAAATCCTCAGCATACGCGGCATAGCCCGCACGCTCCACCGTAAGACGGTGGTTTCCGCTATAGACCTTCAAGCGACACTCGCCGGCAGCATCGAGCGTCGTCTCGCTCGCACCGTAAGTCATACTGTAGTCTGTCTGCACAAGCATCACCCGCTGTCCCTCGAGCGACTCCCCGGTGGCAGCCACAACCTTAACCGTAAGATTGCAGTCGCGCGACAGCGCAGACGCCTGCAACGTGGCAAACACCGCCACAAAAACCAATAATAGTTTAAAGTTCCTCATATTTAAAGCTCTTTTTGTTTCAAAACAACAATATTTCAGCCTACAAAGTTACGGCACATTAGCCATACCACAAAGCGATTAACGATATTTGGCAACATTTCGTCGACCGAAACATCCTATTTGCCAACAACAAGAGACTCCAAACCGCCGACCATATAAAACGGCAGATTTATCAACTTGAACGCCTTCCCCGACGCAGTAACCACCTCATCCTCTGAATATGGCTGCGACCAGACACGCACCGCCACATCATTTGACGAGCGCTCCATAAACGAATGCAACGAGCGCAAATGCGCATTGTGGCCCGCCTTCACCTCTATCGGATATATCTTTGAATTGCAGACCCAAATGAAATCCACCTCAGCCGACGACTCTCCCTTGCCACGGCTCCAGAAATTACGCTTCTGGCTAACCTTGTCGTTCTGCGTCAGCAATTCCTGCCCGACAACTTGCTCCGCAATCATTCCTCGCCAAGCATCCATTATGTCGCGCGAACGCAACACCTCCGCCTGCACCTGCGCCGCATAATTGACAAGCCCGGTGTCAAGCCACACCAACTTAGGCTGACGGCGGGTCTCTCCAATAGCCGGGACATCGACCGACGTCGTCGGATAAACCAATTCAAGAAGCATCGCCTTCTCAAGCAAGCGGAACGCCTCTCCGACCTCCCGGGAATTATAAGCCGACGAGCCGAAATTACCCAACGTGATTATCTGACCGGCCTTCGACCAGCCTTCATTCAAGATGAAACGCACCACCTCCGACACCTTGCCTCCACGGGCATACTTCTCCGAATCGTCACGATAGCCCTGCAGCAACGTTTCATAGACATCTCCCAACGACGCAAAATCGCGCGTTTCAGCAAATGCCTGCACAACCTCAGGCATTCCGCCGGTCACCACATACTGGTTGAACAACAACATCAAACGCTCATGAAACGCCTGCGACATCACCTTGTCGGCAAGCGCCGGCAGCAACTGTCCTTCGCCAACCGCGACAAGAAACTCGCGAAACGAGCACGGACGCAATGCCATATACTGAACACGCCCAACAGGAAACGACGTCTTTACATCAACCAAATTTTCAAGCAACGAACCTGCCGCGATAACAAAAATCTCAGGCAACTGCTCATAGAAATAACGCAACCGCGCCACTGCCTTCGCCGAATTCTGTATCTCATCTATAAATATCAACGTCGTGCCCTCAACTCTCTTCTTCTTGCAATGAGCGAAAAAAAACGGAATCAAGTCGGCAAGCGGCACATTCAAATCAAACAATGCCGCCGCCTCCGCATCCTCAAGATTCAGATAAATATAATTGTCAAACGTGCGCCCAAACTGGTTGACAACCGTGGTCTTTCCCACCTGCCGCGCCCCGCGCAGCACCAACGGCTTTCGCCTTGACGACCGGCGCCATTCTTCCAGCCGACTCTGTATTTCCCGTTTAAATTCCATAGTCAACATCCTTTGCTTTACAATGCAAATTTAATGCTTTTGTCGTAAATCTGAGGCAAAACAACCGCAAATTTGTTGGAAATCGGAGGCAAAATCTCTGAAATTTGTCGGAAATCGGAGGCAAGCGCCCATCGAATTTCGGGGAAATGGCGAAAATCGGCATTTTAAATTTCGGGGAAATGGAGGAAATCGCCGTTTTAAATTTCGGGGAAATGGAATTTTTCAGCGTAAACACTTGAAAAACAGAAAAATTAGCAATACCTTTGCAAAAACTCTAAAAATCATGGCAAAACTCGTGTTCAAACGCAAGATATACGACCGCATGCTTCAATGGAAGCAGCTGTCAGCCGGAAAGAGCGCATTGCTGGTGCAAGGCGCACGCCGCATCGGCAAATCCACAATCGTTGAAGAATTCGCCAAAAAAGAATATCATTCTTATATTCTCATTGATTTCAACAAAGCCTCGGCCGACGTAAAGGCGCTGTTCGACGATTTAATGGATCTCGACTTCCTGTTTCTGCAGTTGCAAACCATCTACAACGTTTCGCTGAAAGAACGCAAGTCCCTGATAATATTCGATGAAGTGCAAATGTGTCCAAAAGCGCGACAGGCAATAAAATACCTCGTTGCCGACCACAGATACGACTACATCGAGACCGGATCGCTTATAAGTATCCGACAAAACACTCGCGGCATCACCATACCTAGCGAGGAAGAACGCATAGACATGTTTCCCATGGACTTCGAGGAATTCAGATGGGCTCTCGGCGACACCGCCACTATGCCTCTGCTGCGCACATTCCTCGAGAAGCGACACCCTCTCGGCGCTGCCCACCGCGCAAAGCAGCGCGACCTTCGCCTATACATGCTCGTTGGCGGCATGCCACAAGCCGTCGGCGAATACATCCAGACAAACAACCTTGCAGCTGTCGACGCCGTGAAAAGAAGCATCGTGCAACTATATGCCGACGACTTCCTGAAAATCGACCCGTCGGGCAAGCTTGGCAAACTATTTATGGCAATCCCTGCACAACTAAGCCGCAACGCATCGCGCTACTCGCCAAACGCCGTTGTCGGGAAAACCGACGACGAAAAAGAGCAGGAAATGATAATCAGCCTCGAGGACAGCAAAACTGTACTCGTGGCATACCACACAAACGACCCAAACGCCGGCATGTCGCTCTCTCGCGACATCTCACGCTACAAGCTGTTTGCCGCCGACACCGGACTGTTTGTAACAATGGCCTTCTGGGACAGCGACTTCTCCGAAAACACAATCTACCAGAAACTTCTGGCAGACAAGCTCGACGCCAACCTCGGCTACGTCTACGAAAACATTGTGGCACAGATGCTGACGGCTGCCGGAAACAAACTGTTTTATTACACCTTCCCCAAGGACGACCGCCACCTCTATGAAGTTGATTTCATAATCCCTCACGGCAGCAAAATCTGCCCTATCGAAGTGAAATCATCCGGCTATAAAACCCACGCCTCGCTCGACGCCTTCCGCCACAAATTTTCCGCACGCATCGCCAACAGTTACATTCTCTACACCCGCGACCTGCAGCGCGGCGACAACGAGCTGCTATATCTCCCCGTCTATATGACCCCTCTCCTTTAGCCGAAAAAAGGCGCGCAGCCTGTCAGCCGCGCGCCCCTCCAGCCCCATCACCGGAGCCGCTATATCTTACCCATTTCAACCATCGCCAGAAACTTTACCAAATGAATCTGGCGCTTGATGCGGCTGGGCTGTTTTATCAAGCGATAGGCAAATTCCAAATCGTGGTTCACCCACCACTTCGGCGCACGCTTGACATTGCCTGTATAAACATCAAAACTGCCTCCTAAACCTTGATAAATCGCAGCATGCCGCTCCGACATCTCTTCCATCAGCAATTCCTGCTTGGGCGAACCCATCGCCACAAAAACAGCGTCGGGCCGCTTTTCAGCCACATCGGCAATCAGAGCCTTGCGCTCCGCATCGGTTTTAATATAGCCGTCACGGTAGCCCACAATGTTGATTCCCGGATAATCCGCCCTCAGCTTCATCACAGTCTGTTCTATCACGGCAGGCTTGCTGCCCACCAAATAGAAACGCTTGCCTTGCGGCGCAAGAGCGGCGATAATCTTCAGCCACAACTCGCAGCCCGGCAGCTTAACCACATCCTTATGCCCATGCTTCCGCAATGCCATCACCGCCCCCACGCCATCGCAATATCCGATGTTGCGGTTTATTATGTCGCGCGTCTGATGTGTGGCATGCAGAATCTTCTCCGCATTGATTGCTACAAGTATTCCCTTTCTGCCCACAACATAGTCGAGCAGCTGCTGAAACGACGTGAAGGGAAACACTTTCACGCCCCTCACCGTCACCCTCATATCATTTTCCATAGTCTAAAATGTAATAACTCATAGCGCAGAACATAAATGCATTGCTCCAGCGCATATATGATATTTTTGAACTTACGCCTTGCTTAAGTTGATAATAAAAATAGCCACGTCTGTCCTGCATATTCTCTACCGTCCACCGCATCACGCGTTCCGCCTCCGCCCTGTATTCATCGCTACGGTGAAGCTTATGCAGCGTCACAAACAATTGCGCCGGGCAATGGATGTCAATCGGATACGTGCGGTTGTGATAATATTTCGGAGTGCCGTCGGCCTCAAAGAAATTGCGGATATAGAAATCAAAGCCTTTCTCTATGTTTGAGTGGAACGACTTGTCGCCGGTCTGCTCCTCATAGGCGGTCAAACCATCAAGATTGTAGCCCGTGTGGAAACTGTCTATCCACGACTGCACCGGAAGCATTCCGTAAACCCATTCGCCAGCATCCCCCTGCGCGTCGCAGCAAGCCTCAACCGACCGTCGCGCCGCCTCTCTGTATTCCTCCTTCTTCGTGTATTTATAGCAATACGCCAACAGCTTGCTGCCGAGCAGCGAGGCGTTGAACACGGTGTCGTTGCCTTTCAACGGACTGTAGGAAAACAAGAAGCCTCCCCGGCACTCCGCGCGGTGCAAATCATTCATCACAAAATCCGCCGACGACAGCGCCACGTCGAGATATCCGCGCTCGCCAGTCACCTCATATGCCTCCATCAGTGCCGTTGCGCAGAAACACGTTGCCACAACCGTTGGCGTAAACTTCGGAAACAGAAACAGCCTACGCGCCTGCCAGTCGAAATTATAGCCCCAGCACGCTCCGCTGTAACCTTCCGACTGCAACGAAATCAGCAAATCAGCCAACTCGCGCACACGCGCCAGCAACTCCTGCCTTGTCCCGACTTCGGCTTGCAATTCCGGGAATTTGTCCACTGCGCGGACAAGATTGCAATACCCTTGCAGAAACAAGCCGATGCCCTTCGCATTATACTCCTTTGGCACCATCGCCAAACGGCGCAGATTCACAGGGCAGCGCTTAAACCCTTGTATCACACACAGACGCAATATTGCCGACCGCTTAAGCGGCAACAATGCATGCGCCAATCGCGAGTTCAGTCCGTCATAAGGGTCCCAGCCCTTAAATCCCTCCGACTCGCAATAGCGCTTCAACGAAAGAAATGAACTCTCAATCAACTTTCCGTTTTTTTATAAATTTTGCAGGATTTCCCGCCCAGATTTCATATGGAGGAATACTTTTTGTAACTACAGATCCAGCCCCAACTATTGAATATTTCCCAATCTCAACCGGCTTGCAAATGATGGTATTAGCCCCTATGTAAGCACCTTCGCAAAGTCTAACCTTTCCCCTTGAGTAGAATCTTTCCCTCTGATTTCTAACCTCTACAAAATGTGTTACTATCGTACAACCAACCGTTAACGTAACCTTTTCCTCTATTATTATATCATTTGGATAATTCGTGTCAAATATCACATTTTCCCCAATAAATGTGTTTCTAAAATTCAATACATTTACCCCCCCCCATTTTGCAAACAAAGGGCGATATTTTCTTGATGGCATAGGCAAATGTTGTAAATGCAAGAATACTAAATTCTTCAATCTCGAAAAACTAATCATATTAATTAAATTTTATTTAAACATCATTTTCTATCTCTTGCCAATTGAAATTTTAGCAATATTGTCAAGATAAAATTGACTGGCAACGACTTTTGCACGTTTTTTCATTTTATCTAATGCCCCTATGTAAGCATCTTCCTTATCTCAATTTTGATTCTAAAAAAGCCGCCACATTAGAGGCTAAGAAATGTGTTGAAGCATATCTATTATTATATTCCGAAATCTCATTCAAAGAATTAATATCGCAAATCAGTTTATCACATCTTTCTGCAAAAACACCTGGTTCAAGAGAATCTTCCATATACCCCATTTTTCCACACTCAAAAAAATCAACAACACCACCGACTGGTCGTGTTATTATAGGAAGTCCAAAAGCCATCGCTTCCAACACACTGGTTGGCATACCCTCATGATATGACAACAGGATATAAATATCTCCTCGTTCATATGCCTTTACTATATCCTCCCCCATCAAAGCTCCATAAAAAGTAATGCAGCCCCCAAGTCCTTCTGCAGCGACTTTTGCGTCTTCTAAAGCAGAGCCTGAGCCTACAACATCAAACTTAATCTTTGGATATTTTTTATGAATCAATTTAAATGTCTCAATTGTCTCAAAAATACCCTTTTCCTTCTCGACTCTCGCCAAATAAAGAATCCTTTCTACCTTTTCCTTCTTCTTTAGCTTAAAATTAGCAATCATCGAATCCGGAACTTTCGTTGTTGTAACAAACACGTTTCCTTTGACTCCAAGATTATGCAACCTATCAACGAATTGATTTGCAAGAACAAAATATGAATCAGCATCATAAAACGCATTACTGATTTTCTTTTGTCCATTAACAACCTCTTCATAATAGCTTTTTGTCCAGCCATGAATAAAAATTGAATATCTCGCGTGCATGCATTTTGCAATATTTGCAAAAATCATTTCTCTTTTAATTGCATTGGGCCCAAAAGACGGATTAAGTAGCACATGAACATTTCGATACATAGCCAATTTCAGCACAAATTTGACTATATCAAAAACCAAAGCGACAAATCTAACAGCCTTCAACAAAGGCCCTTCAATTCCGAACTTACTTTTCAGATATTCCAATGTCACACATTGGTTATAAACCACATTGCTTGAAAAATATGCCTTAAGACCTCGATAATGGCTTGATACGCCTGCTGGTAAATTTATATATGGAGTGTTAATTATTATCATATCATCGCTATTAAATTACATTCCCGCCAAATCTATAAATTTCTTACAAACATTTTTAATGTTATAATCCTCTATATTTGGCACTTTATATTGTTTCTATAACACCAACCAATAAATTCATTAAATGTTTCTATTTGGCTTTCAGTCGGTTTTGTTGAGATGTTCAATATAGGCCTCTGCGACAATGTATAATCTATCAATTTACTAGGAGATTGAACACTCCCATCATTTAATATATTTATCAAAAAGTCAAATTTTGACAACTGCTTCAATATCTCACTCCGAGCAATTGGCTTCCGCACTTCTACAAAAGGGTAGTGTGATGAAAGATTGATAAGAGACGGATGTTCTGAGTATCTTATTCGCAACACCCTTGTCCAAGCTCATTCTGACTCAGTTTTTATGTTTTTCCTCCATAAACGGAGCGAATCCATCTTTCTCTTCAACATCAGAAATGTTTCCAAACAAGCTATACGACAAATCAGAAGTATGCCCTATTATCTTTGCTGGGATTCCGCCAACAATACTTCCTGCCGGGATACTCCTTGTAACAACAGAATTGGCTCCAATGACAACATCATCCTCTATAATAACATTGCCCATGATAACCGCTCCGGAACCAATCCAAACCCTGTTCCCGATTTTTGCACAATTTTTATAGGGCCTTTTCCCAAGCATTTTTACATGATGACTGATTTGGCATCCCTCACCAATAACCTCTTTTCCGTTCATAATAACACCCATTCCTCGAGCAGTAAACCTTGTTCCCTTTCCAATTTCAACCGTTACTGGCACACGTGATCCATGTCCCCAAAACATCATCAACCTAACCAATGCTGGAATTATTGGAATATGCTTCTTATAACACCAATTACCTATCCGATAAAGAATTATTAAATCAATCATAATCAAATACGTTTAAATTGAATTTTCATTAACCACAATTTTATTGTTTTAGGATATTTCCAAATTCCCCAAATTTTAAGCAAGTCTGTGTATAATCTACCAGTCAAAGCGTATCTTGGAAGACTCAGAATATTATCTTTCCCAACATTTATATTATCTTGTCTTGTTGAAAACGCTATTGAATAACATTTGCCACACATTTCTTCTTCTCGTCTTGAAAACCATCCATTTGGATAGCTAAAGCCATAAACGTCTTTTCCTATTACTTCTTCAAGCCATTCTTTTGACCCAAAGAATTCCTCCTTCAGCGCTTCTGTTGGCAATTTAGTCAAGAGAGGATGTGTTACTGTATGCGATTGAATTGTCACAAGCGGATTTTTGCTAATATTCAAAAGTTCTTCCTTTGTCATAGCTGTTCTATTGAGCTGATTTCTCTTCTTGAATTCTGCCAACTTCTGATAGAACTCTTTATATGGCAAATTTTTAAATTCTTGCAGTTTCTTACAGCCAATTTCCTTTTGCACATATTCCCACCAATAGTTTCCACTTTCAATAGGTTCTGTAGCTACAAAAATGCACATCGGCACTTTGTATTTTTCAAATATCGGCAACAATTTAAGATTTCCCCGCCAACCGTCATCCAAAGAAATAAAAGCCAATTTCTCTCCTACTGGTGATTTTCTCTTTAGCACCTCGTACAATTCAGCCAATGAGATAAATCGATAACCTAATTTTTGATGATACTTTATCATCCGCTCAACCCCGTCGGGTTGTGGATTATGATAATATAAAGAATGTATCGTTTTCATTGCCTTAGAATATTCTCTAAATCGTTCTCAACAATATTGCGCCAATTATATTTCACCATTTCTTCTCTTACCGTCTTTGAATCAATAGCATCACGATTCTGCCAAATATAAATTAACGCCTTAATAAAATCTTCTTCTGTGTCTTCTATCAAACAGCCACACTTGCCATTTATAACAGCCTCGTTTTCTTCTGTCTTTGTTGCAATTGTATATAATCCAGACAAAGTATACTCAAAAGTTTTTGTCGGTGGCTGAACGTTAAAATACGATGTTATCGGGACAAAAGACACTCCGACATTAGCCTTGTCAAGATATGGTTTTAATTCCGTATTAGGGATTCTGCCATAAAGAACCACAATATCGTCAAGCGACAACGACCTTACCATTTCCTTATACTGAGACAACTCATTATGATGGCCATCTCCTATAATATCGTAAGTTATCGGAACTGCAGGAAATTGGCGATGAAACTCCGATACCGCCCTTATCGTTTTATCAATCTGCCTGTCGTCAAATGTCCCGACATAAATCAGGCGCAGCGAATCTATCTTTTTATCTGTATCAGAGATTACATCCGCTCCCAACGGCAATATGTGAGTGTTGTCCAATGTTCTGTTCAACCGCTTCATCACCCCCTTTGAAATTACAGAGACCACATCATATTTTTTGCAAGCCTGCTTTATTTCGCCATCGTATTTGTCCCTATCTTGCTGTGTTCCCCACACGGCAATTGTGCGGATATCCAATATCATTTTCTTGAATGGCAATAATTTTTTCAACCAAATGCAGTGCTTAAAATAGTCAACCAAAACTATCCCCTTAAAAGTTAAAATCTGCCACAATGCCTGCAAAACGAATCTAATTCCACGAATCGCAACAGGACCACCATAACCAACATAGCGTACATTTACACCTTCCAGATCTTGCTTTTTATCACCGCTGTCAAAACATAAAACGGTTATGTCATATTCGTTTCTCAAATATTTGCACCACTTATAGACATCTATCAAATATCCAAATTGATGTTTATCAACAATCAACAATTTAGGTTTTTGCATACTTATTGAAAGAAAAATTTATATAGACAATATTCGGATGCCTCGGTTGGCAACATTACTGATTTATACACCACAAACAACATTTGTGTAAATGCGAGAGCTGCGACACTATAAAACATCCACTTTTTTTGCTTCTGCTTCAAAAAATAAAGCAGATACGCAATCAACGGCAAGTTGAATATCGTAAAATATTCAATCGGCCGTAGAAAGATATGGGAAGTGTTGACAAATGCGTTATAACTGTAAATTCCGATGAGAAACAATGAGAAACAAACAGGCAAATACTTATCGTCTTTATAGAATGTCCTCATCTGTGGATAAAACCAAATGATACAAATCCCAATCACAAAATCACTGATGCGATTCGGGCCCCATGCCGTTTGCCGCAAATTGTCTTCTGTCAAAGCCCGAATTCCTTCCGAATAGGTCTCATATCCAGCAAACGACAACATACCAGAAGCATTGTTCATTATACTCAGCCACGTTGGCGTTGCTCCCAGAACGACAAAAAACACCAAAATTGCCAAATTGATGTACTTTTTATCTAATGGCAATTTATTATACGTCAACAGATAAAATGGCAACAATAATATTGCAGATTTGTGGATAAATGTCAATATAAATACCCCGACTACATACTTTACGACCTTTCTCTCTGAAATAAATTTTGCAAGAAAAACAAACGCACACATCGCAACGCATTGTCTAATACCATTCATCCAATTCAGAAAATAAGAAGAATTGAGCATAACGCATAACGCAATGTATGGCAACAAGTATTTTTTATCTTTTAATGCGTAATAAATAAAAGAAATCTGTAGTATCGCCCAAAACGCAAAATAGAAAAAATAATGGAAATCAGCCTTAGCCATAAAATTCGTAATCACGACAAAAGCCGGTTCAAATGTATCTCGTTCAATAGGATAACCACTCTGAATACGAATATAGGTTTGATAGTATGTCGGATAATCCACTCCTACATTAAATCTTGCACCAGCGATTATTCCAAACAAACAAATTGACGCAACAATCTCAGGACTCCAAAAAGAGGCATGTGTTTTAGACAGCACCTCCTTGTTGGCAACAGACTTTGCCATCAAATATAACATCAATGCCGTTAGATAATATACAAGTATGCTTTCTAACATTGACAATCGTTTTTTATAATAATCTCTGAATAAAATTTTTCCAATTCAGATACGATCCTGGATGCAACAAACTTGGTTTTCACAGTATTGAATCCATTGTCGGATAGACGATGTCTGACAGAATTATCCGTTATCAGCATCTCTATTTTATCTTTTATCTGTCCAATATCTTCCGGATTCACAAGCAAACCATTCTCTCCATCTTGAATAATTTCTTTCCCAGATGTACGCTCGGTATATATCAATGCTTTTCCTCGCCCTAATATTTCAATAGCCACCATACCGAAACTCTCGAAATAGGTGGGAATACAAGCGAACCCACACCTGTCAATTTCTTGCTGAATCCGCTGCCGTGAACAAAATCCTAAGAATTTCACCCTTTCTTGATATTCTGGAGCCACAAAACTCAGAGCCGTTGCCTTATCACCGTTGCCAGCCAGCCGCACCTCCAAATCAGGATATTTGCCAGCCAATAGATTAAATGCTTTCAATAAAGAGTAGCATCCCTTTGTTTCTGTCAATTTTCCAACAAATAGAATCACATTTTTATCCGTTTCTGAGGATGCCGATAAAAAGGAATCCTCGATAGGATTAGAGATGACTATCTTCTTCTTGAAATGGTTGGTGAAAAAATTTCGATATATGTAGTCCAATGAATATTGACTTACTGCTGAAATGTAATCGCAACGATTGAAATGATGTTGGTCATTTATTTTTGCAGCCGTATTATCAAATCCCTTGCCTTCCAAAATAAACGAGCAACAACCATGTATTCTAAGTACCGTTGGGACAGGGAATCGCCTATATTTTAATGATTTTGCCTGCCAATTAAAAGAATAATAATCAGTCAATTCAACAATGTCTATCCCTTGCTCCTTTATCAACTGCTCTATAAATAATTCTGTATATGTCAATTCCGACTGAACTATAGGTTTTGAGCAACCTAATTTCGACAAAACCTGAATAAACCTTGTCGCCAAACAGTTGTCTCTAAATCGTTTATGCAACCGAAACACCCGCACTCCATTAACTACGGAGTCCTCGGGTAAATTCTGCACGTCGGGATAATAACCCACAACAAACACTTTATGTCCTCGCTCAACAAGCAATTCAGCAACAATTTTCGTCACGCTGCCTATTCCGCCTGTTGTAAATGGAGGATATTCACTGCAATAGAACAATATATTCATCTGCGGATTCTATTTCGGATAAAAGTTTTGACAAAATTCTTTTCTTCTTTTTCGAGAACACAATAACATACAGCTCCACCAAACACGATTGTTGCCGACATTACAATGGACAGTCTGACTAAGTTGTCAGTACCATATAGCAGTAGCGCCACAGAATTTATTCCGACCAAGACTATAACAAAAATGAATGGTGGCATTATTGATTTTTTAAAATATCTGGTAATGTCCAAACTTATTTGATTATGGATGTCATACAGACAATAAAGCCAATATCCAGCATCCGAAATTATCAACACAACCATCGGGACAACAGGATTATTCACAACACACAACAACCCATAACTTACAGGCAATGCTGCCAACAAGAATATTCTGCCATAAACTTGATTTTTCTTGATTTCTCCAGTCGCATTTGCTGCAATCCACAAGGGAGGAACAAGTGCCCAGATCATTTGCTCTATCAGCACCAATCTGATAAATACAACTGTGTAATCCGGCACTTGCCCGAGCCACAGCTGCAATACAAATTTTGCCTCAAACATTATCGGAATAGCCAAAAATGCAGCCAGGATTGCCATATATTTCGTACTCTTTTCTATGAGCATTTTCATATAGTCCAATTCACCACCAGCATACGATTTTATTATCTGAGGTTTCATCGCTGTCATTACATTTTCTGTGAAACGCGACACCACCCCATTTATCTGAACCGCAATCCCTCGTGCTGCATTGACTACCGGTCCAAAGAACATATTCAAAATAATATTTATGCCTTGCACTCCTGCCGCCCATGCGAAACAACCAAATAAGTTGGCACTAATAAATCCGCTCATTTCTTTGACCAACCGCTTATGCCAACAGACTCGACATTTGACCTCCGGAAATTTCAAAACACAATATGAGATATGGAATATAAATGTCAGAATTGACACGACTGCTGTCAAAAATCCGAATAATATCAAATGGTCTACATTTGTGAACCATTGCAACATAAAAGCAATTGCCAATCGTGCCACTGCCTCAAAAATCCCCAAATATGCATAAACGCCCATCTTTTCTCGAGCCACAATCGCAGCCATAAACGTAACTTGGTTTATGGAGCAAATTGTTGAGATTAAAGCGAATTGGTATATCCACAACGCTGCGCTGACACGATTTGAGGGAATAACCAACTTATTGCTTACAAACCATAGTCCCACAGTCTCACCAAGCACTAATACTGCAAGCGAGAAAATCAGCATCAAAGTGAAGCTCTGTTTAAAAGCGACTGTTGTCTCTGACAAATCTTCCTTTCCAAGACCTGTACTTAAGTATCGCTGCGATGCATTGGACAAACTGCTTGTAAAAAAAGCCAAGATTGCAACGAATCCAGCAACGACATTATTTATTCCAAAGTCCTCGACGCCAAGAGCATTCAGCACCACTCGGCTGGTGTAGAGAGACACCAACATCAATATAAACATCCTGACATAAAGCATCAGGGTGTTTTTCGCTATGCGCTTGTTGTTTGATGAATTGTCTGTCATTTATTTATCAGCGAATGGTGGCAAGGATTTATATTCTTCTGATTTAGACATCACAATACCCTTCTTTAAACCTCTTATTTGCCACGTTAAAAATTTCACATTTCCACTTTTCAAAAAACGAAAAATAGCAGAATTTATAATGGTTACTAAGATTCTCCGGATATATGATGGGATGCAAATTTTCCCATAGGATTGCAGACACGTTCTGTGCCAAATTAGAAACAGGATTGCGGCATTGTCTATTATACGTTCTTCAACGGCCTTTCCATGACCCGCGCCAGCATCCAAATGTTGCACAGGCAAATCATAGTCAACAAGCACCTTTCTCCCTCGTTGGTATGCTTTGTTAAACAACAACTGATCTTCACCTATAGGATAACTGAATTTATCAAAATAGGCCTCATCCTCAAAATGGACAGATTTAAACACATCCAATTTCCACAAGCTGCATGCACCAGCGGCTGATTGAGACTCATAGATGCCATCCTTTGGATTATTATTATAGGAATAATTTCCGTTTTTACGAATTTTGAATGCCCATTTATTTGATTTCATGGGAAATGTACCAACAAAAAATATCCATCTTAACTTCTCAGAAAATGAAGCTTCATGATTTGGAAAAACATTAGCGCACATAACATCTCCGCTATTATTCGTCATTCCATTATACATTCTTTCTACCGCATCTGGAGCCAAATACAAATCATCATCCAATAGAAGGATGTATTCGGTATCAACTTCTTTATAAGGCAATGCCCGCTGCGCAATCATGCCTTTCTTTACATACACATATTGCTCAATCCCAATAGTTTCTTTTGGCAATGGATAGCCTTCCGCTATATACACAAGAATCTTTTTGGGTGGGATTGTTTGCTGTTTCAGCGAAAGCAACGTTTGGTAATACTTATCACCTGCGGTCCCAAGCGTTCGGATTGCCGCACAATATTCAAATTTCATAAATTATCGGATTATTTCTTCTAAAGCATCAGGGTATTCTTCGCTATGCGCTTGTTGTTTGATGTGTTATCTGTCATCGTGTAAAAAATGTGTTGTGGTATTAGACCTAAGGCGTTTATGTTGAAGCATGTCTACTTATAAATTCCGCAGAAGTCGAGGATGATTTTGCCGTCGCGGCGGGGGAGCGTCTTGAATGGGTCGTGGGCGGTGAGGAAGACTACGATGTCGGCGCGGTCGTAAGCCTCGCGGTAGTCCGTCAACTTAAACACGTTGTGCTCCTTAACGTTAGGCTCAACGACGAGGATGTCGGCGTTGTTGCAGCTTTGCATCACTTTTGTTGTGATGTATTTCGCCGGCGATTCGCGGAGGTCGTCGATGTTTGGCTTGAACGCGAGTCCCATCATTGCGACTGTCGGCTTGCGGTGGTTTTCGAGTTCGAAGCGGAGCATTGCGTTCTCCACTTTCTCGGCACACCAGAATGCCTTGTAGTTGTTGATTTCGCGCGCTTTTGCAATCAGCTGGCTCTCAACGGGGAAGTCGGCTGTGATGAAGTATGGGTCGACGGCAATGCAGTGTCCGCCCACGCCACATCCCGGCTGCAGAATGTTGACGCGCGGATGCTTGTTGGCGAGGGCGATGAGCTCCCACACGTTGATGCCCGCCTTGTCGCAGATGAGCGACAGCTCGTTGGCGAAGGCAATCTGCACGTCGCGCGAGGAGTTTTCGGTGAGCTTGCACATTTCTGCCGTCTTGCAGTTTGTGCGGTGGAGCGTGCCTTGCACGAATTGGCTGTAGAAGGCGATTGCCTTGTCGGTCGACGCCTCGTCCATACCGCCGATCACGCGGTCGTTGTGCACCAGTTCGTAGATTACGTTGCCCGGCAGCACACGCTCAGGGCAGTATGCTATATGGATTTTGCCGCGCAGCTCGGGGCGGAGTTCGAAGATGAGTTTCGCCATCTTGTCGGTTGTGCCCACCGGCGAAGTCGACTCGATGACGTAGAGGTCGCCTTCCTTAAGGAATGGGATGACGGCGCGTGTGGCAGCCTCGACGTATGAGATGTCGGGCTCGTGGTTGCCCTTGAACGGCGTAGGCACCACCATGAAGTATGCGTCGCTCACCTCGGGGGTGGTGCTTGCGTGGAGAGCGCCTGAGCGCACCACGTCCTGCAGCATTTCTTCCATGCCCGGCTCCACGATGTGGAGGTGTCCCTGGTTTGTCATTTCCACTACTTTGGGGTTGATGTCAACACCCGTTACCTGCACGCCATGCTTGGCGGCAATAATCGCTGTGGGCAGGCCGATATAGCCCAACCCCATAAAACATGCTTTCATTGAATTGTGTAATTAAAAGTAGAAGTCATTTTTTGGAATGTCCGCGCGTGCGGACGCTGCCGTCATCGCAGACAGACGGCGTAGAGGAGTGTGCGCCAACGGCGTGCGCGCACGGAGGCGAGGATTTCGCCTATGATTGCCGCTCCCTCCGCGGCAAGTGCCTCGGGAGCGAGGGTGGCGGATGTGAGCATCGCGCCTTCGAAGCGTGTATGTCCGCTGCCCTCAACGGCTGAGGCGAATGCCGTCAGTCCGTAGCGTCGCAACTTGTCGATGAGGGCTGTGCGCTGCGATGGCGCAAGGGCGCATATCGCCGTGGCAAACTCGCCCCAGCAGGCGGCTGTGCTGTGGTCGGGATGTTCCGCCACATGGGCTGTGAAGCGGTCGTCGCCGAGCGCGACTGGCAGCCGGTGTTCAACGAAGCCTTTATGCATGAGCGTGCCTGTCTCGACGGTGGGCGTAAGGAAGCGGCGCAGCGGAGCGTTGCCAACGATGCTGTCGATGCGTTTGCGGTCGGAGGCGCAGAATTGTGCCAGCGAGCGGGCGTCGGCACGGTCGGCGTCGGTAAACGCCGCGGGCATCCCGGCAGCACCGGTCATTATGTCACGCAGACGGTCGCAGGCGTCGTCGACGTGTCCTGCCTCCTCCAGACGCGCGCGCAGGCTATCGGCAATGCGCAGCTGCAGGCTCGTCTCGGTCGAGGCGTGATGGTTTTCAACCACCGCCACGTCGTAGCGCATCACATTAGACAACGCGATGGCCATCGATCCAACCTTGAAAATCAGTTTGTTGTCGCCGCCGATTTCGCGGATATAGCCTTCGTAGCCGGCAAACGGACCGCTCATGATGCGTATGCGGTCGGCAGATGTGAAGTTGCAGAATGGGGAGCGGAGCATCATCAGTTGCCCGGCGGTGTTGTCGTTGAACAGGCGGAAGGCTGTCATCTCGCTGTCTGCCACCACCATGGCGTCTTTCTCCTTGCGCGACGAGTCGACCATCAGACGCGACGCGCCGCTCTTTTCGCGCAGCAGCGCCACAAGCTGGTTCTTGTTGCCGCGCACGAATACGAGTCCCGGCATGGTCAGCGCCATACGGCTCACGCGCTGTCCGCCGACGATGGCAAACTGCTGTCGCATCGGCAGATAGGTGTCGGCAACCGCCGGCTCTCTGTCGAGCAAAGCCTTCAGCATCTTCTCGCCTCGTGGCTGAGTGTGGACCACATACCAGTTCTCGCTCATTCTGTCTTGTTTAAACACGTATTCCCCGGCAAGGCGTATGCCTCCCGAGGTAATCAAAAAACTGCAGAGTCTCCGATGGCGTTACAATACGCGCGGCATCGAAGGCAGTGCCTCTATGTCCTTGTTAAACCCGGCAACGACAGCCGGTAAAGACACTTTCTTCATCATCTAATCTTTCGTGGTGCAACGTGATGCACCCAATCTTCCGCAAAGATATATAATCATTCTATATTTTGCAAAATAAATCTTATCTCACCTCGGCGCGGAGATGGTATTCGTTGCGCAGACGCTCGAAAGCGTCGGGATTGGCGCGCAGACGCCGGGTGTCGGCGAGAGGGTCGTAGGAGCGCATAATCGTGTCGACGCTGTCTACGTCGGTGCCGAGCAGCGGAGTGGCTGGATGCGGCTTGCCGTCGACCGCCACGCCATAGTGACGCTCAAACGCCTCGAGAGCCATCGCCGTGGCGCGCTGCTTGCCTTCTGCCGAATATCCTGCGATGTGAGGCGTCGCCACGAAGGCGCGCTCGAGCAGCACGGGGTTTATGCGCGGCTCGTTTTCCCAGCAGTCGATTGCCACCGCCATCTCTCCGCCATCGATGGCTTTGAGCAGCGCCTGCTCGTCGACGATGCCTCCGCGCGCGCTGTTGACGAGCAGACGGCAGTGGCTGAGACTTTCAAGGAAACGACTGTCGGCGATGTGCCATGTGGCGTCGGCGCCACTGCGGGTGAGCGGTGTGTGGAACGTTATCACGTCTGCCTCGCGCGCCACGGTGGCGAGGTCGACAAAATCGCCTCCCTCACGGCGCTGACGCGGCGGATCGCACCGCAGCACGCGCATGCCGAGTCGCTCGCCCCAGCGCGCCACGATGCCGCCCACGTGTCCCACACCGACCACACCGAGCGTCAAGCCACGCACGTCGCCTCCGAAGCGGCTGCCTATGACGGCATGCACATACTGCGCCACGGCTGGGGCATTGCATCCCGGGGCGTTGGCCACATCGATGCCCGCGCCGCGACACCACTGAAGGTCGATATGGTCGGTGCCGATGGTGGCTGTGGCTATAAACTTCACGCTGCTGCCGTCGAGCAGCGACGCGTCGCAGCGGGTGCGTGTGCGCACAAAAAGTGCGTCGGCACGCTGCACGGCATCGGCTGTGATTCCAGACGCCGGCAAATATGCCACATCACCGAATTTTTCAAGCAAACCCTTGATATACGGGATGTTTGCCTCAACGATTATTCTCATATCAGTTGCAATAAGTTCAACAGGTTGTAGATGACCGCCGGCGACAGGGCGACGCAGACAGCCATAAGTGCGAAAAACACGATGTAGAGCTTCGGCATCTTGCGGATGGTGAAGAAATGCGCCACCTGCACCGCCGCAAGCATGTTTGCCACCACCGCATACGCTTCAGCATGGCTCACGTCTGCCACCATAAACAGCACCGTGGCTACAGCCATCACGTTGACAAACCCGTTGTAGGCACGCAGTTGCTGGCGGTAGGATATCAGCGTCAACGCGTTGGAGAGTCCGAATATCGTGCCAACAGCCACCATAAACATCGGCTGGAGCAGCAATCCCGCGTCCACTCCGCCGCGGAGCGTGGCTATGCCGCCAAGCAGGTCGGGCAGGCGCACCTGCGCCGGGTCGATCCATCCAAACGCCGTGGCCGTCCACACGGGCACCACGATGCCCACAAGCACGGCGAGCAGCGTGCGCAGCGTGAAGATGCGCATCTGGAAAAATCCCACGATAAACACTGGTATATAAAGCGCGAACACAAAACTCTGCATGGCGCAGACCGTAAGAATCATCGTGATGAGAAACGCCACGCTCTGGCTGTCGCGCTGCTGAAACGTGCCAAACATCACGTATGTGCACACCACAAGCGCGAGCGCGAGCAGCGTGGGCGTGCCGAGCGACGTCGACACCACGGGGTTTGACAGCGTGGCACAGAGAAACACGGTGACAAACATCATCGTGTGCTCGCGGATAAACACGTAGGTCTTGTTGAGCCAGTTGAGCATCACGGCCGCCACAAACACCACCACCATATTCACCGCCCACGACAATATGCCCGACGGCAGCAGGTGGTCGAGTCCGCCGCCAAACAAGCCTTCAACCGGCGGCACGGAGGGCGTGCCGAAGAAAAGCAGCATAGCGTATGCCGCCACGATGCCCACAACGGCTGTGAGCCACGTGAGCACACGGCTGTTGATGAATCTGTTGATTGCCGCCTCGCCCATCACTCGTCGCCGAATTTCTGCTGACGCACCCTCAGGATGTTTGACACATCAAACCAAAAGCCCTCGGGTCCGCCGCTTTTAGGATTCTCAAACTTGATATAGTCAATGTCGCCCTCATACTCCAGATGTTCCGCCGCCTTGAAGTTCAAGCCGTTGGTAATCACATACTCATGCACCGGGCTGATCACCACCCACGGCTTCTCCTTAGTGCCTGTGCCGGTCGACATGATTGCCTTGATAAGATTGTTGAGACGCGACTGCATGATTGCCGCACGGGTGTATTTCTGACGCTCCTTGAGCACATAGATGTAATATTCCATCTGCTTCAAGTCAAACGGATCGTCGGCGAGCGAGAGCTCCGCATATTTGATTATCGTGTCGCACTCCGCCGGAGTGTGGTGCTTCTTATAGTAGAGAGGCTGTATCTTTTTTGAAAATTCCGACTGGCGATAGGGATCATAGTCCTCCGAAAACACGTATCCGAGATACAGATGGCGATATTCCTTGAGCGACATGTTGGTGTCGTTGCTCTGATACTTGCGCCACAACCGCTTGTAGTAGTAGTTTGAGCGCGGATTCTGGATATTGACGCGTATCGAGTCCATATTCACGTCGATTGGACGGAACTTGGTGTCTTTCCTGCCCTTTTCGGGCACTGCGCCTGCCCAAACCCACAGCCCGGCAAACAGCATTATAACCGCTAATAACTTTCTCATCTTCGTTAAAAATATTTCTTTAATGCGACATATTGTAGGCCGCCACAGCAACCATTATGGCGATGCCCGTAAGCGACACGCTTATCACCGTTGGGAAGCCCTTGGCACAGACATACTGCAAAAAACGCTTCGACGGGAAACGCAGTGCCGCGCCTTTGGGTGTACGGGCGAAAAACACTCCGCCGGCAACCGCGCCTACAGCCGCGCCTATCACCATCGAGGCATAGTAGCCCATCATCAGCCCGAGAAGCATGCCGGCAACCGACGTTATCAGCATCTGCGGCAGTCCCTGCGTGGCTTTGGTGAGCGCCGGCTGCTGCATGGAGTTGATGGTAACCACAATCACAACCATCACGCCCCAATAAGAAAGCGTGACGGTGGGCACCTCCATCAGTCCGCCCCACTGCAGCAACCACAGTCCGCCATAGGAGGCAAGCACCGACGGCACATAAGGCCTGACACATAGGTAAAGCCCCAAGCCAAGCAGCATCACGCCGAGTATAGTCAACAATACGTCCACAATCTTGCTAATTTCTGCGAAGTTAGCAATTTTCCCCCAATGCCGTGCCCCTTTTAACGTTTTATAGCACGAAGAAGCGCCGTGGGTGACCCACGGCGCCGAATTTCTATAATCAGGTTGTTTTAACTATCTAACGATAACCTTTGTTGCTTTGCCATCGACAACCACTACATACATGCCACGTGCCACTGCAAACGTGCGCTCTGCTGAGTTGATTGCCACTGCCTGACCGGCTGCGTTGTAGACCGACACTGTCGCTGCGTCGCCGACAATGCGGATTTGTCCGTCGGCTGCAATTACGCCTGCTGCCTCTGCACCTACCTGCTCAACGCCCGACGATGTGAGATAGACAGCCTTGACGGTCTTGGTGTTGAGGTCAACTGTCAATTTGTAAGCGCCATTTTTTATGCAGAATGCGCCATTATAATGCTTGCCGAAGTCGGTAAAATCAGTGTTGTCGGTCAATTCACCATCTTTGTTGTCCGGACACCAACGGCTGTTGTTTACTGGGCCCCATTCTGCGTCAATACCCGTAACAAAAGCGAAATATGCCAAATCTTCCTCAGCTTCTTCGCCTACAGCCTTGTTTTCCACCTTCAAGTCGATAGGATCGAACGTGAACACGCCCGGAGTTTCCGGATTGCTCTCCGCCATATAGCTGTCGTCGTTTGGTGCCCAGTGGTGACCTTCCGCCTTGTTGGATGTTCCAATCACATAAAGCTTTGTAGGAGCAATGTAAAGAGTATTGTCATCCAAATTCATACGGATAAAGAACGTTCCGACACCCACATTTATAGAGTTGCTGTTTTTGCTTACTGTAAGTTTCTCTGCCAAAGCGCCTTCTTGTTTATCATTTTCCAAGCCCCAACGGTTTCCGTTGACATACGTCCAACCTCCTTCATCATTGTTTTCAGCAAGAACTGACACGAAACCCAGATTTTCACGTCCAGGAGCTGTTGTCACGGTTGCAGACCAAACATTTCCACTTTCCCAAGTCATCGCGATGCCGCTGGTTGGATTCCATGCGTCTCCTACTTCATTTTGTCCAAGGATATACATCTTTGGCAACGAGAATGTGTACTGAGCGGCAAACGCCCCTCCATGATATTGATATACCCGTGCTGTATATTCGTCAATCTTCTCTACAGACAACAATGTATATGGATATGAATTATTTGAGACAACACCGGCTGTGGGCTCATGTGCAGCAACAACAGTATTGGTTTTTCTATCAACTATCTGGAATCCATCACGATAGTCTGTTCCTGCTTGTTCAATTGTAAACAATCTTCCATTCAAAGTGACAACATCTCCGCCACCGCCAGTGCCAACCGTTCCGACTCTTTTATAAGCCACCCATTTCGAACCATCATAATGATAAAAGTCTATGTTAGAGCGATAACGCACTGCCACATCATCACTTTCAGGAGATTCTGTCAATGGCTGAATAATAGTCATATTGTCGACCGTAAAAGGCAATTTAGGAAGAGCCTTTGACTTCGCGGCAACATATTCACCTTTAGCTATAAAAATCTTGGCGGCAACACTTTGTCCAGAGCCGATGATAAAAAGTGCAGCACCTTCTTCACTGAAAACGTCTCCAGCCGCACGACCGATAAAATCCATACGGGCAGCTGTCACTCCGTCCGGAAGGGTTACATTCACCGTCTTTGACTCTTTTGTCGCTACATTGTAAAGCACAAACGACTTCATAGAACCAGCAGCAGCCCATCCATTCACAATAATCAAATTGCCCTTGCTGTCACGCGAGATGCCAACGCCACTGCCCGATTTCCCCGCCAAAAGCGTTTCCGTTTTAGATCCGTCAAAAGAAACAATTGACTTATTAGCTTTGAAATTGGTATAGACTTTCCCTTCAAAGCCAACACCAGCACGACCTTCGGCGGCTGCAGGCAGACCCTTCGTCACTTTCCAATCCTGCGTAAGAGTTTGTGCCTGAACAGCTACGGCGGACGCAACAACAGCGAGTCCGCACACAAGAATGTGTTTAATTTTTTTCATAAAGTTAGGTTTTAGTTTGATTTATAAGTTTTAGTTAAGTTCTTCTATTATAAAAAAGTTAGACCATAGTCTTTTTTTCCTTATTTTTCGTAAAAGTACACATTAAAATCAACACCGCAACATTTTTATATCTTTTTAACTCACAATTATCTATTTTCAACATCCTGTGTCGCGCTGACACCAAGAGACAGGCTAATACCTTCTGCCGCTCCATTGACGTCGCGTCGCAGACGCGATACTTCATAGTAACCCACATTCGTAGGAGCGCAGCAATGACGCATGAGGTCTCTGACCGCCACACTGCCCATACGCTTCGGAGATGCGCTACTAGCCACTCTCTGCCTTCATTCCGGAGAGCGAGGGAGATGTCCGCAGCGCGGACGCGATACTCCATAGTAACCCCCATTCGTGGGAGCGCAGCGATGACGCATGGGGACTCTGGCCGCCACACTGCCCATGCGCTTCGGAGATGCGCTACTACGCCCGAGGAGTCACTCTCTGCACCAGGAGAACGAGGGGATGTCCGCAGCGCGGACACGCTTTCAGTTAACTTTTATCTTTGCACTATCAATAGGAAGTTAAGAGAAACTCTCCG